>Ga0209980_10000509_pt1 | contig 21071 bp, 16 predicted proteins | sample CR02metaG_FD_183611 | JGI IMG/M metagenome (GOLD analysis project Ga0209980, IMG submission 183611) | Deep subsurface microbial communities from Mariana Trench to uncover new lineages of life (NeLLi) - CR02 metaG (SPAdes) (version 2) | ecosystem: Environmental > Aquatic > Marine > Ocean trench...
TTCCCAGTATATAAAGACAGGCGACGATATAGAGTCCGCACATCAGAGGCACGATGCGGCTCGTGAATCTTCCAATACGTTGAGTCCCACCGATAATCACCCCGCCAACGATCAGCACACAGCCCACTCCGGTCCAGGCTCGACCCAATCCATAGGAACTCTCCAAGACTTCCGCCAATTGATTGGCCTGAAAGAGAGACAGGCAACCCACGAGCCCGCAAACGGAAAACAAAATCGCCAGGATCCGAAAGGGCCGGCCGAGACCCGCCTCGATAAAATACATGGGTCCGCCTTGATCCACGCCGTTTTCGTCCTTCAGACGGTACATACAGGCAAGGGTACAGGTGAAGAATTTGGTGGCCATGCCCACCGTTGCCGAGACCCACATCCAGAACACGGCCCCCGGTCCGCCTTGGGTGATGGCCACCGCCACTCCGGCAATGTTGCCCATTCCGACGGTGGAGGAAAGCGCCATGGAAAGGGCCTGAAAGTGCGTAATCTCACCGGGATCGTTTGGATCGTCCCATGCACCGCGTAAGATTTGCCAGGAATGACGAGCGTAACGAAAAGGGGTAAAGCAGGAGTAAAGTGTGAGGAATAAACCGCCGCCAATCACTAGTACGATCAGCGGCCAACCCCAGGCGTAGCCCACTGCTACCGCCAAGAGGTGATCAATGGTGGTAACCCAGGTCGTCAAAATCTAACCAAATGTATCTGAAATTTTCCGTTGAATGTTGGAATAAAAATCGGGAAAAAGATGACTCGCGCAAAGGCGCAAAGGACGCCAAGTGCGGAGAAATAGGAATATAATTTTCTTTGCGGTCTTGGCGTCTTGACGCGAAAATCTTTGTTGAAATCGGTCTATTGAAGATCCCATCGGTTAGAATCTAACGTGATCCACGTCTACGAGACACCATTAAGGTATTGTTGAATTGCATTCTGGACTGAATTAGGCTCTGTATGCAAGGGATCCTCATTTTGTACTCCATGGGCGAGACGTAACTCATAGGCTTCATGCGACTCAATATTCAAACCATTTTGCTGCTTCTTGTCGCGGCCAGCACCCCGGCATGTCAAACTCTGCGCCTAACCCAGGAACGTGCCAATATTCCTACCGGTCAACTACCCCAGACCGTGATCCCCACACACTACGACCTGGCACTCACAGTTTTGCCGGACCAAGAGCGTTTCCAGGGCCGGGTTGCCATCGATGTCGAGATCCGGAAACCGACGACTCTCATCTGGCTGCACGGTTATAGTTTGAATGTCACCCGGGCCTCCCTGACACTGGCCGACGGGCGGACCATCAATGTGAGGTACAAACAACTCAATGACGACGGGGTCGCCAGGGTACAGCTCCCGGAAGAGATCAAACCGCAAAAGGCACGCCTACAATTCGAGTACGACGCGCGATTTATGACGACCGACCTCGAGGGTCTTTACCGCGTTCGACAAGATGACGACTGGTACGCCTTCACTCAGTTCCAGGCCATCGCGGCCCGCCACTGCTTTGTCTCTTTTGATGAGCCGGTCTACAAGACGACCTTTGCCATTTCCCTCACAGTTCGAGCCGAACATACCGCCCTGGCAAACACGCCACAGATCGGTGAGGATCGCCTCAGTAACGGTACCAAGCGGGTGCAATTTGCCACCACGAAGAAGATTCCCACCTACCTGGTGGCGCTGGCCGTGGGTCCCCTCGATGTGGTGGAGGCTGAACCCATTCCTGCGAATTCCGTTCGGAAAGTCCCACTGCAATTACGAGGTGTCGCCGCTCGCGGCCAGGGCCACCGCTTGACGTACGCCCTTAAGCACACCGGCCGAGTGCTGCAGATTTTAGAGGAGTACATTGGAATACCCTATCCCTTTCAGAAGCTCGACATTGTCGCCGTGCCAAAATTTGGTGGCGGTGCCATGGAGAATGTGGGCCTCATTACTTTCCGAGATTTGGTGCTCATGGTCGATGAGGAGACGGCGTCCGTCAATCAGAAGCAAGCCTTCGCCTATTATATGGCCCACGAGCTTGCCCATCAGTGGTTCGGTAACCTGGTGACCATGCCGTGGTGGGACGATATTTGGCTGAGCGAAGCCTTCGCCTCCTGGTTGGAGCACCGTGTGGTTGAAATCTTCGACCCCAGCTATAAGGCCATGGTGGGTCAGCTAGAGGACGTACTCGAGGCGATGGATGAGGACAGCCTCCTCTCCGCCCGCCAGATCCGCCAGCCCATTCTCACCAGCCATGATATTGACAACGCCTTTGATGAGATCACCTATGACAAAGGTGGAGGCGTCTTAGCGATGTTTGAGCGCTATCTCGGCATCGAGAACTTCCAAAAAGGCATCCGCCATTACTTGGAAAAGTTCCCCTATCAAGCGGCGGATACCGAACAGTTTCTGGCGGCCTTTTCCTCCGGGTCAGGAAAAGATATCGGTGACTCCTTTCGGACTTTTTTGACCCAACCTGGCGTCCCCCTCGTGGAGGTCAAACCGAGTTGTAGCAACGGCATCGCCTCCGCTTCGTTGCGGCAGTCGCGCTATCTCCCCATTGGATCCAAGGATTCGTCGGATCGTACTTGGCAGGTGCCCGTCTGCCTGCGCTATGGGATTGGGGGTGAGACCTTTGAGACCTGCGAACTCATGGGAAAGCAAGAGACCGTCATGCAGGTTTCTACTCGCGGTTGTCCGGATTGGATCCTGCCAAACGCGGACGGTGCCGGGTACTATCGCTGGAGCCTACCCGCCGAGGACTTTCGCCGTTTGAAGGGCGCTGCCAATGACAGCCTGTCAACCCGCGAGTTTATGTCGGTGGGGGATAGCCTGTGGGCGGGCTTCGCAAAGGGCACGGTTTCAGCCGCTGCAGTATTAGAGTTGGCACCGTGGTTTGCCCAACACCCCGAGCGGGAGGTGGCGACGGTACCCATGCAGACCGTCCGGTTTACCCGGGATCGTCTGGTGGAGGAGGGTCAACGTAGTACTGTCGAGCGGTTTGCGCGGGAGCTTTACGACGACGCGTTCAAGCAGCTAGGCTTCAGCCCGAAAGCAGGCGAGTTTGATGAATCACGTTTGTTCCGACGCGACCTGCTAGGGTTTCTTGCACGCGTTGGCCGGCATCCCGAGGTGCGTCGCGAGCTGGCGCGTTTGGGGCAGGCTTACATCGGTTATGGGAGTGACGGTTTGATCCATCCTGAGGTGGTGGACGCCAATTTGATTCGTCTTTCACTTGGTGTTTCGGTCCAAGAAGGAGACGCCAACTTCTTTGATGCAGTGGTTAAGCACCTTAATGATAGTGCGACTGATCCGGTAGTCCGCAGGCGTCTGCGCGCCGGTCTTGCCCGGGCCACGGAACCAAATCTCGCTGAGCGGGTTCGGAATCTGACCTTGAGCGATAGCATCCATACCCATCAGAAGTATCGTTTTTTGCGGCGTCATCTGAGACTGAGCGAGAACCATACAGCGGGACTAATGTGGCTGCGTGAAAATCTGCAGACGCTACTGGACGAGATCCCCTCCGACCATGGCGGCTATCTGGTCTGGGTCACAGCCTCCTTTTGCAGTGCGGAGGAGGCCGCTGCGGTTCAAGAACTGTTTGGACCAAGAATCACCGCGTTGCCAGGAGGGCCTCGCAATTTGGCGGGCACATTAGAAACCATCAACCAGTGCGCCGAGTTGCGACGCACTCAGCAGCCAAGCGCCCGTGCCTTTTTCGCCCGACTCCCAGCTGCGCGTTCCAAGTAGTTAATCATCACGCACTCCCAACCGCGAGGAAGGAATAGGAAAATGGATTTTGAACTGACCCCAGAGCAGAAGCAACTGGTGCGGCAGGTGGACCGACTTGTTAAAGAGCGCATTTCTCCCCGGGCTGCCCAATACGACCGCGCACCTGAATTTCCCGTGGAGGACATCCAAGATCTCCATCGTGAGGGGTGGCTGTTGGCAAATCTGGAGCGGAGGTATGGCGGTTTAGGCTATGGGTTGGATGGGGATGACCCGTTGGCCTTCTTCCTCTTGATTGAGCACCTGGCCCATGGCAATCCGTCCACGGCCCATTGTTTTCAAGTGCACAATAACACCTTGTTGATGATCAACGCCATGGCGACTGAGAAACAGAGGAAACGATGGCTTGAGCCGACCATCAAGCGTGGGGCATTACTAGTGGGCTCCGGTGCCGAACCCCAGGGGGCCCCTCCGACCACCGCTCGACGGGTGGACGGCGGTTTTGTAGTCAGCGGTCAGAAGCATTACGCCACCAATGCCACGCAGGCAGATTGGCTTTGGGTCGGGAGGATTGCCTTCGAGGGGAAACCTGGAGTCCTCGGGTTAATGGTCCACCGCGACAATCCGGGTCTCACAATCGATGTCTCCGCTTGGCGTCCTATGGGAATGAAAGCTTGTGTGAGCCCTTGGCTCTATCTCAAGGACTGCTTTGTCCCTGAGGAGGACATGATAGGTCGGCTAGGTCAATTTCGCGCTGAAAACTGGTTGGGAAAGATCAACTTCGCCTTCTCCGCCAACTATCTAGGCTCAGCACAGGCCATGTACGATTGGGCATTGGCCTATGTTCGGGAACGGGGCGGCGGGGAGGAACCTTATCGGCAGCTCCGAGCGGGGGAGCTCAAGAGCCTTTTAGATGCCTCCAGGTTGCTACTCTATCAGGCAGTCACGATGTACAAGCATGATCCCCATAAGGCGATGGTGCATGCCCATGAGGCTAAATGGATGGTGAAAGAAACCCTCTACAAGGTCATGTCGGGGGTCGGGGAGCTGGCGGGCTCCACATCTTTTTTTGAAAAGCACCCTCTGGAACGTTTCTGTCGGGATATGCATGTCCACATGCTCCACGGTCGCCATGACATAGCAGCTCAAATTGTGGGGGCCGCAGAGTTTGGGGAGGACTACGATGTCAATCGCACCCATTGAGGCGGACGCTCGCGGGCGGATCCCCCTGGAACTCTCATGAAGCCTCCACGGGTTTACACCCGTGGTATCCTTCCTTATCTTCGGCGGAATCTGCCGAAGCACCCTCCTTCGCTCTTCGAGCTTAGGAGGGTCCCACCGTCGCATTCATCCATGGGCTTACGCCGATGGTCTTCTGCAAAGGCGGATAAAACGGGGAAAGGGAATTAACGACTTTTTTTGGTTGAATACCCGAGTTAGGAAATGGCGCTGACTTCTTGGAATGGCTGTTCCATGAGTCGGCTGATACTTGCCACCGAGACCCTGCCTGCCTCTGAGAGAGGCTCAACTTTCCAGAACAGAGGAAGATAATGTTCCCAACGGTCAAGGATGTCCTGAGCCCGTTTGCTCTTGGTAAACTCCAAATGATTTAGGATGAGGTGACGCAGTAACTCTATGTCTTCCGCCGCCTCTAAACGGACCAGCCCGACGAGCTGAGGGTTGTACTTCAGCTCAAACTCTTTGCATTCGTCCAGTACATAGGCCAACCCTCCTGTCATGCCTGCCCCAAAGTTCCGTCCGGTCTCACCCAACACGACCACCACCCCTCCGGTCATATACTCGGCGCCATGGTCTCCCACTCCTTCAATAACCGCGATGCCTCCGCTGTTACGCACGCAAAAGCGCTCTCCTGCCCTGCCCGCGGCATAGAGGAAACCACCGGTGGAACCATACATCACGGTGTTGCCGACGATAGAATTCTCGTGGGTTTGGAACTCTGCACCTTTGCCTGGGCGAATGATGATCTCCCCCCCACCCATTCCCTTGGCTACGTAATCGTTGGCCTCACCATTGAGACAAAGACGCAGACCACGAATGGAGAAAGCCCCGAAACTCTGGCCTGCAGTACCCTCAAAGTGACACTGGATCGTCCTCGGAGGTAACCCCGTATCTCCGTAACGGCGTGCAATCTCTCCCGCCACACGGGTTCCGACAGCGCGGTGGACATTGCGAATTTTATAAAAGTGTTCAACTGGACCGTTACCATCCAAAGCCCCTCGGACATCCCTAAGAATCCTCTCGTCGAGGGGCCGATCCTTTCGATCGTTTCTCTCCCAGGTGTGGTATCTGGGCCGTGTCCAGGTAGGATCTGCTGGAGCCAGGATGCGGCTTAAATCAAGCCTCCTGGCCTTCGGGTTATCTATAGCTTTCTGCTCCAAGAGATCGACTCGACCGACAATGTCTTCAATCTTTCGGAAACCGAGCTCTGCAAGAATTCGCCGAACGTCCTGTGCGAGGAGGGTAAGAAAGTTTACCAACATCTCCGGCGTGCCGGGAAATTTGGCTCTGAGGTCAGGCCTTTGCGTGGCTATACCTACCGGACATGTGTTCAAATGGCAGGTACGGGCCATCACACAGCCTATGGCAACCATCGCAGCGGTGCCAAAGCCATATTGTTCGGCGCCAAGGATGGCACCTATGATAACGTCTCGAGCGGTTCTAAAACCCCCATCAGTCCTTAGTATCACCCGCTCTCGGAGGTTGTTCAGGACCAAGACTTGTTGCGTTTCGGCCAGTCCCAACTCCCAGGAAACCCCGGCGTTTTTGATGGAACTCACTGGGGAAGCGCCCGTGCCTCCATCATGTCCGGAAATCTGAATGACATCGGCGTAGGCCTTGACCACCCCGGCGGCAATGGTTCCCACGCCCGCCTCAGCCACCAGTTTCACTGCTACCTTCGCGCGTGGATTGGACTGCTTCAGGTCATAGATGAGCTGGGCGAGATCCTCGATGCTGTAAATATCGTGGTGCGGAGGCGGTGAAATGAGGGTCACCCCAGGAACGGAGTGACGGATAGTTGCGATCTCAACAGAGACCTTGTGTCCGGGGAGCTGGCCCCCCTCACCCGGCTTCGATCCCTGGGCCATCTTGATCTCGAGCTCGGTAGCGGAAGACAAATACTCAGGCGTCACTCCGAAGCGAGCCGAGGCTACCTGTTTGAGGAGGCTGTTTCCCCAGTCGCCGTTAGGCTTGCGGTGATAGCGAGATGGGTCCTCACCGCCTTCACCGCTGCCGCTTTTTGCCCCCAGACGGTTCATACCGATGGCTATGGTCTCATGTGCCTCACGGCCAAGCGCGCCGTGGGACATGGAACCCGTCGTGAAGCGTTTAGTAATTTCCTCAAATGGCTCCACCTCCTCGATGGGGATCGGCTTTGTGGGCTTAAAGCTCAAAAGATCGCGGATAGCAGTAGGAGGACGCTCGTCCACGGCCTTGGCATAAGTCTGGTAATCCTTCTCTGCTCCACTCTTGATCAACTTATGCATGCCCTTGAAGACGTCCGGGTTAAAGGCATGATACTCACCGGTCTTACGGTAACGGTAGATACCCTCCTGCTGGAGTCTTGGTGTTTCCTCGCTAAAGGCTGCTTGATGAAAACTCAAGACCTCCTGGGCAATTTCTTCCAGTCCGACTCCATCCAGGCGAGACGGCGTGCCGGTGAAATACTTATCGATGACCGACTTAGTGATCCCTAAAGCTTCGAAGGTCTGTGCACCGCGATAACTGGATAGTGTAGAAATCCCCATCTTGGACATGATTTTCAATATTCCGTGCTCGACTGCCTTCTTGTAATTTTGGAGCGCCTTCGGGATGTCGAACCCATCGAGTCCATGTTTGGCGCCGTTACTTACAAGACTAACAATGGTTTCGAAGGTGATGTAGGGATGGATCATGCTGGCGCCGTTTCCCAGCAGGCAGGCAAAGTGGTGTTCTTCCCTGGGCTCTCCGGTCTCCGCCACAAGGCTCGCCCTCATCCTCTTCCCTTGCTGGATTAAATGATGATGGACTGCACCAACGGCAAGAAGCATTGGGATGGGGGCATAGGTTGGACTCAACCCCCGGTCACTGAGGATAAGGATGCTCTTACCTGCATCGATGGCGCTGGCCGCATCCTGACACAGTCTTTCCAGCGCAGCCTCAAGTCCCGCAGGGCCTTCGGCCACCGGAAACAGAGCCGGCAGAACGGCTGAACTAAAACCGGACCGGACTTCACCGCCGTCAGTCATGCTTTCCGGCAAACCTTTCAACCACTCCATTTCCTGCTGGCTAAGGATGGGACTGGAAAACTTGATCAGCTTCGCATGCTCCGGGGTCTCCTCCAACAGGCTTCGGCGCTGGCCCAAAGCAGTATTTAGGGACATCACCAATTCCTCTCGCAACGAATCGATGGGAGGATTGGTGACCTGGGCGAAGAGCTGCTTAAAGTAGGTATATAGAAGCCGTGGCTTATTCGACAGGACGGAAAGCGGTGTGTCATCGCCCATGGAACCAACGGACTCTTTGGCCTCGATCACCATGGCCGCAATAAAAATATCCAACTCCTCTTCCGAATAACCAAAGGCCTTTTGATAACGGACCAACTCCACCGAATCCATGGAGCTATCAAACTCTTCCCACTTGAGGCCAAGAGAATCTACGCGAAATAGGTTTTCCTTCAGCCATTGGCCGTAGGGTCTCTGCCGGGCTATTTCTTTTTTAAATTCACCGTTCCGCAACAGCTTGCCGCTAGCGGTATTCACCGCAATCATCTGCCCTGGACCAAGTCTTCCTTTCTCTACGACTTCAGAGTCCGGGATCTCCAAGACTCCCACCTCTGAAGCCATGATGAGGACGCCATCCCGGGTGATCTTATACCGGGCAGGTCTCAGGCCATTACGGTCGAGCACTGCACCGACAGTAATCCCGTCAGAAAAGGCTACTGCCGCTGGCCCGTCCCATGGCTCACTGATGCAGGCGAGATACTCGTAGAGACTGCGCAGTTCGGGATCCATGTGGGGCATCCGCTGATAGGCCTCAGGGATAAGCATCACCATAGAATGCAAGACGCTTCGCCCGGAAAGAGTGAGCAGCTCTAATGCGTTATCCAGGCTTGCGGAATCGCTTCCCCCCTCTGTAATGATGGGCTTCAGTTGCTCAAGCGCTTTGCCCCAGATCTCCGAACGCATCTCGGCCTCTCTGGCTCGCATCCAGTTGCGGTTTCCGTTGAGCGTATTGATCTCGCCGTTATGACCCAGCATCCGAAACGGCTGAGCAAGAGGCCAGGTGGGAAAAGTATTAGTGCTGTAACGCTGGTGAAACACACATAGAGACGTGTCGAAGTCAGGATTTTTGAGATCAAGATAAAAACGCTCCAGTTGGGGGGCCACGACCAGGGCCTTATAGACCAGGCTCTGATGGGAAAAAGAAGGGATGTACAGATCCTCAAGGCCTTTGCCCTTGGCTTCCGCCTCAATGACTTTACGCACAAGATATAGAGCCCGCTCGAATTTCTCGCTGTCCAGTCCTGTGGGCCTCCCAATGAGGACCTGCTCGACCTCTGGTCTCGTCTCCTTTGCCTTATCACCCAGTTCATCAGGATCAAGGGGAACTTTTCGCCACCCAAGTAAATTTAACCCCTGCCGCTGAATGGCCTGCTCGATGATCGCCCTCGCTGTTTTCTTTGCCTCCAAATCCTTACGAGGAAGAAAGATCATCCCTACCCCAAGATCGTCAGGACTATCGAGATGAGCGCCCAGCTTTTCGACCTCCCTGGCAAAAAGGCTTGCCGGGATCTGGGTGAGAACGCCCGCACCATCGCCGGTCTTTGCGTCCGCATCCACTGCGCCTCGGTGGGTTAGATTGATGACCGAGCGTAGTCCCTGAACGAGAATTTTATGGCTTCTATTCCCGCCAACATCGACGACAAAACCGGTTCCGCAACCGTCGTGTTCAAAGTTGGCCTGATAGAGAGTGTTTCCAGTAGCAGAAATCATAGTTGCTTATTTTCCCCTTGAACCTTCCGCCAATTTCTTTTTCTCCGTGCCCTCCATAAAGGTTTTATCCTCCCCTGGCGACTCCAAACCATCAGGCTGCTCAAACTCTAGGACCTGACTCTCCTTCGGAGTCGACAGGACAACCTTTGTCACCGTTCGTGTTACCCCCTCCATGGAACGGATCTCCCCCAGAAGTCTCTCTAGCGAATCCGTGTTTGCCGTTTTAACCTTGAGTATAAAGCTCTCTTCTCCTGTGACGTGATGGCACTCAAGCACGTCGTGCTGCCGAACCATATGGGAGGCAAAGGCAGTAATGAAGCGCTGGTGACCCACGGATACTCCAATGAACGCCACAACATCCTTGCCCAGTACCTTGGCATCCAGAAGGGCATGGTAACCCTTGATAATACCGCGTAATTCAAGCTTTTTTACCCTTTCCATTACTGCCGGCGGTGAGAGGTCCACTTCCTTGGCTATCTCTGCATGATGGCGCCGCCCGTGTTGCTGGAGAATCGAGAGAATTGTCATGTCTATTTCGTCCAACATATCTTAAGTTCGTTAGGGGCCATTAGCCAATGATTTAGGTTTATTATGTCATTTCGACGAAATTGTCAAGGAGTGTACAGTAATTAAACTTTTAACCTAATTTTCTAAGGTTTAACAAGATTAAACGTCGGCTTACCGGGTAGGAAGGGTGCTTTAGGTGTGATTTATCTGCGATTTCAACTAGATGCCTTTGATGCCGGCTTTTTCAAGCAATTCCAGGGCCACTTTTGCGGGCAGGTACTTTGGGTCGATGGCTAAGGATTTATCGAACTCTTGTTTAGCTTCCTCATACATCTTCTTTTTTAAGTATATCCGCCCAATATTAAAGTGGGGAAATTGATAGCAGCAGTACCTTTTGGCATGCATCGCCTTTTTAAGGTAAGGTACGGCCTCATCATCCCGATCTAGCTCCATAAGATAGACACCAATATCATTATAGGGATTACCAAAATCGGGATCAATCCGAATGGCCTCCTCAGCCTCTGTGATGGCGCGCTGGTAGTCACCCATGTGACTGTAGGTCCATCCCATGTAGGTATAGGCCTCCGCAGTGGGATGAATCTCTAATGACTTCTCGAAGTAACGGATTGCCTGCTCGTAGTAGCCCAGCAGGCTCACCCTATAGCCCCGGTTATAGAGCTCCTCTGCAATGCGGTTTTTCCCCCCCACATCCTCAGCATCTGGCTCAGTTCTGCCCGCTCCAGGGATGAGCAGCATTACCAGGATTAGACCGACAGGGACCGTTCTTCGGGTTAGCTTGCTGAAATGAGTTGCCGAGGCAGTATTCATTTCGGGCTCCCGCAACCTCGGGAAGGAAGCTATTTAAGCGGAACCGGGATAAGGGCACCCTCTTCCGCGTCGCGCAGCATATTTCTCATCCGCCGTAGATCCACCGATAATTCCAGCTTGCGCACTTGTTTGATAAGCTCCGTGAACAATACTACATCCTCAGTGTTTTGGTAGCGGTAAATTTGAAAATAAGGATTACCCCCTTTGAGCCCCACCTTGGCGTGCTTGTAAGTGATCTCTACCGGTGTATTAGGGGAGACCCGGGGGAAGAGAAAGGCTATATCCTCGGGGTAGAGTCTTATGCAGCCGTGAGTGACCTTTCGGCCTACGGCCCAAGGATTGTTTGTCCCATGGATTCCATAGGAGGTCTTGGAGAGTCGCATCCAGTGACTACCGAGGGGGTTCTCTGGCCCTGGTGGAATCACCTGACGTGGTTCTTCCATCTCCTCTTGAATCGACTTGGGGACATACCAAAATGGGTTTTCCCTCTTTTCCCCAATCCAATACTTCCCCGCAGGGGTATCCCAACCCTCCATCCCGATACCAAGAGGAAAGGTCATCACCTCGGAGTCGGATAAATAATAGTAAAGCCTCATTTCTGGGATATTCAGGACAAAACCCCGAGTTTTCTCTTGAGGCAGGATCCAGGTGGAAGGGATATTGATCTCCAGACCTACCGGCGGCAGCCAGGGATCAACACTCGGATTAGCCTGAATCAGTTCATGATAACCAAGGTGATGGAGACGAGCGATATCCAGAAGGGTTTCGCCTCTCTGAACCTTGTGCCGCACAGCCTCTCCGATGATGGTCTCAACCTGACCGGCATCTTCCGCCTCGCCAGGTGAGCCATACAGATAGACCTTCGTATTGGGTGGCCATATCTCTGGTTTCTCTTGCAAAGCTTCGGTACGAGAGGTGCCCAGCACCCAAAGGAGAAACAAGGCGAGTACCAACGCTACGGTGATTTTCATAGACGGGCTTACCTCCTATATAGTGCCTCTTCGCCCCAAGTCAAGCGGTTGATTTTTCCTCAGGCGGGTTATAGGATTCCAACCTTGACGATAGAAAGGTAACGGACCTATGGCTCTTGTGAATGCACTGGCTGCTAGCCATGCGCCCAACATCCTTATGGAGCCGGGTGCAGAGTGGGACGACTTTATAAAGCTCCACTACCGCATGGCACCGCATACGTCGGGGTCTGGACCCTCTCTGGAGGTGCAAAAAAAACTTCGCACGGATGCTGAAAAGGCCTTCGACGTGCTTCGCGGAGAGCTGAACGACTCCCGCCCGGATGTACTGATCGTCGTAGCCAATGACCAGTTTGTTAATTTCTTCTATAACAATATTCCAACCTTTTACGTGACCTTAGCCGACGAGGTGGAAGGACAATTCACTCGGCACCATTTCCATTACCGGAACCATAAAGAGCTGGGCCAAGCCATCCTCAAGACCGGCTTGGAAAAAGGAATCGACCTGTCCTTTGGGAGCTATGTGGAGTTACAACACACGCAGGTTGTCCCGCTCTACTTTGTTCTGCGGGAACCCACTATTCCAATTCTCGCCATCTATGTGAATACTTGGGTGAGCCCGCTTCCCACCCCTCGGCGATGTTACAGATTAGGAGAAGTCATCCGGGAGGTTGCTGAGCAGCGCGCGGAACGCGTGGCTATTCTGGCCACGGGTGGCCTATCGCACTTTCCCGGCTCCCCAAAGATCGGGGAGATCGACACGGAATTCGACCATAAGCTTATGCAAATCATGCGTGATGGTAGAGGCAGGACCCTAGCAGAACACTCTCCGGATTATTTCTTTCAGGCGGGGAACTCGGAGTTCCTTAACTGGATGGTAGTTTTAGGGGTGGTGGGTGATGCCAAGGCTTCGGCGACTTTTTACATGCCTGACCACGTGGCTACGGGTTGGGGATTCGCTAGCTGGAAGTTTTAAGGACGTAAATGGTCATTTGTCAATAGTCAATCGTGAGATTGGGGTTGAGCTATGAGACTAATAACCATTAACTAATGACTAATAACTGCGTCGGAGACGCTTATGAGTAGTTACCATCTAAATCGATTTTTATTTGACTTAAAAATGAACGAACCGACATTGAAGCAGGCACGGGCTGATCTCAGTGCGGCCATGAGTCCATACGACTTGAGTCCGGAAGAAAAAGACGCACTGAGTAACCTAGACCCCAAGCGGTTGAGCCAACTGGGGGCACACGGCATGCTTGCCCTTTGGATCATGCAATTGGACCCTGAGTTTCAAACGAATACTTATTGGACGCAGAAATGAGAGAGACACAAAGAGCAAGATGCAGCGCGCAAAGCGCTAACAGTAGGCAGTATGCAGTGGGCAGTTAGCAGTCAAGAAAAAGAGAAAGACAGGCAGCAGGAAGAAGCAGAGACAGTGTTAAGTGTAAAGTGTTGAGCGAAGAAGCAATCAGTTAAGCGCAAGGCGCAGAGCTCATAGCGTCCTAATGCTGCTTGCTGCCCGCTGTCTTCTACTTGCTATTCGCGCTATGCGCTTTGCGCTGTGCTCCTAAAGGTGTTGCTGCTTACTGCCAACTGCCTACTGCCTTTCTCTATAGCTTGGCTGATAGCTGAAAGCTTCGAGGAGGTTAAAGAAAAAGATGGATCTTGGACTGAAGGGGAAGGTGGCGCTAGTAGCTGCCTCGAGTCAGGGCATGGGGCGGGCAATCGCCCTGGGTTTTGCCCGTGAGGGAGTCAAGGTAAGCATCTGTGCCAGGGGTGAAGCGGGGATCCAGGAGGCGGCTGAGTCCATTCGCCGCGAAACCGGTACCGAGGTTCTGGCAATGGCCGCCGACATGACTCGCTCCGAGGATATTAAGAATTTTGTCGCTAAGACCGCAGAGAAGTTCGGCCGGATCGATATCGTGCTAACCAATGCGGGCGGACCACCGCCAGGCGAATTCATAAAACTCACGGATGCTGATTGGGAAAAGGCCTTTGAGCTCAGCTTTCTAAGTACGCTGCGGCTTACGCGCGAGACGGTGCCACATCTTCGCAAAGTCGGCGGGGGACGCATCATTAATCTCAGCTCCTATGCAGTAAAAGAACCCATTGCCGGTCTCGTCCTGTCAAACGCTATCCGGAATGCGGTCATCGGCCTAGCCAAGACACTCTCCCGCGAGTTGGCGAAAGATCATATCCTCATCAACAATGTTTGTCCGGGCAGGATCGATACGGAGCGTCACCGCAAGCTCAATGAAGATCGTGCCAAACGCTGGAACCGTCCACTGGAAGAGGTTAACAAAGAAATGAAAGGGGAAGTCCCTTTGGGTCGCTACGGAGACCCTGCAGAGGTGGCAGACCTGGTGCTCTTTCTCGCCTCCGAGCGAGCAAGTTATATTACCGGCACGACCACTCAGATCGACGGCGGGTTGGTTAGATCCACCTACTAGACAGCAAAGGTTAGGAGAGACATGGTACTTTACTTTATCCAATGGGATCTTCCGGACCAACAGGCTAATCTCACCATCTACGCCAACAAGGCAAAAAACGACTGGTTGCCTCTGACCCTGAGCCACGAAGGTGTTCGAGAGGTCCGCAACTATCGAAATCCGCTGGAAGTGACACCGCAGGTTGCCATCAGTATCGACTTCGAATCCATCGATAACTGGCGAAGCTATATTGATTCGCAGGACTATATTCGCATCATGCGTGAGCTACGGATTCTTGGTTGTCACAACTTCACCGCTCGTCTCTGGGCCCCCTCGAAATATTTCCCCGAAACGCTTACCCCCGAAGGCAAGTAGGGGATAGGCCACAGACTGTTATAAATCTATGATTGGCCTTAGAGTGCGCTTCGACTAGCCCTACGGGGAGCTCATTTGGGCCCTGCTGAGCAATTGATTGTAAAGCTTGGGCTCAGAGCCGCTCTGGGCTTGGCTTTCCGGCGCACAAAAAGCTCACCTGTTTAAAATCGTTAATCATCGTTGGGAGGTGAACAGACAGATGAATAAGATCGCCTAAAGGAAACGAGAAGAAGAGTAAGAGGCTATCTCAGTGCAGGGAGAAAAGACCGCCGCGGAGCGGTGTAGTTCATCGACACTTTAATTGTGTTTCTCACTCATATGGCTAGAAATCTTACGCCGAGTAAAAAGTACACCGGGTTGACACACGGGCTAATCAGACCTGAGTTATAGATCCTATCCCAGTATAGGGTCTTCTGAAAGAGGATTAGACAGAAGTTGAAGCCCCAGTCATACTTACCTTGCGAAGAGTTACCTTAAGGATAAACCGACTGGAGCGTGGTTCCAGCCAAGAATCCTACTAAGTTCTGCTCCTTTTGCGGTCAGTCTCTGAGGTTTGATGGCCACAACATTACTTAATATGAGAACACGCAAAGTAAAGAGATGTATTGGATTACAAAAAACTTAGCGGTGGGGGGTCTCAGTGCTGTTGCATTGACGGACCAATCGACTGCGGTTCTCAATCTGTGTGAGGATCAGTCCTATAGGCCTCCGTCCGCAGATTTTTCTCACAATGGTTTTCCAGATTCTCAGCCCTTTCCACTCCAGAAGGTGTGGGATTGCGTACTATGGATCGAGCAGGAGACATCCAATGGGCACAAGGTTCTAGTCCATTGTGCGGAGGGTAATTCCCGCTCCGTATCAGTCGTTATGGCCTACCTTCTTTACAAAGGTTATAGCCTGGACGAAGCTAAAAAAATGATTCTTACAAAGAAACCGTTTTGTACCCAGGGAGGAAGACCCACAACGGAACCCCAATATTTTCAGGAAGAATTCCTCACTCAATGGCAAAGGTACCTCCGTGAACAGCATGCTTCTTAAGTTTTAAACACTTCATAGCTCAGCTCACTACTGTCAAATTATAATGGAAAAGAGACCCGAGCTGTTGGTTTTTTCTTAATCATACTCTGCTACAGTATGGCTACCAAACCTTACGAGCATTGGAGGGTTTGAAAATGTTGATGTATCCATGGGTTCCATACTTTCCAGAAGTTGCTTGGGAAGTAATCTATGAATAATAGAAAATGGGATACCTGGCACTTCATACCAGGCATTCTTCGAGTTCCATTTGGACGTATACCCGTGCTCCCCCGTTTGTCATTTCGTTATAACGGTTTCAACTTCGCCTTCCTTTCGAACGACATTCACACTCACATCCGTTTCATGGCGCTCAAGTTTAAAATCCATGGTGCCCCCCGCAAAGGTGAGGTTTTTAATGGAAATGTCTAGAATCGATGGGGGGAGAATAGGGTAAGAAAATTTAATCTTTTTTTGCGGCGCGTCGAAAGAAAGTCCCATGCATGCTTGAAGAAGGAGAAACACCGAAGCAGTGGCCCAAGTCTGTGGGGAACACGCGACCGGATACAACGTTGGTCCCTCGCTCGGACGGCGCACAAATCCGCAGAAAAGCTCCGGCAAGCGGTGCAAATTCACGAAAATGCTCGCATCAAACAACCCCGTGAATATTTTTTCCAGTTCTTCTAGCATTCCATACCGCCTCAAGCCATAAGCGATCAAAGCACAATCGTGAGGCCAAACCGAACCATTGTGATATGACATGGGGTTATAACGCGATTCCGTGGCCGCTACAGTTCGGATCCCCCACCCCGTGAAAAAGTCGTCGGTCAATACTAATTTTGCTACCATTTTTGCCCGTTCAGGTGAGGCGATGCCTGATAAGAGACATTGCCCGGCGTTTGACGAGCGAACTTTGCAGGGGCGTTTCTTTCCATCTAGGGCGATGGCGTAGGTCCCTATATCGTCACACCAAAAAGCCTGTTCAAAGTGTTCCTGCAACTTCTTTGCCTGGCCGGAGAGTTTTATGGCAATCTTATGCTTGCCCAATCGGATTGCTATTCTGGCGGCGGCCAGTCGAGCCGCGTAGGCATAACCCTGAACCTCACAAAGGGCGATGGGGCCTTCCGCGAGAGATCCATCGGCGTGAAACACCGCATCATCAGAGTCCTTCCAGCCCTGATGCTGTAAGCCTTTCGGCGTGCTCCTCGCGTACTCCAGAAAACCATCCCCGTCTTTGTCTCCAAAGGTATCTAGCCACGTTAAAGCCTTCTCAATTGATGGCCAAAGTCGCTCGATGAAAGGCACATCATCGGTCCGCTCATAATAGGCTCCGGCCAGCATGACAAACAAAGGTGTCGCGTCAATACTTCCGTAATAGAGCCCGAAGGGAATTTCATTTGTGGCGGCCAGTTCTCCCTTACGGGTTTCGTGGAGGATTTTTCCAGGCTCGGCGTCCTGTTCGGGATTTAACGTGTCTGCTTGCGTGTATGCCAGAAAGGAGAGAACGCCTTTGGCAATCTCCGGATCCACCCATAGGCACTCCAACGCCGCCAGGATCCCATCCCGGCCAAAGGGAGTACAGAACCAGGGAATCCCCGCATAGGGGTAGAGACCTGTTTCCTTATCTGTGAGCATCATGTACAGATCCGCTGTTGAGCGATTGACCCAATCATTGAATTGTTCGTTCGTTGTGTAAATCGAGCAAGATCGAGACCGCATCTTTTTGAGTTTTTTTGTGGCCTCAACGATGGCCTCGGGATAGGATTCTGTAGAAAGTTTACTTGAACCGGATTGACACCGGGCCGTAATATAAAAAGTCAACGCCTGCTGAGGGTCCAAATCGGCTTCCCAAAAGGCCTCTGAGCCAGAAAGCGTTTCGGGTCTGGGAGAAAAATGCAGCAGAGTCTTGCGCATGACCCCATCCACCCCCCTGTAGTTGAGCGTAACCCGTGTGTCCTCCAGTGTCGGTTCTAAAATCTGACCCTTCCGCTTCCTGGGCACCCCCCGCACCTCAAAGATATCTGCGAAATCCGCTGCAAACCTCATACGGAGAATAACGTGCAATGGGCCTATCGAATGGTTCCGCACTCGAAACCGGTCATAGCACGTTCCATTGCGGAGAAATTTGGACCGGAATATGTGAAGGGCGTGCCGACGCAAGACTAGTTTTCCGTCTCGATGAATATCCGAGTTGGTAAAGTCGACGGCCAAAAGCTCGTTGCCTTCTTTGACCGTGGAACTCAAGAGCATAGGCCGGTTGGTCCCTAACCACAGCTCGAGTCGGCTAAGGAATCGGGTCCCCTCATGATAGAGACCTTGCTCTCCCATACCCAGTGGAAAAATATCTCCGTAGCGATCCAGAACTGCGAAAGTGTCGCCGTCTTTGAGTACCCAGGTCCTATCGTCAGCACGGGGGGAAGTTGCCAGGATATAGTATTCGCTGCCTAATTGGATGACGTCGCTCATAGAGTCCTCCAATTGTCTTTATTTTTGCCTTCCATCAGATCCCAGTACACCGACAGGTAGTTCTCGGCCATCCGCTTGACCGTAAAGCGTTGCTCGAAGATATCCCGGCATTGTCTCCGACTAAATTCATTTATTTTTTGGGCTGCCTTAACAGCTTCCTCCAGATTTTGCACCAGGTACCCGGTCTCTCCTTCTTGCAGAATTTCGCGCGTGGAACCCTGGCAATAGGCGATAACCGGAGTCCCGCAAGCCATTGCTTCGATCAAAACCAGACCAAACGGCTCCGGCCAATCGATCGGAAAAAGCAAGGCGTAGGCATTGCCCAGAAAATCGTCCTTTTCTGCTTCTCCAATCTCTCCCACATACTCCACAAGGGGATTCTTCAGCAGCGGCTTAACCACTACTTCAAAATATTCCCGATCCACAGCATCGACTTTCGCAGCGATCTTGAGCTCCATCCCGATCATTTCAGCAATCTTAATGGCACGGTCCACACGCTTTTCAGGGCAGATACGCCCCAGAAACGCCAGATATTTTCCCGGTTTCTCTCGGAAGCTATAAAGGCTTTCGGGCAGACCGTGGTAAACCGTTTTTCGCCAATTCAGCCACGGAAGCGGCTCCCTTTGCGAATTTGAGATCGAAACAAACGGCATATCCTGAAATTTCCTAAAAAGGGGGGCAACGTCCGAAATGTCGAGTCGGCCATGTAGCGTCGTGACACAGGGGATCCCGCATCGTTGAGCAAGCGGAAGATGGATATAATCGATGTGGAAGTGAACAATGTCAAAACGTGAAAGATCCCTGAAGACGTCCTCCAGCATAAAAACATGGTGGGCCAGTTGATCTACGCAATGCTTCTCAAGTCGTAACGCCCTGGGACAAGGGGCAATCAAGCGGGCCTTGGTGACCGAGTCTCCGCTCGCAAACAGAGTGACATCATGCCCCAAGCGCACAAGTTCTTCCGTCAGGTAGGAGACAATGCGCTCGGTCCCCCCATAGTACTTCGGAGGAACGCTCTCGTATAGCGGTGATACTTGCGCAATTCTTATGGGGCCTTTCGCAGACATTGGTACGGAACGTTAAGTACTCAATTTTACTAGATTCCGTTGACTAAGGGGCCCGCTCGGCTTCGGTTTATGACGGCTTCTTGGAGGCCAGCCGGCTTCAGTTGAGCATGTTAAGAAAGTCGGTGTTGCCGCCAGTATCCATGAGCTGGTGCAGTTGCCAATACCGACAATGGCATTCCTTCTTTTGTTCATTGACACACTTCTCTTACTTGACAGGTTTTCAAGGTTGGAAGACCTTAGTCCGGTGATGATTTAACCGGTTATCGTGAGCCCACCGGCGGCAGGAGGTTCCATGCCACGGTTACGACAAGAGATAGAAAATGGAAAAACGCGTGCGCTGTGAAGAATAGCCTTATTGGATCGCGTATGTCAACGACCATGGCATCTTGTTCTAACTCGCCAAAATATGTTTTAGTATGCACAGCATCCCTAGCTAGACCGCCTCTGCTCATACTTTCTGGCATTATGACTATCTCGGTCAAGGATCTCAGTTGCTGAAATTATACCGGCTCCTATCCACTCAAAGTCGAACCCGGTCCCGTTCTCTAAGCCGATGGTACCGCCGGCGCAGGAATCCCTCACGGATGTATCCAGGGTTTACCTTGTAGTAAGATCCATTCCTCGGCCTCACCGAATGGCCTCATCCCTATTTTGTGTCGTGCGGCGAAGTACTTCTGAAAGCAGGTTACGGCATCTTCCAAGACTGCTAACATTAGTCCCTGCTCCGCTTCCAGATGGGTCTTCCTGCAATCGGCTTCAAGATACTGACGGGGAAGGACAGCGTCTGACTGAAACAGAGAAGCTACCCTTTCATCTATTTCTTCTGTGCTGAGGCCTACCATGGTTCCTAAACCGGAACAAAGCTCCTCTATGGTTTGGGTGATCCGCTTGGGACCAAGAGAAACAATAAGCCAGCGCACCCTTACGGAAAATCGCGCAGCGGCCAACTTCAAATCCTTCATTCCTCCCCCCAAGGAACGAAACCCACCCTCTCTGCGGAGGATTTGCCATAAACTTAACCGCGCCCGCTCGGTGAGGAGAGTGCTCATCCGTGACTAAGTCACCGAGACAGCTTTCCTCTCCATTGCCTTTGGACATTTCAAGAAAAACCGGTTCTTTTACCACGTCGAGGGCCTACGACACCAATGCTGTCCCTAGGACGGGTACAGGGGCGCACAAAAAGCTCACCTGTGCAAAATAGGTAATCATCCTTAGGTTCAATAAAGTGTCCAGCAGGCGGATTTTCCATCGAAAGTTTGCTCCAACGGTATTCCTAATTCACTCTGCAAACTCTTGCGGTTAGGGATTCATCCATATTTCACTCCCCGTCATGAACCCTATCTTATTAGAGTTACACTACTTGATGAGCTGCGTACCACAATCGATGCAGAACCGGCTTCCATCATGTCGTTCCCTGGCGTGCTTGTCTTCGCCACAGCGTTTTACGGTAATCTGCTCGTTGACCACCTCGCCACAATTGGGGCAATACCGCACTGGCACATTGGACCGGCTGTGGTTACGGTTGGGACATCGATTCGGTTGCATTTTACTGTGTACCCCCTATGCTTAGTCAAGTAGAGTGTGGATTTCTTAGCCGTCTACTTATTTACGCTCTTTCCCTAACCCCCCTTGGATGATCCTGTCCACGTCGGTGATCCGAATCTCCAAGTTATACAGATAGCGGTACGCTATGGCCTGCTTCCATTT
>Ga0209980_10000511_pt1 | contig 21043 bp, 21 predicted proteins | sample CR02metaG_FD_183611 | JGI IMG/M metagenome (GOLD analysis project Ga0209980, IMG submission 183611) | Deep subsurface microbial communities from Mariana Trench to uncover new lineages of life (NeLLi) - CR02 metaG (SPAdes) (version 2) | ecosystem: Environmental > Aquatic > Marine > Ocean trench...
ATTTCGGCTTGATTATCCGTGAAAAGGCGTTGGACGGTAGCTCCAGCCAATTTTCCCTCCCCTTTTATTTGGCGGCCGGTGAACCTTGCCATCGAGATACCATGACAGGGCGGTGTAGCGTCAGAGGCGACTTTCCGTGTGATCGACGGTCAGTTTTCTACCTTTATCATCCGACTTGTATGGTTCGATCGCCCGTGAGCCACACTCCGGACATTCATCATCAGACATGGCAGACCATTCGTCTTGCCACTCAGTCCCGCAGTCAGGGCAGCGGTAATAATTGATGTACCGCAGGAATTCAACTCGCGTCATGGCACTATTCCGTACCAGGCAACTATCGAGCGCAGTTCCGTGATATCACGCCATTCGCGCGCTTCGTAGATATCTTGTAGCTCTTTCGGGACGAGCTCGCTTGCCGCCATAGGTTATGCTTTAGGCGATTCGTCCTGCCGTGACCAGATACGTGGGCTATGCAGCAAACTGTCTGCTGTTTCATGTTTCTGGCCGCGAACGGAACAAACCACGAACATCCTGCGGTTTCCGTGGCTCAAAGGCAAGGAGATTCTTCGGTCGCGACGGCCACCCCCCACTCACACCCGGACCATGAGGTTCAGGCGGATAGGCTGGTCGAGGGTGAATTTTCCGTCGCGGCGTTCGGCGTTCGCTTCGAAGGCGGCGCGCAGCTCGGCTTCGCGGGCGGCGACTTTGGCGCGGCGGCGTTCGTCGACGGCGATCATGCCATCGCGAAAGGCCTCGAAGTCCACGTAGTGGACCTCGGTCAGGTAGCTGAACTCGTGGTCGGATTCGAAGTCCGGCCCCTCGTAGGCCGTCTGCAGCGCCAGGTAGGCCCTGTCCCGCACCTCGGTCTCGTCCTCGATGCCGCGGTTGGCCTGGAAATGCGGCCCCTCGGCGAGCGGTTCGATCGCGCAGAGCCGGCCGCCCGGCTTGAGCGCCCGCGCGGCTTCCGCGAGCGCCTGGGTCTGGTGCGCGACCGGCACGTGATGCAGGGAGTTGAAGAACACCGCGACATCGAGGCTGGCGTCGGGCAGCGGCAGGTCCTCGGCCACGCCCTGAAGGTAGTCCTCGTCGCCGGCCGGTTCGGCGGCGCGGGCCCGGGCGAGCTGGCCTTCCGAGGGCTCGACGCCGGTCACCCGCGCGCCCAGGCGGGTCATCAGGCGCGTGAGCGCCCCGTCGCCGCAGCCGATGTCGGCGACGCGCGCGCCGTCGAGCGCGAGCAGCTCTTCGATGACCTCACGGTGCTTGCGGCGTGGCAGGGTTTCCATGGCCCGGAGTATGCTGGGCGGGCGGCGCGCCGGGCAAGAACCGCCGCGCGGGCGATTTCAAGCCGGCGCGAGTTGTTGTAGGTTCGGCGGGGGCGTGAGGCAGGGCAGGCGAGGCAGGGCAGGCGAGGCAGGCGATGACCGATTCCACCGACGACGATCCCAGGGCTCCCGACCACCCGGAGATCCGGGAGGCGGTGCGCGCGCTCTGCGCCAAGTTCCCGGGCACGTATTGGCGTGGCTGCGACCGCGAGCGGGCCTATCCGAAGGACTTCGTGGCCGCGCTCACCGAGGCCGGCTACCTGGCGGCGTTGATCCCGGAGGCCTACGGCGGCAGCGGCCTGCCGCTCTCGGCGGCCGCCGCGATCCTGGAGGAGATCCACAAATCCGGCGGCAACGGCGCCGCCTGCCACGCCCAGATGTACACCATGGGCACGATCCTGCGCCACGGCAGCGACGAACAGAAGCGCCGCTGGCTGCCCGGGATCGCGGCCGGGACCTTGCGCCTCCAGGCCTTCGGCGTGACCGAGCCGGGCAGCGGCACCGACACCCTCAGCCTGGCGACCACCGCCAAACGCCACGGCGACCGCTACCTGGTCCAGGGCCAGAAGGTCTGGACCAGCCGTGCCGAGCACTCCGACCTCATGCTGCTGCTGGCCCGCACCACGCCGAAGGAGGCGGTGCGCAAGAAAGGCGAGGGGCTGTCGGTCTTCGTGGTCGACCTGAAGGCGGCGACGCAAGGGCACAACCCGCCGGTCACGATCCGGCCGATCCGGACCATGATCAACCACGCCACCACCGAGGTCTTCATCGACGGGCTCGAGGTCCCGGCGGAGAACCGGATCGGCGAGGAGGGCCAGGGCTTCCGCTACATCCTCGACGGCATGAACGCCGAGCGCATCCTGATCGCCGCCGAATGCCTGGGCGACGCCCGCTGGTTCATCGAGACGGCGTGCAATTACGCCTCGGAGCGCCAGGTCTTCGGGCGCCCGATCGGCCAGAACCAGGGCGTGCAGTTCCCGATCGCCCGCGCCTTCGCCCAGACCGAGGCGGCCGAACTCATGGTCCGGCGCGCGGCCCAGCTCTACCAGGCCGGGGTATCTTGCGGGCCGGAGGCCAACATGGCCAAGCTGCTCGCCGCCGACGCCTCCTGGGCCGCCGCCGAGGCCTGCCTGCAGACCCACGGCGGCTACGGCTTCGCCGAGGAATTCGACGTCGAGCGCAAGTTCCGAGAGACCCGGCTCTACCAGATCGCGCCGATCTCGACCAATCTGATCCTGGCCTACCTGGCCGAGCACGTGCTGGATTTGCCGCGTTCGTATTAGGGCACGGCTTCATGACCTGATGACGCGAGTGGCGATGTCCGCGTTAGGCCCGACTACGGACCGACGCCGGGAGTGTCCGGAACAGCCGGTCATGACCCACAGCGGAACACAGCTGATGGCCTATTTGCTGCCGCCACCCCGATTTCTACGGGTGAACTGCAGAACGCTTGGACCAACCCCTTCCAAGTTCAAGTCTACACAAACTCCTGCATTTCGAGTAATATGGCCAGATTGCGGGCCTCGTTAGTAATCTCGGAGATGCGGTTTCCTCGTGTCTCATGCTCGCCACTTGAGGACGAAAGATGGTTCAGACTTTGGACAGAGGATCGCATTCCAATGAAGCGGTTGCTGCGCTCTTGCGGGATGGCGGCGTTATAGTTGCCAATCAGGTATCCAATGATGTGATTGATCGTATCGTGAAGAATTTGCGTGGCCCGTTCGACGAGCAAGGTCATAAATTCAAGAATGACTTTAATGGATACAGGACACTGAGATTGGGCGGCATCTTGGGACTGTCCCGGGCATCGGCAGATCTGATTGCACACCCCCGCGTCATGGAGGTTGCAGATGCCGTATTGAAGCGCCATTGCAGCAACTACCGAATAGGCAGTACGACGGCGATCGAGGTTCATCCGGGCGAAGATGCTCAGGTTCTGCACCGTGATGACAGTTTCTATCCAATGCGCCTCCCCGATGTAGAATTCCAGATTTCTGCCATGTGGGCACTGGACGATTTTACGGCTGAGAATGGGGCTACACGAATCGTGCCCGGCAGTCATGATCTTCGGGACATCGACAGTGTTGAGGAGAATGATGTCGAGCAGGCTGTGATGCCACGGGGTTCGGTATTGTTCTATCTTGGGTCGACCTTACATGGGGGCGGCGCCAACACCACAAAAACACCTCGCGCGGGTTTGATCACAACCTACAGCCTTGGCTGGTTACGTCAGGAGGAAAACCAATACCTGACTGTTCCCCGGGAGATCGCCGACAGTTATCCGGATCATATCCGCCGATTGATGGGCTATCAGGCCCACGGGAGATATCTTGGCGTCTATCCGGGAGATCCTGACGGATACTGGTTCGATGCATGATAACTTAAACAATGGTGATTGATTGTGGTTGTCCACACATGGCACTTATCGCCCGTTCCGATCGACCCTCCAACACGTCCGGTGTTGGCTCTAAAGCCGACATCGGCGGGCCGCCACTGACCCAACTTTATTTTATGACTACACGACCTTGTGCGGGTTCCATTATCGTAGAACCTGTCGCAAAACGAGGTTGAGCCGCGGACCCTCCGCGCCTATTACCTAAATACGATCCCAGGAACAGACCCCGACGAGGCTTATGACTTATTCGTTCCGCTTTATCGCCCTGGTCGCGCTGTTCATCACCTGCCTGATCGCGGCCAACATCACCGGGGTCAAGCTGATCTCGGTGTTCGATCAGGTGTTGAACGCCGGCATCGTGATCTTCCCGGTCAGCTACATCATCGGCGACGTGCTGACCGAGGTTTACGGCTATCGCGAGACCCGGCGCGTCATCTGGCTGGGCTTTCTGTGCAACCTGATCGTGGTGGCCGCGATCTGGGTCGGCCTGGTGCTGCCGGCGGCCTCGTTCTGGGACGGACAGGAGGCCTACGAGCGCATCTTGGGCGCCACGCCGCGCATCCTCGGGGCCTCGTTCCTGGCCTATCTGGTCGGCGAGTTCGCCAACGCCGTCGTGCTCGCCAAGATGAAGATCGCGACCGAGGGACGGTTTCTGTGGGCGCGCACCATCGGCTCGACCCTGGTCGGCCAGGGCCTGGACTCCCTGGTGTTCATCACCCTGGCCTTCGCCGGCACCATCCCACCGGCCGCCTTGGCCGGCCTGATCGTGACCCAGTGGCTGGTCAAGTCGGCCTACGAGGCCGCCGCCACGCCGCTGACCTACGCGGTCGTGGGATACCTCAAGCGCAGCGAGGGCGTGGACGTCTACGACCGCGACACCCGCTTCTCGCCGCTCGCGCTTTCCGACTGATACCAAAGGTCCTTGATGTCGGCGGTCCTCTGGAACGGCGCCGCCGCCCTCCGGGACGGTGGATTGGCCGCAATGCGGCGTCCGGCCCCAAAGGACTCGTCGCAAACCGGATATCGGCTATACTGGCGCCTGCTTATCCTGCGGCCGGTTTTGGATCGCCTCGCGCCGTTGCCTGCACGGTCAAGTACTTCGGGAGGATGGCCATGCGCATCGTCATCGAACAGTCGGACTTCCGGCGGCTGTCCGCCGAAACCCAGAAGGAGTTGATCGAGGCCTTCGCCGGCAAGGCGTTGATCGCGGCGGCGCCGGTGAAGACACAAGGCAAGCTGCTGTGGCGCCAACCGATGGACCTGTCGCCCGACCTCGCGGTGCGCTTGCTGCACGGGCTTTCCGAGCCGCATCGGGTGCGCCTCCGGCTGTTCGCCCAAAAGCGCGGACGGGTCACCCAGCGCGAGCTTCTGAGCGCGACCGACGACCAAGACCTGCGCGTGCTGTCGCACTTCCAGGCGGTGCTCAGCCGGCGCCTGCGCCGCCTGATCGACGACCCAGAGAAGCGCATTCACCTGATCGGCTGGGATTTCGACGCGACCAAGTGGGACAAGTCCCACAGCAACATCATCAACGGCGTCTACTACGTCACCGAGCCGACGACCCGGACCCTGCAAGGCTACTTCGAGATCGCGCCGAAGGACGACGCGGCCGCCAGATAATGCCGCGCGCGGTAACCCGGCCCACACACCTTGTGCGGACGTGGCGGGTGATTTTCTCGGAGCTTTACTGCAGCGTAAACGTATCGGCTCCGGCGTTGATCGAATTCCACTCCGGGGGGCCGGACAACGCTAATAGCCACAGCGTAGCAATCGTTACACCCGAAGACGTGAGGTTTCCGGTCCACGACGTGAGCGAATTGCATTCCTGCCAATTCACGGTGAATGTGATGGCGCCGTTATTGTACCAGCCGCGTAGCGGTCTGACCGTGCCCACGCCGCATCCCGCGGCGGTCACATAGGTTCCGGTTATCAGGCCGTCCGATCCGACCGTCTGAATCGTCATTGTCGACCCAAGCTCATTGATCCACACGGACGACACAGCCAACGGTTCCTGCGCCGCGGCCGGCCAACTCTGGACCAGGCTTGCGATCATCAGGGCTCCGGCAAACAGATATGTGCGCAACATGGCAGCCTCCTCTGAACGTTCCAGAGCAGCCTACCAGCGATTTTCCCCATATAGTAGAATAAAAATAACTAAAATATCACTATCAGGAGATTTCCGGTTCGGCCGGGCGGGATCAACCGCCGGCGCGCTCTAGCATGGCGTGCAGCAGCACGTTGCAGCCGGCCTCCAGGTCGCCGGGCTCGGCACTCTCGATCTCGTTGTGGCTGATGCCGTCCTTGCAGGGCACGAAGATCATGCCCGTCGGCGCGACCTGGGCGATGTAGCAGGCGTCGTGGCCGGCGCCGGAGACGATGTCCCGGTGGCCGTAGCCGAGCCCGCCGGCGCCCTGACGCACTGCCGCCACGCAGTCCTCATCGAAGGCGATCGGCGCGAAATACCAGATCTCCTCGACCTCGCACGCCAGCCCGGTTTCGGCCGCGACGCCCGCGCAAGTCGCGCGGAACTCGGCGGCCATGGCCGTGAGTGTCGCGTCGTCGGGGTGGCGCAGGTCGGCGGTGAAGAACACGCGGCCCGGGATGGTGTTGCGCGAGTTGGGGCTGGACTGCAGCACCCCGACCGTGGTCACCGCGTGGGGCGGCCGCGAGGTGGCGATGCGCTGCACCTCGGTCACCATGCGCGCCGCGCCCACCAGCGCGTCCTTGCGCCGGTCCATGGGCGTGGTGCCGGCGTGGGATTCGGCGCCGGTCACGGTGATCTCGAACCAGCGCTGGCCCTGCGCGCCGGTGACCACGCCGACCGGCTTGCCCTCGGCCTCGAGGATCGGCCCCTGCTCGATGTGCGCCTCGAAGTAGGCCTTGACCGCGCGCCCGCCGCATTCGGCCTCGCCCCGGTAGCCGATGCGCGCGAGCTCGTCGCCCAAGGTCTTGCCGTCCGGGTCGGTCAGCGCGTGGGCCCAGTCCAGCTCGAAGACCCCGGCGAAGACGCCCGAGGCGGTCATGGCGGGGGCGAAGCGGACGCCTTCCTCGTTGGTCCAGACCACCGCCTCGACCGGCGCCTCGGTCTCGATGCCGTGGTCGTTGAGGGTGCGGATCACCTCGAGCCCGGCGAGCACGCCGTAGACCCCGTCGAACCTGCCGCCGGTCGGTTGGGTGTCCAGGTGCGAGCCGGTCATCACCGGCGCCAGCGAATCGTCACGGCCGGGGCGGCGCGCGAAGATGTTGCCCATGGCGTCCACGGTCACGCTGCAGCCGGCCGCCTCGCACCAGCGCACGAACAGATCGCGGCCGTCCCGGTCCAGGTCGGTCAGCGCCAGGCGGCAGTTGCCGCCCTTCGCGGTCGCGCCGATCTTGGCCATCTCCATGAGCGAGTCCCAGAGCCGCGCGCCGTCCACAGAAATGTTCTTCATGGTCTCGAAAGCCTTTCCCTGTTTGCCATGGCCCGTGACGCGGGCCCGCCTTCGGTGGCAGTTTATCACGGCCGCTGGGGCCCTCCACAAGCGGGCTTGCGTCCCAGGCGCCAGGGATTAGCCTAATTTGACGATCACCGGACGGAAGCCCGCGGTGCCATGACCCGAGCCCCCTTCGATCCGGCCAGGATCGAGGCCATCGCCTTCGATCTGCTGACCGCGCTGATCGATTCCTGGTCGCTGTGGATCGGGGTCGCGGGCGAGGCCGCCCTGGGCCGCGCCTGGCGCACGGCTTCCCTGCGCCGGGTCACCGGCGCCGGCGCCTACCGTCCCTACGAGGATATCCTGCGCGAGGCCACGGCGGAGGTCGGACTGCCGCCGGCGCGCGCCGAGGTCCTGCTCGCCCGCTGGGACGCGCTCGAACCCTGGCCGGAAGCGCCGGTCGTGCTCCGGGTGCTGGCCGGCCGGCGCCTGGCCGTGCTCACCAACTGCTCGCAAGGTCTCGCCGAACGGGCGGCGGCGATCGCCGGCGGTGATTTCGAGGTGGTGATGAGCGCCGAGCGCGCCGGGGCCTACAAGACCGACCCGCGCGCCTACCAGGCCATGCTGTCGGCCCTCGGCCTGGCCCCGGAGCGGGTGCTGTTCGTGGCCGGCTCGGCCCATGACGTGCCCGGCGCCGGCGCGGCCGGGCTGCCGGTCTACTGGTCCAACCGTGCGCGCCTGGCGGTGCCGGCGGGCGCCCCGCCGCCGGTCATCGACGCGCCCGACCTGAGCGCCCTGCCGGACTTGGTGACGGCGGCGTCATAACAAATCGCCGGCCGCCCTGTTGTGGGGCGGCCGGCGGGTCGAGGGCACTCAGGATATCGAAGGGGGAGAGGAGATGGGGGAGATGGAGAGGACGGAAGGACCTCTTGGGTTACCTGAGGGCCAGGAGAATCCCGATCCGGCTCGCGTTCGGCGAGGCCAGGATACTGGCGAAGAGCGAGCTCAGGAGGTCGCCCCCGGTGGTCCCGGCCTGGGCCGCCTTGGCCTGGGCCGCCTTGGCCTGGGCCGCCAGCTTCTGGCGCAGCATGTCCAGCAGCCCGTCGAGGCCCTGACGGTTGATCACGGCGGCGAACTCGCGGCGCTGGGTCAGCGCCATGCTGACGCCGTCGATCGAAACGTCGATGATCTTGTAGATGCCGTCCTGAGCGCGCACCCGCCAGATCGGGTTGGTCGTGCCGTCGTCGCCGGCGACGCTGGTCTCGACCAGCACGTCCTCGCTGCCGACCGGGTGACTGGCCACGATGGCGAGTGTCTCGGCATGGTAGGAGCCGATGCGGCGGGTGTAGCTGTTGAGCAGGTACTCGGTGAACAAGTCCTGGAACTCGGAGCGCTGCCGCGCCGTGGCCCGGTGCCAGAACTTGCCGAGCACGAATTGGCTGGTGAGCTGGAGATTGAAGCCGCGCCGGACCAGATCCCGGAGCACGGCGATCCGCGTCTCCGGAGGCCCGGAACGGACCGCCGACTGCAGCAGCACCGCCTCGCTGCCGAGCGACTGGATGAACCTGGCCGCCTCCTGTGGCGAGGTCTGGGCCTGGATTTCGCCGCTAGTGCCGAGGCCGACCGCCAGGAGCAGGAAGGCCCCTAGCATCGCATGGTATGCTTTGCCCACTATCATCGCACTGTTCTCCGCACATCCGGGCGTCGGTTTGGATTATCCGGGTCTTTTGGTGCCGTTTTGCACCACCGCCCGAGGACGCCTCGTGGTTTCGTTTACTTGCCTGGGATTTCAACAGACAAATGTTAATGGAGTCTTTCGGGAGCCCAGGATTTCCGCCGAATTCGAGGCGAATTTACTTAACGGAGGTTGGATAAATCGTTACCGCGCGCGCGTCCTGTCCGGCTTTCCAGGGCGCATAATCCCCGGATTCCTGCCGATTCGACCGGCCCCGGGACGCCGGCCCGCAGCTGATTCCGGGCCGCCCGGCGCCGGCGCCGGTGCCGCTACCAGGCGCCGCTTTTGTGTAATCGCTGTGACAGCCGGAACCGCCCTGGCACGGCGCTTGCGTGGACTCCCCTCGACATGAAGCCGCCCCCGACCCCTGGCCCGCGCTGGCCGACCCTTCGAGGTTTCGTTCCCGCCCTGGTGTTGGTGCTGGGGGCGGTCCTGGGGGCGGTCCTGCCCGGGCCCGCCCTCTCGGCCCAGAACCCGCAGGAAACCTGGAGTTCATGCGCCCAGAGGACGGCCGCGGCCGAGCGTGCCGCGGGCATGCCGCGCCACCTCCTGACCGCGGTCTCCAAGGTCGAATCGGGCCGTTGGCATGCGCAAACGGGGGAAATTATTGCCTGGCCCTGGACCGTCACCGCCGGCGGAGAAGGGCGCTTCCTGCCGAGCAAGGCGGCCGCCATCGCCGAGGTCGAGCGCCTGCGGGCCCGAGGAGTCACCAACATCGACGTCGGCTGCATGCAGATCAACCTGTACCACCACCCCAAGGCCTTCGACAGCCTGGAGCAGGCCTTCGATCCGGACCGCAACGTCGCCTACGCGATCGGGTTCCTGCGCGAGCTCCGGGATCGCTGGGGCTCCTGGACCCGCGCGGTGGGCAATTACCACTCCAACACCCCGGCGCTCAGCGGCCGCTACCGGGCCAAGGTGTTCAAGATGGTCTATGCGGAGAAGCACCGCGCCGCCAAGCAGCGCCGCGCCGCCCGCCTGGCCGCCCGCCTGGCCGCGGTCCAGCGCGCCCTGCGGCCGCCCAGCACCACCCCGGTCATCCGTTAGAGAACGCTCAGGCCCACTCGATCCGGCCGCGGCTGGCGTAACGGCCGTCCGGGCCCGTGACCCAGACCTCGGCGCTGGCGCCGTCGGCCGCGGGCGCGCCCGCCACCACGTAGGGCGCGGTGTCGAAGACCGGGCGCTGGGCGCGGAACTCGAACTGCGCGACTCGGGCCGCGGGGCGCTCGCGGCGCGCCAGCTCGACCATGAGCGTCGCCAGCAGGGGGCCGTGGACCACCAAACCGGGATAGCCCTCGTCCTCGGTCGCGAACTTGAGGTCGTAGTGGATGCGGTGGCCGTTGAAGGTGAGCGCCGAATAGCGGAACAGCAGCACCGGGTCCGGCGCCATCTCGCGGCGCCAGGCGGCGGTGGCGGGCGCCGGCTCGCCCGCCCGGGGCAGCTCGCCGGGCGTCGGCGCGGCGCGGTACACCAGGTCCTGCTCCTCCTCGATGCAGATGCCATCGTCGGTCGCCACCTGGTGGCGGACGGTGACGAAGGCGAGCGGGCCGCTGCGGCCCTCCTTGAGGCTCACCTGGAGAATCTCCGAGCGCCGGGTCGCCGCGGCGCCGAGGGGCAGCGGACGCGGGAACGAGACCCGGCTGCCGGCCCACATGCGGCGCGGCAGGTCGATGGGCGGCAGGAAGCCGCCGAGCACCGGGTGACCGTCGGGGCCGAGTTCGGCTTCGGGCGCGACGGTCCAGAAATACAACCAGTGCCAGAGCGGCGGCAGCGCATCGCCGGGGCCGAGCGGCGGCCCCGGATCGTCGAGCGCCGCCTGCATGGCCCGCGCCCGCAAGGGATCGATGGTATCCTCGCTCTCCTCGACGCGGCCGACCCAGGCGCGCCAGGCTTCCAGATCCGGACTCATATCGAAGTTCCTTCGGTATTGGCCGCGAACTCCGCCCGGATCGCGGCGCCGTGCTGATCGAGGCCGGGCACCGGGCCGTAGTCCCGCACCTCGCCCAGGTGCCGGGCCGGCGGGGCGATGAGCTCGACCGGACCCGACGGGGTCGCAACTTCGATACGGCGCAACTGGGGATGGGCGGCGAGATCGGCGACCGAGTTGACCGCGCCAAAGGCGATGTCGGCGCGGCGCAGGCGTTCGATCATCCCCGCGCGGGTGAGCCCGCCGAAGGCGGTGCCGATCTCCCGGTCCAGCGCCGGCCGGTTGGCGACCCGCGCCGGGTTGTCGGAGAAGCGCGCGTCGCCCGCCAGCTCCGGCCGCTCGAGCGCCTCGGCGCAGAAACGCACCCACTCGCGCTCATTCTGGATCGAGATCACCACCTCGCCGCCGTCGCCGGCCGCGTAGACCCCGTAGGGCGCGATCGAGGGGTGGGCGAGGCCGACCCGCGCCGGCGCCTGGCCGCTGTGGACCTGATGCAGGAACGGCACGTTCATCCAATCCGCCATGGCGTCGAACAGGGAGACCGCGATCTCGCGTCCCTCACCATGGCGTTCGCGCGCGTAGAGCGCCTCCAGGATCGCCATGAAGGCGTACATCCCCGCGCCCACGTCGCAGACCGAGACCCCGACCCGGCCCGGGCCCTCGGGCCGTCCGGTGACCGCGGCCAGGCCGGTCTCGGCCTGGACCAGCAGATCGTAGGCCTTCATGCGGGCGTAGGGCCCGTCCTCGCCGTAGCCGCTGATCGAACAGGTGACGAGGCGCGGGTTGCGGGTCCGGAGCGCGGCCGGATCGAAGCCGGCGCGCGCCGCGGCGCCGGGCGCCAGGTTCTGGATGAAGACATCGGCGCGCCCGATCATGCGCGCGAGCAGCGCCTGGTCGCCCGAGTCCTTGATGTCGAGGACGATCGATTCCTTGCCCCGGTTGAGCCAGACGAAATAGGCACTCTCGCCCGCGACCACCCGGTCGTAGCCGCGCGCGAAGTCGCCCTCGGGGCGCTCGATCTTGATCACCCGGGCGCCGGCGTCGGCCAGGCGCGAGGCGCAATACGGCGCCGCCACCGCCTGCTCCAGGCTGATCACCAGCAGGCCCTCGAGCGGCCGGGTCACGGCGCCGCACGCCGCGTCATCGCGCCCCGCGGGCTCAATAGCGCTCGCCCTTCTTGTTGGTGAAGACGGGGCCGTCCGGGCTCGGCGCCAGGTGCAGGTCGATGTCGGGGTAGGAGCACACATCCTCGGCGCGGCGATCGCCCACTTCCAGGTAGGTCGCCGACGCGGCGCCCCGGTTGATCAGGTGGTGGCCGTCGGCGCGGCCGGCGGGAAAGCCCGCGACCTGGCCCGCGGCCAGCAGTTGCTCGCCGTCCTCGGTGACCAGGGTGAGCTCGCCCGCGACCACGTAGACGAACTCGTCCTCGTGGCTGTGCCAATGGCGTTGGGCGGAGCCGGCGCCCGGCGGCAGGGTGACCAGGTTGACCCCGAAGTTGCCGAGCCCCAGGGCGTCGCCCAGCACCCGTTTGATCCGCGCCCGGCACAGCTCCTTGAACGGCTCCGGGTAGCTGGTGCCCGCGCGCGCCGGCACCTCGGCCGGATCGAGCGCCGGAGGTTTCAACGCGCCTGTCATGGTCTGCCTCGCCTTGGTATCGTTTCAACGTCGGTGCCTATAAAACCCGGCCTCGCGACCGCGGGCAAGGGCGACAAAGCTTATGCCGGGCGGCGGGAAGCTCCGCGTTCGCGAAGAATGATCACCAACCCGGCGCCGACGATGAACACCACCCCGGGGAAAATACGTTGCACCGGCCATTCGCTGAACACGATCCAGCCGATCGCCAGCGCCGACAGGACGCCGAAATACTCGAAGGGCGCGAGCAGCGAAGCGGGCGTGCGCCGATAGGCGAGGGTGAGAAAATAGACCCCGAAGCCACCAAAACCACCCAAGAGCAGCGCGAAACCCAGATCGGTGAAAACCTCCGCCGCAGAGCCAGCGGGCAGGGCCGCATCGGCGGTCGTGAGCAGGAGTATCAGGCTGCCCGCAATCGCGCCCGCTTGGGCGTACAGGTTGATCGCCGCATGGGAGGCGCTCCGGTCGAATTTTCGCGTCAACACCAGGGAATTGGCATAGCAGAACGCCGCCACCACCGGCAGGATGCCGGGCCACGTGAAGACCTCGGTGCCGGGGCCGATGACGAGCACCACGCCGACGAAACCACCCAGCACGGCGATCCAACGCCAGATACCGACCCGCTCGCCCAGCCAGGGTATCGCCAGCGTGGTGATGAACAAGGGTCCGGAATAGGCAATGACGGCAACGGTAGCCAGTTCGAGGTACCGGTACGAGCCATAGAGCGCCAGCTGGGCCACCGCCACCATCAGTCCTCGAGCCAGCCCCAGGCGCCATTGCCTCAAACGGATCGAATCGAGGTCGATCCGCCCCCGCGCCTCCCACAGCAGGATCAAGAAGGTCGGCAGCAAGCCAAAGATATTACGGGCCACTGAAATTTGCTGGGCGGGGTATCGTTCGACCAGATGTTTCGCGATCGCGCCCATGCAGTCCAGCATGACGATTCCGGCCAGCAGCATGGCCACGCTCACCAGAACCGCGCGCCGGTCGGCGTCGGCACCCGTTCTGGTCACGAGAAGGTCTTTTCGATCGCCATCAGCCTGTTCCTCGTCGAAACGCTTTCGACGACGCCGTCGTTTCAACCGGTCCGGGACACCATCTTCGCGCTCTACCGCGACGTTCTGGACCCTGTGCGCCAGCGCGGCCAGGAGAAGTTCTGAAGTATTATAAGTATTTTCTGACCCGGCTCGGCGGCCGTTGCAGGTTCAGCGGATCTCGAACTTGCGGAACAGGGCGTCGAGCTTTTTCTCGAGCTCCTTGTTGTAGACCTTGTTCACCAGATCGGCGGGCCGGAACCGCCATTCCGCGGTCTCCGCCGCCAGCGCCTCGCCGAGCATCCACTGGTGGCGATAGCGCTGGCCCGCGATCCGCCGCAGCGCGGCGATCTGGTCCGGGGTGTACCAATCGGTGTCGAGGCCGTCCAATAGCTCCGGATCGACGACCAGCACCTGGCGCTCGGCAAACCGCAACACAGTATCGCGCGCCGCCCGATCCAATCCCACCTCGGCTTCCAGCCTCTCGCTGAGCCGCCAGGCGGACTCGAAGGCCTCGCCCTTCAGGCCCTCGAGGGCACCGATGGCGACCCCTTCGCGATCGAGCCGCTCCAGGACCGGCTCGGAGATCTCGTAGGATATCGGCCGGTAGACCTCCTGATTGAACACGTTCTGCAGGACGAACAGGCCGACGAAGCAGGTCACCCCGGCGATGATCGGGGTCGCCAGCCAGCCGAGGCTGATGCCGCCCAGCACGTGCCAACGAATCGCGCGGCCGCCCTTGAGCAGTCCGATGCCGAGCACGGCGCCGACCACCGCCTGGGAGCTGGACACTGGGACCAGCGGAATGGTCGGCAGGCCGGCGTTGGCGAGCAGCGATTCGAGCCCCTGCGAGGCGAACAGGAAGAGCACCACGGAATGCGAGATCACCGCGACCCAGGCGCCGACCGGCGACAGCGGCAGCAGCCGCCCGCCCACCGTCAACATGACCCGCTTGGAGTAGGTGATCACGCCGACTGCGATCGCCAGGGCGCCGAGCAGAAACAGCTGCTGGATCGAGGAGAAGGTGCCGAATCCGATGATATTGAAGTCGGTAAACGGCGAAGACGGCACGAACACGCCCATGACGTTGGCGATGTTGTTGGCGCCCAGGCTATAGGCGCCGAAGGCGCCGGCCAGGATCAGTCCCAGGCGGGTATATGCGTCTTGCCGCAGCAGGTGCGGCTTGGTCACCCGGATCACGTAGGTAGTCAGCTTGTACAGGGCCGCGGCGATGCCCGCGGCGAGCAGCGGACAGATGACCCAGGTGCTCAGGATGGTGATCAGGGTGCCGGTATCGGTGCGGGTTTCGGTGAACAGGTTCCAGCCGATGATGGCGCCGACGATGGCCTGGGTGGTGGAGACCGGCAGCCCGGCCTTGGTCATGAGGTAGACCGCCAGCGCCGCCGCACCCGCGGCCGTGAAGGAGCCACCCAGCGCGTTGACCGCGCCCAGCTTGCCGAGCGTATGGGCTGCGCCGCCGCCGCTGATGACCGCGCCCAGGATCAAGAAAATGCTGCAGATCACCGCCGCGGTGCCGAAGCGCACCATGCGCGTGCCGACCGCGGTGCCGAAGACGTTGGCGGCGTCGTTGGCGCCCAGCGCCCAGCCGAGGAATAGCCCGCTGGACAGGAAAACGATGACCGAGACGTCCATGACGGACTAGACGGTGCGCTTGATGGTGTAGATGGCGAGCCGGTCGGCCACGTCCTCGGAGCGGTCGGCGAGATTATCGATGTGCTCGACGAAGTTGCGCAGTTGAGCCTTGCGGGACAGCGGCAGGTCCGAGCCGAAGATCGCGCGCTTGAGCTTGGTGCTGACCTTGTCGGCCTCTTTCTCGTAGAACATGACCTTGTGCATGTGGTTGCCGACCGCCTCGATGTTGCGGAAGAAGGCACGCGAGGCGAGCACGAGGGATTCCACCGCGAGCACCGACTGCTCGCAGAGCGTCGCGAAATCGCCTCTGAACTCGGGGGAAATGTCCGGTTGCTCGATGGAGAAGGCCCAGAGCGCGCCCTCGTGTTGGTTGATCACGGAGTCCAGGTTCTCCAGAAGCCCCAGCACGTCGCCGCGGGATTCCGGGATCAGGGTCTGGGTGTAGAGCTGGGTCTCGATGGAGCGGCGCAGCTTGTCGGCCTCGCTTTCCAGGCGGTTGACCGCCTGCAGCTTTTCGTCGAAGGCGTCCGTGGCACCTTCGTCCAGATAGATCTGCACCGCCCGCTTGAACAAGAGCCCGGACTCGGAGAGCTTGTCGAGAAAGGCATCGATCTCGCTCTCCAGTGCCTTGGTGCGCCGGAACGGCGACAGGCTGCCGCCCAGCATGGAGTTTCTCGCCGCCATCTCTCAAATCTCCGAAACAGGATACCGCAGAAGTGCGGGCGCGTGAATCCGCGCCATCGCGGCCGGCCAAGATACGCCTAGCCGCACGGAAGTCATCTCTTTTGTTGCAATTGCCGGACATTGTGCCGCAAAAAGCCCCGTTTCGGCAAGCTGGCGCGCTGTTGGCCGCCAAGCGCCGCGCAACCGGGCCGCAGGCCTGATGCGCTTACCAAGACTTTGAGCTAGCCAGGGTTTGCGACCGTCACCTCGGTTCCGGGCGCCAGACCCAGGTCGTGGGCGGCATGGCCCCGGTTGACGGCGATCTCCGCCAGTCCGTTGGCGTTCTCGTACCAGAACGCCTCGCCGGGCGGCAGCTCGGAGAAGCGGCGTGCGCGGTTCAGCGTCCGGCCACCGGCCCGGAGCGTGGCCCCCGGCGCCAGGGCTTCGGCGCGCAGGCCGGTCATGGCGTTGCCGTAACGGTCGACGTAGATGATCCGTGCCAGGTCGTCCGGCCAGTCGGCGCCGGGCAGGCGCGCCAAGCGCTCGGCGGCGAGTTCGGTCCCCGGCGGCGCCTCGCCAAGCGCCAGGCGCGCGGCCACCGGCGCGAACAAGTCGCGGCCGTGAAAGGTGGCGGAGAGCCGCTCCGGGCGCCAGTCGATCTCCCAAGCCCTTGGTATTTCGAGCCCGGCTGCGGCGGCCCGGCGCAGCACCAAGGCGAACAGACCGTTGCCGGGGCCGACGTACCAGTGGCTCCCGGCGCGCACGACGAGCGGCGGCCGCGCGCTCCCGACCCCGGGGTCGACCACCGCCAGGAACACCGACTCCGCCGGAAATGCCGGCGCATAGGCCGCGAGCAGATAGGCGCCCGGGCGCGCGTCGAAGGGGGGGATATCCGACATTAGGTCGATTACCGGCACGGCCGGTGCGATTTCGGCCAAGACCGCTTTCATCTGCCCCAGATAGGGACCGCCAGGGCCGAAATCGGTGAACAGGAGGATCATGCGCGCTCCCAGATCCTTTGGTATGAACCCCTGACTTCGGCAAGCCCGCGGCCGGCCGCTCAGGAAAGCCTCGACATCGGTGATCCTACTGTATATCGTACGCCCATCGTGCAGGGACACTATATTTGGGGAAAACCGCAACATATAGCGAACCGTGAGGGGGCTTCTACATGACCTGGACTGACGAACGTGTCGACGAACTCTCGAAGCTTTGGGCCTCGGGCTACTCCGCGTCCGCCATCGGGCGCATGCTGGGTGTGTCCAAGAACGCCGTGGTAGGCAAAGCGCATCGCATGCGCCTGGAATCCCGGCCATCGCCGATCCGCCGCGATCAGCGGACCCCGGCGCGGCGGCGGGTTCCCATGCCGGCGCAGGCTTTGCCGCAACGGCCGATCATCGCGCCACCGCCGCCATCGCCGCGTTGGACCGTCCAACGCAGGGTCGACGGGCCGAGTTGCCTGTGGCCGATCGGCGATCCCAGCGAGACGGATTTCCATTTCTGCGGTGCTCAGGCGGTCGAGGGCAAACCCTACTGTCCGGACCACTGCGCGCGCGCCTATATCACCCGTCACCGGGGCGAGAACGAGGCCGCCTAGCTCCGGGCTGGTTCCGGCGTGAAGCGACGAGGCACCCCGGCTGCGGTTTGCTGCGGCCGGAGTGCCGGTTTTGTTTGGGTCCGGGAAGCGGTCGCGATCGGACCGCGATCAAACCACCACCGCCGTGCCGCCGCGGCGGGGGTCGCCGGCGGCATCGAGCCGGCCCTGGGCGTCGCGCCGCACCGCGTGGACGCCGCCGAAGAACAGGTTGTGCCGCGGCCAGAACACCACCTGCCGCTCCGGGCCCTGGAGCGCCGCGCCCAGGGCCTCGTCGAAACCGCCCTCCAGATTGGCGACGCCGTCCTCGAAGTGCAGGCGCGGGGCCACGACCGCCTCGGCGATTCCCTGCCCGAAGTCTATGGTGTTGAGCAGCACCTGCAGGATCGCGGTGCGGATGCGGTTGGAACCGCCGGAACCGAAGGCGGCGATCGAGCCGTCGGCGCCATAGGCCACGGTCGGCGCCATCATCGAGGACATGCGGCTGCCCTCGGGCCAGGCATGGAAGCCGTGGGGGTTGAGGTCCTCTTCGCCCAGCATGTTGTTCATCATGATGCCGCTGCCCGGCACCATGTAGCCACAACCCTCGCCGTTGGAGATCGAGAGCGCGGCGATATTGCCCGCGGCATCGACGACGCTGATGTGGGTCGTGCCCCGGGTGCTGGTGGGATGGTCCGCGACCTCGGCCCCATAGCGCGCCAGCAGCTCCGGATCGAACAGGCGCTCGGCGGCGGCTTGTTCCGCGGCCTCTGCGGTGGTCTCGTGCAAGCGCGATTCGACCCGCGCCTTGTTGGTCAGGCCCATCACCCGGGCGAGCAGCTCCAGGTGGGCGGCGGTGCCGAAACCCAGCGGGCCCAGATCGGTCCGCGCCAAGAGTTCGAGCGCGAAGGCGATCAGGATGCCACCCGCGGACGGCGGTGGGTTGGTCAGGATCCGGGTGCCGCGGTGGCGGCGTTCCAGCGGGTGCCGCTTGATCGTGCGGTAGGCGGCGAGGTCCGCCATGGTGATCTGGCCGCCCTGGTCGCGGCAGTCGGCGGCCAGGCGTCGGCCGAGTTCGCCCTCGTGGAACAGGGCGGGGCCCTCCCGGGCCAGCGCCTCCAGGGTGTCGGCCAGTTCCGGCTGGCGCAGCACGTCCGGGTGGGCCAGCAGCACCCCCTTGGGTCGGGTGAACAGGGCGCGGCCCTCGGGACGGGCGACCAGGATCGGCCCGACCACCTTGAAAAGATAGGAATCGACGGGCCTCAGCGACACGCCCTCGCGCGCGATGCGCACGGCGGGCGCCACCAGGCGGGTCATCGGCAGGCTGCCCAGGTCGGCGTGGGCGTCGAACAGGCCCCGGATCGCGCCCGGCGTGGCGATCGCGCCAAGCCCGATGTGGAATTCCTGGGTCGCGGTGCCGAAGTCCGCCAGGATCGGATAGAAATCGATCTCGGCGGTGTCGCGGCGCCTGAGCGGCGTCTCGACGAAGAAGTCGTAGAGCAGGGCCGTGCCCTCGGCGCGTCGGGCCAGCAGGAAGCCGCCGCCGCCCAGCGAGCACAGCACCGGCTCGGCGACCGCCGCCGCGCAGAGCCCGGCCAAGGCGGCGTCGAAGGCGTTGCCGCCGTCCTCCAGGATCTCTTGCGCGGCCGCGGCGGTCGCCGGATGGCCGCAGGCGACCGCACCCTTGGCATTCACTGCGGCGCTCACCACAACCTCCGGCGCGCATCGTACGGTCGGGAAGGTCGGGTTGGAGTCATGGCGCAGCTTCTTGCCACGGGTCGGGACCCGGGTAAAGGCCGGGTCCGGTCGAACCGGCCCTGGGGCCTCGGTCCAATAGCTCGAATAAGTTGGAATAAGTTGGGGTCGTGACTTTACTTTTTATATAAAGTAAAGTCACGACCCCAAACTCCCATTCTCAGCGTAGGGCTCGGATCCCGTCCCCGCTTAGTTGGCGGAGCTGTGCTGGCTGGCCTGGGAGCGCTGGTGTACGAGCGGGTTCTCAACCGGCCGCTGCTTCTCCGGCGGCGGTGGTTGCGGGGCCGCGTAGAAAATTCTCTCGCGCTTGTCGTTCGACTGCTCGAAGGGGTTGCGCATCTTGACCCGGGTGCCGCTGGCCTCGGCGTTGCGCCGGGCGCCGTGGAGCTGGCGGGCGACCTTTTCGTCCCAAGGCAGGGCGTAGGCGCGTGGCTCCGCGACCCCCTCGATACCCAGCCACACATAGATCGCCTGGCCTTCCACCATCTGAGAGCCGATCACCGTGGCTTCGGCCAGCTCGCGGCGCGCCCACTCGTTGCTGACCGGCTTGGGCCGGCTCAGCATCTCGGACAGGCTCAGGTAGGCGGTGGGCAGGAATATCGCGGCGGTGGCCAGCGCGCCCATCTTGACGCGCAGCTTGCGCGGCGACCAGATGGCGATGTTCACAAGAACGAACGCCAAGCCGCCGAGAACGGCGAAGACTGCGGTCAGCTCGCTCATCCGGGCGCCTTGTTCGTGCGCAGGGGCTTGGGCAGGTCGTGGACGCTGCCCTGCACCAGCCGGCCGTCCTCGTTTAGGCTGAAACGAAATGCGGTCAACTCCTGGCCCTGGTGCTCGAGGTTGAGCCGGGTGGTGAGGATCCGCTTGGCAGCCTGGCTCGACGAGGCCTTGACGCTGACCGAGACGCTGACCGGCAGTGGCAGGGGCGCGGACATATTTCGGTACAGGTGGACGTTGACCGTGTACTCGCCGCTCGGCACGCCGCGGCTGTAAGAGACCTCGTAGTTAATCGCGGTCACGTCGGCCTGGCCGCCCAGGTCGTCGCGCAGCAGGTTGAAGATCAGCCCGCCCTTGTTGGAATAGCCGACGGGCACGTCGCCGGGCGCCTGGACCCAGAGGTCGACGTCGGCATCGACCTTCTCGGGCCAGGAAATCTCGACGATGACATTGCCGGGCGCCGGCGTCCCTTCGTCGGCGGTCGCCGGTGGGTTGAGGTGCGGCAGCAGCAGCAGCACCATGGCCACGAAACCGGCGAGGGCGAGGAAGATGACGTCGCGGAAGACCGTGCTGGCGCCGTCGTCGCCGTCGAAGTGGTCAAGCTCTGGCATGTTCTTCCCCAAACTCGAACAGCGCGGTGATCAGCTTGACCGTGCCGCCGGCCAGCACGTAGTAGTTGGTCATCAGCCAGATGTTGAGCACCGAACCGACCAGGGTGGTGTAGAGCGCGGTCGACATGCCCGCGATCAGGGTCGAGATCATGGGCGTGATCGCCTTGACGTCGGACGCCTGGTCCGGCTGAATCCCGGACAGCGCGATGATGAATCCGATTACGGTGCCGATCAGGCCGAGAATTACCAGGCTGCCGGCGACCTGGCGGACCACCGCGATACGCTGGGTGAGCTTGAGCCGCAGGGAGGATGCCAGGATGCCGCGGCTGTCGCCACTGCGTCCGCGCAGCCGCGCGAGGTATTCGGCGGCCCGCGACGCGCTGAGCGGATCGAAGGCGCGCACGTAGTTGAGCTCCCGGCTGGTCTGCCAGATCTTGCGCGCGCAAACCGCGGTTCCGCCTAGGAACACCAGAAAGATCAGCACCGAGAGATAGGTCTGGTCGGCGGCCAGCACCATCTCGAGCAGGCCCTGCACGTAGGCCGCGCCCAGAAGCGCGAAGCCGATCAGGTTGATCAGCGCGAAGCGCAGCGTCAGCAGATAGCGGTAAGAGAT
>Ga0209980_10000516_pt1 | contig 20916 bp, 20 predicted proteins | sample CR02metaG_FD_183611 | JGI IMG/M metagenome (GOLD analysis project Ga0209980, IMG submission 183611) | Deep subsurface microbial communities from Mariana Trench to uncover new lineages of life (NeLLi) - CR02 metaG (SPAdes) (version 2) | ecosystem: Environmental > Aquatic > Marine > Ocean trench...
CCTGGGGCAACTTCCGGCGCTGTTCTAAGGAGGCCCTCCCGTGGCGACTCACACGCCGGTCAGCTCGACAGTCAAGAGCCTCATCATCAACGTCTCGACGCCGGGCGTCGTGTCTCTTCTCAACCTGCCCGCCAACGTGATCGTTGGACCGGGCCAGTTGTTCGTGACTACGCCTTTCGACGGAACCCCCCGCATCCAAGTCGGCATCACCGCGGACGCGAATCTCGTGTTCGACGGCTTGACCGACATCGACTACGATAAGGTGGGCGCGAATCGCTTTCGCAGCGAGTCCGATCATCGTATCCTGACCCCGACAGTGCTCGGCGTGATCTTCACGCTCGGAGGCGCGACCGTCGGGGTAGCAACACTAACCGTGAAGATCACCCGGGAGACCTAAGAAAATGTCGGAGCACTTCAGTTACGGACAGCGTGGCGTCGCATCGGACGTCGAATATGGCGTGGATGGCGGCCGAGTCATCTGGAACGGAACCCTGTTCCAGATGCGGGAGACGGACGGCGCGACCGACGCGCGCGTTCAGGTCGCGGATGCAGTCGCGGACGCGGATGCCGTGAACTTCGGTCTGGTCAAGGGTCTTCTGGACGGCGTTGTGTGGAAGGAGTCGAGTCGGCTCGCTACCACGGTGGCGCTCGTCGGCGGCGGCTGGACCATCGCCGGCTCGGGTGTGGGCAAGACGCTTACCTCCCCGACGACCGCGACGTCGAACAACGACTTCGACGGCGTGACCGCGGCTCTGAACGACCGGATTCTCGTCAAGGACGAGGACGCGGCCGACCAGGAGAGCAACGGGATCTACACGATCACCCAGCTCGCGGACGGCGCGGCAGCCAGTGCGATCCTGACTCGTGCGATCGACATGGACGAGGACGTCAACGCGGCCGGCGAGGATGAGGTCCGACCCGGCGTTTCGACCTTCGTGACTGAAGGGACGCAGAGCGGTCGGCAGTACACGGTCCTGGGCGCTGGCCCGATCACCGTGGATACGGACGACATCATCTGGACCCAGACGAACACGCAGAGCGCGGCGGACCCGCTCATTCGTCTCGCCACCCTCGGGACCGGCGCGACGCAGAGCATCGGCACCGTCCTGCCCGTGAGCTCGAAGGTTCAGGACGTCAAGCTCGAGGTCACGACCATCTACGATGCCACGGCCACGATCGAGATCCGGGACGACGCGCCCACGACCTACCAGCCCACGAACGAGAACAAGCCGAAACAACTCGGCCTGTACGTCTCCGAGGTGGCCGGTCACGTGATCGCGGGCGGCACGCGGCAGCTCCAGGCCATCGTGGGTAACACCCCGGCCGCGGGCGTCGCGGAAGTAGTGGTCAACTACAAAATCTAAGCCTACGGGCTGAGAGGTCGTTCCAATGGCCCGTTTCACTCGACTCGACGGGCTCCTCGGCGTTGATCTGACTCTAGATGCGGGCGAGGAGAACCGCCACATCTACGTCGGGACAGGTGACCCGAATGTGTTCAGCTTCGCGGGTCTCCCGACCCCGAAGCTCGGAGACCTATTCATCTCGGATGGATCGTTGTGGCAACACGACGGGGCCACGTGGATCGAGAACCTGCCCGGCGCCGGCGGGGGCGGAACGGTCGAGGCGTTCAGCGGGTTTCACACGACCGCGGTCATCAACTTCTCCGAGACTTACCAGGATCTCACCATCGGAACGGAGCACGTCAAGACTTCCAACTTCACGCACAGCGCGGGCAGTGCGGAGGTCACGGCAAACTTCACAGGCAGGATCTCGTTCAACGGTCACGCCACCATCTTTGCTCAACTCACCTCGTCCGACAGAACGAGCTTCCAGATCCGCCTCATGCGTGACATCGGAGCGGGCTTCGTCGAGATTCTGGGCACTGAGCAGACGGGCTACGTCCGAGAGAAGCTCGGCGAGCTGAACTCTCAAGGGGCCGCGGCGATCACGCCGGTCATCTTGGACGTGACAACCGGCGACATCTTCAAGATGCAATTTCGCAAGGAAGACGGCACGGCGAACAACGGAGTCTTGGACACGCTCGCCAATCAGGCGATGATTTCGCTGAGGTCGGTATGATCCCCAACCTGATCACATACGAGATTGCGACAGCGGTGGACGCCGGCGTTGTCAACTTCAAGAAGCTCGAACGGGAGATCGCGGCTTCCGGCGCGGTGCAAGGCTTTCGTGGCCTGCCCGCAGTCCAAGGGGTCCTCTTCGTGTTGGGTGACAGCATCGTCGATGAGGCGCTGCTGGACGTGACGATCGCCACGCACGTCGCGGTGTCGTTGGACGACGCCCGACTCGAGCGCATCACGGAGCTGGGCGTAGAGTTCACGGAGTTCATGAACGGTCGCTACCCGCAGCCAGTCCAGATGAGCTTTTCCTTCTACATGCACGAGGCGCAGGGTCGAAGTTTCCAGGCCCGCCGGACAGAGATCCAGAAGGTGATCGACTGGCTGAGCTTTTGTCTGGACGAGTTCTTCGCCAAGAAGAACGCCGTCCTCGCGGCGCAAACGATCGCGGCGACCCAGGCGGTCGCCCTCGACTTGACGCTGTGCGCCGAGTCTGATCCGCTGGTCAGTCTTGATGTCGTCAGAAGGATTGTGGCGTAATGGGTTCAATCACGATCCCCTCGAGCTTCACGCAGCCCCACCCGGTACAGATTTCAGTCAACGGCTTCGCCGGCGGCATCTCGGGCCTCTCGCCCCTGTTCGCCATCCGCGACGGGCTGACGACGGACTCCTTCATCGACTTCAACGATCTGACGTTCAAAACGGCTGGCTGGACTACGAAGCAAGCGGCCATGACGGACCAGGGCGACGGGCACTACGTGGCGACCGCGGACCCGTTCCTCTGGACGGTCGGCGCCGGCAAGCCCGAAGAGCCGGCCTACTTCGTGATCGAGTACGACATCCCGAACTTCGGCATCGAGAACGACTTTCTGGTCGTGACGGCGGCGCTGCCCGGCGAGGAGTTCGAGCGCACCTTGGACACGGTGGGGCTCGACACGCTCGGCTGGCAGGAAGTCCATACCGCGTGCAAGTCCCCGCAGCGGGAGCTCCGGCGGCTGAACCTCTACGACGTGAGCGGCCGGATCACTGGCAGCGCGGCGACCTTCCAGTCGTCCGGCGGCATCATCATCCGGCGAGAGAACCTGTGCTAAGCCCGACGCCCTTCCTGTTTGACGCGCGGCAGATCGACCTTTTCGAGCCCACGAGTTTCCTCTTCAGCCCCCGGGCTGCGGTGCAGTGTTTCGTCTCGATCGACAAGCTCGAGGCCCAGGCCGCGATCCTCGTGGCGCTGGGCGCCGAGGTCATCGCGCGCGAGGATCTCATGGGGATGACTCAGATCACCCTCGCGCTGGACGCCCGGAGCGTCGTGACCCTACAACTTCAAGCCGTTCGACGCGACGCGGAGACTCTGGACTCCCAGATCGCCGACGGGGAGCTCTGCCCATGAGCGTACAGAATGCTCTGATCGAGATGTTCAGCGGGGACTCGAAGATCCTCCGCTACACCGTCAAGGACGGCTCCGGCGCTGTGATCAACATCACGGGCGCCGCGTTCCGTTGGGGCCTGTTCAAGCTCGACACAGACGAAAGCACTCCCACGGCGAAGAACTCGACCGTGCTCGCGCCCCCGGGTGAGAAGACGGTTGGCTCGGGCATCGTGCTTACGGACCCGACGAACGGCGTGCTCGAGGTAACTCTGGACCCGGCGAACACGGCTCCGCTCAAGGGCTCGTTCTACCATGAGCTCGAGATGATCCTCACCGAAACTTCGACCGTGGCGTTCGGCCAGATCGACATCAAGAGAGATGGGCTGGAGTAATGGCTACCGAAGCTGAGCTGATCCTCGAAGACGGCACGGGCATCGTTGACGCGAACACCTACGCGCTCTTCGTGACCGCGGACGCCTACCACAGCCTACGCGGCAACGTGGCATGGGCCGACGCGGATGACGTCGAGAAGGCTACCGCCCTCGTGAACGCCACGCTCTACACGGATCTCCGCTGGAGCTACGTCGGCAGCATCTCAGTCGAAGACACCGGCTCGGGCGACCCCCAGAATCTCGACTGGCCGCGGAACAACTTCGACTTCGATCTGTTCGACTCGGACGGGATCGACGTCACGGACACCGTGCCCCAGCAGATCATCGACGGGATGCTCGAGTACGCACTGCGCGCGCTGGAAGGCCCGTTGCTCCCGGACCCGACGGTCCCGGACGACGCCGGCCGCTTCGTGAAGCTGACGCGCGAGAAGCTCGGGCCGCTCGAGGAAGAGATTCGGTACAGCGATTCCCGCGGGACGCGCACCACGCGGCGCTACCCGGTGCCCGATACCATCATCAGGCAGAGTGGTCTCGTCGAGAATGTGACAACCGACCGCGCGACGAGGAAGTAAGCCCGTGGCCGCCATCCACGAGAATTTCGTCGAGCTCATGGACAAGCTGGTCCGCAAGAATGGTCGTGCGATCTCGATCCGACGGCAGACCGGGACCACGCTCAAAGACCCGGCGAACCCACACCTCGGGAGCACGATCGAGACGACCGACACCCCCACGAAGGGCGTCTTTCTGGACAACGACTCGCGGGACTTGCTCCTGATGCTGCCGGGCCAGCCCGACCAGCGGACGGTGCTTGATCGCGAGATCGACCGGCTGCTCATGATCCCGGGCAAGGGCCTGAATTTCGAGCTCGACATCGAAGCGACGATTGTGGATGGCTCGAAGCTCTGGCAGATTACCCAGGTGAACAAGATCCAGCCCGGGCCAACGCTGGTCGGCTATTTCGTGAGGATCTCGAACTAATGGCTGCCACCTACAAAGCCGCGCGGGACGATCTGTCGAACTTCGCGACAGCCGCGTGGAACACGGCGGTCGCTGCGATTTCACCGACACCCCCGCTGTTCTACGACAACCTCAATCAGAACCCCCCGGACGACGGAAGTGTCTGGGGCAGGCTCAGCATTCAGAACTTCGACGGCACTCGATCGTCGTTGGGCTCGGCCAACGCGCGCTTTCGGCGGATTGGCATGCTGTTCGTTCAAGTGTTTGTTCCGATAGGCGACGGGACTTTGATTTCGGACCAGATCGCCGATTCGCTCGTGGAGGCGTTCGAGGACGCCGGCGCGATCGGAAACATCTGGTTCCGTGACATTGGGCAGCGGGAAGTAGGTCCCGACGGAACCTTCCATCAAGTGAACGTGGAGGTTGCCTTCACGTTCGACCGAACGTGACATAGGAGATAACAGAAAATGTCCGACACAAATCGAGTAGCACTGCGTGCTACGAAAGAGTCCGCGTTCGGCGTCGTTCCGACGGCTCCCAACCTTCGCGAGCTCTGCTACACGGGCGCGCCCAGCTTGGCGTTTGCGCCCGAGACCACGGTCTCCGAGAAGATTCGCTCGGATCGCCAGATCGACGACCTGCCTTTGGTCGGCGGCGAGGCGGCCGGGGACATCAACTCGGAGCTCGCATTCCGCGTTCATGACATCCTGCTCGAAGGGGCGTTCTTCAACCTCTTCCAAGAGCGGGTGAACCGGGTCAACGACGAGGTTGCCACGGAGATTACGGCCGCGAACGCGGGCGTGGATTTCACCGTGCTGGATAACGGCGATACAGTCGTCGTGGATGACATCCTGCGCGGCGAGGGCTTCGCTGTCGCCGGGAACAACGCCTTTCACATCGTGGATGGCGCCCCGTCGAACACCTCGTTCCCATCGTCCACCGTCGTAGCAGAGGCAACGCCTCCGCTCGGCGCGCGCCTGCACGTCGTGGGTCGGCGTGGCGCGGCTGGCGATCTGGATCTGACCATCTCGGGCAGCACGGGTACGCTGGTTTCGACCATTCTCGACCTGACGACCATCGGGCTCTTGAAGGGCGACTGGATCAAGTTGACGGGGTTCTCGGCTACGCCGGCGAACAACGACTTCTACCGGCTCCAGCTCGACCCGACCACGAACCTGCTCACCTTCGACATCGTGCCTGTGGGCTCGGTGACGGAGGCACCCGCGGGCGCTGTGGACATCTTCCTCGGCGAGCGCCTGATCAACGGCGCGCTCTTCCAGAGCTACACGATCGAGGAAGAGTTCGAGGATCACACGCCGGTCACGTTCCAGTATTTCCGCGGCATGGTCGTGGATGGGCTGGTCATCACGGCGGAGCCCCAGGCTATCGTCACGATGGTCTTCACCTTCTCGGGCAAGGATGCGTTCTTCTCGGACGCGACCATTCCCGCGAGCGTGCCGGATCAGCTTCCGGCCGTGGATGGTGCGGGCCGAGTGGCCGCCGCGACCACGGTCTCGATTCAGACGGTACAGGTGCTCAACTCGAGCTCCAACGTCGGCCGGATCGCGCGTGGCGGGGCGCCCATCGTGGGCTCCAACTTCGTGCTCGAGGCCAGCTTCGAGATTTCCAATAACACGCGGCAGAACAACGCCGTCGGCTTCCTGGGCGCAGTCCAGATCGGCGTCGGCGAGTTCAGCATGACGGGCTCCCTGAACACCTACTTCGACGACGCCAGCTTGGCGCGCGACGTGGTGAACAACACGGAGACGTCGTTCGACATCCGCTTCGAGGATGACTCGGCGCATGTGGTCGTGATCGACGCACCGCGGATCAAGTTCGCGGAGGGCGCGCCCGAGGTGCCCAGCAAGAACGCGGACGTTACGCTCCCGCTGACCTATCAGGCCATCCGAGAGCCCAACTTCAACTACACCGCGAAGTACATGCGGTTCAACGGCGTTCAGTAAGAACGCACTCACCAGAGGCCCGGTCCCCACGTCGGGGGCCGGGCACTTGACCCCAAGCGGGCGTGATGCCCAACTAAGGGAGACCCCCAATGGCAGCAGTGAAGCCGATTTCGGCACTCTTCGGAACGAATGCGACCCTCGAGACCGAGGGCATCTGGATTGACTACGGCGACTACGGCAAGTTCCTTGTCGCTCGCGCCGGAGGCCAGAACAAGAAGTTCCGCAACCTCTTCGAGAAGAAGATCCGCCCATACCGGGCCGCGATCAACATGGGTACGCTGGACGACGCGGTGGCCGAGCGCATCATGCGCGAGTCCTTCGCCGAGGCCGTCGTGCTCGAGTGGGATCTCGTGGACGCCGACGGCAAGTCGGTTCCGTTCACGGTGGAAAATTGCATCGAGCTCCTCGAGTCCAACCCGGATCTGTTCACCGACCTTCAGCAGCAGTCGCAGATGGTCGCGAACTTCATCCAAGACACCCGGGAGATGGATGCAAAAGACTCAGGGAGTTCCTCCTCTGGCGAGTCGAATACGGGCCTAGCGCCCAGAAAATCGTAAACGCCGCCAAGGAAAGAGGCGCTCCCATTCCCAAGAGTATCGCGGACGCACCCGTTCCCACCGATCCCTATCAACTCCGAATGTTCCATGCGTTCGAGCTCCTCTCCACATGCCGACAGATCAGCCAGGGCGGTGTAGGCCCTATCCCGTGGTTTGCTCTCGACCAGTTTGCGCGGCAGCAAGGCTTCGCAGACGACGAGATAGCCTACGAGGACTTCGTGCATATCATGCAGGCATTGGATGAGGTGTATCTGACGCGGAAGGCCGCGGAGATCGACAGGGAGAGGAAGAAGGCAGGCCAGAGTGGCAAATCCCAAACAATTCGCGCGCAACCTATTCGCGCGCGCAAGGGGCGTTGAGCTGAACTCCGGCGACGCCTTGCGTGACGCGATCGGCGCAGCTATGGTTACGCTCGTCCGCGTCACCCCGGTGGGTGGCCCTCCGACGTCCCCGAGAGACCCACACCCGGGTCTTGCCCGGTCCAACTGGAAAGTCGTCCTCCCAGGAGCCAGCATCGGCGGCCTTGTAGTCGCCGGGAGCGAGAGTGACGCTATCACTCGTGGTATCTTCGCTGCTAAGGCAGTGCCGACGGATGGCTTCGCGTTCATTACCAACTCTGTCCCGTACATCAACCGTCTGAATGAAGGCTCGAGCTCACAAGCGCCCGCCGGGTTTGTCCGGTTGGCGGTTATCGCTGCGGGTCTCGCTGCGAGTGATGTTAGACTCTTGAGGAAGCGCTAGTGGCTACAGAACCTCTCGAGATTATCGTCCGTCAAAGGGGCGCTCGAACCGTTGCGCGGGACGTCCGCAACATCGGATTGGCTGCCTCCTCGGTCAGCGGGCAACTCAGCACGACCACGCGCCTCTTGCGGGGGCTGGCTCTCGCGAGCGTGGCCCGGCGAATCTCGCAGTTCGCCGATGGCTTCACGAACCTACGGAACAAGGTTCGGATTTATTCCAAGTCGCAGGAAGAGGCCAACGCGACTACGAACGAGTTGATCCTGATCGCGAACCGAACGCGCATCGGCCTCGACTCGGTTGCACTTACGTTCCAGCGCCTCTCCATCATCCAAGACCAACTCGGGCTTACTACGGCGCGCACTACGCGCCTCGTCGAGTTGCTGTCGAAGGCAGTCATTCTCGGTGGATCGAGCGCGCAGGAAGCCGGCGGCGCCCTACGGCAGTTCAGCCAGGGTCTCGCTACCAACTTCCGAGCGGCAGCGCAGGAGTTGAACTCGGTCCTCGAGCAGACCCCGGGTCTGGCGAAGGCTTTGGCAGATGGTTTGGGCATCGCTACGTCCGAGATCAAGAGGCTTGCTACGGAAGGTAAGCTGACTTCGGATCTAGTCGTCAGAGCGATTGAGGCCCAAGCCGAGGTCATCGACGCTCGGTTCGCGAGAGTCGCCCCGACTATCGGCCAAGCGTTCACCGTCCTCAATAACTCGCTGACTATTTTCGTCGGTCGCGTCTTCGAGGCCACGGGTGCCGGCAAGGCGATCGTCAACACGATCATCAGTCTCTCGCAAGGCTTGCTTCGCCTGTCGGTCGATACGGAGAAGTTGAACACCGCCCTCGAGATTCTCGGCACGATCCTCGGTGGCTTCATAATCCAAGCCGTCGTGGCTCGGTTCGCCCGCCTCGCAGCCATCTTTGACACGATCATCGCGAAAGCGCTTCCCCGAGTGCTGAACCTTATCGCCCTCGGGCTGAAAGGCATGGACGTCGCGGTTAGAGGCGCGGCTAGGGGTTTCGCATTTCTCGCCACTACCGCACTGCAATCACTGGCGTCTATCAACGTCGGGGCCGTCACCTCGAAAGTAGCTGCCGGCTTCGATGCTGTCGCCTCGGTAGGCCAACGGGCTTTCAGAACTCTGGGCAACGCGGTCGTCGGTGTGGGCAATGCCCTTAGGAATCTTCCCGGTGTTCTATCCTCCGTGGGGCAAAGATTCGTCTCGGTCGGGGTTTCCGCCAAGAAAGCATTCGGCCGTGGGCTGGGCGGTGCGATCGACAGCGTAGGCGCGGTCCTGAAGCGCCTTGGCGCGGTTGTCATTGCGACGGGCGCTCGGTTCAAGGCGATGGGTGTAGCCGCCCTTGCGTCGTTCAGGAGGATCACAGTCGCCAGCACGATCAGCGCGCTGAAACGGATGGTCGTCGCGATTGCCGCGGCTACCGCGTCTTTCCTTCGCATGGGCGCGGTGGCTCTACTCTCATTCCGCCGCCCGATCGGCGGGATCAAGAACATGATCGGCCTGCTCAGGACCGGCCTGATCAAAGCACTCAAGGCGACCCGCGTGGCCCTCCTCGCCATCGCCTTCGGTAACCCGTTCGGTCTGATCCTCGCAGCCGCCGGCGCCTTTCTGGCTCTCCTGTTCGGCGTGCGGAACGAAACCGTCGAAGTGGGCGGCGAGGTCGTCAAGATCAAAGACTTCTTTGTCGCGGCCTTTACTCTCGCGAGGGAGGCCCTCTTCAAGCTGGCGGACAAGTTCCTTACGTTCTTCGGACAAAACGGCGATGGGGTCGGTGTCATCCGTGGGTTCTTCAACATCTTCATCGGTCTGTTCACCGCCACGTTCAAGACGGCCGTGCTGTTCGGCACCCGGGTAGGTGACGTCTTCAAGGGTATCGGCGCGGGAATCGTCGCGGCCATTCGAGCAATTCCCGATGCTCTTGCCAGAATCGGAAAGCTTGACTTCTCCGGCGCCGCGGGCATTGTGGCTAGCGCCTTCGGGACCGCCTTCGAGGATGCCTCGGGCGGATTCGGTGCGGCCGTCGCCGAAATCTTCAAAACCGAACTCGCGAAGGACCAGCTCCAGGTCATTACCGATCTCATCGCGAAGACCTTCCCGGATCTCACCGCGGCGGCCGTCAAGCATCGCGCGGCGATCATCCTCGCCGAACAGGAAACTCAGAAGCTTGCGGAAGCAACCGGCAGAGTGGCCGAAGGTGTGGAAGGACTGACCGGCGGACTGACTAAGGAAGCCAAAGCGCTTGCCAGCATTCTCGCCAAGACGAGTGCAGCCGCAGCCGCCGCGCTGAGCTTTCAGAAGACTCTTGACAAGCTGAACGCTGCTCAAATCAAAGGGCTGATTACTCTGAAAGAGGTAGATGAGATTAGCAATCTCCTTGCTACGCGCACGTTCCGCGAGCTGGCCGCTGAGACGGACGCGGTTGGGAAGGCGACAATCGACAACGCGAAAAAGCTTGCCGAGCTACGTGCTGCGGCAACCGCTGCGAAGATCAGTGTTGATGAGCTCGCATCAGCCGAAGCCCGTCTGAAAAGGGAGTTTATGGATACGGTTCTGGCGATCAAGCGTCAGAACGATACGCTCAGCGCAACCGACGCCGCGATCCAGGGCGCGATTGACGGCTTCACGAGATTCGAGGATAGTCTCGGTTCGACGTTCTCGAACGTCTCCGATCTGATCTCCGGTACGTTTGAGAAGGGTCTCGACGCCATCAACGAGTTCACCCGCACGGGCGAGTTCAACTTCAAGTCGTTCGCCACCAGCATCATCCTCGAGATCCAGAAGATCACGCTGAAGCTGCTCGCGCTTCAGGCCATCCGCGCTTTCCAGCAGCGCGCGGAAGAGGGCGGCGGTGTCGGCGGTTTCTTCAAGCAATTCTTCGGCGAGCGGCTTGAAAAGACGCTCAAGCCGGGAGAGGGAAAGGCGCAAACGGGTGGTTTCGGCGCGGCGGCCGAAGCCGGAGGTCTTAGCATTCAAACGGGATTGCTCACCGGGGCACGAGAAGAGGTTTCCCGGCGAGAGCAAGGTAAACGAGCAGCCGCGCTCTCTGATGGTACGAAGGCGAACCCGTTCTTCGTGACACTCGCCCCCGAAGATCCCGGTCTGGGCGCCCTTTTCGAGAAGACTGGCGAGCGCGAGCTCGAGATGACGTCCGTGATGACGGACGCTGCAAAGGATGCGGACCTGAAACAGCAGGGTCTCTTCGCGACACTGGGTGAGAAGTTCACCGCGGGCTTCGACCGCGTGAAGGGATTCTTCACCGAGAACTTCGGCCCTCTGGGCGAGAAGCTCAAGGGTGGGTTCGAGAAGGTCACGGGATTCCTCGGGCTGGGCAACGACGGCAATACCAAGAACTTCCTCGAGTTGATCGGCACGAACGTGAAGGGCTTCGGCGAGCTGATCGCGAAGCTCGCGAAGGAAGTAGCTGGCGGAATTGCCGGACTCTTCGGCGGCGGCGGCGGCGGCGGCGGCGGTATGGGCGGCGGCAGCGATATTGTCGGTCTCATTTCGTCCTTCGCCGGTATCGCGGGTGGCTTTCAGAGCGGCGGCCTCATCGGCCCTCAGCAGCTCGGCCAGACCTTCACGGTTGGCGAGAGCGGCGTGGAACTGTTCACCCCGCGCCAGACGGGCGAAGTGATTAGCAACGCCGCGCTCGCGCAAGGCATGACGCCCCAGATGCCCGAGATCAACGTCAACATCACAAATGTGGACGACGCGAAGTCGATCCCCGAAGCCATCTCGACCCGCGAGGGCGAGCAGTCGATCATGAATGTTATCCAACGTAACAAGGGTCGGCTGAAGGAGATCCTGACCTAATGCCCTTCGTAAACGCAAACACGTCGGCCTCGGTCTGGCGTCAGAACACGAATCAGGTCGTCAATCAGGACGGCAACCGCGCGCTCTACCGCACCCTCGTGACCTTCGGGGCCGGCAAGGCGGTCATCGGCGCCGTGACCTACGCGGGCACGGGCGACGGGACCATCGACGACCTCGACTCGGGCGTCGATGGCCCGACCGAGAGCTGGACGATCACCTTCACAAGCGCGACGGCCTTCGACGTCTCGGGCACCGTCTCGGGCGCGCAGCCGTCCGGCGTGGTCGGAACGAACTACACGACCACGGGCGACACGATCACCTCGCTCCTGTCGTTCCTGATCACTGCGGGCGCGACGCCCTTCGTGGCCGCGGACGTATGGACGATCCCGGTAACGATCGGCGCGCTCTCCGGGCAGCCGGAACAGTGGGTGCTCGACCGCTGGAGCCCATTCACCACGGCGGGCGGTGGCTTCGTGGATCTCCTCGACCGGAGCACCATCGGCACCGAGGGTGCGTTGATCTGGCACGGTCTGGGCAACGGTTCCGAGGCGTTCTACCAGGGCATCGCCATTACAGAGACCCCTGCCTCGCAGATTTGGAATTTCATCCTGCGCGGCTACACCGGGTTCTCGCCGACGGCAGACTGGGACACCCAGCCCGGCGTCGGGCCGCAAGTGTTCACGGCGCAATGGGACAACGACATGGAATACTGGTTCGTGGTCAACTCCCGCCGGTATGTCGCCGTCTGGGTTGTCTCGACCACGATGCACGCACTCTACCAGGGCGCTATTCTTCCGTTCGCTTCGCCGGCTGAGTGGCCGTTCCCGAACGCTTACTTCGGCGAGAAAGACGACGAGGAGGCGTGGAACTCGGTCGCCTCGCAGTACAATCACGGACACCATTTTCCTACTTCGCAGAACGGTTTCATCCGTGACGTGGGTGGCCTATGGCGCATCGGACGGGAGCAGTCAAACCTGACATCGTTTAGCGAGTCGATTCGGAGCTCGTTCTTCCAGGCTGGAAGCATCTGGGATGGTCACGAGAACTTCGACAGCGGCGATCACCAGTTGATGCCCATGACCTACGTGAGCATAGGACAAGTTACGGCCCCCCTGACCGGCGAGGCGCTTGGCGTGGCAGATGGGTGCTTCCAGGTTACCGGATTCAATAACTCGCCCCAAACGATTCTGAGCATCGGCGGCACGGATCATCTCGTCGTGAATGACATCTTCCAGGTGCAGCGCGATGATTTCTGGGCGCTGGAACTCGCATAAGGAGAAAGGTATGTCGTTCCGACAAGGAGTTTCGACTAGCCCCGCGAACCTCGTCTCGCAAATCTCGAGCTTCATCACCACGGTCGGTGCGCCGTGGTCCGTGATCCGCTCAAACGGCGCCGGGGGTGACCCGGCCGGCACGCAGCTTACGATCGAGGATACCGCCGCGGCCGTCGGGACGTTCTACAGCATGATCCCGGACAACTCGCCGTCGAACGACGCGAACGTCCAGATGCAGCCGCATACGGCCGACAGCGGCATCGGCGCGAGCTTCTTTGCGCATACCGGCAGCCCCGACTCGAGCGGCACGGCCGGTTCGTTCTCCGTGATGGGCAACGGCCTGTTCTCCACGACGGACCAGGGCTTTGTCGGCCCGCATACGCAGTTCTTCTTGTTCGAGGGCGCCACAGGTGCCGGCCGCTATCTCCACGTGGTCGTCGAAGGAACCGCGGGTGTCTACTTCCATATGTGGATGGGTACGATCGAGAAGGCCGGCACGTTCACCGGCGGGCAATACACCGCCGCGTCGTATGCCGAGAACGCAAATCAGGTTCAATGGCCCGGGCAGTTTGCCCCGCCAACGACTCGAGGGACGCAATGGTTCCGGTTCGACAACGCCTTCACGAGCGGATCGCCCGGATGGCGAGAGATGAACTGGTTTGCTTTTTTTCAGGGCAGTGGGTCCTCGCTTCCCGCCGGCGTCTATGAAGGCGGCCTGAATGAGTTCAACCAGCGTACTCCGTTTTCGCCGATTCTCTGCCCGTTCTGGAGTAACGACACACCGTCCGTCATCTCGACGAACTGGAAGCTCGCCGGGCATATCCCGGACTGCCGTCTGGTGTCAATGGACGGGCGCGAGCCGGGCGAGACGATCACCCTCGGGTCCGATACGTGGCACATCTTCCCGGTCCATCGAAAGACAACCGACGGAATCTCTACGACATCCTCGGCCTACGCAAACACGAACGTAGCGGGGCCGGCCCCGAACAACGACTCGAACATGGCCGGGTACGCCTATCGAGAGGTCGGCCCGACGATCTAGGAGCCCGCGGTGGCAACTACAATCATTGACTGGGTTGAGCCGGGCGGAGTCGGCGGGGTAAACACCGTTGGCGAGTTCATCACCCCTCCGGTCACGTCGTCCGAGCGTGGGATCACCCCGGCTATCGGCACGGGACTACCCTTTCCGCCGCCGTACCAGCCCACCCCTACGCCCTTCGCGCACAGCCCGGGCGAGACCCTCTCTGGGGTATTCGACGAAGAGGTCATCTTCGCGAATCTCCCGACGCCCCCGGGGCCGGCGGCTCCACCCGCGGTGCTGCTCAATGCCGACGGCTTCCTATGCCCCGGCTACGAGACGGATCTGTACGGGCGCATCCATCTGATCCCGCTCAACGCCGTGCTGGGCAACGTGCTCGCGGAGACAGTGCTGCTCGTCGAGGTGTGGAACGCCTTCTTTACCCCACAGACCCTTGACTCGATCACCCCAACGGGCAATACCGGCATCGTGCTCGTGCAGCCGGTGCCCCCGGGCGCCCCGCCGGCCGTGTTCCCCGAGACGAGCTCGTTCATCTACACGTTCACGATCCAAGAGGACGGCCCGGCCGCGATCAACGCGACCTTCACCTTCGACTTCACGGTCGATGCGCCCGTCCTGACGATCACCGGCACGCGCGTCGTCACTCTGGCGTTCTGCCCGGAGAGGCCGATCAAGGAAGTGCTCGAGTGGAAGACGGACGTCCTAGAGGTGTTCGACGGGTCCGAGTTCCGCATCCGCGACCGGAAGTTGCCCCGCCAGCAGTTCGCACTGGAATATCTGATCACCGACGAGCGGTCGCAGGCCGTTTTCCGTAACAACGTCACAGGGCAGGCGGGCCGCTCGTTCGCCATCCCGGTCTGGACTTTCGGCCGCCCGCTTCTGGCGGACTTGAGCCCCGGCGATCAGGTGATCCAGGTGGATACCACGAACGCCGACTTCCGGGACAGCACGGCCGATGACGCCGAGTCCGTGATCTTGTGGCGGAGCGAGTTCGACTTCGAGATCGCTCAGGTAGGCATCGGCGGCCTCTCCGCGAATCAGATCGTCCTCGAGCGCCCGCTGGAACAGGCGCATACGGTGCTCGGCACGGAAGTGCTGCCGATCCAGATCATGCTCGGCAAGGACCCGATCAAGTGGGCCATGACGCAGAACAACGTCATGAGAGCGCGCGTCGAGTGGCTCTCCGAAGCCGTGGCTGATCTGGCCGAGATCGACGCTAACCTGACGATCTTCGACGGCTTGCCGGTTCTCACCGGGTTCAACTTCATAGACACGACGGTCGAGGAGAGTGTCGCGCGGAAGTATGACCTGTTCGACACGAAGAGCGGCGTATTTCAAGCCATCTTCGGGCGCACCGTCGTCGAGTTCGCATCCCGCAAGGGGTTCGAGACGGTCACCGCCCAGGACTCGTTTGATCTGCGCAAGCTGCTCTACGCCCTTCGCGGGAAGCAACGGAGCTTCTGGTTCCCCACGTTCCGCAACGACTTCCTCCTGCAAAACGCCTCGATCACCTCGGGCGCGCTGACTTTCTCCTCGGAGCCGGTTGACTACGAGCGATTCATCGCCCAGCAGGAGCCGTTCGCCTCGTTCATGATCCTCCTGAATGACGGCACCCAGTTCTTCCGCCGGATCACCGGCGTCACGTTCGACGAGACCGGCGGCCCGAGCGGGGAGCCCACCGAGATCGTCAGCTTCACGCCCTCACTGGGCCAGACTGTCAATGCCGCGGACGTCCGATTCATCAGCTATCTCATTCGCTCGAGGTTCGGATCTGATAAGATCACCCTCAATCACGCACGCAGGGACAATCTGTCCGTGCGAGTCCCCGTCATTGGAGTGAAACAATGAGCTTTCTAACACAAGAAGAGTCCGTAGAAGACGCGCAGCCGATTGAGCTGTTCCGGTTCTCCAACCTCGAGGACACCTTTACCTACACGTCCGGGCAGCAGGACGTCGTTTTCCAGGCCGAGACCTACACTCCCAACGCGATCACGCGGGGCTCTGACGACGTACAAACGCTCGACTCAAAACGTCAGGTGGTCGTCAAGATGCCCGTAGACGACCCGTTCGTCGTCCGGTACATCGCGACTTTGCCGGCCACCCAGGACACGTTTCAGCTTTTCAGGTTGCATTCGACGGATACGCCGACGCCGGAAGTCCAAGAGATTTTCTGCGGCAAGGTGACGAACGTCGCGATCTCAGGCAACGAGGCACTCGTCAATATCCTCTCCTTCGGGTCCATCTTGGCCCGCCCGATCCCGCAGCAGACGAGCCGTAACCTCTGCAACCACATCCTCTACGACTCACGCTGCCAAGTGGTCGATACCCAGTTCAGCATGGGAGTCACGGTCACCGCAATCTCGAGTGACGGCGTGACCATCACGGTCAGTGGCGGCTCGAACATCATCCTTGATACCAGCCTTGAGCTCTCGGCGCAGCTCACGGCGGACGCGGCCTTTTTCAACGGCGGTCTGCTCGAGCGGGGCGTGCTCGAGCGACGAATGGCCCGTGAGGTGCTCGACGTCGGCGGGAACATCGCGACCGTCGTGATCTTGATCCCGTTCGCCACGGTCAGTGTCGGCGGCTCACTCACCCTGTTCGCGGGCTGCGATCACCAGTTTCCTACTTGCCGTGTCAAGTTCGCTAACCAGCGACAGTACGGCGGCTTTCCTTACGTCCCCCGGAAAAATCCTTTCACGGTCGGCGTCGAAGCATAGGAGGGACCCCCACTTTGTTCGCTCTCATAATGCTGATCATCCAGATCGTGCTCTTCGTGGTCTCCTTGTTCATGAACAAGCCGGCCTTCGAGAATGCACAGCCCAAGAGTCTTGGCGACTTCCAATTCCCAACGGCCGTGGAAACCCGCGCCATTCCGATCGTGTGGGGCACCACCGACATCCGCGGCCCCAACGTGATCTGGTACGGCGATCTGAAAATCATCAAGATCACCCGCAAGGTCAAGAGCGGGTTTAGCAGCAAGAAGGTCACCGTCGGGTTTCGCTACTTCGTCGGCATGCACCTCCTGCTCTGCTACGGGCCGATCGACCGCGTGGTCCGGCTCGAGATCAGCGACAAAGAGGCTTCGACTGATGTCGTAGGTCCCTTCGGTGATACCGGGGTTGACTACGTGATCAACGCGCCGAGCTTGCTCGGGGGCAAGGAGAAGGGCGGCGGCGTTCGCGGGACCTTCCGAATCTACGGTGGGCGGCCCAACCAGATCGAAGATCCCTACCTGATCACCCGCGGCCCCGGTCTCGGGGACGCCACGCTCATCCCCGGTTACGTCGATCTCGCGCACGCGGTGTGGGAGCAAGGTGAGGTGGGCGAGTCTACCTCTATCGGCGCCTACATCTTCCGCGTGACCCGGTTCCCGGACAACCTCGGACTAGCCGGCGACGGCCATATCATCCGGGGCACCGTGAGTGACGGTGACGCCAACCCGGCTGAGGCCATCTTCGAGATTTTGACGAGTGTCGTCTTCGGCTTGGCCCTCGACATCTCGAGAATCGACACCGCCAGCTTCGTCACGGCGGGTGACACCCTTGCTTCTGAAGGCAACGGGATGTCACAGATCGTGGATACAATCCGGCCCGCCGAGGACATCATCAAGGACATCCTGCGGCAATGCAACGCCGTTCTCTTCGAGAACCCTAGCGGGCAGTTTACGCTGAAGCTGATCCGCAACGACTTCAGCTTCCCCAGCCTGCCGATCTTCGACGAGACGAACATCATCAACGTGGATTCGTTCAGCCGCCACTCGTGGTCGGAGACGCAGAACCACATCAACCTGGGATACACCGATCGCACGAAAGAGTTCATCGACACCGGCGCGATGGCACAGGATACCGCGAACTTCCGCACCCAGCAGCAAGAAGCCCGGGCCGACTTCAACTACCCCGGTGTGGCACACCCCACAAACGCCCGAGAGATTGCCGAACGCGAGCTCTTGGCGTTCAGCTTCCCGTTCCCGAAGGTCGTCCTTACGGTAAACCGCGAGGGTGCCACGCTGCGCCCGGGTGATGTGATTCGCTTCTCGTGGGCGAAGTTCGGACTGGTCGATATGGTGCTCCGCGTCATGATCGTCGATTTCGGTGATCTGCTGAACGGCGAGGTGAAGCTCAACTGCGTGCAGGACGTCTTCCGGCTGGCGGAGACCATCTTCTCCGACCCGAACCCGACGGACTGGATTCCGATCGACACGACCGCCGTGGCATTCACGATCGAGCAGGTACGCGCGACACCGCGTCTGTTCCTGAACCTCTCGTTCTTCACGGAGGGCGAGCTCGACCCGGCTCTGGGTGAGCGTGTGCAGTCCGTGGCCGTTCGGCCGTCCGGCCCCACGATCCAATTCGAGCAGTTTACCGACGTCGCGGACGGCCAGGGCTTCGTCGGCGCCGCCGGCCGGAGCGACGGGCTGACGCCATTCGGCACCCTCGTGAACAACTATCCCGAGGAGACCCCGGACATCGAAGTTAGCGATCTCCTGATCTTCGACGACGAGGTGGATCTCGAGGTGCTCGAGGATGCGCTCGGGGCGGCCGAGATCAGCGACGGGAACAACCTCGGCTACATCGAAGGTGCCGCCGCGGACGGGTCGCAGGACGAAATCTTCGGCTGGGAAAACCTGATCGACAACCTGAACGGCACGTTCACCCTCCAGAACGTCCACCGCGGGTTGATGGATACGAAGGCCCGTGCCCACACCGCGGGCGCGCGCATCTTTCTGTTCTCGGACGGTCAGGCGATCTCGGATGACGTATTCCTGCCGGCCCAAGCGATCACCGTCAAGCATCAGTCCGAGACGACCGCGGACGATCTGGATGTCGCGGGCGCGGTGGCCTTGCCGCTCACGTTCACCGATCGCGTGCGTCGGCCTCACCACCCGGCCAACGCGACGATCGACAGCGTGCGCTTCCCGGTCGCGAGCGCCTTCACTACCGATCTGGACGTGGCGTGGGGCCACCGAACGAACGACGAGCAGAAGATCGCAGACGCGGACGTCGTGAGCCCGAAGGCGCAGGACACCGAGGTGGAATACGTCCTCGAGTTCCGCCACATGGTCACGGCCGCGGTGCTCAACACGTTCGTCCTTGACACGAACAGCCCGCCGCCCACGGACGGGACGTGGCTCAGCTACATCTACCGTCAAGCGCTCATGCAGACCGACACGGGTCAGGTGGGCCAGTTCCCCTTCGAGGTCAGGCTCAACTCCCGGTTCGCGGCTGGCGCCGTGAACAACCCAGCCCTGCTCGCCTCGGCGCAGACGCTCATTCAGCAAGTCAGCGGCGACATCGGCGGAGCGGCGTTGCAGTCGGTCGATCTTGACGGGTCCACCGAGTTCCTCGCCAACACGTCGAACAATACGCGCGGCTACGGGAACGAGTGGTCGCACGAGATTTGGGTCAAGTGGAACGCACTGGGCGGCGGCGCCGAGACGCTCAAGGTCTTCGACCCCACGGGCACGAATAACAACCGGATCGAGCTCTCGGTCGCGGCGGCCACGGTGGGCCAGCCCTTCACGGCCATCCTGCACGACTCGGCCGGTACGGTGTTCAAGGACTTCGACTTCGGGTCGATCCCGGCTGTCGGCGTGTGGACCCAGATCATTCTCACGTTCGACGGCTCCGCCAGCGGTGACCCGCTGATCGTCATTCAGGACGGGGTTGATGTGACGGGCAGCGCCACGCTCAACACCGACACGACTGGCACCATGACGAACGGCGCGGGTCAGGTGATCGTGGGCGTGGATGACACGCTCCTCGCCGGCTTCCTGAACGCCCGGGTGTGGGGCATCAGCGAGTGGACTCGAGCTCTCACGGTCGCCGAGGCGCTGGCGCTCTGGAATGCCGGGAATGGCTCGGCAGTCAACCGCCGCTTCGACTTCGGCAACTACGCCGGCGCCTTCGACAATCAGCACCTTTGGGACTTCCGCGAGACCGCGAGCATCGGGGCCGACTTCGGCAACGAGGACCCGAGCGAGACCGGGAGTCCGATCGACATCCTGACGAATGCAGTCGGGGTGACCGCGGCGGATCTCGTCGCGGACACGCCGTAATGCCGTCCTTCGGCCGACAGAGCCTCCACCAGCTCCGCTCGTGCGACCCCCGCCTGCAAGCGCTCTTCGCGCGCGTGGTCGCGGGCTACGACTGCACGGTCATCTGCGGGCACCGGGGCGAGGAGGCGCAGAATAAGGCGCGCCGCGCCGGGCGCTCGAAGCTCTGGTTCCCGGACGGGAATCACAACGCCTACCCCTCCGCGGCTGCGGACGTGGCGCCGTACCCGATCGACTGGCAGAACTCCAAGCGGTTCTACCACTTCGCCGGCTTCGTGCTCGCCACGGCCCGGGAGATGTGCATCTCGATCCGGTGGGGCGGGGACTGGGATTCAGACAACGATCTCGACGATCAGACCTTCAACGATCTGGTCCACTTCGAGATCGACGAGGAAGCTCCGCTTTGAGCTAACGCTCGGCGGGGCGGGCGGGTCGTCATTTCGGGGGTTGTGGCGGCCCGCCCCTCTACTTCAAAAGGCCCGGCACCTAATGGTGCCGGGCCTTTTTTGCGTCCTGGGTAGGGCAACGACCCAGGCCGAGTGTGAGGGACAGCGCAGTCAAGAACCCTCGCTGCAATGGTCCCGCTAGCAGGGCGCACCCTCATGTTCGGCGTGTGCTGAGCACCGCGGTCGCGACCCCCAGCCCCGAAGTTGTGGGCACTGGGTGATTCGCGGTTAG
>Ga0209980_10000522_pt1 | contig 20795 bp, 19 predicted proteins | sample CR02metaG_FD_183611 | JGI IMG/M metagenome (GOLD analysis project Ga0209980, IMG submission 183611) | Deep subsurface microbial communities from Mariana Trench to uncover new lineages of life (NeLLi) - CR02 metaG (SPAdes) (version 2) | ecosystem: Environmental > Aquatic > Marine > Ocean trench...
TACTCGTGATGTTGCCCGATACCGGCGAGCGTTATCTCGGATCGTATCTGTTCGATGATCTCGTCGAAGGCTCCGACGACGAGTGGCTCGCGAGCCTGCAAGGCTGATCACGACCGCACGAACGCTCCAAAAGGTTGCCAGGCGGCTCCGTCGCGATTCTTCGCTATGATGCGGGCATGGGTACGCCTCAGGTCGTTATCGTCGGCGGTGGTTTCGCGGGCCTGGCTGCAGCCCGTGGCCTGGCCAAAGCGCCGGTCGACGTCCTGCTGATCGATCGCCATAACTACCACCTGTTTCAACCGCTCTTGTATCAAGTCGCGACGGCCGGGTTGTCGCCCGGTGAAATCGCCTGGCCCATCAGGAGTTTGCTCCGGCGACAGCGTAATGCGCGCGTTGTCCTCGGTGAGATCGTCGGCGTCGACCCCAGCGCCAAGACCGTGCGTGTTGGCGAACGCGACGTCAGCTACGACTACCTCGTGCTCGCGACCGGTGCCCGTCACGGCTATTTCGGCCACAGCCACTGGGAAGCCCATGCGCCCGGATTAAAAACAATCGATGACGCCACGAATATTCGGCGACGCATTCTCGTCGCGTTTGAGAAGGCTGAGATCGAGCCCGATCCGGAGCGGCAACGCGCATTACTGACCTTTGTCATCGTCGGCGGCGGCCCGACGGGAGTCGAGCTGGCCGGTGCGATCGTCGAACTCGCGAGAAAAGTCTTAGCGCGCGATTTCCGGCGCATCGATCCGAGCACGGCAGAGGTCATACTCGTCGAAGCGGGCGGGCGTATCTTGCCAACCTTCCCCGAAGTGCTCTCGAACAACGCGGCGACGTCATTGGAGAAACTCGGCGTCGAAGTGCGCATCGGTGCGGCCGTGACCGACTGCGATGCGAACGGTGTTGTGATCGGCGCGCAGCGCATCAGCGCGCGGACCGTACTGTGGGCGGCGGGCGTCGTGGCCTCGCCCGTGGCGCGCTGGCTAGGCGTGCGGGGTGATGCCGCTGGCCGTGTCTTGGTCGCGGGCGATCTCAGTGTGCCCGGCCACGCGCGCATCTACGTCGTCGGCGACGCGGCACGAGTCGCCTGGGGTGAACGACTCGTACCGGGTGTCGCGCCGGCCGCAAAGCAGATGGGCGGCTATGTCGCGCGGTCAATCCGGACGCGGCTCGATGGCAGGCAGCCGGAGCCTTTCGGGTATCGGCACTACGGCAATCTGGCCACGATCGGCCGCAGCCGAGCCGTGATCGACTTCGGCTGGCTGCGTTTAAGAGGCTGGTTCGCGTGGTGGGTCTGGGGCGGCGCCCATATCTATTTCTTGATCAGCTTGCGTAATCGCGCGCTCGTCGCCTGGCAGTGGCTATGGTCCTATCTGACTTTTCAGCGCGGCGCGCGACTCATCACCGGCGATGAGGACTAGTTCCCGGTTCGTATCAGGGTGTATAGCTCAGTTGCAGAAAGAAAAAGCTCGCATCCCCGTCGGGTCCGGTATCACGTAAATAGCGACCACCGAAAAACCGGCTGACACCGACCACGAGCGTGAGCCCCTCGGCGACCAGCGGCATACTGGCCGTCAGATCGAGCTCGCTGCCGACATAACTGTCGACATCGCTGCCTGCGCGGCGCAGCGGCTGCAGTCCCGCGTGGTACCAGGCATCCGTATCTTCCTCGTTGAGCCAGAAACTCTGCCAGCCGAGCCGCAGGCGTATTCGTTCGAACAGCTCTCGCGCGTAGGTCAACTCCAGATTCTGGACGTTCTGCAGCGAGAACAGATCCATATAACCATAGTAGGCATGATTGAGCGGAAACAAATTATCGAATGTGCGGTGATTGCGGTCGTTCGGATCCTCATCGCCACTGGCCAGGTTGTACGCGACGCCCCAACGCCCCGACAGCAGATCCCACTCTATGCCGGCATGGACCATGTAAGCGGAGTGGTCGAGGCCGTCGTAATCGCCGAATTGGACCGCGCTCTGCAAGTCCAGTCGCCATGGCTCATGCCGGCGTACGAGGCGAGCGCCGAGCGTATTCACGCTGTCGTTGACGTCACCGTTGCCGCGGTAGAAGTACCAGTATTCCAGTTGGCCTAACGACAGTCCGGACTCGGTCACGAACACGCCGTGGAAATCGCTATCGAGGTAACGGTTGCCAACATCGGACCGGTCGTTGAAATGGTCGGCATCGACTGCGACCAGCGCGCTGGCGAACAGCTCGATCTGGCGGCCATCTGAATTGCCGAAGGTCAGGCTAACGCCGTCGTACACTCGCGCCGTGTTGGCCCATTCCAGCGACGCCACCAACCGTTGATCGGCCAGGTTGAACTTCTGCCGCCCGACACGAAGTGCCGCGGCGCCGAAGTCATACTCCAGATAGGCCTGGTGGATATCGAGGTGATCGGCAAAAATATTCGGTACGGCCGCAGCGTTGACGGGCGGCACACCAGTACGACTCTCGCCGAACACCCGGGCATCCTGCAACTGGATGAAGACGTTGGAGCGATCAATGCCACGAAACCCGAAATCCAGACGCAAGCGGGTAAGGAGATAGCTCTGCTCACCGCCATTGAAGTCGAAGTGCCGTTTCGACTCATAACGAGTCCGGAAGGAACTGTTGAAATGAAAGCCTGGAGCATCGAACGCTTGCTGAGCCCCACAGACATCGATAACGGCAAACCACAGACCGAGCGCGGCCGCGCGGTAACCCCAGACCACTAGTTGAACCTCGCGAGCATCTCCGTCCGTACCGGCCCGATGCGCGCGGCTTCGTCGATCGCGGCGAGAACAGACTCGGGCACGGGCGACCTGGTTTGCGTCGCAAGACTGACTGAGATCATCACGGCGGTTGATGCCATTACGCCAGCAAGCATCGGATGCAGACCGCTGATCGCGGCCAGTCCCACGGGCTCCCAGATGAATGCGATCGTCGCGCCGGTCACGATCGACGCAAGCGCGCCGGGCGTGTTGGCTTTGCGCCACCAGACCGCGCACACATAAGCGGGCAGGAACGCGCTGCCGAGCACCGAAGTCGCGAACACGACGATGCTGAAGACCGTGGGCGGCTCGATCAGCGCGATGAAATAACCGACAACACCAATACCAAAGACCAGGCCGCGCGACACCCAGACCATCTGTTGTTGCGAGGCGTTAGGATTGATGAAGCGTTGATAGAGATCCCGCGAAGCGACCGAGCCGGTCTGCAACAACAGCGAATCCGCCGTCGACATGATCGCTGCCATGATAGCCGCCAGAACGATCCCCGTGACGGCGGCCGGTAGCAGCGTCTCCGCCAACCGCAGGATCGCCAATTCCGGGTCATCGAGATCCGGCAGGATGATGATCGCGAGGATGCCTAATAAATAAGGCGCCGAGACGAACAACAGGTTCCACAACGTGGCGTAGGCCCCGGCCTGCCGTGCAGTCGCGGGTCGTTGCATCGCCAGGTGTCGCGTCACGACGTGGGGCCAGCCCATATAGCCGACCGAGAAGATCAGCAGGGCGCCGATGACGACACCCCATTGGCCTTCATAGCCCAGGCCGCGGCCCCAGACCGACAGCAGTGTCGGATCGATCGAGCTGATCGATTGGTTGGCTGCGGTCAGACCGCCCACCTCGAAAAGCGCGGCTACGAGTATCCAGCCGATACCGATCAACATGATGACGCTTTGCAGTGCATCGGTGTAGGCCACAGCCAGGTAGCCGCCCAGCATCGTATAGGTCAGGATCACGCCGACCGCGATCAGCAACGCGAGCGAATACGGTACTCCGGTGACGAGCGCCAAGCCTTTGCCGCCGGCGATAAACTGGGCCAGCACGTAGCAGCCCAACAGGAAGATCGTCAGCACGCCCGCGATCAGGCGCACGGCCGGCGACGGGTAACGACGTTCCAGGTATTCGATCGACGTCAATGCGCCGATGATCTGCGAAAACTTGCGCATCCGCCGCCCGATCACCGAGAGATTCAGTACGCCGCCGCCGATGTCGCCGGCCGCATACCACAATGCCCAGTACCCTTCGGTGAAACCGAGCGCGCCCGCGCCGAAAAACATGTAGCCACTCATGGAAGTACTCTGCAGCGTCAGCGCAGTAACGATCGGCCCCACCCTACGACCGCCCAAAAGATATCCCTCCAAATCCTTGGCTCCGCCACTGCGCATCGCCCACACACCGATGCCGAGCACGAGCGCGAAATAGAAGGAGATGAACAGGACCGCCGTGACGTTCATCCGTCCTCGTCCCCGGGGTTCGAATCCCGAGTCCAGTCGCGGGAGACGATCAGGAACACAATCGTGTAGGCGATCCAGAAAACCGGAAAACCGAACACGAGCAACGATGTACTTAATGGCAGACCAAACATCGATACGAGCAGCACAAGAACGGCGCGGCGGCGGTTGCCATAGCCGCGAAGATAACCTTAGTGGAGAACACCGCCGATTATCGGAGATTCGGGCGGGGAAAGGAAACGGATCGTTAGTGGGCGGTGGGGAACTCGACGACCTTCCAGTATCTCTCTACCATCTCGATCGCTCGAATGAAGCTCGTGCCCATATCCGACTTCAGCATATAGGCCGTGGCGTTGAGGTTGTACGCCTCGAACTTGTCCTTGTCGTCCGTCGATGTCGTCAAGACGAAGACGATCGAATCATGGTACTTCTCGTCGGCGCGGATTTTCTTCAGTAACTCGATGCCGTTCATTCGCGGCATATTGATATCGAGGAGGATGAGGTAGGGTCGAGACAGGCCTTGAAGCGCCTCCCACCCCTCGACTCCATCCCTGGCGACGGTGACCGGGTTGGCGATCTTGAGCTTCTTGAAGGCCCTAAGCAGCGCCTTCACATCGATCTCGTCATCTTCGATGACGAGAATACTGACTTCTCGGCTAGTCGGCATGCTGCTGCCGCCGTCTAAACCAATTTAATACACGTTGCGTCCAGCTAGTCCTGGCGAATGCGTAGGATTTCATCTGAGTGGTACCCCCGGTGGTATCGGGTTCCTCAGTCTCTCGCTCCAATAGCGTGATAGCGTCACCCACTTTGAGTCGGCTCGTAATTTCGTCGAATGAGGCGGACGTCTCCGTTACGTCGCGCGTTTTTTTATCATCCATATCATCGAGTCCTTGGCATAAGCTGCAGACTATCTAATTTCACCTAGTTGCGACTGTGATGAAAATCACACACTGTGCGATTCACGACTTCGCAGGAAATTGGAGTTGGCTTCAGGGCTTAGGTTGATCCCTCGTCCGTTGTTTTCTCGCGTTCTCGATCCGGTTCAGACTTCTGCCACTGAAAACTAAAGACTGTGCCGCAACCATCCGGCCCGAGCTCAAACCACACGCGGCCGCCCTGCCACTCGATGATACGGTTGACGATCGCGAGTCCCATGCCGCTGCCCTCTACCTCGTCCCTGGGTTTGAGCGTCTGGAACATTTGGAAAACGCGATCAGCGTACTCTGGCGGGATGCCGGCGCCGTCGTCCGCAACCGAAAACAGGTAATGATTCTCTGCCTCCTCACAAGAGATCGACACCTTGCCGGTCGGGCCTGGATGATGTTTGACCGCATTACCGATGAGATTTCGAAACACCTGCTCAAGCGGCGCGGAGTAGGTCGTGAATGTCGGCAGTTCTCCCTTCGCCTCGATAGAGATGCCTTTCGCTTCGCCCATGAACTCGATCATGTCTCGGATCAGCTCAGCGCAGTCGACCTCGGCCAGATCCCCGACCTTGCGTCCGACGCGCGAGAAGGCCAGCAGGTCGTCGAGCAATTTTCCGAGCCGCTGCGTTCGCTGTCCGAGCAGGTCCAGGTGCTCCTGGACGTCGCCGCCCTCGTAGTCCTTAAGATCTTCGTGAAGCCATTGGACCAACACATCGATGGCCCGCAACGGCGCCTTGAGGTCATGCGACGCGACATAGGCAAACTGCTCGAGATCACGATTGGAGTGAACCAGCTCTTCCTGCTTGGACTCGAGCTGCAACTCGATCTCACGGCGGTCTGTAATGTCAGCGGCGACGCTGAAAATTCCCTGTACGTTACCCGCTGAGTCAAAATTCGGTTTGTATTCATGGTGAAAGAACCCTGGCCCGCCTTCCCGAGCGCCCACGGCGTCATAGGAGACCGTCTCACCGTTGCAAGCGCGCTGAAGATAGCTTTTACGGAGAGCATAAGATTCCGGACCGAGTACCTCTGAGATGTGCATTCCGCGAACTTCTTTGCCAAACCATCCCGTATGCCTTAGGAAGACATCGTTGGCAAATTCGATCCGTAGATCTTTATCCAGGTAGGTAAAACCATTCGGTACACCGTTCGCTAATATCTGAAATCGTTCTTCGCTCTTGCGCAGATCCTTCTGCAGGAGTTGATGATCGGTGTCGTCCATAAGGACGCCGACGAGCTGACCGACACCACCGCCCAGACCCGGTAAGAAACGTGCCCGCGCCGTGAGAAACTGATCTTCGCCGTCGGAGTGGATGGCCTGAAAAGAGACCGAATGCGTGACCGCCTCGTCGTGAAGACCGCTAAAGAACTGCCGCACGGCGTCGGTCGATTCCGGATGTATCCGGGCCAGAACCGCTTCCAGGTTGAAGACCTTAGACGACTGATCGAGCCCCAGTAGCTGCGTGGCGAGATCGTCGGCAGAGAAACTGTCACTCGTGACGTCATAGCTCCACGTGCCGATGCTCGCGGCGACCATGACGAGCTGTTGCTCGATGCGAATGCGTGCGGTGCTGTCGGTCATCGTATGCGTCCTGACTGAACGGACACGACTGCCGTGACTTGTGGATCGCGAACGGGGTGTTTGTTCGCCTTTGTGCCGTGACTCTCAAATATCGCCGCGAGTTCCCCCGGGCGTACGGGCATGCTGAAATATTGGCCCTGCACAGACCCGCAGCCGTGTTTCGTCAGGTAGGCAAGCTGCGTCTCGTTCTCGACGCCCTCCGCCACGACTTCCAGATTCAAGCTGCGCCCGATGGATAAAACCAGCCCACAGATCGCAGTACCGTGCTCGTTGCGTCCGAGATCCATAACGAAGCTGCGATCGATCTTGAGAACATCGATCGGAAACTGGCGCAAATAATTCAGGCAGGAGTGACCCGTGCCGAAATCGTCGATGGCTAGCCGGACACCCGTCAGCTTCAGCTTTTTCAGCGCATTCTGGACATCGTCGGTGTTCTCCATCAACGAGCTTTCCGTGAGCTCGAGCTCGATGAGTCCCGGCGGGATACCGTACCGCCCGAGCGTGGCCTCTACCTGGCGATGAAAATCGGATTGATGAAAGTTAGCCGGGGCAATATTGACCGCGATTCTCAACAGCGGCACGCCCGTTTCCTGCCATTCTCGAAGCTGCCGACAGACGCGCTCGAGTACCCACAGGCCGATCGGCACGATATGACCGCTCTCCTCCGCCACTGAGAGGAATTCGGCTGGCAGGAGAAAGCCGCGTTCGGGGTGATTCCACCGCAGCAACGCCTCCAACGCCTGTACCTTGCCATCTGCTAGACCGATCTGTGGCTGATACATCAAGACGAACTCATCGTTCAGCAATGCGTTCCGCAGATCGCTTTCCAATCGGTGATACTCGATTATCTCCTCATGCATGTGCTGGGTGAAGAACTTGAAGTTGTTGCGCCCTCGATCCTTCGCCTGATACATGGCTATGTCGGCGTTGTTCAACAAGGTCAGCGGGTCGTTGGTGTCGTTTGGGTAGATCGTGATGCCCACGCTGGCCGTAATCGAGATGTCTCGAGAACCGAGAGTGAACGACTTTTCAAACACGCTCAAGATGTTCTTCGCGACGGCCTCCGCGGCGAGTGGACCTTCGATATCCTCGAGCATGACGGCGAACTCATCGCCACCGAGACGGGCGAGTAGGTCTCCGGCCCGAACGCAGGTCTTTAGTCGCTCCACGACCATTCCTAATAACACATCCCCCGCCTGATGCCCCAACGTATCGTTGACGGTCTTGAAGTGGTCGAGATCGAAGAACAGGAGTCCGATCTGTTTGTTGCCGCGGCGGGCTCGCGTCGACGCGCGTTCGAGTTGATCCTGAAAATGCCGTCGATTAGGAATCTCCGTTAGCGGGTCGTATTGCGCGAGGAAACTCAACCTTTCTTCCGAACGTTTTCGCTCGATGGCATAACGAATCGCGCGCAGAATGGTCCGGCCGTCCCCCTCCCATTTGACGAGATAGTCCTGTACGCCGCGATTGAGAATTTCGATGGCGAAGTCTTCATCGCCTTCACCACTGAGCACGACAATGGGCGCGCTGGAATCCGCGTTCTGAATACTGCGCACGGAGTTCTGCCCCGTGGAATCCGGCAAGTTCAGATCGAGCAGGACGACATCGAATTGATTCTTTTTCAGGGCGCCGACGGCGTCGGCCATCGACGCGACTCGGACGAGCTCGACCGATTTCACGTCCTGACGACGCAAACAGGCCTTCAGAAACGCAACGTCATTGGCGTCGTCTTCGACCAGCAGGATCTTCATACCTGTATCGCGCTACCGGTCCGTGCTCGCCTCTTCGTAGGTGATTGCTGGCCCGCGGACCAACCTGCCGTTTCGGATCGACGTGCCACTAGCTCCCCGACTGCAAATAACCTTAACAATCAGTAGATTAGTAAGCCTGTCGGCCGAAAGCGCTGTGGCCCGTCACAGTTTGCCGGATAACGTGCCGTCGAGACGGTAGCGTCGTAGCGGGATCGAAGGATTCGGCGCCGGCCCCGGCGCCGCGGTCAATGATCTATCGCTGTGGGGTCAGTGGGACGAAACTTGATGATTAGCTCACCTCTGGCGGCACGGGTTTATCCTGAAGATCGTAGACTCGCTTGATTTCCAACTCATCCCCCGCGGGAGTCTCGAACGTCAAGATCCAGATCAACCGCTTGCCGTCGGCATCCAGCTCGAATGTCTCGACAAGCGCGAGCCCATCCTGGGGCTGACGTTCTACGACGAACGTGCCTTGTTGCCACTGCGCGGACAAGCGCTCGTCCGCTTCATCGCCGGTCTCACCGTGCCGATAGATGACGGTCGACGTGCTGTCGTAGTCCACTTCGACCGCGCCAGAGGCCTGTACGACTTTGAGCTCGGCCATCGGGTCGGTGACTTCCCGAGGATAGTCGGGCGCCTCTTCCCTGTAATCGTTGTCGGGAATCATGTCGGCAACCTGACCGACGGAAATGCCGAAAACGCTGATACTCCTGCCGATGGACTTCAAAATTCCGGTCGCGACAGACGGTTGGCTTGCCGCACTACTGAGTACGTCGCTCGGTCTATCGCTAAGTTCTTCGTTGATGACCCAGTCACCGCTCAAATCGACGGTCTCAACAGCATCTGCCGTCCGTTCCGGTGTGGCGGAACACGCGACCAGCGCGCTGCCGGCTAGCGTGATCAGGATGGCCCGGTGACGCTGATAGCGCCTAGGATTCGTCGCCATGCTCTTCCTCCTGTGATGCGATCGCTCTAAGATCGTTCGGCGATTCGCATGTTGCAGGACGATACAACGCGGCGCGGCCGCTTAAGTTGACGTCAGCCTGTACAGCCGACACTCACGCCGCCTGTAGTCTGAGCTCGCCGACGAACCGCGCTACTCGGCGACCAGGATATCTTCGTTTAAAACCTCGCCATCCACGCCGTGGTGGCGAAGCGTCAACGTGGGCGTACCGTCACGGCGTTCCGCGGTCACCGACAGGAAACCGCCGATAATATTCAAATAGCGATGCTCGGGCCGTACGTCGTCGTTGCTAAGCCAACCGCCGGCGTGCGAGTCGCTCGCCGCCCCCGTAGCGTACTCTCGCAACCCCGTTGCAGCATGTACCGAGACGTACTGCCAGTGACGATCACCGCAGATCACAATCATGTTCTCAGCTTGCGTCATAAACTCACGCAGCTCCCGGCCTTCGGTTCCGAACGCATCATTGGCGTGGCTATCGGACTTACCCTCGATGTCCGGGCCGACGAACGGTGTCGGGCTGATCAGGATCCGAAACGTGGCGTCGGATGCAGCGACGGTTTCCTTGAACCAGGCCTTTTGCTCGGCGCCCCAAATTGTTTTCTCCGGGCCATCAGGGTCCGGATTCGCGCTACGGTAATCTCGTCCTTCGACCAACCAGATCTGCACATCCTGGCCCCAGCGGAACGTGCGGTACGTCAACTCTCCCATCGGGACCTGCTCCGTGAAGACTTCGATGCCCTGTCGGAACGTAAAATCGCCCATATAGGTGCTCTGCTGAGTCGGCCAGGTATCGTCCTGCCACGTGTCGTGGTCGTCCTTCATGAAATAGCTGGGGACTTGCCGTTGGAACTCGAAATTGGTTGGGAGGCTGTACATCCGGGCCCATCCCCATCGCGCCAGATCGATGTTTTTCGCCCACGCGTCGTAATAGACGATGTCGCCGGTGTGGACGAAGAAGCTGGGCTCCAAGTCGATGATGGCAGGGTACATGCGGAAGCCCCCGCCTGGCGCATCCTGGTCCCGATAGGCCTGACCCGTCGTTACGGCGAACACGACCCGCGCGGGTTCATCCGGCAAAGGCGCGGTTCGAAACTGGCCATCGAGTTGTGAACCGGGCATCGCGCTCTGCGCCGAACGCGCCTCGATACGCAGTGCATAATCGGTCGCAGGCGTAAGTCCGGTCAACGTGAACTGGCGCGTAAAATCCCGCTCAGGATCCACGGCTGTCCAGGCGGTCGAGTGCCAATCGTCTCCGCCGGCCGGCCGGTAGAGCACACGAGTCTCGCCCGGCGCGCCCCTGACGGCACCCTCGATAGAGTCGAGCGAAGAACCCTCCGGGTAGATAACGACGGGTACCCAGTCGTGCGGGTGAAAGCGCCCCGGCGGGGCGTCGATCAGCTCGTCGCTAGCCGGGGCCCGGTACCGGAATTCCGGCATCGGCGCCTCGCTGCCGATCCGCTCCGGTTCCCGCGTCAACCGCGTCCAGATAATCGCCTGGGTATCGGTGACCTCGCCGATCTTCATTCCCGTGGCCTGGTGCGGGCCGGTGGCGGCAGGCGAACGCGCCGCTGCCGCCTCGGTGCCAAGCGGCTCCGACGACGGCCTCTCGCAACCGGCCAAAGAAAATAACCCCAACAGGTAGAGCGCATTCGCGCCGCCGATGCGTCGAATTTTATTCATCGATCCAGAGCGTCCTCGACATGCCGCGATCGGTCGGTTACGGCGGGGCAAGTATCGCCGCAGCGCCCCCGCCGGGGGCGCTCGTCTTGACGCGACGTGGTTAGCTAGCCGCCACCCCTGCCGCCGCCCATGCGGGGACGGTTATTGAACTCCTCTTCGGAGATCGAGTCGTCCTTGTTCTCATCCCAACTGGCGAAGATCTCTGCAGGATCGGGGGCCTGACCGCCGCCCCTGCCGCCGAATGCGGCAAACATCGCGGTGACTTCCTCCAGATTGAGCGAGCCGTTGTCGTCGGTGTCCAGGCTGGCGAAATCTGGCGGAGCGCCGCGCTGTGCCCAGGTAATTTGTGACACCACCAACAGCAGCGCCGCTACCGTGATTCGTTTGATCATCTGACTCTCCTTATTATTAGCTTAGAGCACCGGTAGTATACTGATCCCGCAACTCCGTTGGCCCCGTTCTTCTGAAGTTTTCTTCAGACGCCACGGCAGTGGAATTCAGCGCGGCGGGAGGCCTGATGCCGGCGAGGCAGAATCGCTCACAATTGTGAATCCGATCACAGACCCAAACCGCTAGAAGGCAGACCCTGCGTAACTTGATCCTCTTTCTTAAGATGGCAGAGATGGACGATAAGGACAAGAGCGGCGCAGCGGAGACGGTTGTCCCCTACGACCATATCACCAGCAGAACCAGACTACTGGAAACGATCTCTCGGCAAGTGCGAGACACTGAAGATGCAGAAGGCTTCGTGGCATCACCTGCGATCAAGACTAAGACTCCTGCCAGCTGGACGCAGCGTGTATTAAGTTGGTTTAAACGAAACTAGACTTTCTCAGTAGTTTTCGGCCGACGACATCTGTTGAGCCAATGACGAGTATGCGACGCGACCATCAGATCGATCGAACACGTTTTAATAGACTAGAAAGCCTTCCGAACTTGAGTTAGCATTAACGTTCCTGGGCAGACACTCCCCCGTTTGTTCAGGATTACATTTTCAGCCCGGTGTAAAAACCGGGCTTTTTTTTGGGCAATGAATTCTATCTTCTTATCGTTGCCGGGCTAACCTTCCGTGCAGTCGAACGGCAAGACTTGGTCTCCTGGCACCCATACCCAAGACTTCGTCAGGACCGCAGGCTCGGTGAAAAGCGCAGGATCGGTGATCATCAATTCGTAGTCGAGGCGAGCGCCATCCTCGCTCGGCGTAAAGCGCTCGACTAGTTCCATCACCTCGCTTTGGCGCAGACCATTCTGATTGAAGTTGCGCCAGCTGATTCGGTCAGTTTCCACGACCAGCGTGCGTCCTTCCCAGTGACCGACCGAGTGGCCGAGTAGCGTCGCTGGGATCGATTCATCCGCCGGTTCGTTGCGCATCGAGATTACCCGAACGGTATCGTATTCCTCCAGCCTAACGAGAATCTGCTCCCCGTGGTCCACCAACTCCATTGGGTTGGGTTGTTCCATGATCGTCGGCATACCCTTGGGCGTACAGCCGCGAAAGGGGCTGTCAGGCGACAGCGGGTCCCACTCGGCTAGATCCATACGAGCCTCCGCGGTCAATTTATAACTGTCGTTATTGGTAATCGGCAGACGCACGCCGTCGGTGCTCCAGACGCGGAAAACGCCTAAGGATGGGTCGGAGCTCGCGATACCGGGGGTCTCGTCTCGGCCGGTACCGATGGTGTTATCCGACCAGCGTGCGAGCGGAGTATCCAACAGGACTTCGCGGCCATCCGGTAGCAATAGATTGATGGCATACACTTCATTCGCAGAGCGTCTGGAGGGAAATCCTGCCACCCTTACCGTCTGTCCGACACCGATCAGGCCAGCCGAAACGCCAACCCGCGTGAGTCGGGTCACCGGGATACTCTCGACGTCCCAGCGCGCCGTCCCGCCTTGCGCATCTGTCGCGTTGATCGTGAAACGAATATGCGGGTTTCTCCACAGAAGACGGGTAATCTCGCCTTCGACTTCGATGATCTGATCGGTATGGTAGATGACCCGGGCGGCATGGTGTGCCGAAGCGGTCGTTGTGGACACGGCGGCAAGCATACCAACAAGACCACATGTGATTGTTTTATCGAGGACATCGCGCCTTCGAAGCCAGAGCCGGAATGCGATCATGTCTTCCCCTCCCGCAGAACTAGCATCGTTCTTTGAGCCGGATCTTACCTGATTAACCGCATCCGCGGACGTGTAATACGTTTATCATCCTCGGACGAGCTCTCGCGACCGCGGAAGAACGACATGCCGGACGACAACAGAGGAAAACACAGCGGCCACGCTCCGGGCGAGGAGTATCCCAACTACCGCTCTCACTATCGGCCGAGAACTCGCGACGGCCGGATCGCAGTGCTCCTGTTCGTTGCACTCTTTGCGCTGACGCAACCACCATTCGTGCATGGGGTCGCCAACCGGATTGCCCCGTGGGTGCTTGGCGTGCCGTTCCTGTATGCCTATCTATTGGTCCTTTACTTCGCCTTGATCGCCGTACTGATCTGGGCGAAGCGGCGTGGCGTGTAGATGGACGTGTGGCTCGTGGCCACCGGCGCAATCTGCGCCTACTTGATCGTCACGGTCGCTCTCGGCGTCATCGCCAACCGGCGGCTTGCGCCCAACCTCGAAGACTTCTTGCTCTACGGGCGTAAAACCGGCTTCGTTATCCTGTACTTCACTGTCGTCGCAACGTACCACTCGGCGTTCGCGTTCCTCGGCTCAGGCGGGTTCTTCTACACACACGGGATCGGTTTCTGGGTTGCGGGCTCGTGGACCGTTCTGGTCGGGGCCATCACCTACGTGCTAGGTAGTCGGATTTGGGCGCTGGGCAAGCGGTTCGATTATTTCACGCCGGCCGACATGCTGGCCGACTTCTACGAAAGCGAAGCCGTTCGAGTGGTCGTCGCCGTCGTCTCGGTCGGCTTCACGATCCTTTATATACAAGTGCAGGCGCGGGGGCTCGGCTATATTCTCTCGGTCGCGTCGGGCGAACGAATTTCCTTCGAACTCGGCACGCTCATCCTGATGGTGGTGGCTGCCGGTTACCTGATCGCCGGTGGCTTGAGGGCCGTCTACTGGACTGACGTGCTGCAGGGCGCGTGGATGTACGTGGCCGTCTGGGCCGGCTCGCTCGTCCTGACCTACAAACTATTCGGCGGACCGCTCGCGCTGTGGCAACGTGTCGCCGTTGAGCGGCCGGATCTGCTGACCGTTCCCGGTCCGGAAGGATACTTCACCCCGGGCATGTGGTTTGGCCTCATGGTCGTTTTTTCCTTTGGGATTATCATCCAACCGCACATCCTGATTCGCTATTACACGGCCGTGTCGGCGCAGACCATCAAGTGGCTGGGTGCGACGACTCCGATCTTCCTCATGACGCTGTATATCCCTGCAGCGCTGGTCGGACTGGGCGGTGCGCTCGTAATGCCAAACATCGAGATCGCCGATAGGATTTTCCCCGAGATGTTATTCAATTACGCACCGGCGTGGTTGACGGGAATCATTCTCGCGGGCGCGACGGCAGCCGCCATGTCGACGTTGGATTCGATTCTGCATTCGAACATGACAGTACTGACGCGAGACGTTTATCAGCGCTACGTAGCGCCGCACGCAACTCCGGCTCACTACATTTTGGTCGGCCGCGTGATCGTTCTCGGCTTGCTCATCGTCGGCTATCTGCTCTCGGTCAGGACGTTCGAATTCCTTGTGGTACTCGTCGCGCTCTCGGGTGCCGGTGCGTTACAGCTCATGCCGGCGATTCTGGGCGTTTGCTTTCCGACGCGGCATCTTTTCACGCGTACCGGGGTTCTAGCGGGTATCGGGGTTGGATTAGCGACGTTGTATCTGACGCTCGTTGTGATCCCGCACCCGTTGAGCCTGCATGGCGGAGTCTGGTCGGTGCTCGCAAACTTCATCGTCACGATCGGCGTGTCACGCTGTACACAGCCGCCAACGGCTGCGACAGTGTGGCGTATTCACGGCGAATTGGAGCGGTTCGTCTACGGCGACGACAGCGCTCCCGAGAAGCGGTCTTAACTATAACTCAAGTCATCGAAAGCCGGAGCTCGCTCGACGTGTTAAGGCATCACTCCATCGCCGCAGGGATTGTTCGAACCGCATAACATGAGGCGCCGATGCTAAGCGTACGCATAGCCGATTTCGCTGCAGATCATGCCGAGATCTGCGCCATCCGCTTCGCCGTGTTCGTCGACGAACAACAGGTGCCGGAGAGTATCGAGATCGACGATCGCGATCCACACTGCGTCCACCTACTGGCCGTCGACGATGGAGAACCGGTAGGCACCGGCCGCATCGATCTTGCGCTGTCCGGCAAAGTCGGACGAGTCGCCGTCGTGGCGTCGCGGCGCGGTCAAGGTGTCGGCACCGCACTGATGAAGTACGCCCACTGTATCGCCAAGGATAACGCCCTCGACAAGGTCTGGTGCAACGCCCAGGTTTCTGTTCGACCGTTCTACGAGCACTTAGGCTATCGCGTCACGAGTGAGCCGTTCTACGAAGCCAACATCGAACACGTCCGGATGGAACGCGCGTTTTCGGACTGACGCACAGCTCACGGACTTTCGGGTAACGGACGGAAATAGTAGTTGAACGGCGCGCCCAGTACGCCGGCGTTACCGCGCACGATGAGCATCTGCTCGATAGCGTGAGCCGCACCGATCGTTCCCATATCGACAACCTCGAAGCCGATCCCGGTCACCAGACCTGCCACCACAGCTTTGGCCTCCGGGTCGTTTCCCGCGATCGGAATCGTCACCGGCCCGCCGGCAAGGCTCGGATCGGCCATCGTCTCGGAACTCAAGGTGTTGAAGGCTTTCACGACCATGGCGTGCGGTGCCAAATTCTGAATGAACTCAGCCGTTGAGGTCTCCACCGCATGATGGCGAATACCGTCGGGGTCGCGACGCACGGCATTGGTCGGGTCGAGGATGATCTTGCCCGACAAGTCGCCGAGGCTCATGACCGCCACTTCCACTGCATCCCACTTCACAGCGATCACCACGATGCCGGCAGCAGCGGCCGCCTCGGCCGGCAGCATCGCGACAGCGTTGCCGCTCGTGCGCGCCACGAGTTCCTGGACGTCCTGCCGCCCCGGCTCTCGCGAACCGTAGATGATGTCGTGACCGAGCTTTGCAAACTGCGGACCCAACGCACCGCCGACATTGCCGGTGCCGATCATCGCGATCGTCTCTGCCGATACCGGAGCGGGACCGCTGAACGCACCGGCCAGAACCAGCAATCCTGCCATCAAGATTCGAGTCGGGAATTTCATCGTCCAATCTCCTCCAGAGTTAAATTTTCATCTATTCAGTCGTCAGTGCTCAATCGTTACCGGGGAATGCAAACTTCGTGCGCTCCTGACTTCCGCTTGCGGTCCAACGCTGGCTGATAGTCTTGCGCTGCGTGTAGAAGCGTACGGCATCGGGCCCGTAGATACTCAGGTCACCAAACAGCGATCGTTTCCAACCACCGAAGCTATGGCACGCCACGGGAACGGGCAGCGGTACGTTGATACCAACCATCCCGACCTTGACCTGATCACTGAAATAGCGGGCCGTCTCGCCGTCCCGTGTAAAGACACAAGCGCCGTTGCCGTACTCGTGATTGTCGACGAGACTGATGGCCTGTTGCAAACTCGCTACGCGCACCACGCACAACACCGGCCCGAAAATCTCGTCCTGGTAGATGCGCATGCCCGGCTCGACGCGATCGAACAGGCAACCACCGAGGAAGAAGCCATTCTCATGGCCGGGCACTGTGATCTCACGGCCGTCGACTACCAACTCCGCACCCTCCTCGACGCCGAGATCCACATAGCCCTTGACTCTGTCGTAGTGCGCCGCAGTAACGAGCGGCCCCATGTCATTGGCTTCGTCGAGGCCCGGACCGACTCTGAGTGCCCGCACTTCAGCGGCGAGTTTGCCGACGAGCTCATCCGCAGTCGTCTCACCGACGGCAACCACGACCGAGATGGCCATGCAGCGCTCGCCGCAAGAGCCGTAAGCCGCACCCATTAACGCGCTCACCGCGTTATCGATGTCGGCGTCGGGCATCACGACGGCGTGGTTCTTGGCGCCGCCCAGAGCTTGGACCCGTTTATCTTTGGCCGTGTTGTAAATGCTTTCCGCGACGGGTGTCGAGCCGACGAAACTGATCGCTTGCACCCGCGAGTCGGTCAACAGCGTAGCGACGGCTTCCTTGTCGCCATTGACGATATTGAATACGCCATCCGGCAATCCTGCTGCGTAGAGTAGTTCGCCCACAAGCATCGCACTGCTAGGATCTCGCTCCGAAGGCTTCAGTACGAACGTGTTGCCGCACACCAGCGCGAGCGGATACATCCACAACGGCACCATCGCCGGAAAATTGAACGGCGTGATACCAGCCACGACGCCTAAGGGCTGCATCTCGGACCAACTGTCGAGGGCGGAGCCTGCGTTCTTGCTGTGCTCGCCTTTCAAGAACTCCGGCGCACCGCAGGCGTACTCGACATTCTCCAGGCCGCGGCGGAGTTCGCCACGCGCATCGTGAAGAACTTTGCCATGCTCTTCGGTCAGCAGCGCGACGATTCTGTCTTCGTTCTGCTCGAGCAATGCCTTGAAGCGAAACATGATACGGGCTCGCTTGACGGGTGGCGTTTGTCGCCACGCCGGATACGCGGCTGCGGCCGCAGCGATAGCCTGCCCGACCGTCGCCCGATCAGCTAACAGGACTTCGCGAACGACCCGGCCCGTGGCCGGGTTGTAGATCGAACCCGACCGTGTGCCGCCAGCTACCCGTTCGCCGCCGATCAGATGGTCGACGACGGCGGTTGCGGGCTTCGATTCGTGTTTCGCGGACTTCATGGCAGCGCTCCGATCACGTCGTTGAGGACGCTGAAGGTGAAGTCGATGTCGTCCTTCTCGGCGATGAACGGCGGCGCGAGCGCAATAGAATCACCAGCGTAACGCACATACAAGCCCTTATCCCAGCAGCCCATCGCGACCTCGACCGGGCGCCGGGCCGGTTCGCCGGGGTAAGCGTCGAGCTGTATGGCACCGGCCAGACCGAAGTTGCGAATGTCGACAACATAGGGCAGCCCCTGCAGGCCGTGGATCGCCGCCTCGAAATAGGGCGCGAGCTCGCGGCAACGTTCGGCGAGTTTTTCCTGCTCGAAAATATCCAGTGCCGCGAGCGCGGCAGCGCATGCGACTGGATGAGCCGAGTAGGTATAACCATGCGGAAACTCGATCGCATAGTCATGGCCACCGGCCGCCATGAAAGTCTGGTAGATCTCAGACCTGGCGACCACGGCGCCCATCGGTACCGAGCCGTTCGTCAACGCTTTGGCGAGACACATGATGTCGGGTATGACAGCGAAAGTATCGGCGGCGAAATTTCTGCCCGTGCGTCCAAAGCCCGTGATGACTTCGTCGAAGATCAGCAGGAGCTCGTGCTTGGTGCAGAGCTCGCGCAATCTTTCCAGGTAGCCCCGTGGCGGCAGGATAACGCCGGCCGAACCCGCAAACGGCTCGACGATGACTGCCGCGATGTTGCCCGCGTCGTATCGTGCGACGAATTCCTCAAGCTGATCGGCCAGTTCGGCGCCTTTTTCCGGCAGACCACGCGAGAAGGCGTTTTCGGGAAGCAACGTATGGGACAACTGAGCGCTATCGAGGAGTTCGCCGTAGAGTTCTCGGTTCGATTCCATACCGCCGACGCTCGTGCCGCCGATGTTGACGCCGTGATAGGCCTTAGCCCGGCCGATGAACTTCGTTCTCCCCGGTTCGCCTTTGAGGCACCAATAGGCCCGCGCCATTTTCAGCGCGGTATCGACGGCCTCGGAGCCCGAGTTACAGAAAAACACGTAGTCGAGATCCGCCGGAGTCATTGCCGTAATGCGGTTCGCGAGTTGAAACGCCAGTGGATGACCAAATTGCATTGCGGGCGCGTAATCCAGCGTCGCGAGCTGCCGGCTGACGGCGGCCGTTATTTCCCGCCGGTTATGGCCGAAGCCGCAGCACCATAGCCCGGAAACGCTGTCGAATATTCGGCGCCCGTCCGCACTGAGGTAATAGCAACCGTCGCCGCCGACAATCATGCGCGGGTGGTCCTTGAAGTCGCGGTTGCCGGTGAACGGCATCCAGTAGGCTTCCAGCTCGTCGCGCGTCAGACCGTCTGATACATCAGCGTTCATAGCTGCTGCTCGCACTCATGATCGATGTGGCCGCGTTGGCACTCAGTAGACTTCGAACAACCCGGCCGCGCCCATACCGCCGGCGATGCACATCGCCACGACGACGTGTTTGGCGCCACGGCGCTTGCCTTCGAGTAGTACGTGCCCTACCAGGCGCGCGCCGCTCATGCCGTAGGGATGACCGATCGAGATCGCACCACCGTCGACGTTCAATTTTTCAGGCGGAATTCCGAGCCGATCCCGACAATAGATCGTCTGCACGGCGAACGCCTCATTGAGCTCCCAGAGGTCGATGTCATCAACGGTCAAGCCGTGGCGCTCGAGCAATCGTGGCACCGCAAAGACGGGACCGATGCCCATTTCGTCGGGAGCGCAGCCGACGACGGCGAGACCGCGATACGCCCCCAGCGGTTCCAGATTACGCCGCTCTGCGAACTGACTGTCGACGATAACCATCGCAGACGCGCCATCGGAGAGCTGTGAGGCATTGCCGGCCGTGACGGTCTGGCTCTCGCCGAGTACGGGCTTCAAGGCCGCCAAGGCTTCGAGCGTTGTCGCGGGTCGGTTACCCTCGTCCTGAGTCAACTCGACGCGCTCCTCGCTGACTTCACCCGATTCTTTGTCCTTGACAAGCTTGATCGTCGCCAACGGGACGATCTCTTGATCAAGGCGCCCTGCCTGCTGGGCCGCGGCCGTGCGTTGCTGACTCGTCACGGCGTACTCGTCCTGCGCTGCACGCGAAATTTTGTATCGTGCGGCCACGACTTCCGCGGTCTCGAGCATCGTTATGAAGATATCGGGCTGCATCGCGAGTAGCTCGGGATCGTCGGTGTAATAAGTATTGGCGTGCTCGTTCTGCACCAGTGACACGGATTCCATGCCACCGGCCACACAAGCCGGCAGGCCGTCGACAAGGATTCGCTGCGCCGCGATCGCGATGGCCTGCAGCCCCGAAGCGCAATGCCGGCTGACGGTCAGGCCGCCGACTTCCGTGGGCAGGCCGGCGCGCAATGCGGCCTGGCGTGCGATGTTGTTGCCCGTGGTTCCCTGCGGGCGACCACAACCGATAATGACGTCCTCGATCTCCGCCGGTTCCAGTCCGCTGCGCGACAGGGCGTGACTGATCGCATGACCCGCCAACGTCGCCCCATAGGTATTGTTGAACGCGCCGCGGTACGCCTTGCCGATAGGCGTGCGTGCCGTCGAGACGATTACAGCTTCTCTAGTCATCGGTGTTAGCCTCGGTTTGCCCGCTGCGTCGCGCAACTTCAATGGCGGAGAAAGCTCGCGAGTTCGCGCCTTTTTTGGTCCGGCGAATCAAGCGGCCAGGCCTTCACGCTGTCGGCAGCGTTGACGGACTATACATCAACGTCAAAAAGAGCGGCGCTCGAAGTCCAAGGAGTTCAAGAATTCACCCTTTCAGTTATGAAGTACATCTTGGAGCAGCAAGTACGCGGTGACGTTAAATTTAACTGTTAACGAGC
>Ga0209980_10000523_pt1 | contig 20784 bp, 36 predicted proteins | sample CR02metaG_FD_183611 | JGI IMG/M metagenome (GOLD analysis project Ga0209980, IMG submission 183611) | Deep subsurface microbial communities from Mariana Trench to uncover new lineages of life (NeLLi) - CR02 metaG (SPAdes) (version 2) | ecosystem: Environmental > Aquatic > Marine > Ocean trench...
CGCCCCTCTACTTCAAAAGGCCCGGCACCTAATGGTGCCGGGCCTTTTTTGCGTCCTGGGTAGGAGCAAACAACCCAGGCCGAGTGTGCTGAGCGCCGCGGTCGCGACCCCCAGCCCCGAAGTTGTGGGCACTGGGTGATTCGCGGTTAGCTCTTTTTGCTATCGACGCCTGAGTACGCCGAGGGTATCGGCTACGGGACGCACACGGCCCCTTCACGATGCGAAGAGTCTACCACCCGAGGGAGATGTTAGCAACGGCGAGTCCGATGCTCATGATCCCGATCCTCGGGTCCTTCTGCCAGAAGGCGTACAAGGCCCCGCCGACGAAGAGAATGCCGGCGGCGAAGATGAGAGGGTTCGTCGAGCCCGGGATGTGCATCACTCGTCACCCCCGTCAAACTGGCAGCCGTCGTCCTCCTCGTGCTCCTCGATCCCGAGGTACTCGCCGTAGCACGTGTCGGAGCAAAGCTCGCTGGTGAGCTGCTCGCGCTCGAATGGTCGGGCATCCGGGAAGGCATCTTGTACCAACGCGCCAGCCTTCCACTCCGCATAGGCGCGGGTAGGGCGCTGCGCGAGCTCAGGAACGTACTCGCGCTTGCAGTTGGGGCAAGTCAAGATGGGCGCCGGCATCAGTGTACGTTCGGCATGCCCGGGCCTTGCGGGAACGAACCCATCGTCGGCGAGGGCATTATATGCTCGTGCCGGATCTTGATCTGGCGGGGCGCGGTCAGGAGCACCTCGATCGAAAAGAACGCGCACGCCACGGCCCAGCCGGCCACGTAGCACTTCCCGACGCCGAAGCCGAAGCCGCCGATCCAGTTCGCCACGGCGAGCATGCCGCCGAAGCCGAAGCCCGCGAGCGGGGCCAAGACCAGCCACCCGGTGAAGTGGGCCACGATGGCCTCCATCACGACCTTCAACTCACTTGTCTTCATTCTTCCTTGCCTCCTGTTCCTTCACCGCTAGCAGCGCCTTCCGCGCCGCGTTCATGTGCTTGATGAACCCTTCCTCTTTCCGCTTCATGTCGTGCGGTCTGCCACCGGCGAACCACTTCTTGCCTCGCACGTAGGGCACTCCCGGGTTGTAACTGATCTTTTCGCCCTCATCCGGCGTGCGCACGATCTGGCTCCCGAAGATCCAGAACCATCTCGGCACGACCCGGCAGGCTTCGCGAAGCCGACCCACCGCCTTGCGCGAACGCGGGCACTGATCGTCGTGCGTCCCGCCGGGCGGGCGCTCGCAGACCGGGCATGTTTGCTTCGACTCGCTCATAGATGGGGCAAGATGTTTTTGGCGGCATCAGCGTCGCCGTCGAACATTAGGAAGTTCGTATTCTCCAGGTGTAACATCTCTCTGATTTCCAAATCCAATTTGCGAGCCTTCGACTCGTCCTGCACCCGACCGCGCGACGAGTAAGGCTTCACGCGGCGGAGAAAAATGTGCATGTTCCGGTAGCTGTGCGCGACACTTCGCACGAGGGAGGCCAGTTGCGGCTCTTGGCTATAGACCAGCGACATGAGCAGCGGGGCATCCGTGATCACGTAGTCTACCTTATCAGCGAGACGGCGGAGCATGTGGTTCTGTTTCGCGAAGATATAGAGCTGGTCCTCGAGCACGTGGAGTTCGCCCGCCCACACGGGTAGCTTGACCCACTCGGGCGCCATCTCGACTGAGATGCAGCACCTCTTCATCTCCGTGAAGAGCGCAGCCATCGTAGTGCTCTTGCCCGTACCGGGTCCGCCGTACAGATTGACGATCATGGTCATTGTAATCCCTCCGAGAAGGTGGAGCCCCGGGGGAGGAGGACCATTTCCACCCCGGGGCTCCGTGGCGTGGGCACGCCTATGTCTTAGTCGCGGAAGAAAAGCCACCCGATGATCGGGAACTCGTCCAGATGGAAGAACCGCGTCACACGGCCACGTCGCTTCACGTTGTACCGTGCCTCTTCCCGGAGCTCGGAGGCGATCAGCAAGTACACCTCGGCCGTTGTCGGCTTGGTGGCACGCTCGCCGAGGTTCTGGTACACGTTCGCGAGCGTGAGCAGATGGCAGAAGCGGGAGGACTTGGAGCCCGACACGCCTACACCGGGTGCGCTGACGGAAAATCCGCTGCCACACACATCAACGCCAACGGAAGCGGGAGTGCCCGGGGTCTTCGAGACGTCTGGCGCGTCGAACTGGTCGCCCTCAACGACCAGCGTCACGTCGCCGTCCCGGATGCTCGTCCGGTCGCCGCCGACATTGACCAGAGTCTTGTTCCCCTCAGAACTTGACGTCGCCTTGTTCTTCACGATCGTGCGGTCGCCGCCGATCCGAACGGTCTGGTCGCCGCCAATCGCGAGAGCGCCTGCAAGAGCGAGTGCTCGAGCGCTGGCCTCGGCATCGGAAATGGAGCTCGAATCCCCGCCCTGATCGGGAGGAGCGTTGCAGCTATTGCCGGGGCAATCGCTGTCCTCGTCGTCATAGTCGGCGAAGGCCGGGCCGGCGGACAGCCCGAAACATAGGGTCACGAAAAGTATCAGAAAGTGCTTCATGGGGTTCTCCTATTGGCGAAGCAGCAAATACAGCGTGACGACCTGAGCGACGACCATCGCGACCGCCACGCACACTATGACGATGGTCCCAGTAGAAATGTCGGTCGTGTCCAACTCGAGCGTCTCGAGCGTCGGCCGTCCGCGCTCGTCATACTCTACGTCGAGCACGAGGTAAGTCTTCGGGGGCTTGTTAGGCTTCGGCTGTTCCATCCAGATGTCGCCCTTGCGCTGGGCGGCGGCGGCACCCTCAACCCAGCGCGAGCGACCGTGCGTGCAGAACACGACGAACCGCCAGACTAGGCGACGTAATCGAAAGCCGTAGGTCAATGGAGTTTCTTCTCATCGCTGGGCAGCGGATGGTCAACGCGATCGAGAAACGGGCAGTGCGCCAGGGCCAGGAGAGCGGTCACCGCGAGATGTATCGCGCGATGGTAGCCTTCACGCCCGAGCCGCTGTAACGTCTCTTCGTCCGCGCGATCCGCATGAGCTTTGACAGACCGGCCGGTTGCCTCCCACGCTTGATGCGCGAAGATGGCCGCATGCGACAGAAACTCCCCATACTGCGAGGCGTCAATGCCTCCGTCGTCAATGGCGCGCATCGCGCCGCGCATCGCGCCGCTGATCGCCTGCTCAGGGGTTACCGGCATCTGGTCCTCCAAGGAGCCGCAAGGGCGGCCCGGCTATGAGCTCACGCAACTTCCGTGCCAGCTCGAAAAGTGCAGGCTTGCCCGCAAGTACCCGAGAAGCGACCACCGAGAGCCCGCAGGCCCGGCAGTAGCGGTAGCGTTTTCCCCATTCGATGCCCCTCACTACTTAGGTGCCCCAGGCGCCCGGGGCGCCCCTTCATTCTCCTCGAGCCATATCTGGGCGAGGGCCATCGCGCGCCACACGATGTAGGCGACCTGGGGGATGCCGTTCTCGTCATACCCACCACGCTCGTCCAGGTCGATCAGGTGCCGGGCGATGCAGTCGGCATGGTCGCTGGACTTGGCGCGCGCCCAGTGCAACGGCTGGCCGGGGTTATGCTTGTCGTTCCCATACTTCGAGACCTTCGCCGCGGCGACAAGGGCGGCGGGAAAGTAGCGGATCACCCCGCTGAAAATCGGCACGCCCTTACGCTCGGCGGAGTCCAGGGACATCGCCGTCTCCCGCCGGTCGGGCGGGCCGACACGGCCGTCGCTCATCGGGGGGTAGCATTGCGGGCATTCTATATAGCCACAAATTTGATTGGCGGGATGAGGCTCAATCATCGTAATCCTCCTTCAGCGCGTCGAACACGTCCTCTTGGGTTGCGTCCTTCTTTCGCAGTCCACGCACGACCCGGCGATCCACCGTGCCTACGCCGACCAGATGATATACCAAAACGTGATCCTCTTCCTGCCCCTGCCGGAGCAACCGCCTGATGAGCTGCTGGTACGCCTCGAGGTCCCACGGCGGCCCGAACCAGATCACGACGTTGCCGCCCGTCTGGAGGTTGAGCCCGTGCCCGCAGGCGGCGGGGTGAACGAGCAGGACGTCAAGGTCGCCCGCCTTCCAGCGCTGGATCGCGATCATGGCCTCCCCGGCCTTGAGCCCGCCGCCGACCACGCCGACCCGACGGCCCTTCAGCCGTTTCAGAATCTCGGCCCGCTCGCATCGAAACTCGTAAGCGACAATCGCGGGCCGGCCGATCTCGTCGAGCAGCTCCACGAGCGCGAGGAGCTTCTGCTCGTGAACGACAGTCCACTCGCGGCGCTTCGCGAAGGGCGGGTTCGTGTAGACGACACCGTTCACGAGCTGGCGTTCCTTGGCGTGCGCGCCGCCGTCGTCCATGAGCTCGAGGCCGTCCTCGAACACGATCGAGTCCTTGCGCAGCGAGTTGATCATGCCGCGAACCTTATCCGGGATCAGGACTGGCACGTCGGTTGTGATCTCCTCGGGCAGCTCCAGCCAGTCCTCGGCGCGCAGCACCGTGACCCGGGGCGCGATTGCATCGTAGATTTGCTCGTCAGCCCCCGCCTTCAGCGTGTAAGTTAGCCGCTTCCGCGAGGCCCGGCCGACCAGCTCGGAGTCGAAGTAGCGTTTCCGGTAGTAGGTGATGCGCGGGTCAAGCGCCGCGCCCCCGTCAACGAGGAGCATCTGCCCGTGCAGATCCAAGAGTCCGTTCGGGACGGGCGAGCCGGTCAGTGCGATCCGCCGGCCGAAGTCGTCGAGGTAGCGATTGACGGTTTTGGTACGAACGCCGCTCGAGCGCTTGAACCGGGTGCTCTCGTCGATCACGAGCATCTCCGGCCGTCCCACCCAGTCCCGCCAGGGGCCGGGCCGCCAGACCGTGCGTTTCTTCTTGGCCTTCGACTCGACGACCACGCGCGTGCCGAAAAGCTGCCCGATGCGCTCCGGGTTGATCAGGTAGATGTCGGCGGCTTTCCCGTCCGGGTCGGTGATGTGGTCGCCAAGGTAGGTCGTCCGCAAGCCGTTGAACTCATCCCACTTCTCGATCTCCTCGGGCCACACGCTCAGGCACACACGCAGCGGCGCGATCACGAGCACCTTGCAGACGTCGAGTCGCTCCCGGAGCTCGGTGAACGCGGCCAGGGTGATCGCCGTCTTGCCGAGGCCCGGGTCCATGAAGAGCGCATGGAACGGGTCGCGGAGCACGTCGTCGATCGCGCGCTGCTGGTAGTCGTGGGGGACGAAGCTAGGCATTATCGAACCGGAGCCACTTCTCGTAGAACGGGGCCACCTCGTCCGTGTGCTCGATCATGTAAACATGATGCCCGAGGCGGGAGAGCCAGTGCTTCACGAGACGCTGCGCCGGCCGCCACTCGCCGCCGGGGCGCTTGAGCTCGACAAGGCGGAAGCGCCCGCGGGTCGCCAAGAGCAGACGGTCAGGGAACCCGGGCAGAAGCCCCTCGGACTTGATCACCCAGACCCCCCAGGACTTGCCCTCACGGATCAACTTGGTTTCGACATTTATCTCGCGCACCGATATACCTCAACCGCTGGTACAGCTTCTTGACCGAGACGGGCAGTCTGAAAAACTCCAGGCGGTTCTCGAGAGCCCGAGCCGGGTCCTGATTGATGTGGTCGCATATCGCTTTGAACGTGATCTTGCCCGCGTCGGGCTGCGTGAACCACGCGACTTCTTGAGCCCAGTGCATGAAGTGATTGTAGATTTCCTGGGCGGCCATTTTCTTCGTGTGGTATATTCTCTCGTCGTAGATGACGGTCCCGTCGTCGGTAACCGCCCACGATTTATTGTTCGAGTCCAGAAGACCCTTGATCAGATCCATGTTCTCGAGGAGCCACGCATGTTCTGCCTTCAGAACATCATCGGCTCCTTCGACGAGCCGGGCAAAGAACCTGCTCATATTGTCGCCGGCCTCCCCCACGTTAGCTTACAAGCCGGGGGCCATCGACGGCGGGCAGCTTCCTGAAGCACCGCATCTCTATGAAGTTCGCGCAGAGAACGATGTCCCCCTGCACTTGGCCCTGAGCGTTCTGCACAGAGCCCACCTCCATGAAGAGGACGGTGTTCTGCTGCTGCTGCATCATGTCACACACGACTATCTCGGTCGTGCCGTCTCGCCACGTGATCTCGTACCTATTCATGGATAACCTCCGTCGGCGGAGCGCCGATCTTGCGGGGAAGAATCACACCTCGAAGCGGGCGGCCGTCCTGCCCCTCGTCGGGCGTCGGGCGCCAGCCGTCGTCATGCAGGAAGCCCCACGTGCGCCGGCGCTTCCAGTGCCAGAAGATCGTCGAGACCGTCGGGGTCAGGAGCACGACACGGTGCAGACACTCGGCGGGGCGACGCCACACGACGTGACCGGGGCGGCAGACCGCAGACCACACGTTGCCCTGGTAGTCGCGGCGGAACTCACGGTAGGTGCCGCGCACGATGATGCGGCCCCAGTCCCACGGGTGATCATGGAAGGGGTCCGGGTCGTCCTGGTAGAACGTGTGGTAGAACGTCTTGAACTTCCCGATGCGCGACGGGCCGCGCTCGCGTCCGCCGCCAAGCGCGAGCAGATACGCGCGCCACAGGTAAGGGTCGCCGCCGCGCGTGATCATCTTCGCAGAGCCCCGAGCCTCGAGCCAGTCTCTCACTTGCCATACCTCTCTCGGCGCCAGCCGCCGGCAACGACGGGAAAGTCCGTCGCCCACGCGGGCACCTCGGTTAGTATCTTCTCAAACTCGGCGACGTCCCCCTCGCCCTTTCGGACTTCAGATACGATCTCATCATGGACGGTAAGCACGATGGGGTAGCCGGCGGCCTCGGCGCGGAGCATGGCCTCGGCCATGATGTCGCGGCAGAGCCCTTGCACGATGTTCTCCGTGATCTTCCCGCCGTAAGTGGAACAGCGCGTCCAGAGGCCCGGCTTGTACGTGGCGTAGCCGGTGAACGTGACCTTCGGCTTGTCGAACCGCTCGTCCATCTCCACCCTTGGGGCGAAGTAGGACAGCAACCGCCCGTTGGGCAGCCGGCAATGTAGGAACGCGCCCAGCTTCTTGAACTTGATATGCCCGTTGTCCATGACGACGGCCGGCTTGCTCGAGCCGCGGAGAACGGCGTCGATCGCGCAACGCTCCGCCTCGTACCAGAACTCGCACACGGGCCAGTTCGCCTCGCGGTAGCCTCTCACGATCTCCGCTGCCAGCTCGTCGTCGATGTCGGCGTTATATATCTCCGCGTAGGATTGAAGCGCCCCGACGCCGCCCTGGTAGCCGCACGCCAGGACGGGAACCTTGCCCCACACTTGGCGGTCGTACTCGTCGGCCTTCGTGACAAAGCGCCCGAGGATCATGGACGCCTGCGACGTGTAGAGGTCTTCCACGGCATCCTTGCCCAGCGCGTCCAGCCGGCGGATCTCCTCGAGCCCCTTCTCGTGGCCGGCGATCCAGAAGGTGCCGCGCGCCTCGATCTGGGAGTAGTCGGCGGCGATCAGATCGTACCCCGGGGCGGCCGTGACGGAGCCCCGCATGATCCGGGCGAGGAGGGCCATGACGTCATCGCGGCCGTGCAGCATGCACACGTCATCGTAGTCGCCGCCGGCGATGTCGGCGCAGAGCTTTGTCATCATGTCGGGCTTCGGGCAGAACCGCACGAAGTTGTGGGGCTGAATCCCAAGCCCGCTCCAGCGGCCAGTCGAAGCGCCCCAGTAGCGCAGCGTCTCGCGCACCCGGTCGTCGTCCATGAGCCGGTTGATCATCGCGTTGTATTTCTTCGTGCTCGTCTTGTTCACGGCGAGCCAGATTTCGATCGCGCGGGCCACGTGCGGCGGGACGGTCTCGAGGAGGGGACGGATGTAGTCGGCGCCCGTCGTCTCCTTCACGACTTGGCTCTCATTCCCCTCGCCGTCGATCTCCTTGACCACCTTCGTCGGGATCTGGACACCCTCGCCACGCAGCCACTCCTTGAACTTGGCGCGCTTCGTGGTCTTGTCCACCGCCCCCTCGGTGATCTCGCGGATCTGAACCTGGGCGTCGGCGTCGGCAGCCGCGCCGATCGTGAGGGCGCCTTCGACCATAGGGCGGTCCAAGTGCAGACCGCGGAGGTTGATCTTCTGATCGAGTTGCCAGATGGCGAGCTCGGTGCCCTTGAGGTGGCGCAGCGAGTTCGAGACGGCCCGCTCGGTGCGGACGTCCTGCTGGCAATACGAGAAGACGTTCAGAAGGTCGGCGCGCGACTGGTTCCAATCGCTGATGTCGTCCGGGATCTTGATCCCCTTGGCGCGCAGATCGCGGGTATTCCCTTTGAGCGTGGCGTCCACCGCCCGCGCGATCACGTAGCGCGGCCTCGAGCGCTCAGTCTTTTGCTGCCACTCGCCCAAGCCGTTCGCTTCGGCGATGAGCACACGCTCCCGAGAGACCGTCTTCCGCGGCTTCGTGAGGGTCATCATGATCTTGTGCCCGTCCATGTCCTTCTGCTCGGCAAGCCCAAGATCCTTCGCGACATGCTCGAGCTTACGTCGCATGGAGAACGACGCGGCCACGGCGGCGGAACAACGCCACTGCTCGAAGTCAATGTCCGGGAACCCGTAGCGCGCGACCATGATGGCGAGCCAGATGTTGCGCTCGAAGAAAGCGTTGTGCGCCTCCACGTTCTCACCGAGTAGGATGCGCTCCACGAGCTCCTCGGGAAAGGGCGTCGCGGGGATGTCCTCCTGGGTGCGGTCGGCGGTCTTCTGCTCCTGCGTGAACGCATAGTCCCGGAAGCTCGGATGCCAGAGCCCCACCTCGGGCTCGTCGTCCCACGTCCAGCACATGCACAGGACGTCGGTGCTCTCGTCCCGCGCGTAGCGGTACGTGCCGAGGGCCTTGAGGTCGGCGGCGGAGCGGGTCTCGAAGTCCAAGAAGATCATCGGGGCAGCGTCTCCGGCCCCAACTTCCGAACCCGCCCGTAGGCCGCGGCCTGAGCTCGGGCGCGTAGCGACCAGACCCAGCAACCGTGACAGATCCGCTCAACACCGAAGGCGTAGAAGAAGCCGACGATGGCCCTACCGCAGACGGGGCAGCTCATGTGGCGCCCGTCTTCACGAAGATTGCGCCGCCCATGATTAGAGCAATGCCAACCCACACTTTCAGGTTCATCGGCTCGCCCACAAAATAGTGTACGCTGATAATCCGCAGGCTCACATTCACCACGAAGAACCACGCCCACGCCGTCATCATGCTCGGCGCGCCTTGCCACGAGCGGAACAGACCCCATTGTGCGATGAGAACCAGCCACCAGATCAGGCCCATTTGTTCGAGGAAAGTCTCGGCCTTCGAGAGCCGGTTGACCATCTCGATTCGGAAGATGCTTCCAGTGGCGACGAGGGTAGCCGCCCACCACGGGATGTCAGGAAAGCTCACGGTGCCTCCGAAAATAGATGAAGGTCACGGGATCGGCAGGCGTCAGACTGGGCTTCTGTAGCTGAAGATTCTGCTCGAACGCGGCCACGCTGAGGTAGCCGCACAGCGGCACATCCTCGGGCAATATCTCGGAATAGATGGTGTACGCGACTCGGGTAATCAGGATTGGCTCCTGTCGTTGCTTCAGCGCCGTCGGTTTGATCTCGTCGATACCCGGTTTGAAGCCCTCGTTGACCGCGTAGGACGGGCCGAGATCGACCGGGCATACACCGGCTAGCGCGATGGCCTTCAAGCGGTCGGTGTAGAACAGCGGCCAAAAATCCGTGCGGATGAATAGCATCGGTCCCTCCGAAAAGGTGAGCCCCTCGGCCCTCCGCTGATCCGCTACCGGCCAGGGTTAGCGGGAGGAGTGTGGGCGGGCAGGCCGAGGGGCTCGGGGTTATTCGAGGTCGTCCAGATCGTCCGGGGCGAGATCCTCGTCCGGCAGATCCTCCAGGGCCTCCAGATCGACGCTGCGACCGGAGAACACCTCATCGTCACGGACGAACTGTACGAGCTGAAGGCCGAAGCCCACCCCGACGTTTCCCGTGTCGCTGTAGGTGTAGGTGCCGACGATCGCCCGCACCCAGCATCCCGCGTACAGGATGTCTTCGATCTTGTCCGCAGGAATCTCGTTCTTGCGGGTGTCGATCAGGGTCGGCTCGAACTTCGTCTTCATGCGGATGAAGGTGTTACCTATGTAGCCGCCCCACTTCTCGTCGTCGCCGTCCTTGAACGGATTGTTCAGCTTCGGCCGCTTCTTCTCATTCGGCCATTCGTCGGCCACGCGCGCGGCATGAAGTTCGCGAACGAGCTTCAGGTCATGCTTCGCGACGTCGCCCCACGGCGAGAACGGCTCTTCGTCCTCCCGTATCTTCTTGACGAACTCGGGCTTGGGGAAAAGAATGGTGCAGCCGTACATCGGCGTGTCGTTCTTCTTGAACGCACGCGGCTGCGCCAGATTCGGGAACGAAAGCCTCCCGTATGGCGTGAGCACTGTCGCCTTGGCGATGTCTTGCTCGTCGGACATTATGCAATCTCCTTCTGGTTAGCGCTAACAGTAGCCGGAACCTCCGGCACTTCATCGACTGGCGGAATGGTCTCAGGGAGAGACAACTCCACCTTCCTAGGATCGTTATTAGGTGCGACGGTCAGACCGCCCTCCGGCTTCTCGCAGTGCCGGGCAACCCACTTCTTCCCGAGCTTCGGATTCTTCTCGAGCTGTGCGGGCGACTTTAGCTTCTTGACGTAGATGTCGTCAACCCCCACGCCCGCCTTGTTCGTCAGCCGGCGCTCGAGATCGCTCGCGTCCTTCCACCGGCGGTGCGCGACTTTCCGCACGAGCTTGAAGCCGGGCACGTTGACGCCGTGCTCGAGCGCGCGCTGAACGAGCACGTTCACCTCTTTCGCCCAGAACTCGGCGAGGTCGGCAATCGCTTTTGCGCGGGCCAATTCCATCGGATCATGCGGGTCGGGCAGCCGCACGTGCGACTCGGGCTCCTTGATCTCGTCCAGATCGTCGGGCACTTGGACGACCATCGTGGAAAATAGCTTCTCTTTGAGCGCCGGGCACGTGGGCCGAACCGGGCAGAACCGACAGTGATCGCCCGCGATGAGCGGGGCGTCGGCTGTCTTCGTGCGGTCGGCGCCGGCCGACAGGGTGTCGGAGAACTCGATAAGCTCGGCGGAAGGTAGCGTCCAGCGGCGTACCGGGCCGTCGTGGTGTGGCGCGCGCGGCTGGACGATCACGAGGGTCACCTTCGACACGTCGGCATCCCCGCCCACCTCACGCAGCGCGCCCAGGCCGTAGTACATGGCCTGATCGTTCCACTCGGTCTCGACGATCACGCCCTTGCCATACTTGAGGTCGATCACGATGAGCTCGCCGTAGGGCTCAAGGATGATCACATCCGCCGTGCCGAACATATCCTCCCGGCCGGGGATGGGGTAAACCGTGCGTTCGATCGTCAGCTCGGCATTGCCGAGGCGCTCGAGGTGGCCGTAAACTTCGTTCAGATACAGCGTGAGCGCGTCGATCATCTCCTCGCCGATCTCGAACCAGTCGCCGGGCAGATCGGGCTTCTCTTTCTCGGAGCTGATCACGCCGTGATCGCCGATCCACAACCCGCGGAAATCCTTCGGGTCTAGGCCGTCCACGAGACACTTCTCTGAGAGGTAATGCGCAGCGGTGCCCTCTTTCGCATAGATGGACGTTTGCTCGCGCGCATACCTGGGCAGCGAGGCGATCTCACGCACCGAACCCGGGCACGCGAGCCAACGGGAAGCTGAGCTAGCGCCTAGAATTGCGTGAACAGATGAGGGCATGACGTACTCCCTGACGCCGACCCCACATGGGGCCGGCGCCACTATACAGGATTCAGACCGAAAACGCTTTGAGCAGCGCGGGCAGGCTGGATTCGTCTGCCTTCGTGACACTCTGGGCGCCATGCGCGGCCAGAATCTCGATCGCCTCTGCCTTCGTGTTCGACTTGCGGAAGATCCGCAGAGCCTCCCGAACCGAGTCGCGCGTAACGGTGGACTCGGGCTCTTCCACGGGCTGATTCGAGGCCACTACGGGCGGGGTCTCGGGGGCAGCCGCCGCCGCGGGCTTCCGCGAACGCTGGCGCTTTGCCGGTGTCTCGGACGTGTTGTTCACTACGGTCGCGGCACCCGCCGCGATCGTCTCAAGGGCGGTAGCGATCCGCCCCAAGCTCTCTTCGATTGCCATTAGTAAGGCTCCTTCTTCTGGTATCCACTCACAGCGTGCTCTCCGCCAAAGCGACGGCGCACATGCTCCCAGCCGAACATCTGCATGATCTGCCGGATGCGACGATAGTCATATTGATTTGGCTTGTAACCCTTCAACTGCATCTCGGTGACGAGGCTTTCCGCCGACACCGTGTCAGTTGTGAGCTTAGAAAGCACTCCCCCGATGACGTCCTCCCACGGGTCGATCACGCGGCGCTTCTCTTGCTCGAGTGCGGCTTCCGCCCAGGCTGCCTTAGGCAGTGTGATCTCAGACATAGGATTCTTCTGCCACACTGACACAGCTTCCGCCCATAACTGGTCGCGCGGGACCTTCTGGATGTCGATCGTGCCCACGTCAAGCGGGAGGAAGCGACGGTTCCCGGTCATGTCGCGCAAGTACGTCGCGTCGTTCGTGCTGCCGATGAAGACGCACTGCCGGGGGTAGTCCTGGGCGCGCCGGGCGTAGGCCATCCGCACACGGTCGAAGCGCTTCGAGAGGAACGACTTCAGCACATCCACGTCGGCCTTCTTGAACGAGGACAGCTCTTCGATCTCGACAAGCCACATGCCCTGCATCGCGTCAACGACTTCCTTGTCGCCGGAGCTGCGGAGCTGCGGGATACCATCACACGCCCACTGCCCGCCGAGCCAGCGGATGAGCGAACTCTTGTAGCCGCCCTGCGGCCCCTCGAGCACGACCATCGTGTCGTACTTGATCCCGGGCTCGAAGATCCGACCGACCGCGGCGATTAGCAGGAGCTTCTGCACCTCACGGGAGTACGAGGTGCTCTCGAGCTGTGACGCATTAGTCAGCCAGGACTCAAGACGCGGGGTGCCATCCCAACTGAGATCGGTCAGGTAATCACGCACCGGATTGTAGCGATGCCGCGACAACATCATGGCGTTCTCGAGGGTACTCCGTGATGGGTCCCCCGTCCAGGGACGGATCTCGCGTTTCACCACGGCCGACATTAGCGACACAAGCTCGTCGTTGATCGCAGCCCCCCGACCGGGGAAGTGCTCCTCGAGTTTGCCCCTCGAATCGACCAGCGTATCCCGGTCGCCGAAAGTGTCGTACATCACCTTGAAGCCGAGCACTTGGAACGCGCCCCGCCAGTTCTCGGCGATGGGGGCCTTGATCTTCCCGTACTGGTCGCGCTCGTAGATTATCTTGACCTTGGCGGGCTTACCCTCGGGCTCTTCGATGTCGGGGATGTCGGAGATGATCCGCCCGAGTGGGATCTTGCCGCCCGCCTCGAGCACGAAGTGGAACAGGGTCGCCTCGGTGCGCGCGTCGCCGCGGCTCTCATCGGCGTGGTCCCAGAACATCTCAATGTCGCCGGCGGCGTTGGCATACATCGGGTCGTTCGTGGACCACTCGGTAAAGAGGTCGCGCCCGTCAGTATCCCCGCAGCATGCGAAGTGGACCGAGAACATGAGGTTCCGCCACTTCTCGTAGTCGCGGAAGTCGCCGGGGTCGAGCTGCTCGAGGCAGCCCTTGATCGTGGCGTTATCCGTGCCCTCACCCGCCGCGCGCACGCGGGCCTCGGCCTTGGGCTTGCGGATCTGCTCCCACAACTCGGCGGGGCACGGGATCAGCGGGCCTTCGATCTTCCGCACCCACGTGTAGTGTTCCCCATTCGGGTGCTTGCAGCCGGCCGCGAGTACCTGTCGGCCGTAGCTCTTGAACTCGATAGCCGGGCCGAACAGCTCGATCGAGTTCCGCACGCGCTCGTCCGGGTTCTTCCCGAGGTAGATGTGCCAGCCGCCCGAGCCGGTGCGAACGACCGGGGCCGTGGAAAGATCGACGCCGAGCTCGAGCTCAATCTCCTCCGCCAGCTCCTCGGCGGTGCGCCCGTGGGTGTCGTTCCGCGGGTCGATGTCGATCACGAGCTGATCGGCCTTGAGGCCGACGCCGATGTTCCCGCCGCTCTTGATCCAGTGCTTCAGCGCCGAGCCGGTGTAAGTCTCCACGACCCACGCCTTGTCGCGCGGGCGCTTGCCGGCGCCGTCCTTGGCATCCCACGGGAGGATCGGAATCAGCTTGAAGGGCTTCCCGAGGTAGGGCTTGAGCGACTTCGTGTCGATCATCAGTAGGGGCTCACGTTGATGTCTGCCTTGCAGAGCCGGCGGTCCCACTCCACGCGGGCGCCCTGAATGCGCCGCATCACAGCGGACTTGCTAAACGGCCCGGGCGCGTCCTCGAACGCCGCCGGGAATTGAACGGCCAGATCCCGCACCGCGTGGCCGAGAACTTTGGCGACATAGAGCCGCGCGTCCCACTGCCAGCGCTTGTCATAGACGAAATGATGCAGCACCCGAGCGATGTCAAAGTAGCGCGCGTTGGCCGACCCAAAGTCCCCGGGCCGGATGGATCGCTGCACCTCGCCCTTCAGAATGAAGCGGTCCACGTAGGGCCACGCCTTCGCGCACTTGTGATCCGCGCAGATCATGGTGCCGACACTATTCTCGTGCTTTTTCTTGCCTTGGCAGTGGGCGCAGCTCAGCCCGAACACGCGGCCCTCCGAGTCCACGAAGTTTAGGCCCGGCGCGCCGAACGAGTCGCGCGTGCGATAGTACCAAAGCACCCAGCCGTCAGGGGTCATAGGTTGGACAGCAACTCCGTTAGTTCGCACGTGGCTCGGTGCGCCCAATCTGCCCCGCCGTGCTTGTCGGGGTGGACGATCTGAATCAGCTTCTTTACCAGATCCCGCGAAGTTCCGCTCTTGTAGATGATCTTCACTTCGGCGGGTCGCCGGTTCGCCAGTTCTTCCCGCATCCCCGCGATGGTAGCGAGCATCTCTGTCTCGCGCTCGTGCCAGTCGCTCGTGAACTTGCAGCGTGTGCAAACGATCCGAGGTACGTCGCCCGAACGCCGCCGCAGACGGAGCGGGGATCGACAGGCTGGACACTTGTCGGCGGATACATAGATCACTCACAGCCTCACGTAAAGTATTGACTCGAACAGCCGCTTGTAGACGCCATCACCGGCACAGACGTAGAGGGGCTTTGGGCCAAGCGTGTTGTGCTTTCGGACGAGGCGAGCTGCATTTTCAGGATTGAAATCCCATGTGATGAGCTGCACCTCGGTGCTCTTCGGCGGGGGTTCCCCGAATAGTGTTGACACTCATCCCTCCCAGAAAATTTTGCCGGGATTTTTCGCTTCTACTTGATCGGGAGCGTGAGGAACGCGATGACCGTCAGGTCCGGTCCCCATTCCGGTCCCCGGTCCCCGCCATAGATGCGGGTCAGCTCATCGGTGATTCCCATGATCGTCCGACACTTCGGGTCATGCTCGAGAGCGAGCCACGCCTCAAGAATGTGACGATCTTCCAAGAGATCCCAGTTGATCGGAATCACACCGGCGACAAACGCCGTAGTGATCGGGCCAGTCTCGCCTGTCTCGGTGAGGTGAAGGGTTTCGCCGACCCGGATGACCTGCCACTTGCGGCCGTTCCGCACGGTGATGTTGATGCCGGGCTCGAACACGGGGTTCTGAAACAAGAGCGTGTGAATCATTAGCCTCTCCAGTAGTTCTTGACGATGTGAGTTGCTTGACGATAACCATTGGCGTGCAGGAGCGCGTGCGACTGAAGCCAGCCGGACGGGCCGACGTTGTAGCCGTGCCGGTAGATGGCGGACATCCCGACCATGTTGCAGCCCTGCCAGATCCACGGGCCGTGCCCGTGACCGACGATCGACCGCGTGCCGATACGCGCGAGGTTCTTGACGCTACCGCGCGCGCCGTTCGGCCCGAGATGGCCGTGCATGCCAAGCTCGACGCCCATGAGGCGGAACGACTCGTCGATCTTCAGGAACCGCACCTCGCGGTCGTAGTGCCCCTCGAGCGCGACGGGCAGGGCCGCGGGTAGCACGCCGGTCGCGCGCTCACGAGCCAGAAGCTCGGAACAGAACCGATGGTACAGCTCGAGGTTCTCGGGCTCGACCGTCTTCTCGCCGCGCTGGAGCCAGCGGTTGAGGAAATCATCGTGATTCGACGGGACGACTACCACCTCGAGATCCGCGGGTAGGTTGTCAAGGAAATAGCCCACGTCTCTGAGTTCGTTATACAGGCTCGTCTTGCCGCGCCGGAAGTTCGCCGCGCGCGTGAGTCGGTTCGCCGCCTCATGCGGGTTGACCGCCTTACCATCGAACAGATCGTGCAGGATCACCCGCTCCGGGTGGAGCGTATTGTAAATCGAGTCCTCCCGCTCGAAGGTGGCCTCCATGACGTTCTGCGCGTGCAGGCCGACATGGATGTCGCCCATGTCGAGCGCCAGGGGCGGCGGGGCGTCTTCGATCCGGTCAGCGTAGTAGCGCTTGTCGCAGTCGATGAAGCTCTGGCCGTCCCAGATCACCTCGCGCAAGTGGAACCGATCGCCCCGAATCTCGGCGATCACGCCGGCGAGCGAATGGTGGAAGTCTGCCATGTCGCCGGACACCGTGTCGCTGTAGAACTTCTCCGTGATCGCGCCGCTGGAGTACATGATCTTCGGGAGCTTCTCCTGCGGGGTCGGCACCGTGCGCATCGCGAGCTGCGGATGGCCGAAGATGGCCGAGCGGTGCTTCGTGCGTCCGTCGATGCGCGGGGGCAGCGGGTTGTTCGCCGTGGCCTGCGCCTTTGCCGTCATGATCGACAAATACTCGTGGGGCCGGATCTCGTCCTCGAGCATGTAATCCGCGAGCGCCGGGTCCCACCACTCACCCGCCGTCTCTTTTTGCATCTCGCGCCGCGTGCGCGGGTTGGCGTAGCGCACCGGGTTGACCGTGATTTTCCCCTGCCGGTCGTCCCGCCAGCGCTCCACCGCGCTCAGGAAGCCGGGGTCCGCGCGACAGTTCGACACCGCGCTCGTGCAGAAAAAGTCCTCATGCCGCTCGAGGCGCTTGATGTCGGCGCCCGTCTTTCGGAACGAGACGGGCTCCGGGGCCTTGTGGGTTACGGCCTGCGCGTAGGTCTCGGGGAACACCTCGCGCGCCCACTTCTGAAAGGCGGTGTGATCCCTATAGGGGTAGGCGTGTTCCGTTTGGAGGAACTCCACCATCTTGCGGCTGCCAAGCCCTTTGCCCTGAGTCCGCCCACAGAGCCAGCTACGGACAGCCTCAACTGCCCCCGGATGCTCAAAAAACCAACCGGCAACGGTCACGAACAACCTCCTCCTAGTTGCACATGGCCGCCAGTATGCACTATCCTCGGGCGGAATACCACCACCTTCTCAGGAGAACCACCAGTCCCGAAAATGGGACTCAAGTTGCGGGATGGCCCCGCCGATGGTATAGGTGAACAGCATCGGGAGCCAAGAGGCTATGAACGATCGACTGATACAGCTAGAGACCGAAGTAGAGCGCCTCCGGGCGCGCGTGCAGGAACTCTCCCACGACGCCCTGACGGGACTTTGGGGCCGGGGGGTACTAGATCACTCCCTCAGCACGGAACTCGCCAGGGCGAGCCGTTTCGGCCGTCCCCTTGGCCTCCTGATGATCGACATCGACCACTTCAAGAAGGTCAACGATCAGCACGGGCATCAGGCCGGCGATGCCGTGCTCCGCCTTGCCGCCCACGCGATGCAGAGCCACATCCGCAAGAGTGACACGATCGCCCGCTACGGGGGCGAGGAGTTCTGCGTTATAGTAGATGGGGCCAGCCGGCACGGCGTTCTGGTCCTCGCCAACCGCATCCGGGAGGCCGTAGAGGAGGCGGCCATCCCGGGCCTGCCTTGCGTCACCGTGTCGATCGGCACAGCCGTGTCGATACCCAACGACAGCCCCCAATCCATTCTCACACGCGCCGACGTCTCGTTGTATAAAGCGAAGAACGCGGGACGCAATCGGGTCGGGGTGCCGTATGGACCGCACACTCGGCCAACGTGGACCGGCACGTTGGATGAAGCGGTGAACCCAGACTTCCCGCTGCACAAGCGTAACGCGGAAGATTGTTTCGAGGACAACGACCCCGAGGTGGACAGATGACCGCGACTGAAGTGCTATTCACGATTTTGCGTGATCCCTTCCACGCCGGACTCGCCAAGCACGGGTCGTTCGAGGGGTTCCTCGTCCGCGATTTACGTGCCGAGCCTACCGGCCCGACGTGCCGCCCCCTGACGGACCTTGAAGTTGTGCGCTCGCAGCGGCGCGTAGGCATTCGCTGCGAGGACAACTGTGCTGCCCCGTCCGCATGACCGCCGGTGCTGCGAGTGCATGCGCCGCCTTTGGTTCGGGGAGTTCAGCCCCGGCCCGCGCTGGTACACGCTCAAGATGGACGAAGCCGCCGAACAGGCATGGTGCTATGACTGCATGGTCGCCCGAATCGAACGACGGGTGCCTGACATTTCCGAACCGAAACCCAAACCGATGAAGCCGGAGGAACTGAATTGAGACGACTCAACCGACGCGCCGAGCGCCGCACCGAGGCGACCGAACGCCAGCTCGTCCGCGAGGAGCTGGGTGACGCGGGGCAGCTATTGAAGCTCGAGTCAGCCGGCTACGGCAAGTGTAAAGAGGCGAAGCGTCTGCGCGCGCGCCTCGAGAAGAAAGGCAAAACATGAGTAGTTATTTCGACGCAAAGATGGAAGAGGTTGGCAAGGCAGCCGAGCGTTTCGAGTCCGACAATATGTTCTTGGCCCAGGTAGCCAACATAGAGCGGGAGATGTTCGACACCATAAGCCTAGTCGCTGGTGACCGCGAGTTCCCGGACGACATACGTGAGAAGATCATGGCGGCATTTGCCACACGGGTAGTCTTTTCCCACGGAGTCATGAATCCGCTGGACAAGACCGTGGACTATGTGCTGAGTGTGCGCTGCTCGAGGGTGATCGACGACATTCATGAGCTGTTCCACGATCTCGCACGCCGCCGAATCCAAACACGCTTCGGTCGGTTCTCCGATAACCCACCCATGATACTCGCCTTGCGTGATGAGTACGACGCTCACTGCCCGGGGCACGACACATGAGTGGCAAGGGAGATCCCACGCCGGAGGCACGCGAGACGGCTATCGACAACGCAACGGAGGCGGGAAACCGTGTCATCTACGGAGATGCGTACACCCTGTTACTTGACCTTGACTCGGACGCTGCTCTGGCTGTCGCCTTGGATCAACTCGAGCGGTTCCGCTTGCGCTTGGGAATCAATCACATCGACATGACACGCTCGCCCGGCGATAACGTCCATCTCTACGTGCGACTCTTAGCACCGATGGACCGCCGCGAGCGACTCTTCTGGCAAGTCGCCCTCGGGAGCGACTGCATCCGCGGCGCGCTTGACTGGCTCTGGATGCAAGGCGGCAACTACGAAGAGTGTTTCCTCGTCGAGCTCGGCAGCGCCGAGATGACGGTACTCGACGTATGAATCGCATCCGGTGGGCGCCGTGGCCGTGGGGTGGAGCGTATCGCGTGCGCGTGACATCCTCCCCGGGCAGATGGGGCACCGTCTCGGTGATCTGGCAGGGCGGCCCGCTCAAGGGTCGCCCCGCCACCCTACTGTCACGGTCGCTGCGCGCCCACCGGCGCGACGCCGAGGCGGGCGGCCACACACCCGAGGTGAAGCCGGGCGTCTATGTAGCGGGCAGCAGCCCGTCGCCCACGCTCGACTACAATGAAGGCTCGACGGACTGGAGCGACCTTGAGTGAGAAGATCATACTCTCGAAGACATGGAAGGCTGGCCGCCCCGGCGAGAAGCCCCCATGCTACGAGGAGAAAGAGCCGCACACGGCCGAGCTGGGCAAGCGCACGGACGGCGAACTCCACGTCGCCGTCTGCTCGAAGTGCGGACAAGAGCTTCACTTCTCAACGGACGGTACGATCTGGGAGATCGACCCGACCGGCTGGGGCAAACTGCGCGAGGGCGAGCAACGCCCCGCCGACCCGCGACAGTGGGTAATCTTCGAGGGAACGACATGAGTGTGCTTCAAGATTGGGTGATGAAGTTACCCCTGATGATGCAGGGCGTTCTGATCGCCGCCGTGCGCGGCCCGGACGGACTCCCGAAGGAGCATCCCTCGAAGGTGATCCTCCGTTGGTATCGCCGCTGCATTCTCATCTCGGCATACAAAGGGGAGCCGATGACTGATCCCTACGTTGCAGATGGGGGATCGTTCACTGGCCCGTGGCCGATTGAACTGACTTTCGACGAAGCGACTCGGGACCTTCTCCGTGGTGTAGACGAGTGCAGTCACCACTTTCTCATGCACCTGATCCACGGCGCCGAGATCATTGCCTACCGACACCCCAAAGGCAAGATTTCGTTCGGCTGGTACTTGTTCTACCTTGAGATGGTCAACGCGCTGCATCTGGTGCTCGAGGAACGACCCGCCTTCGAGGCGAGGCTGGGAGAACGGACATGATCTTCGCAAAGGTCGTCGCCATGAGATGCGACAAAGATTTCATCAAGGGCTGCGATCTCTGGACCGCTAACATTCAGCATGGGCTCTTCCGCCGGGAAACTGTTACGGCGCGGAGCTCAGACCCATTCAACTTCAAATGGAACATCGTTGGCACCGGGCGGCATTCGGGCGAGCCCGGCGTGACAGTGTGGTGCATGCTCGTTGAGCGCTGCACCGCGATGAAGGAATGGGACATCACGTCTTGGGGCAGCAATGGCCGGGTGGTCAAGCCCGCCCAATGACGTATA
>Ga0209980_10000524_pt1 | contig 20768 bp, 19 predicted proteins | sample CR02metaG_FD_183611 | JGI IMG/M metagenome (GOLD analysis project Ga0209980, IMG submission 183611) | Deep subsurface microbial communities from Mariana Trench to uncover new lineages of life (NeLLi) - CR02 metaG (SPAdes) (version 2) | ecosystem: Environmental > Aquatic > Marine > Ocean trench...
CCGTCCATGCCGCTGATGATGCCGCCGGCTTCGCGAATTATGAGTGCGCCGGCAGCCAGGTCCCATTTCTGCAGTCCGGTCTCCCAGAAGCCCTCGAGCCGGCCAGCCGCGACATAACACAGATCGAGTGCGGCAGCACCGGTCCGGCGTACCCCGCTTGTGTGTATGAGCACGGTTTGCAGCATTTTCATGTAGGGCGGCAACGGGATATTTGAGTCTCGATACGGAAAGCCGGTGCCGATGAGTGCTCGCTCGAGAGAATTCTGCTTGCTGACACGAATCCGCCGGCCGTCCAGCTGCGCCCCCGCGCCGCGCGATGCCGTGAAGAGTTCCTGGCGAAGCGGGTCATATACCGCGGCGTGCTCGAGCCGGTTCTTGTGCATCAAGCCGACCGAAACGCAAAAAACCGGAAATCCGTGCAGGAAATTGGTGGTGCCGTCGAGCGGGTCAATTATCCAAACGTAGTCGGAATCACCGTGCCGCCCGCTCTCCTCGGCGAGGATGGCATGGTCAGGATAATGCTTGAAGATTGTGCGGATGACTGCGTTTTCAGCTTTTCGATCCGCTTCACTGACGAAATCGTTGCGGCCTTTCTGCTCGACTTTGATCGTGTCCAGTTTTGGCAGGATGCGAATGAGCGCGTCGCCACCGCTGTGAGCTGCCATGACAGCAACATTAAGCAATGCGTGCATTGGTCGATTCCGTTATTTTTGAAAAGAGCGAATTCCCGCAAGGGGGCGGTAGAATACCAGACCTTGGCATTGCATATTGTTTCTCAAGATTAATGACGATTCGAATCATCCTCATCGGCACCACCCACCCGGGAAACATCGGCGCGGCCGCGCGCGCGATGAAAAACATGGGTCTATTCGATCTGATGTTGGTCAATCCACGGCATTTTCCGCACGATGAGGCGACAGCTCGCGCCTCAGGTGCCGAAGATGTGCTGGACGCCACGCGGGTAGTTAGCAGTCTCGATGAAGCGCTCAGCGACTGCGTCTATGTTGCCGGTGCGAGTGCGAGGTCGCGGACCATTGGTTGGCCGAGCATGGCGCCGCGGGAGTGTGCGCAGAAATTATTGCAAGAAAGCCACAATGGTACGGTAGCAGCCGTATTCGGTCCTGAGAACTCGGGTCTGACGAATGAAGACATCGACCGTTGTCATACGCTGCTGACAATTCCGACCCACTCCGGGTTCAGCTCGCTGAATCTGGCCATGGCGGTTCAGGTCGTTGCCTACGAGTTGCGTGTTGCAAAGATCGGTGTGTCGGAAGAGGGCTATGTATCTGAAGCGCCACCGGCTACGGGTGAGGAGCTCGAACATTTTTATGCGCATCTCGAGGAAGTGTTGACGGAGGGCGGATTTCTGGATCCGGACAACCCGCGGCATCTGATGCGACGCCTGCGACGTTTGCTGGTCCGAGTACAACCAGACCAGAACGAGATCAATATCTTACGGGGCATGCTTTCGGCGCTCGATCCGAAAGCACGTAATGGAGTCACCAAGTAATGTTGAATAAAAACGTTGCACCCGTTTATCTCGACTACGCTGCGACAACGCCGGTCGATCCGCAAGTTGCCGAGGCGATGTCCGGATACCTGACGGTCGGTGGCATATTTGCGAATCCATCATCAATGCATGCGGCAGGCAGGCAATCGGCGGCGGCTGTCGAGACCGCACGTGAACAACTTGCGGGCCTTCTCAACGTCAGTCCACATGAACTGATCTGGACATCGGGTGCGACCGAATCGGTCAATCTCGGCATCCTCGGAGCAGCACGATACCGGTCCGATCGGGGAAAACACCTGATCACGATGCCGACTGAGCACAAAGCCGTCACCGATACATTTCAGGCACTGGAGCGTGAAGGATTTGATGTAACTTATCTGATGCCGGACAGGAACGGTTTGCTTGCACTTGATGAGTTTGAGGCTGCGATACGGCATGAGACGCAGCTTGTGTCAGTCATGCACGTGAATAACGAGACCGGCGTCATACAGGATATTCGGCGTATTGGTGAATGTTGCCGCGAAAGAGACATTCTTTTGCATGTGGATGCAGCGCAGTCCGTTGGCAAACTGCCCACAGACCTCTCGGTGCTTCCGGTAGACCTGTTGTCATTGACGGCACATAAGCTCTACGGACCGAAAGGTATAGGAGCGCTTTATATGGCCGATCGCCCCGCTTGTCATGTGTTGCCGTTGTTCCATGGAGGCGGACAGGAGCGCCGGCTCAGGCCGGGCACCCTTGCTGTACACCAGATCGTCGGACTAGGGGCGGCGGCCGCGCTCGCCAAATCGAGGCAGGTCGAGGACCTCATACATCTGCAGGGACTCGAGGCCCGACTGTGGTCAGGGATTGGAAATATCCCCGGAATACTGCGGAATGGCAGTGAGACGGAGTCGTTTCCGGGCATCCTCAGCGTAAGCATCGAGGGGATCGAAGGCGAAAGTTTGATGCTGGCGCTCGAGCCGCTCTGTGTTGGCAGTGGATCTGCCTGTAATTCGAGAAACCGCGAGTCGTCAGCCGTGCTGCGGGCGTTGGGCCACGATGATGCGCTGGTACAAAGCGCAATTCGCTTCAGCTTTGGCCGGGGTACGACAAACGATGAAATCGACCTGGCGATCGACTGTTATGCCGACGCCATCAAGCATCTGCGGGCGATATCGCCGCAGCACGCGCGAACAGCATGACCACCGTGGTATTGACAAATCCGTACAGCGAGCTGGTCAAACGCTATTTTGCGAACCCTGTTCATGCGGGCCAATTACCCGATGAGTACAATAACGCCGTTGCCGGTGAGGCGGCCGATTCCGCAACGGGTGCACGAGTTATCCTATACGCGGTCATGGACCGGGACATCATCCGTATGCTGCGGCATCAGGTATTCGGGTGCCCGCATTTGATTGCAGCGGCCGAGGCATTTTGCGACAAGGCGGAGGGTCAGCCGGCTTCGGCATTGCTGGAACTGGACTTGCCGGGCCTGATGGATGAGCTGGCCATACCGGTGGAGAAGACCGGGAAGGTGTTTATACTTGAAGACGCCGCAAAAGCGCTCCATATAATGCTGACTGGAACGACACAGTCTGAGGATTGAACGGACACATGGCTATTTCCCTGACTCAACCTGCTGCTGAGCGCATCAGAACCTACCTCGAAACCCGGGGTAAGGGTGTCGGTCTGCGGGTCGGCATAAAAAAGACGGGTTGCTCCGGATATGCCTACGTCGTCAACTACGCGGATGATATTGCCGATTCCGATGTCGTATTCGAAGAATATGGCGTCAAGATCGTTGTCGACAAGGAAAGCCTCAAACTCATCGACGGTACGGAAGTCGATTTCGTAAAGCAGGGCCTGAACGAGGCATTTCGCTTCCGGAACCCTAATGTGACAGGCGAATGTGGCTGCGGGGAGAGCTTCAGCGTTTGACCGTCCCACCCCGGCGCTGCCGGGTTCCCGAGTCTGATTGCAGCCACCAGGGTAAAATTTGCTTCGTTGCCTGGGGTCAATTATCCGAGTAAAATTGAGGGTTTACGCGTGGTCGGAACGTCTCCGTGTCCGGTTTTCAAATCATAATCAATATAAGGAATCAAGTATGTCCGTCGAGCAGACGCTCTCAATAATTAAACCCGATGGCATTCGAAAAAACCTGATTGGCGAGATCTACCGCCGTTTTGAAAAAGCCGGCCTGCAAATCGTCGCCGCCAAAATGGTCCGATTGTCAGAAGAACGGGCAGAGAGTTTTTATACTGTTCACAAGGGACGGCCGTTTTATAAGGACCTTGTCAAGTACATGACGTCCGGGCCGGTAATGGTCCAGGCCCTTGAGGGTGAGAACGCGATAAACAGAAATCGAGAAATCATGGGGGCGACCAATCCGGCAGAGGCCGAAAAGGGAACCATTCGCGCGGATTTTGCCGAAAGTATTGAAGAGAATATCGTGCATGGCTCCGACGGCGCCGCAACAGCGGCACAGGAAATAACGTTTTTCTTCGGCGACGACGGGATTTGTCCACGCAGCCGCTAGTTATTGAATCGAATCGATGGATGTCATAGCTGAAAAACTGAACCTGCTCGGAATGCGTCAACATGCGCTCGAGTCTTTTTTCGCAGAAAAAGGGGAAAGATCATTTCGTGCCCGTCAGGTTCTCCAGTGGATACATCAGCGGCGCATTACGGATTTCGACCTGATGACGGATTTACCGAAGAGCCTTCGCGAGACCCTCGAGCTGGTAGCGAAGGTTGAAATACCGATAACGATTGCAGAAAACAAATCCGTCGACGGCACGATCAAGTGGCTGTTTGAATCGGGTGCAGGTCAGGCGGTGGAAACAGTATTTATTCCGGAGCCCGGCCGCGGCACGCTATGTATTTCCTCGCAGGTTGGTTGCGCGCTTGACTGTGCGTTTTGCGCAACCGGAGCGCAGGGGTTTAACCGCAACCTGACAGCCGCCGAGATCATTGGGCAGGTCTGGCATGCGAACGAGGTGTTGCCGCCGAGGGCGAACGGTGAGCCGGCAGTCACCAACATCGTTTTCATGGGCATGGGTGAGCCGCTTGCAAATTACCGCAGCGTGCTTCCCGTGCTCGATTTGTTGCTGTCTGACTTTGCCTACGGCTTGTCCCGCCGCAGAGTGACGATCAGTACGTCCGGCCTTGTGCCGAATATTGAGCGGCTTGGAGATGAATGCAATGTGTCGCTCGCGGTGTCTTTACATGCCCCGAATGACGAGCTGCGGGACCGACTTGTGCCGATCAACAAAGTCCACCCCATCGAAGAGTTGCTCGACTGCTGCTGGCGATATGCGGCCAAGCACTCAAATCGGTTTATAACCTTTGAGTACGTCATGCTTGGAGGCGTCAATGATTCCCTGGCTCACGCGGACGAGCTATACGGCCTCTTGCAGGATCGGCCGGCGAAAGTGAATTTGATTCCGTTTAATTCGTTTGCAGGCAACGAGTTTGCCCGCTCCGACAGGGCTCGCATCGCCCGGTTTCAGGATCGCCTCAGACAAAAGGGGCTTGTGACCACGACCCGCAAGACACGGGGAGCAGATATTGATGCAGCCTGCGGCCAGCTAGCTGGTAAGGTTAGTGATCGGGTACGAGTCAGGCTGAGCGAAAAAACGACCAGGATAGCAATGGCGTGAAGACGATTAGGGGAATTCTTATAGGCAGTGCCGCCTTCTTGCTGACGGCGGGCTGCATGTCATCGACGACAGGTACACGTAAGGCATTTGAACCCAGCGCGGATGCTGCGTCACAGTATTATGAGCTCGGCGCCAGATACTACAAAAACGGTAGTTATGATTTGGCGAAGCAACGTCTGAAGCTTGCGCTCGAGCTCGATCCAAAGTTGGCGACAGCTCACATGATGCTCGCGTTGACTTACGAGCAGTTGGACAACATGCGGCTCGCTACGGAGCACTACAACGAATCCGTACGTCTTGCGCCGAATAGTTATGACACTCGAAATGCCTACGCTATTTTCTTATGCCGGCAGCAGCGTTTTGACGAGGCGATGAAGCAATTCGATCGGGCCTTGAAAGTATCGGACAATGAATCTCCCGAACTCGTGATGACCAATGCCGGTGCTTGCATGACCCAGAAACCGGACTACGAAAGGGCAGAAAAATATTTCCGCGATGCGTTACAGGAAAGGCCGACCCACGGTGAGGCGCTCCTGCAACTTGCGGCACTGAAACGCAAGACCGGTGATAACTTGCACGCACGTGCATTCCTGCAGCGATACCATGAACGTAACAAAACGTCCGCGGCGACGCTGTATCTGGGTGTACAAATCGAAAAAGCCCTCGGTGACGATCGCGCCGCCACGGATTACGCGAATCAGTTACTGAACGAATTCCCGAATTCGCTCGAAGCAAGACAGGTACGGGAAGCGCGATAGCATGACCCCCGAAGAAGGCGCTAATCAGATGCGTGAGTCGTCCCGCGATGGCACTGCCAGCCCGGTCGGCGGCGAGCGCCTCGCGGATACCAGGCGCGCGCGTGGCATTTCTGTTCATGAAATAGCGAAAGAACTGCATATTGATGTGCCGAAGGTGCGCGCCCTCGAGGAGAATCGCTTCGACGTACTCGGTGCGCCGGTGTTCGCCAAAGGTCATATGCGCAAATATGCTGAACTCGTTGGCGCCCCGGTCGACGACATACTTGCAGATTATGCTCAGTTGAATCGCTCTGCCGGCGCACCGCCGGTTGTAGGGCCACCTCGGAAAGTACCCCGTGAGATATCGATAGGGCCCCCGGTCGCCGGAGTAGGCGTCATTCTGGTGCTTGCCTTCGCCGCCTGGTGGTGGTTCAGCCTGGAGCAGACGGTGGAGCGCGTCACCGTGCAGCCGGCAACTCTGGCTCCATTCGCATCTGAACGTGGCAGCAATCTATCTGAAAGTGAAAACAGTCCATCCGAGCCTCAGGACGATCCTTCCCCTGAGGTGGATGACAGTGCGCCGTCTCTCGATGATGAAGCGTCGGCCGATCTCGCGGCGGAAGCGCTGGTCTTTGCGGAGGAACCGGCGTCCGAACCTCAGTTCGGCCTGGTTGTGGCAGAGCAGATACCGTCCGGCAGCAATGTCGTGGCTGGCAGCAGCGTCGAGCTCGTACTTTCATTCACCGGGGATTGCTGGACGGAAGTCACCGATGCGACGGGGCGCCGCCTGTATTTCGACCTTGGCACCGAAGGCCGGTCCGCGACGCTGAACGGTGTTGAGCCGCTTGACGTGCTTCTCGGTAACAGCCCGAATGTCAGCATCCGGGTAAACGGATTCGATTACAGTATCCCGGCCGCGAACCGCCGCGGCAATATTGCCAGACTGACCATTTACGGCCTGTAGTCGTTCCGTTTGTCGCGGTCCATTGGGATGATTTGTTGTGAAACCTAAAGCCATTCGCGGAATGAATGATGTGCTTCCCGAGGCGTCCGGCACCTGGCGTTTTGTGGAGACGATCGTTCGTGAGGTAATCGAGTCGTATGGCTATCAGGAAATTCGCGTGCCCATCCTCGAGCAGACTGAATTGTTTCGCCGCTCTATCGGCGAGGTCACGGATATTGTCGAGAAGGAAATGTACACTTTCCTTGACCGCAACGAAGAGAGCGTGACGATGCGCCCCGAAGCGACTGCCGGGATGGTGCGTGCCGGTATCAGTCACGGTCTTTTCCACAATCAACGGCAGAAACTCTGGACGGCCGGTCCGATGTTCCGCTACGAGAAACCGCAGAGAGGGCGCTACCGCCAATTCCACCAGATCGATGTCGAGGCGATGGGCTACGCCGGGCCGGATGTAGACGCCGAACTGATCATCATGTCCGCCAGGATGTGGCAGGAACTGGGTTTATCCCGCCTGGTGCTCGAGCTGAATTCGCTGGGATCCCTGGAAACCCGCCGAAAATATCGTGAATCGCTGGTCAATTACTTCTCGGCCGTGAAATCGAAGCTGGATGAAGATAGTATTCGCCGCCTCGAGCAGAACCCGCTTCGTATCCTGGACAGCAAGAACCCTGACATGCAGGAGCTGATCGCGGATGCACCGATTATGCTCGACTACCTCGACGATGAATCGGCGCAGCATTTTGCGGAGCTGAAGGTGCTTCTGGACGCTGCAGGCATCTCTTACAGCGTCAATCCGAGACTCGTCAGGGGGCTGGACTATTACAATCGGACAGTATTCGAGTGGGCTACCGACGCCCTGGGATCTCAGGGCGCGATCTGCGCAGGCGGTCGTTACGATGGCCTGGTCGAAAAACTCGGCGGCAGATCGACTCCGGCTATCGGCTGGGCGATGGGTGTGGAGCGACTTGTCGGCCTGTTCGAGGAATGCGGCGGTAAGGTGCCGGACGCGGGCCCGGATGTGTATATCGTGGCGGTTGGCCAGGCTGCCCTGGTCCGGGGCTTCGAAATTTCGGAAAATCTTCGAGAGGCTATAACCGGCATTCGCATAGAGTTGAACCTGGGTGGCGGCAGTTTCAAGTCACAACTGAAGCGTGCCGACAAGAGCGGCGCAGAATTTGCTTTGGTACTGGGCGACGACGAGGTCGCGGAGAACCGGGCGGGGCTGAAGCCCCTGCGGACTGATCAGGATCAGGCAAGCGTTGCGCTTGAGCATCTGGCCGTCGAGCTGGCTGGCCGGCTGCGAAGGAATGAAGACTCAGGTCTTGATCACCGGAGCGCAGACCAGGATCCTGTTTCGACAGCAAAGAAACAGACTGGATATACAAGGGCGTAATTTGTGGACGAACTACTTTCTGAAAAAGAACAAATTGAGGTGATGCGAGACTGGTGGCGGGAGAATGGCCGCTACGTGATTGGCGGCATTGTGCTCGGTGTCGGAATACTGGTTGGCTGGAATCAATGGAAGGAATATCGGCTGACAGCACGGCTGGAAGCATCAGCTCGCTACGAGACGCTGGCAAAACAGGTCAGTGGCGGCATGCTCGAGGCATCCGAGGCCACCGCCAACGAATTATACGAAAACTACGGGTCGACGAGCTATGCAGCACTGGCGAGGCTTGCGATGGCCAGACTCTATATGGACAGGGGCCGTGATCAGGATGCAGCGGATACGCTCAATGCACTGCTTGCGATACGCGGTGGTGCCGAATCGCAGATGGTCGGCCGGCTTCGCCTCGCCAAGATATACCTCTACCAGGACAAGCCGCAGGACGTCGTCGATTTGCTCTCGGGATTCGAAGACAGTGCGTTTGCGGCAAGATACAACGAACTTCTTGGTGACGCGCACACCGCCCTGGGGCAAATCACGGACGCCGCCGCCGCCTATAAGCGTGCAATGGCTGACGACCCCAGGGCACCAACGGTCAATCGGTCTCTGATTCAGATGAAGATTGTCGATCTGCCGGACGACGAGCCCGCCATGGACGGGGCTGCGGCCGAGGAGCCCGCGGCCGATGAGTCTGTCGAACCCGCAGCCGATGAAATTGTCGAACCTGCGGTCGACTCCGGGGACGATCAATGAGATTCCTGACCCGCCTTTTACTGCTTGGCACGGCCTCGGGCCTGATGGGCATGATTGCGGGCTGCGGCCTGTTCGGCGGTGACGACGACGTATTGCCGCCGAAAAAGCTGATCAAATTCGAGGCGACCTTGCCGGTCAAGAAAATCTGGTCGGCCAAGCTTGGTAAAGGATCTGAGTTCTTAAGAGTAGGACTATCACCGGCAGGTGATGGCAAGCGAATTTATGCGGCAAGTCGTAACGGCGTTGTAAGTGCTTTCAATCCCGAGACTGGCAAAAGAATCTGGCGGGTCGAAGTCGACGTGTTGTTATCGGCCGGTCCCGGTACCGGAGAAAATTATGTGGTGGTCGCCGGCAGCGATGGCGACCTCATTTGTCTCGCCGCCAACGACGGCCGCGAAGTCTGGCGGATTAACATCAATGGCGAATCGCTTGCCCGGCCGCTGATAAGAAACGACTCTGTCGTCGTTCAAACGATCGATGGGAAGCTGCAGGTTTTTTCTGTGTTCGACGGTAAAAAACTATGGTCGATCGAGCAAAGCGCGCCGCGCCTTACGTTGCGCGGTACCTCGTCGCCGGTCATCGTCGGCACAACGGTTGTCGCGGGATTTGACAACGGGCGTCTCGTCGGCACCAGCCTCAGCTCGGGGGTGACGCAATGGGAGGCAATGTTATCGCCGCCGTCAGGACGGTCAGATCTCGATCGCCTGTCGGACGTAGACGGTTCGGTGGTGGTAGTCGGCCAGGATATCTACGCCGCAGGATACCAGGGAAAGCTTGCGGCCGTTGCGTCGGAGTCCGGACGGATTATTTGGGCGAGGGACATCTCGACCCATGTCGGCGTAGCCGTCGATTTCGCTAATGTCTATTCAATTGATGAATCCGGAGAAGTTATTGCGCTGTTGCGGCGCAATGGCTCCGAGGTCTGGCGTCAGGATGCGTTATTGCGGCGGGAACCGACGTCGCCCGTCGCATTCGACAACGCCGTTGCAATCGGTGACTTTGAGGGCTACGTCCACCTGTTCAGCAATATCGATGGCCGCCCGGTCGCGAGAATCCGCGTTGGCAAAGGACTGTTGTCGGGAGCACCGGTCGTGATTGGTGGCCGGCTTTATGTGCAGAGTGAGTCCGGTGTGCTCGAAGCCTATGCTGTCCGGCGGCCGGAGAGGAAACGTGACGCGCCAGACATAGCGACCGGGGAAACCTAGTTGGACCACTAGGCCACGATGGCTTCGGTTGAATCAAATGCTGCCTGTCATTGCACTCATCGGCCGGCCGAATGTTGGCAAATCGACATTATTCAACCGCCTGACCCGGTCGCGTGACGCGCTGGTCGCCGATTATCCGGGACTGACGCGAGACCGTCAGTATGGCTTCGGCAAGCTCGGCCCGATTCCCTACCTCGTCATAGACACGGGCGGCGTTGCCGGCGGCGAGGTCGGCATCAAGGAGTTGATGGTCGAGCAAACCGAACGCGCGCTGCGGGAAGCGGATGTGGCGATAGTCATGGTTGATGGGCGCTCGGGCCTTACCGCGGCCGATGAACATGTCGCCGAACTGGCACGCCGCCACGCCAAATCCAGCTGGCTCGCTGTCAACAAAGCGGAGGGCCTCGATTCGGCAATTGCTTGCGGCGAGTTTCACGGGCTCGGCGTCGGGGAACCAGTGGCGATTTCTGCTGCGCACGGCGATCACATTGGCACACTCATGGATGAAGTGCTTGCGCCCTTCGCCACTGATCAGCCGCGAGACGCCGCAGCGGAGGAATCCGAAACGGATGCGGGAGTCGCACTGCGTATTGCGGTAGTTGGGCGTCCCAATGTCGGCAAATCAACGCTGATCAACCGGCTTGTCGGCGAACAGCGCCTTGTGGTCTTTGAGGAGCCCGGTACGACCCGCGACAGCGTTGCTGTGCCATTTGAGCGCGACGGGAAAAACTACGTGCTGATTGATACGGCCGGCGTCAGGCGCAAGGCAAAAGTCCACGAGACAGTTGAGAAGTTCAGTGTAATCAAAGCATTGCAGGCAATGGAGCGGGCCCAGGTCGTCATCGCAGTGCTCGATGCCCAGGAAGGCGTTACGGAACAGGACGTCAGTCTGATGGGGCTGATCGTGGAGCGGGGCAGGGCGCTGGTCGTCGTTGCCAACAAATGGGATGGTCTGTCGCGGGACCAGAAGCGTCACGTCAGGGACGAGCTGGATCGGCGATTGCCGTTCCTGGGATTTGCAGAGCGCATGACAATCTCGGCCCTGCACGGTACTGCTGTTGGTGATTTGCTGCCGGCTGCAGAACGCGCCTATAAGGCCGCAACGCGAGACATGTCTACAACGGAGCTCAACAAAGTCCTGGAAGAGGCGGTAATCGCCCATCCGCCGCCACTGGTCAGAGGCCGTCGTATTCGCCTCCGCTATGCGCATCAGGGCGGCCGCAACCCACCGGTCATCGTGATTCACGGCAATCAGACCGAGCGCTTGCCTGAAGCATACCGGCGCTACCTGATCAACAGATTTCGCAAGGTATTTCGATTGAAGGGAACGCCTGTACGCTTGTCGTTCAAGACCAGTGAAAACCCGTACAAGGGACGGCGTAACAAGCTGACGCCCCGTCAGCAGCGTAAGCGCAAGCGCCTGATGAAGCACGTCAAACGATGAGAGGAATTGCGGCTAAAGCCGCTCCTACAGCCGCTCCTACAGCCGCTCCTACAATCGTTGCCACGACAACCAGTAGAGTAGGAGCGGCTTTAGCCGCGATTCGCAAGCTGCTATAACAAACGCATGGATATACAAAGCAAGACCATGCAGGTCTCAGGCAGGTTCCGGATGCATCGCGGTGGATTTCTGGAATCGCCGACGATCGCGTACGAGACCTGGGGCGAACTGGAGGGCAACGGGGACAACGCGGTACTCCTGTTCGGCGGCTTGTCTCCCTCCGCGCACGCTACTTCGTCTCCGGAAAATCCTGCCGCCGGATGGTGGGAGGACATGATCGGTTCTGGCTTACCGCTCGATACCGACCGCTACTTCATCATCTGCATCAATTCGCTCGGCAGCTGCTTCGGCACGACAGGCCCCGCATCCATCGACCCGCTGACCGGCAAGCGATACCGGCTGCATTTTCCGGTGCTCACGCTCGAAGATGTTGCCGAGGCCGGTTACGAAGTTCTGCAACATCTCGGCGTGGAAAAGTTATATGCGATCGTAGGATGTTCGATGGGTGGCATGACTGGGCTCGGGTTCTGCGTCAGGCATCCGGAGATCAGCGAATCACTCATGGCGATTTCGTCGGCTACCCGGGCGCTGCCATTTTCGATTGCGGTCAGGTCCCTGCAGCGGGAGATTATCCGCCGGGACCCGAAATGGAAGGGTGGCGATTATGACCCCGCAGACCCGCCCGTTGTGGGACAACGACTGGCGCGTAAGCTCGGCATGATGACTTATCGATCGCCGGAGGAGTGGGAGCAACGATTCGGCCGCGAGCGGGTCACCGCCGAAGATCATGCGGGAAATCCGTTCTATATTGATTTCGAGGTCGAGTCTTATCTCGAATCACGGGCTGACAGGTTCGCGGGGCAGTTTGATCCGAATTGTTACCTGTATTTGTCCCGTGCTTCGGACCTGTTCGATCTGGCCGAGCACGGCGGTTCGCTGAAATCAGGCTTCAAGCGCCTCAGATTGAAACGGGCGATCGTCATCGGCGTCAGAACCGACATTCTTTATCCACCACATCAACAAAAAGAACTCGCGGAGGGCTTGTCGGAAGTCGTCGATGATGTGCGCTACGTGCCGCTCGACTGCATCAGAGGGCACGACTCTTTCCTCGTGGACATGGACGCTTTCCGTCCCGTCTTGTGCAACTTTTTTGACACCTGCAACTGTTAAGCCGAGTATCCCACCGGTTGCAGTAGGTGCGCCGGGCATAGACCAAGCGAGCGCGCAGGGTCGCGATCGTCATCGTGAAGCATTCCGGCTAATCGGCAGGCGCCAGCAACAGTGCCGGGTCCACAGCAGTTCCGTTCAGATAGGTGCCAAAGTGCAGGTGTGGGCCGGTCACGCGACCCGTTGCGCCGACCTTTCCGATTGGCATTCCAGTTGTCAAATGCTGGCCTTCCTCGACGCCGATCTCGTCAAGGTGGCAGTACATTGTCACGAAACCCTGGCCATGATCGATGATCACGGTGTTGCCGTTGAAAAAGTAATTTCCTGTCGCCGTCACTGTTCCGTCGCCCGGCGCAATAACTGGTGTACCGAGATCGGCAGCGACGTCCATTCCTTTATGCGGAGAACGCGGTTGCTCATTGAAAAAGCGTCTCAATCCGAAACTCGAACTGCGTCGTCCTGCAACCGGTTCAAGCAACGACAGGTCGCTTAAGTCCACATCGCGCCAGTTTGTCAGCGCGCCATCAATGATTTTTCGCTCCCTGCCTGCGCGATGTAATTGTTCTTCAGTCAGATCAACGTAAGCCCTGGCAACGGTCAGGTGCTGTTCACGATAAGCATAGGGTTTTACTTCGAACGTAATCGTCGATGATTCCTGATCAACAATGCGAACAATTGCTTTGGCTGGACCGATGGACTGGGTCAGCGGGATGCCGATTACTGCAATCCACTCGTCTTCGCGCCGGAGCACGAGTACTCTTTTGTCGTCGAACATGACAATCGGTGCAGCATCCGAATTCGCGGCGGCTACGGCAATGACGGCCGTTCCGCCAGGACGTGGTGCATGCTCGGGAATCGCATTCGCTGCAGACGTCAGGCAGAAGAGACTCACTGAGCACATCGCTGCGAGCCGCCTAGTCATTTGACGAGGCCTCTTGCTTTACTTTATCAACGGTGGCAATGAGACTGCCGCGTGCCAGTCGTGTGGTAATGCCGCCGCCCGGCTTCATCACGGAGGCATCGGTCAGGACTTTGCCGGTGGCCGAGTCACTGACGATCGCGTAGCCACGTTCCAGAGTTGCCAGCGGGCTGACCGACTGTAACGCCCGTTCGGCCAAATTGAGTTGATTTCTGAGGCGCACGACCGATCCTGTCCCACAATTACTCAGACGCTGAGTCAATTCGCTCAGGCGGTGCATGGCGTATTGGACTTCGATCGCCGGCGAGCGTTGCAATAAGCGGGCACGAACAAGCTCGATTGCCCGTGAACGCCTCACGAGGTCGTGCCGCATGGCGCCCGTCAGCACCTGTCTGAGGTTTCTGAGCCAATCGATCTGTCTGGCAACGGTGGCAGCCGGGCTGCTTTGAGACAAGCGGCGGCTCAGCCAGTCGAGTTGCTGATAATGGTCCTCGAGATAACGGCGCCCGAGCGATGCGATCCGTGCCGTGGTCGCCGTGAGCGAGCGCAGCCATTCGGCCTGGTCCGGGACCACGAGTTCCGCGGCACCAGAGGGCGTCGGTGCGCGGAGGTCGGCGACGAAGTCGCTTATGGTGAAATCCACCTCGTGCCCGATAGCGCTGACTACGGGAATCGGACATGCGCTGATCGCCCTGGCGACCAGTTCCTCATTGAACGGCCACAAGTCCTCGAGAGAACCACCGCCGCGGGCGACGATGAGGACGTCGCACTCGCCCCGGACTACGGCAGCATTGAGAGCCGCGGCAATCTGCTTTGCTGCGGCCTCTCCCTGAACGGCGGTCGGATAGATAATCACCGGAATAGCCGGAAAGCGGCGCTTCAGGACCGTCAGGATGTCGCGTATCGCTGCCCCGCTCGGTGAGGTCACCACGCCGATGCGCTTGGGCAGTGCAGGCACGGCTTGTTTCAGACCCTCGTCAAACAGACCTTCGGCCGCGAGTTTTTTCTTGAGTGCTTCGAAACGACGGCGCAACTCTCCCTCGCCAGCTGCTTCGACCTGTTCGACGATAAGCTGATAGTCGCCGCGTGCCTCATAGATACTCACGCGGCCGAAGGCGAGCACCTGATCGCCATCCTTGAGATTTATGGTCGGTCCGCGCTGTCGCTGTCGAAAAAATGCACAGCGAATTTGTGCGGAGTCGTCTTTGAGGCTGAAATAGACATGCCCCGACGCCGGCCGGGCGAGATTGGAAATCTCGCCCTCGACCCAGAGGCGGGCGAGGCCCTGCTCGAGCAGTGTTCGCACCTGGCGATTCAGCTCGGAGACGCTGATGGCACCTTGCTGGGGGCTTTCGGTCAACGGATCGTGCATCGTCGCAGTATACCCATACCTCAGAGCGCAACGGTTTGGAAATAACTGTCGCCGCCCGTTTACCCGCATTTGCCCGGCGCGTACAATTGACCGTTTAATCGTCTGAAACGCCGGGCTCATATGCGCATAGTCAAGGAAGCACTGACATTCGATGATGTCCTCCTCCAGCCGGACTATTCCGATGTGCTGCCGCCCGAAGTCGATCTCACCACCAGGCTGACGCCGGACATCACGCTCAACATTCCGCTGCTCTCTGCCGCCATGGACACGGTGACGGAAGCCAGGCTTGCCATTGCACTTGCCCAGGAAGGGGGCATCGGCATTATCCACAAGAACATGCAACCGGAAGAGCAGGCTCGCCAGGTCCAGCGGGTCAAGAAATACGAAAGCGGCATCGTCAGGGATCCGATTACGGTCTCGCCCGACATGACCATCCGGGAAGTGATGGAGCTGACTCGTGCGATGAATATTTCCGGCGTTCCGGTCGTGGAGAACAAGGAAACGCTCGGCATCGTCACGCAACGCGACCTGCGCTTCGAAACGCAGCTCGATGCGCCGGTCTCAACCGTCATGACGCCGAAAGAGCGTCTCGTCACGGTGCGGGAAGGCGCCGACGACGACGAAGTTCTGTCGCTGTTGCATCAGCACCGCATCGAAAAAGTTCTCGTCGTGAGCGAGAACTTCGAGTTACGCGGCATGATCACCGCCAAGGACTTTCAGAAGGCGAGCGACTTTCCGCATGCGTGCAAGGATGTCAGGGCCGCACTGCGGGTCGGTGCCGCGGTCGGCACCGGAGCTGACACGGACGAACGCGTAGAAGGCCTCGTGAAAGCCGGCGTCGATGTCCTGGTCGTCGATACCGCGCACGGTTTCTCGAAAGGCGTCATCGACAGAGTCAAAAGAACCAAGAAGCAGTACCCCGACCTGCAGGTCATTGCCGGCAATATCGTATCAGCGGACGCGGCGTTGGCACTCGTCGAAGCGGGCGCCGATGCCGTCAAGGTAGGCATGGGGCCAGGCTCCATTTGCACGACCCGGGTGGTTGCAGGCGTCGGCGTACCACAGGTTTCGGCCGTCGCCGAAGTTGCCGAGGCGCTGAAGAACAAGGGCGTGCCGCTCATTTCCGACGGCGGTATCCGCTACTCGGGCGACATTGCCAAGGCCCTCGTCGCCGGTGCGCATTCCGTCATGATTGGCAGCCTCTTTGCCGGCACGGAGGAGTCTCCGGGCGAAGTAGAGCTGTATCAGGGCCGCTCGTACAAGAGTTATCGGGGCATGGGTTCGGTCGGCGCAATGGGTCAGGACCACGGTTCCGCGGACCGATACTTCCAGGACGCGACCGAGGAGCTCGAGAGACTGGTGCCCGAAGGCATCGAGGGCCGCGTGGCTTACAAAGGCGGCCTGGTCGCGATCGTTCATCAGTTAACCGGTGGCGTGCGAGCCGCGATGGGCTATACCGGCAGCCGCGATATCGAAGAAATGCGCACCAAGCCGAAGTTCGTGCAAATAAGCGTCGCCGGCATGCGTGAGAGTCATGTCCATGACGTGTCGATCACCAAAGAAGCGCCGAATTACCGCAGCAACCCGTAAGCGATCTGCGGCGTATTCGCACAAATGTCTCAGGCCATTCCCCTTTCCTCGGACGCTCCGGCCGACATCCATGCGCATCGCGTACTGATACTCGATTTCGGTGGCCAGTACACGCAACTAATCGCGCGCAGGGTGCGTGAATGCGGCGTGTATTCCGAGATTCATCCCTGGGATATGGACGAGGAGGCTATCGCTGACTTCAAGCCTGCCGGCGTCGTATTGTCCGGTGGGCCCGAGTCGGTCAACATCGACAACCCGCCGCATGTCGCGCAAGCCATCTTCGAACTGGATGTCCCCGTGCTCGGCATCTGTTACGGCATGCAGGCGATGGCCGCACAGCTTGGCGGCAAAGTCGAGGCATCAACCCATCGTGAGTTCGGCTACGCGGAAATAACGCCGCTCGATTCAGAATTGCTCGCAGGCCTCAGCGATGCACCCGTCGAATCGGAACCATTGCTCAAAGTCTGGATGAGCCACGGCGACCGGGTTGAAGCAGTACCGCCCGGCTTCACGATAACCGGAAAAAGCGCCAATTCACCGCTTGCTGCTATGGAAGACCGGCAGCGGAAGTACTACGGCGTGCAGTTTCATCCTGAAGTAACGCACACGCCCCAGGGCCAGGCGATCATCAATCGTTTCGTTCGTGACATCTGCGGCTGCCCCGGAGACTGGACAGCAGGCAACATCGTCAACGACGCAATTGCGCGGGTGCGTGAGAAAGTCGGCATGAAAAAAGTGTTACTCGGCCTCTCTGGCGGCGTCGATTCGTCCGTCGTGGCTGCGCTGTTGCACGAGGCGATCGGAGACCAGCTGTTCTGTGTTTTTGTCGATAATGGCCTTCTTCGCTACCACGAAGGCGATCAGGTGATGGACACCTTTGCGGAGCACCTGGGTGTTAACGTCATTCGTGTTGATGCCGCGGACCGCTTCTTTCACGCATTAAAGGGAATAAGCGATCCCGAAGAAAAGCGAAAAATAATCGGCCGCAGATTCATCGAGATATTCGAAGAAGAAGCAGGGAAACTCCAGGACATTGACTGGCTTGCGCAGGGCACGATCTACCCGGATGTTATCGAATCTGCTGGTGCCGGTACCGGAAAGGCCCGTGTGATCAAGTCACACCACAATGTCGGCGGTTTGCCTGAACAAATGCGGTTGCGGCTCATCGAACCCTTGCGTGAACTGTTCAAGGACGAAGTCCGAAACATCGGCCTCGAACTTGGCCTACCCAGGGAAGTGGTCTTCCGTCATCCGTTTCCAGGGCCCGGACTGGGTGTCCGCGTGCTGGGAGAAGTAAAACCCGAATACGTCGAATTGCTGCAGCTGGCTGACAAGATCTTTATCGAGGAGCTTAGGAAAAACGATTTATACGACAAGACCAGTCAGGCTTTCGCCGTGTTCCTGCCCGTCCGCTCGGTCGGCGTCATGGGCGACGAGCGTCGATACGACTACGTCATCGCACTGCGCGCCGTCGAGACCATTGATTTTATGACCGCCAGGTGGGCGAGGCTGCCGTACGAGTTTCTTGAGCACGTGTCGCTGCGGATCATCAATGAAGTGGATGGCATCTCACGCGTGACTTACGACATTTCCGGCAAGCCGCCCGCAACCATAGAATGGGAATGAGCTGGGCCGATACTGACATTCACTTGATGCGGGCCGCCATTGCCGAAGCAGAAAATGCAAAGGCATCAAATGAAATTCCGGTCGGCGCAGTTGTTGCCTGGTCCGGCAATATCATCGGCAAGGGTTTCAATCGAACGATTCAGGATTCTGACCCAAGCGCGCATGCCGAAGTCGTAGCAATCCGAAATGCCGCGACAGTTCAGAAAAATCACAGGCTGATCGGTGCGACGGTATATGTCACGCTCGAACCTTGTGCCATGTGCGTGGGCGCGATGATTCAGGCACGCATACAAAGGCTCGTGTTTGCTGCGTACGACCCGAAAGCCGGTGCCGTTGGCAGCGTTTTGGATTTGAGCGATATCAAAGAATTCAATCACCGCATCGAGATCAACGGCGGTCTGCTCGCAGAGGAATGTTCGGCGATCCTGAAAGAATTTTTTGCCGCGAAACGATAGGGGCGATCATCGCCAAACCGACCGAAGCACTGAAGATCACAAATTCGCCGGGAGCGAATTTGGACATCGGTACGATGCTTTTGCGAAGCGAAAGTCACGGCCATGGATGGTCGTGATCAATCCGCAATTATCGTAATAGCACTAATCAAGCCGCAGGCGGATTGCATCCTGACAGGCGATTTCTCAGTTAGTTACTGGCCATCTCTATCGACCCCTCAGGCACCGTCTCTTCATGTGGCTCACTTGCGGTTATCCAGCGAAGGATATTGTAGTAACTGCGAATATTGTTAACGTACAGCACCGGCTCCCAGCCCCGCGCGTAGCCGTATTTCACTCGTGAGTACCATTCACGTTTGGCGAGAAGCGGCAGTGCCTTGCTGATGTCGACCCAGGTGTCCGGATCGCCGCCTTCCCATTCGACGATCTGACGCGCGTCTTTGATGTGGTTAAAGCCAACGTTGTAAGCGGCAAGCGCCATCCAGGTTCTGTCGGGTTCCTCGACGCTGTCAGCAATTCGTTCGGTCTGGCGCGCATAAAACCGCGCACCACCAAATATGCTGGTCTCGGGATCCATGCGATCGTCGATATCCAGATAGTCGGCGGTTGCCTCGGTCAGCATCATGAGGCCCCTGACACCGGTTGGCGACACGGCATGAGACCGCCAGTGGGACTCCTGGTAACCGATCGCTGCCAGCAGCCGCCAGTCGACGCCGTTCAGATCGCCCGCCTCCTCGAACCAGGGACGATACCGAGGGAGGCGGCTGTCGAAATGCCTGATGAAGGCTCTTGTGCCGACGTAATCGAATTTCTTGGTGTGGCCGTAATAGCGCTCGCGTACTTGAGCAAGCAAGCCCGAACGCTCCGCCTTGATCAGGTAGTCGTCAGCCTGCGCAAGTAGCCTGTCACCATCTCCTTTTCGAAACGCCCAGGCGATTGGATCCGCAATCTCGAGATCAAGCGCCACACGCAGGTCCGGATAGAAGTGCCGTTGAATGTTGAATTCTGTGCTGTCCGCGACCGTGAAATCGAGTTCGCCATGTGCGACTTTCTCCATGAGGTCGGCAACCTCGACATCCGCATTCACAGACCACTCCAGCTTCGGATAAACCTGGCTCAACGACGCGAGCATGTCGGAGTGACTACTGCCGGCAACAACTTCGATCGACCTGCCGATTGCCTCCTCAATGGATCGGGGTTTGCCGGTGCCCACTTTGTAGATAAGGTGCATATCGACGGTGTCGTAAGGATGACCGAAGCTCAGATATTCGCGCCGTGATTCGGTAATCGAGAGGCCTGCTGCGGCCATGTGGGATTCACCCGAGATCAGTTGCGGCAGAATTTCAGAGACGTTGTCGACAGTGCTGATAACCAGTGTCACGCCGAGCTGCTCGGCGAACCCTCGCACCAAATCGAACTCCGGCCCGGCCGGGCCGTCGGGGCCAACGAAGTATGTCGTTGGGCTGTGGCGCGTGACCACGCGCAACTCGCCAACTTCGACTACCTGATCGAGCAAAGAAGGCGCTGAAGAGCACGTACCGACGAGCACCGCCATGAGCGTGTAGAACAAAAGGCGCAAATCTGATCTCCGTTTAGAGATCCGGCGCGTCCAGCATCGGACCTTCTGTTATTTGACCCAAACCCGCCACAGCAATTCATTGCATCGGCAGTCGTTCTTACGCTTATAAATCATGAGCTTGCATTGGCAAACTGAACAGCGTGACCCAGGCGTGCAGCCTCACGAGGTGCATAGGCTACCTTAGCTGCGGCCTGATTTCACTGTTAGTGCACCGCTCCTTATTCGCAAACGTGCCAATTCAGATGCAAAAAAGAATAGAATCTGCAGCCCGTCGGTGGAGAGGTGCCGGAGTGGTCGAACGGGCTTGACTCGAAATCAAGAGTACGGTTATCCGTACCGTGGGTTCGAATCCCACCCTCTCCGCCAAA
>Ga0209980_10000525_pt1 | contig 20728 bp, 20 predicted proteins | sample CR02metaG_FD_183611 | JGI IMG/M metagenome (GOLD analysis project Ga0209980, IMG submission 183611) | Deep subsurface microbial communities from Mariana Trench to uncover new lineages of life (NeLLi) - CR02 metaG (SPAdes) (version 2) | ecosystem: Environmental > Aquatic > Marine > Ocean trench...
GAGTGTCTTCGTGGTCGCATTCACCGCGCTTTCGGCTGCCACCGGACACCTTGTCCAGTTCATCCAAAGCGGCGGCGAAGCCCTCCAGACCGTGTTCAACATCGTCATCTTCACGGTACCCGGCGTGATCATGGGGGCCCAGCTCGGCGCCGCGGTCGCGAGCCGGATCTCGCAACACACGCTCGAGCGGGCTTTGGGGGTTCTCTTCATTCTGGTCGCGCTCCTGACCCTCGGCGAGGCCGTGCTTTGAGCGGATTTGCGATGAGCTCGACTCTTGCCGGGTCCCAGGTAACGGCTCACCCGCAAAGCACCGTCGTGGGACCGGATCCGCGAGAACTCTTCCGCAGGCTGGACCGGCGGATGTACCCCGAGGTGGATGCCTACTCCTGGGAGGAGGTCTATGGCTACGGCGACAACAGTGCGCCGGGTGGGCTTTTCCTGGCCGGCCGGATGACCCGAGCGGCGAATCTGGAACCGGGGAATCTCGTGCTCGACATAGGCTGCGGAAAAGGAGACTCGTCCCTTTTTCTGGCCGACCGGTTTGGGGTCAGGGTTGTGTGCTTCGATCTCTGGACGTCGTCGTCCTATCTGAGCCGCAAGATCGACGAAAAAGGCTACAGGTCAGAAGTCATTCCCCTTGATCTTGACGCCTCGCAGCCACTCCCTTTCCCGGAGAGCACCTTCGATGCGATGTTCTGCATGCAGGCGCTCCATTGCTTCGGGACCGACGTCGCCGTCTTGCGTCGTCTTCTGAAGCACCTCAAGCCCGGCGGACGACTGCTGGTCGGCGGCACCTGCTTCGACCAGGAGGCAAGCGACGAGGGCCTTCCCGCGATCTACTCGCAGAACGACGGCTGGAACACCGAGTATTCGAACTATCACTCGCCCACCTGGTGGAAGGACCTGTTTCTGGAGACCCGGATGGTCGACGTGGTCGAGTGCTCCGAGCTGGACGACGGCCTGGTGATGTGGGAGGACGAGGTTCTTCACCACGGGCAGCGATCCGGCTGGCCCGCGGAGTGGCATCGAAAGGCGAAATGGCTGACCGACCAGCTTCTCTTCAGCCGCGATCACACCCCTGCTTTGACACACTACGTGGCCACCCTGGACAGAAAATAAGGACAACCACAACCCCAACCACGGAGAAACCAAACCATGATCGAAGTCAACCGCGAAAACACCGCCCTGCTCATCACCGATCCTCAGATCGACTTTCTGAGCCCCGAGGGGGTGACCTGGGACCTGGTCGGCAAGAGCGTCACCGAGAACAAAACGGTCGAGAACATCGAAGCCCTGTTCAAGGCGGCCAAGGGCAACGACATTCAGGTCTTTATCTCCCCCCACTACTACTTCCCGCACGATCACGGCTGGAAGTTCGAGGGCACGCTCGAGAAAGTCATGCACGACCTCGGCATGTTCGACCGCAAGGGTCCTCTGAACCTAGACGGCTTCGAGAACTCCGGCGCCGACTTCATGCCCGAATTCAAGCCCTACATCGAGGACGGTAAGACGGTGGTGGCCAGCCCGCACAAGCTCTATGGTCCAGAGAACAACGATGTGATGCTGCAGCTCCGCAAGCGCGGCATCGGCAGGGTGCTCCTGGGCGGCATGTCGGCCAACCTGTGTGTCGAGGCCCACATGCGGGAGCTCTTGGAGCGGGGGTTCGAGGTAATGGTGGTGAAGGACGCCACCGCCGCCGCGGTCACGCCCGATCTGGGCGACGGCTATGCGGCTGCGGTGACCAACTTCAAGTTCATAGCCAACGCTGTGGTCACCACCGAGGAGGCCATCGAGGCCATCAACCAAGCCTGAGGTTTTCTGACAAGAGATTGGAGGACGAAATGAAAGTAGCTAAAGGCACAACGTAGGGGAGACGACACCCTAATGAGCAACCCTGAAACCGGACCAACTACTTGGAGACCAATCATGAGAGTGAAACATCTTGTCTGTGCATCGATGATCGCAACAGTACCCCTCTTCGCCGGAAGCGCCACGGCTCAAAGCGCGGCCGCTGAAAGCGCCTCGGCGGAACCCACGTTGTGGGGGATCTACGGCGCGCACAACCGGCACGACTGCCCCGTCAACAATCGCGAGACGGCCAAAGAGGTGATCGCGCTCAGTATGAGGGACCTCGGCCCGTTGATGGAGAAGTACGGCGTGACCGCTGTTGTGGACCAATACCATTCGGGTCTCGAACACACTTTCCTCTGGGTTGTCGAGACCAAACAGCCCCATGACCTGGAAGAGTTTTCCATCGAGCTCGGCGTTGCCCGCTGGAACGATTTGAAGTTTGTGCCGCTGCGCACGTTCAAGGAGGGCGTCGTGGACGCCGTTCGTGTGTTGCACGGGCTGGAAGACTATGAACCCTAGGCTGCCTATGTGATGGACAAATCAAGAATCGGACAAGGAGGAAAGACAATGAAGCTCATCTCGGGGATGTTTATTGCCGCACTGTTGGCTACCGGTGGGCATGCCAGTGTGGTCGGTACTTCGACCGACTCGACAACGAAAGACGACGCCATGACCGATACCGACCGGCGTGAGATCCAGACGGTTCTCGATCGCTATGAACAGGCACTCAATGCCTCGGATGTCGACGCCGTGCTCCAACTCTACGCCGATGACGGGGTCTTCATGCCCTCGTCAGCTCCCACCGCGGTGGGCGTCGCGAGCGTGCGAGCTGCCTACGAACACGTCTTCACTACGATCAAGCTGAAGATCGTCTTTACTGTAGAGGAGATTGTCGCCGACGGCTCAATCGCCTTTGCCCGGACCGGCTCGAAAGGGTCGGTGACCGTCCTCGCCAACGCCACGACCGCTCCTGAGGAGAATCGCGAGCTCTTCGTTTTTCACAAGGAGGAAGGTGTCTGGAAGATCGCCCGCTATATGTTCAACAAGACCTCGTGAGCAGCGGAGACTCAGGCGTGGACATGGAGCCCGCTGCCTTCAACGTGCTCGCACAGCGTCGAAGTTGATTCCACAAGATGACGTTCAAGTCGCGACTATGGTCGCAGACATCCGTCGGTACACCGGTCAAGCGATGGGGAGTACCGAGTTTCAGCCATTCGTTCAGGAAGGCACGATCTTCTACGAATGGATTGCGGGCCTTCGCGACGCCGTTATCGACAAAACGGTCGCTTTGATGCGACCGAGGTGGGGTCTATTCACCCGCCTCGACGTCGTCATCCGATCGCACGCGAAAAGGATGTTCTTTGAGACCTATTTGCACTGACCAAGCGAGGCCCTGCGGGCACGTGACCCTGAAAGACGAATAGAAACAGCGGACCCAGGACTTCAGTCGAGAGGAAAACAGTATGACCAAGAAAGAGACCTACATAACTTGGGCGGCACAAATCGTCGCGGCCGCCATTCTGGCGATGGCGATGTTCCCGAAGTTCACCGGAGATCCCCAGGCAATCAACACGTTCACGATACTGGGCGTGGAGCCCTGGGGTCGTTACCTTACCGCCACCCTGGAGCTGATAGCCGCGATTCTGCTCCTCGTGCCGCAGCTCAAGAAGCACGCCATGGGAGGGCTGGTGGCCGCGGGGCTGATGATCGGGGCCCTTGGAAGCCACGTCCTGAAGCTGGGCTTCGCCGGCGAGATCGGGAGCATGGCCGCTATGGCGGCTGTGGTCCTGATCGCAAGCCTGGTCGTGCTCTATCTTCGCCGCAGTGAGCTACCGATCAAGATGGGGTCCTGAGAGGCCGCGAGGGTGGCTGCTGTTGTGAAAGGCTTTCGGCCCTCGATTCTTGATCGCCTGGAACCTTGTGGGCTTCGCGCTGATCATCCTCCCCACGTTCGTACCCATGAATTACTGGATAATCGAGGCACCGGCGATGAAACAAACACACAACCATCGCTCTCACAGGCAGGATCGGCATGAATCAAGTGAAACCAACCAGTGAAACACCGGCCAAGACGCACGACGGAGACCAGGCGCATCAGCACGCACATGCCGGCCATGAGCAGGCCGGCCATGAGCACCGTAAACGTCAGCACGGCGACAATGGCGGCGGCCACCACGATCACCATGCCCACATGGTGGAGGATTTCAAGAAGAGATTCTGGATCTCGCTCGTCCTGACGATCCCCATCCTGCTCCTCTCTCCCCTGATCCAGGGGTTTCTTGGGCTGGAAGAAGCGATTCGTTTTACCGGGGATCTGATCGTGCTGTTCGCACTCTCGTCTCTGGTCTTCTTTTACGGCGGCTGGCCTTTCCTGAAAGGGATCTACCTCGAGCTGAGCACGCGCAAGCCGGGCATGATGACGCTCATCGCCATCGCGATCACGACAGCCTATGTCTACAGCAGCGCTGTCGTCTTCGGCCTCGCCGGCAAGATGTTCTTCTGGGAACTGGCGACGCTGATCGATGTGATGCTGCTGGGCCACTGGATCGAGATGAGATCGGTCATGGGCGCGTCCAAAGCACTGGAGGAGCTGGCGAAGCTCATGCCCTCCGAAGCGCACAAGCTCATGCCCGACGGCAGTGTCGAGGACGTGCCGCTGAGCGAGCTCCAATCGGCCGACCAGGTGCTGGTCAAGCCGGGCGAGAAAGTCCCCGCCGACGGCGATGTAGTCCGGGGACAGTCGTCGGTCAACGAAGCGATGCTCACGGGTGAGTCGGTGCCCGTTTTCAAGAGTGTGGGCGACACGGTGATCGGGGGCTCCATCAACGGCGAGGGATCCATCACCGTCATCGTTCGAAAGATGGGCGCGGACAGCTTCCTTTCCCAGGTGATCGACCTGGTACGTGAGGCCCAGGAGAGCAAATCTGCTACCCAGGACCTGGCCAACCGCGCCGCGGTCTGGCTGACGGTGGTAGCACTGGGCGGCGGCGCGGTCACCCTGTTGGTCTGGTTGCTGGTGATTGGGGAGGACTTAGCCTTCGCCCTCGAGCGCACCGTCACCGTGATGGTTATCGCCTGTCCGCACGCGCTGGGCTTGGCCGTGCCGCTCGTCGTTGCCGTATCCACGGCGCTGGCAGCCGGCAACGGACTGCTGATCCGGGACCGCACGGCGTTCGAGGCAGCGCGAAACCTCAAAGCCATAATTTTCGACAAGACCGGGACACTCACAGAGGGCCGCTTCGGAGTCACAGACACGCTACTTTTCTCCAATCCGATGACCGAAACGGAACTCCTGGAGTATGCAGCAGCCGTCGAGGCCCACTCCGAGCACCCGATTGCCCAAGGGATCGTGGCCGCTGTGGAAATGCCGCCCCCGGTGGACAACTTCAGGGCGATCCCGGGAAAAGGAGCGGAGGGCCGTGTCAACGGCAGAGATATCAAAGTGGTCAGCCCCGGCTATCTCAAGGAGCACCATCTGGTAGTGGACGAAGGGCGCATCAACGCGCTCTCGGCGCAGGGCAAGACGGTCGTCTTCGTGGTCATCGATGGGGGCGTCAAAGGGGCCATCGCCCTGGCCGACATCGTCCGTCCCGAGTCCAAAGAAGCCATCGCCACGCTGAAGCAGATGGGCATCCGGACGATGATGCTCACCGGCGACAACCGCAAAGTCGCGCAGTGGGTCTCCGAAGAGGTGGGGCTGGACGAATACTTTGCCGAGGTGCTGCCTCAAGAGAAGTCGGCCAAGGTCAAAGAGGTGCAGGCGCGCGGCCTGACGGTGGCCATGATCGGAGACGGGGTCAACGACGCCCCGGCCCTGGCCCAGGCCGACGTCGGCATCGCCATCGGGGCGGGCACCGACGTGGCGGTCGAAACAGCGGACATCGTGCTCGTGCGCAGCAACCCGAAAGACGTCGCCGCCATCGTCAAGCTGTCGCATGCGACGTACCGGAAGATGGTGCAGAATCTGTGGTGGGCGGCCGGCTACAACATCATCGCCATTCCCGTGGCCGGCGGCGTGCTCTACGGACTCGGCATCTTGCCGGGACCGGCTGCCGGTGCCGCCCTGATGTCGCTGAGCACGGTCATCGTCGCCATCAACGCACGCTACCTCAAGCTCGAACGATGAAGGTTGAACATTGGGGGAACAGTGCGATGACGAGCCCATATCACGAAGGTGAGGTAGCGCTTCAGGAGCGGTCCGGTGGACGGCTGAAGGCCGAGGCCGGCGGCCGGGGGATTCAAGACTACATTCCACCAGGCGCACAGGAGTTTCTGGCGCAACTTCCCTTCGTCGTGCTTGGCGCCGTCGATGAACAAGGCGAGGTGTGGGCCACGCATCTCGTCGGTGCCCCCGGCTTCGCGCGGGCCCGCGGAGACCGCAGGGTGGTCATCAATGGCGGTATCCTGCCGGGCGATCCGCTCGCAGAGATACTGCGCAAAGTTGGCTCGCCCGTTGGCATAATCGGCATAGAGCCCAGCTCGCGGCGTCGAATACGTGTGAACGGCCGAATCGAGGCTATCGACGGAGATGTCCTTACGATTTCAACGGCGGAGGTTTTTGCCAACTGTCCGAAGTACATCCAGGCACGCAATTTCGCCCCGAGTGCCCGCCGGGAGACCGGCGAGATCCGGCGCAGTAGCCATCTGGAGGATTGCCAACGCGGCTGGATCGAGTCGGCCGACACGTTCTACATCGCGACGGTTCACGCCGATCGGGGCGTGGACTGTTCGCACCGCGGTGGGATGCCGGGATTTGTTCAGATACGCGATGACCACCGGCTAAGCTTCCCTGACTACTCTGGGAATTTCATGTTCCAGACACTTGGCAACCTCGAACTCGACTCGCGAGCCGGGTTGGTATTCACCGACTATCAATCGGGGACTCTCGTTCATCTGAGCGGCAACGCTCGAGTGGACTTCACCGACGAGCGACGGGCCGAGTTCGAGCGCGCCGAGCGCGTCGTGGATTTCGAAGTGAAGAGCGTGATCGAGCGGCCCGGAGTCCTGCCTCTGGCCGACACCTTCGTGGATTACTCGAGATTCAACCCGGGCGCACCGGCAGATCTCGAAGCGCGCCAAAGCGACACTGGAGCTTGGATCCGCTCAATCGGAGGTTGCTCGCCCGAACCCAACGCGTGACGGGGAGCCGATCATGACTTCACAGAAGGAGGAAGGCGATGGTGTGTCGTGAGCGAAGTGTGGGTGCCCGATTCTCGGCGGGCTTGGTTCTGTGTATTCTGTTGATCGGAGGCCAATCGGTATCGGCAGCCGAAGTGAACCGCTATCTGATCGATACCGGTCCTCTGAGGATCCGGGATCAGTTCCTTCTCGGGATGGGATTTCTGGGGCTAGACCCGGTCTCGGCCGATATCGTGGAGAAGGGCAAGTGGCAGGTCGATTTCATCGAGACAGTCACCAACACATGGGCTCTCTCCGAGGTCGTCGAGTCTGCGCTGGAGGGCAGATCCGAGCGCGGCCCCGTGACGCTCGACCAGTTCAGGTCGCTAGAATCCGATCAACCGGACGGTGGGGTCTTTCTGGTCGATGGCGAGCTCTACCGCACGGCCGTCGCGGTTCGGCGGGGCCTGGGCAAGGGCGTCCAGTTCGAAGTGGTCCTGCCGATCCTCAGCTTCCAGGGCGGAGTTTTCGATTCTGTGGTCGAAGACTTCCACAAGGCCTTCGGTTTCAGCCAGGTCGGCCGCAAAGGGGCTCCGAAGGACTCGTTCTTGATCTACTCCGGAAGCCAGAGGGGTGAGTTCTTCCTCGAGGGCGACCCGGGGTTGGCGCTCGGCGACGTAGTGCTGGGGGTCAAGTTCGCCGTCTCGAAGGGTTCCAAGTTGCCTCGCTACAAGTTGGCGCTCGAGGCTCTGGTAAAGCTTCCTACCGGCGAAGAAGAACCATTGCTGAGTTCGGGCGGCACCGATCTGGGAACACAGCTTCTGCTCACCAGGTACTACGCCAAGTCGTGCCTGCACGCATCCCTGGGGTTGTTGTACCTGGACGAATCGAAGCAGTTGAGAACCGACACTCAGCTCCTTCCCACCGGCATGGTGGCCTGGGAGCGCTCGCTGGGACCCAAGATGAGTGGCTTGGCCCAGCTGACAGTATCGGAGAGTCCTTTTCGGGACCTCGACCTGGATGAACTTGCCCGAGCCACCTCACAGGTGACGCTCGGGCTCAAGCAGGTCGTGCGGACCAAGTACGTTCTGTTCGTCGGTTTGACCGAGAACATCTCTACTTTCAACAGCAGCCCCGACATCGGGTTTCACGTCGGCCTGACCAGTATTTTTGGAGCAGAGCCCGCTCTCTCACAGTAGACCAGGAGGACTCGCCATGAGCCAGGACCTTGTACCCCGGGTGGCGGTCATGGGAGGTGCCCGGACGCCTTTCGTCAAAGCCGCTACAGTCTTCAGCAAGCACACGGCCCTCGCGCTCGCCGTCCATTCCGTTGACGGGCTGCTCGACAAGCAGAACCTCGACCCGGCGCTGGTCGAGGAACTCGTCTACGGCATCACGGTGGTCGATCCACGGCTCCCCCACCTGGCACGGGATGTGGTCTTCTCGAGTGCACTCCCGGCGGAGGTGAGGGCACTCACTCTCACCGACAACTGCATTACCGGCACCTCTGCGATCGTGTCGATACGCGACTCGATCGCTGCCGGCCGGACCGAGGTCGGAATTGCCGGTGGTGTCGAGTCCATGTCCAATCCGGCGGTACTGTTCAGCCGCAGCGCGAGCCGGATCATTCTGGATGCCGGAACGCAGAAAAGCGCTTGGCGAAAGCTAGCTCGGTTCCTGAGACTTCGCCCGGGGCACTTCAAACCGGGAGTGCCCGGCGTCAAGGAGCCGTCCACGGGGCTCTCCATGGGCGAGCACACCGAGCTGATGGTCAAGGAGTGGCAGATCCCCCAGGCAGAGCAGGACGAAATCGCCTACCGCAGCCATATGAACGCCCACCGGGCGACCGAGGACGGGCGGCTCAAAGCGGAGATCCATCCGCTGGACGGTATCGACCACGACCTGATCACCCGCCCCGGAACTTCGCTCGAGAAGCTGGCCAAGCTCCCACCCGTCTTCGATCGCAGCCCCTCCGGCACGATTACGGCCGGCAACTCGAGTCCGCTGACCGATGGCGCGGCTTCGGTGTTGCTGATGTCGGAAGAGCGAGCGCGGAGAGAGGGGCGCGAACCCCTGGCCTACATCAAGGCCTTCGAGTTCGCGGCGATCGATCCTGAGGACGGGCTGCTGATGGGGCCGGGCGTCGCGGTACCGAGGGTTCTTAGGGCCACAGGTCTCGAGTTGGGTGATATCGACCTCGTCGAGATGCACGAGGCGTTCGGCGGCCAGGTGGCCTGCAACCTCAAAGCCTGGAAGCAGGGCTGGAAAGAGCCGGCGATTGGTCGAGTCGACCGCGACAAGCTCAACACGCTCGGCAGCTCTATCGCGACCGGGCATCCCTTTGCCGCGACCGGCATCCGCATCGTCACGACCCTGGCCAATGAGATGCGACGGACAGGAGCCAAGTATGGGCTTATCAGCATTTGCGCCGCCGGAGCCCAAGCGTCGGCGATGGTGCTGGAGCGATCCTAGCCTGCCGCGAAAACCGCTCTCAGGTCAACGACAGCAGATCCCGAAGCACCAGCGCCGGGATGTCGTGAGTTCGGCCTTCGGAGAAGGTGTGGTGGAGCCACTGGGCCTTCCCATTGAGTTCCAAGACCCGACTTGCACGCCGCGGATCGGCCCCGGGATCCTCACTGATCACATCCAGGCTAAAAATCCTGATTCCGACCTGCCTCGCAATGAGTGATACCCACTCTCTGTAGAGCGGATGGAGCTCGTCGGTCACGTCGATCACATGGCCACCCTGGCCGACATTGACGATCTTCTTGAGGCGTACCTTGCGACCGGTCGCAGGCACGGCATCAAGATCCAGTTCCTGCTCACGAAGCAACTCGTGACTCACTTCGTCGAGTTCGAGCCGGTTCTTGGGATTCTGGCCCTGCACGAAGCGGTCGCGAGCCTCGGCCAACTCGAGAACCGTCGAGTTCCCATCACCGACGACTGATGCCGGCTCGCGCCGGCAGGCGGCGGCAATGCGCCCACCCACGGCTTGAATGCGCAGGTCTTCTCCCGGAACCTGTTCCTCGACCAGAAAGCGAGAATCCAGTTCGCGGTGCAACCGCCAGTGGGCCAGCACATCATCGAAGGAGCGTAGATCCATGCCCACACCGACGCCGTCCTGACCGTGCAGGGGCTTGACCACGAAAAGCGAGCCGTCCTTCATGAAGCGCTCGAGCTTCTGCCTCTCCGCCTCCGGCTCTCGAAAGACACGACTCTTCGGGGTCGGGATACCCATCTCCGCGAGCAGGTCGACGGTAGCCGCTTTGTTGAGACACACGCGCTCGGCGATACAGCTCATCGAGGCATAGCCCCGCCCCCTGTAGACGAGCTCGCGCCTGCCGCTGTGCTCGTAGGCCACCAGGTCTTCGCCCCATGCCTCTGAGAGATCGCGGACGCTGACGCCCAGGCGCCCAGCGGCCGCGATCAGAGCCTTCTGGTGCGGATCCATCGCCCTGCGCTCAACCCCCCAGGTCTCGTGCCAGACGGAAGCCGGCGTGCTGGTAGAACTCACGCCGGAACCAGAGCCGGTAGAAGCGCGAGGCGCTGGTGCCGGTCGAGGCCCATGCACCGCCCAGCATCATGCTGTGCCGGTCATCGAAATACGGCTCCGAGAAGTCCGGGTAGAGATGGTGCCTTTCGAAACCAGGCAACGGGCTGAAGTCGTCGCTCAGCCACTGCCAGACGTTGCCGTAGACGTCATGGAAGCCGCAAGGCGTGGTTCCCCGACGGCAATGCCCAACCGGCGTCGGCGAACCGTAGGCGAGGTCGAGATTATAGGCGTCCGAGAAAACCGTGTCGCCCCCGACCAGCGGCGCGTTCTGCGCGATGCGCCGGAACTCGGCTTCCGTCGGCAGCCGCCACTGCGGTCCGCGCCAGCGACAGAAAGCCCAGGCTTCGTGGGCATTGACCTCCACGGGCCACGTCGGCGGCAGGTCCAATTCGTCGAACATCGCGCGGTAGCGGAACGTGTCGTCCGTAGGAATCCAGAACTTGGGGTGCCTGGCCCCGGCCCCTTCTTTCCATCTCCACCCTTCATCCGACCACAAGCGGCAGTCCCGGTAGCCTCCGTCCGCAACGAACTCGAGAAAGTCCCGGTTGGTTACCAAGTCGACAGCGGCGGCAAAGCCGGGCACATCGTCTACTCGCTCGCCGTACTCGTTATCCCAGCCGAAGGTCGGAAACTCGGTCGGCTTGCCGATCCTGGCCTTTCCGGACTCGACGTCGATGACTCGACCGTTTCCGGCCTCAGAACCCTCGATCGGAGCCGTCGGAGAATAGCGCCAGCCCTCGGGACGCTTAAGAGCGTCCACTGGAACCTGCCGGATCAACATCGAGGAGGTCTCGAAGTGAATGCGGTCGTGCTCGAGGCCCATGAGAAGAGCCCACATCTCGTCGTTTTTGGCGGTTACCAGCGCTGGGATCTGCAAGGTGGTTAGCTTATCCACGAGGTACTCGTACGCCTGCCGCCGATAGTCCCTCACCGCCGCGATGGGCGGCCAGTCGAAGCTCGGTATCTGTTCGGGGCTGGACGGATCGATGCCCCGCTCGAAGAGGTCCTCGAACTCGTCGTTGAAACCGGTTTTCAGAACACCCGCCAGCTTCAGCTTGTTGAGATAGAAGACGGCCGTGTGTCCCAGGTAGAAGATCAGCGGGTGACGCAACGGGTCGGGATGGAGATAGAGCGAGTCGTCGCTCTCGATCGCGTCGAAGAGCAGTTCGTACAGCTCCCAGGTGTTGACGAAATAATCGAGAAGGTCCCGATTGCCGAGCCCCTCGAGCCTCACCGGAGGCAAACTGCGAAGCCCTTCCATTTCGCTGTCCCTCGACGCCAGGTCCTGACCCGAATCCCGTTCCAAGTTCATTCCGGCCTCATCCGCTCCATTCGCTGCATGAATCACTTTCCGATCAGCCGGCATCCTCGCCCTTTTCGGCTTCACCCGGCCCGGCAAGCACCGGATGGGTTTTCGATGGATCAAAGCCATCGGGGAGATGCACGGCATAGGGAATTTGGTCACCTGAACCGAGCTCTAGCAGCCCGTGGTAGAAGTCGAGACGGCCGCGTTGTGGCGCTATTGGGCCAGATGCAAGGCGCCGCGACGCAGGCGATGCCGGGTCCCGAGCCATGCAGTTCCTTTTCCCAGTTGACCTCACTCGCCGGTCAGCGCCCGAATCAGCGTCTTGGTCATGCGCTCGGTGGTGATGAACGACCAATTCCAGTCTTCGTGATAGTCCGCTAGCGGATTTGCAGCGAGGATCTCTTCCTCGGTCTGTCCGGCCTCGACCAGGCTTCGGACCCGGGCGTAGGAGTCTTTGAGCATCGCGACCGCGGCCTTCAGATCCTTGTGATCCGCGAGCGGGCCGTGGCCTGGAATGATCTTGGTCTGCTCATCGGTCAGGGCCAGGAGACGTTCCTGCCCGGCGATATATCCCTCGACGCTGCCGCCGGAATCGAGGTCGATAAACGGAAACAGGCCATTGAACATGAGGTCTCCGGCATGAATGACGTTGGCGGTCCGAAAGTGGATTACCGCGTCGCCGTCCGTGTGGGCTCGCTCGACGTGGAACACGAAGGCTTCGTGGCCGTTGAGATGAAACGTGACCGAGTCGGAAAACGTAACGACCGGCAGGGCGTCCTCGGGCGCCGACACGTCACCGGCGGGTGTCGTGATGCCGTCGCTCAGTAAACGGTGACGGAGGTTGTCATGCGCGACGATCGTCGCGCCCTTCTTGGCGAAGGCTTCGTTGCCGCCGATGTGATCGCCGTGTACGTGCGTGTTGATCAAGAACTCGACGGGGTCCTCTGTCAGCTCGCCGATCGCCGCCAGCAGCTTGGCGGTCAGCGGCGGCAGGCCATCGTCGATCAGCACGACGCCGTCCTTACCGGTGAGCAGCCCTAGGTTACCGCCGGTAAAGCCCCCGACGCCCTCGAGCATGTACAGACCCGGGGCCAGTTCGGTTGCTTGGAACGAGAGTGCCGATTCTTGGGCTAGAACCGGCGTTGGCAATAGGGCCGGGAGCAGGCTGAGCAGGCCGAGTGATCCGAGCGATCTGAGAAATCTGAGAAAGGCGGGCTTGGTGCGCATGGGTGTCTCCATCGCGAGTTGGGCGCTAGTTGGGCGCGAGTTGGGTGTTTGCGTAGCGGGCAACCGATTGTATCAAGCGGCCGGGGCAGGGCACCCGGAAAGTCGTCGATCTACCAGGTGGCGATTCGGCGATCGAATTTTTTGGTAGATTGGTTTGGGTTCCCTGTCAGATGCTCGACATAACACTCGTCTGTGCGGTGATTGTCATCGCCTTTGTCCTTTTCGCCTCCGAGCGCGTGAGGGTCGATCTGGTCGCGATGCTCATCCTCGCGGCGCTGGCGATCATCGGTCAGTTCCGGACCGGCTTCCTGAGTTTGGAGGAAGCTTTCTCGGGTTTCAGCAACGAGGCGACCCTGACCATCGGCGCCATGTTCATCCTCAGCAGCGGTTTGACCAAGACCGGTGCGATCGGTCGGCTGAGTCGGAAGTTGACCGCCCTCGGCGGCGAGAGCCCGACGAAGCTCTTCGTGGTCATCATAAGTACCGTGGGTGTGGTCTCGGCTTTCATCAACAACACGGCTGCGGTGGCGATCTTTCTTCCCATCGCGCTCGGCTTGGCGAGAGATCGTAGCATCAGCCAATCCAAGCTGTTGATGCCGATCTCCTTCGCCTCGATCGTCGGTGGAACCTGCACCCTGATCGGCACGTCGACCAATATCTTGGTGAGCTCGCTGGCCGCCGACCACGGCCTCGAGGGCTTCTCGATGTTCGAGCTCACCAAGCTCGGCAGCGTTTTCCTGGTTATCGGATTGCTCTATCTGACCTTTGTCGGTCGCCGCATGCTCCCCGATCGGCCGGCGACGAGTCTGACGCGAAAATACGAGATGGCGCGCTATCTCACCGGCCTGGTGATTCCTGCCGATTCGCCGTTGGTGGGAAAGAGCGCGGCCGAGGCCAGACTCAACGAACTCTACGACGTCACCATCCTCGAGATCATTCGCGGGGATACCCGGATCCATTCGGGCTTGCGCGACGCCAAGCTCGAAGCGGGCGATCATCTTCTCGCGCGGGGTGCGCTCGACGGGATCATCGAGATGAAGCGCCAGGAGAACGTCGCGATTCATTCGGAAGCCAAGTACGCCGATCGCGAGCTGACCAGCGACAAAACAGTGCTCTTGGAAGGGATCGTGTCGCCGTCCTCCTCATTGGTTGGGAGCACGTTGCAGGAGGCTGATTTCCGGCACTTGAGTGGTGTGTTCGCGCTGGCCATCAACAAGCACGGCGAGACTCTGCGTGACAAGGTCGGGAAAATCCGGCTCGACATCGGTGACACGCTCTTGCTGCAAGGCCGGAGGGGTTCGGTCGATCACCTGGCCGACAAGCCCTACTCGCTCGTCCTCCAGACCGTCGAGCTGCCCACGATGCGCTTCGGGAAGGCCGCCTATGCCGGTGCCATCATTGCGTTCGTTGTGGGCCTGGCCGCGACCGGCGCGACCTCGATTCTCCTGGCTTCGGTGGTGGGTTGCCTGCTGATGGTTCTGACCCATTGCATTAGCCTGCAGGAGGCCTACGATGCCGTCGACTGGTTCGTCATCTTCCTGCTCGCCGGGGTGATCCCGCTGGGCATCGCGATGCAGAATACCGGGGCCGCCGAGTTGATCGCCGGCGCGCTGCTGGAGGTGACTCGGAACTGGGGCCCAGGAGGCGTACTTGCGGCCTTCTACCTCCTCACGACCGTTTTTGCCTCGGTGATGTCGCACAATGCGGCAGCCGTGGTGCTGGTACCGATCGGAATCGCCGCGGCCCACGAGCTGGGTCTGGATCCCCGTCCCTTCCTCATGGCTGTGACTTTCGCGGCTTCGTCCTCTCTGGCGACCCCATTCGGGTACCACACCAACCTGATGGTCTACGTTCAGGGGGGCTACCGCTTCTCCGACTACCTCAAGATCGGGATCCCCCTCAACCTGCTTCTTTGGATCGCCGCCTCGCTCCTGATTCCCGTGTTCTGGCCTTTTTAGCCTGAGCTGATCGCCGCCTCCCAGCCGCCAATCGCTCCCCCTAGCGTCTATGCGGCCGGCTCGACATCGTGGATCCGGCTGACGTCGATCGCGAGGGGTGCGTCCGGCTGCGGCCGTTCGAACATGTTGGCGAAACGTGCCTGCCAGATTATTTCGTCGGCTTTGTACGAAGTCCGCGCATGCACCATCTGGGAGAAGGTCTCCTCCATGCCGGTCAGAAGAACCAGGAATTCCGGATCGCTGTCGGCCAGCTCCTGTGCCGTAACGCCCCAGAGTGGACTCTCCTTGTCGATCGGATGAACGATCGTCCACGACAGAGGAAAAAACGTGACCCGTCTTCGCTCGAGTTCGAGCTCATGGAAACGACGCTTTGTGCGACCTTTCTCTTTGGACTCCCGCCGGCTCAACAGGACCTTGGCTTCGAGATCCACGAGCTGGCTGCGTCGGGCGTTGACGATCCGAAACTGGAAGGCTGTCCCGCCGCGGTAGGGAGCAATCACCGCCGACCGGCTGAAAACGATATTCGCTCGGGGTCGCGAGAATCGCGCGAAGATCAGGCCGGTGCCCAGAGCGAGGCCGAAGAGCCCGACGACCGCTTCGATGGTCATCAGCAGGTTGGCCGCGAGGCTGACCGGGATGATGTGCCCGTAACCGATGGTCGAAAGGGTATGAACGCTGAACAAGAAGCCCTGTAGGAGGAGCTCACCGGCGTTCTCGGCGCCCATGCCTCGGAGAGCATCGGGTCCGGCCAGGAAGTAGGCCAAGGCGAAGAGGCCGTTGGCGGCGAGGTAGGCGGCCAGGGCGACCAGAATGAAGCGAGGCCAACTCATCTCCAAGAGGGAGTGGTAGAGGCTGAGGGTCGAGCGCCAGCCCAGACCATGGCGCTGGACATTGAAGCTGCCGTCGCGGTTGAGCAGCCGACGCTGGCTCGAGGTCGCGACCACGGCACCGAATCCGAGGTCCCGGTCTTCGCGGGCGTCCCGCCGGTCGAGCCGCTCAGCGTCGGGTGGGTTTTCAGGATGCTTGGGTTCGGTCTCGGCCATGGCGAATCCTCCTGACGCGATTCTATGGGCTTGCGCGACGTTGAAGGCAACCACACGTGCGTAAGGCCACGGTGGGCGGTGCTAGATTGGTCAACACGCACCACCCGTCCAATTCTCTGATGGCAGCTAGCGGCGCAAGGCGAGTAGCTTCCCGAAGAGCCAGCGAACCCTGGGCGTCAGCCGAGCGCGGTTGTAGGCGTCGCCGGCTCTCTTGATGATCTCGGCCTGGGTGGGGTACGGGTGAATCGTCCGAGCCAAGGTGTCGAGACCCCGGCCGGCAACCATCGCCAGCGTGATTTCGGAGATGAGGTCGCCAGCGTTTCGGGCGACGACGGTAGCGCCGAGAATCCGGCTGCCGCCCTTCTTGACGTGCACCTTGAGAAATCCCTTTTCGTCTCCGTCCAGTATGGCTCGATCGACACCAGTCATATCCACTCGAAAGGTATCGATCGCAATCCCATGTTTCTTGGCTTCGCTTTCGTACAGCCCCACGTGGGCCACCTCCGGCATCGTGTAGGTAGCCCAGGGGATCGTCAGCGCGCTCATCTTCGAACGGCCGAAGAAGAGGGCGTTTTGGATGACGATGCGGGCCATCGCATCGGCCGCGTGGGTGAACTTGAACGAGGAAGAGACATCCCCGGCGGCGTAGATGCGGCGGTTGGTCGTCCGTAGGTGATCGTCTACCGTGACTCCGGTGCCGTCGAAGGCGACACCGACTGCTTCGAGATTGAGCGCTTTCAGGTTGGGCCTTCGTCCGACCGCAACCAACAGTCGATCGACCACGACATCGTAGTTGCCGCCATGACTGCCCACCTGCAGGCGGATCGCGCCGCTCTTCTCGTCCAACCGAAGCCCACGGCCGCAGCACAGCACCCGCACGCCGTCTCGCTCGAGCTCTGCTCGGACAATGGCCGCCGCATCCGGATCCTCGCGAGGCAGAATGCCGTGCTCGGCCTCGACCAGGAAGACTTCGGAGCCGAATCGGGCGAAGGCCTGGGCGAGCTCGCAGCCAATGGGACCGGCGCCGACAACACCCAATCGCCGGGGCAGTTCGGTCAGGGAGAAGACTGTTTCGTTGGTGAGGTAGGGCACCTGGTCGAGACCTGGGATTGCCGGCGCCGCCGCCTGGCCGCCGGTGGCGATCACCGCCTTCTTGTAACGCAGCTCGGCTTCACCCACTGTTACAAGGCCCGTTCTTTCGAAGCGCGCCTCGCCCAGAAAGACGTCTATTCCCAACTCGGTGAGCCTGGCCGCCGAGTCGTGGGGGCTGATGTCGGCTCGGAGTCTTCGCATACGTTCCATCACCGCAGCGAAGTCAATGTCGGCTTCGCCCTGAACCCGCACTCCGTACTGAGCAGCTTCCCTGACGTCGGCGACGGCGTGGGCCGAGCGAATGAGGGCCTTCGAAGGAACACAGCCGACGTTCAAGCAGTCGCCGCCCAGAAGCCTGCGCTCGACCAAAGCAACCCGCGCGCCAAGTCCGGCTGCCCCCGCGGCGGTCACCAGTCCCGCCGTGCCGGCGCCGATCACGACGAGGTTGTAGCTATCGCGAGGCTTTGGGTTCGACCAGCCCTCGGGCCTTACGTTCGCAGCGAGGCGAAGGTTGTGCTGATCGAGAGGCCGGAGTTCTTCGAGATCTTGAAAGTACATGGGTCTAGAGCCGGCCGGAGCTTCGAAGGCTCCGACCGGGCTCTTTGTAGAGTTAGAAATCGCCCGACAGGACGGCTACTTGTTGTGGGCTTCGAGCACGATCTCGATATCGACTTTGGCGCCGACGACCAGGGTCTCGGCCCAGTTGCCCACTCCGACACCGAAGTCGGCGCGGTCGATCGAGGTCGAGGCTCGGAAGCTCGCTACTTCTCTGGCGCCAATCATCGGTTGCATCGGTTCGGGGATCATCTGTTTGCCTAGCAGCGTGATCGCCAGCTCGACTTCGTGCGAGGTGCCCTTGATGGTCAGCGGCCCGGTGGCGATCAGCTGACTCTCGTTCACCTGACGCACCGAAGTGCTCTTGAAGGTCATGCCTGGGTGCTTTTCAGCCTCGAACCAGTCGGCCGAGCGCAGATGGTTGTCTCGCTTCTCGTTGCCGGTGTTGATGCTCGCGACGTCAATGCGTACTTCGACGCTGCTCTTTTCCGGATTCTCGGCGTCGTAGTCGAGTTCGATATCGAAATCCGAAAAGCTTCCTGTGACCGGCGTGAAGAAGTGGTTGATCGAGAAGTTGATTTCGGTATGGGCCGCATCGGACGACCAGCCGGTCTGATCCTCTGCGGCTGCGGTCGCGGCCGGTATTGCCAGCAGCGCAAGCAGCGCAAGCAGCGCCATGGCCAGCGTGCCGGCTAAATACCAACGATTGTCGAGGATGGTTCGTGTCATGTGCTTTCTCCTTTGTGTTTCCCGTTTGGTGCGATCCGACTCCAGTGCCGAATCGCAAGGTGAGTGTCGGAGGGAGACGATTTGTTACATGTTCGCCCCTGAGTCGTAGCCATCGGCGCCCGCGCTCGAAATCTGTCACTTCGCATTGTACGGACCGCCCCACGAGTGGGATTTCGAGAACTCGGGAATTATTCGACGCCCGATGCTCGGGAGAGGAGCCTGGATCGTACCGTTGTTTTCAGAAACGGAGAGTGGCAGATGGATTTGATCGCGACCGAGTCAGGGCTCGAAGGAGACCGAATCGAAGATCTGGATTCCCCTTGCGAGGGTCTTGTGTACCGGGCAGCGCTCGGCGACCTGGGCAAGCCGGGTCCGCTGGGCATCGGGATCGGATTGGCCGGAGAGCATATGACACGCTGTTAGTCCCTTACGAGTTCAAATGACGACAAAACGCGTGCGTTTGTCAAATGTTCATCGAGAGCTGCGCGCGCAGCAAGGGAATGACGGCCATCTCTCGTAGTTTCAAACCGGTGGCAGTAATGCGTCGACCCAAGGCTGTGAGGTAGTACTTGAAGGTGCCTCCGATCTTCTTGACGATGCCGTGTTCTCGCAGGCGCCTGAGGATCGTTGACACCTGCCTACCGGTCATCGCGAGGCTCTTTTGAAGATCGCGGTTTCGAAAGCCCGAGATGTTGCTACCGCCATCGACGATGGCCCGGAAGACGTCCAGATCTGGCCCGGAGAAGAGATTGAATCCGCGAAAGCTGCGGTCTTTCTTCTTCACTGGGTGCGTCGTCTTTTCGAGATCCCGGTAGGCGCTGGTCGGATCGTCTATCGCCGCGATGAAGTCCAGATAGCGGCAGTTCGCCGCCAACAGTAGGCCGCGCAGATCCAAGAGACTGTAAATCGACTTGCGCAGGGGAGCGACCTTGCGCGACACGGTCCCATCCCGGTGTTCCACCTTTCGGTGGTGTTTGAAAAAGGAGACGTCGTTGGCCGTCGTCTCGACGCGTAGCACGAGTCCGTGCTTGTCGTACATCTTGATCGCCACTTTCCCCATGTGGTGCTTGATGCAGGTCCCTTCGATTCGAGTCGAGAACCTGCTGCCCATTTCGCCCTGGAAGTTCCCGTTGGGTTTGCGTCCCAGAAACGTCGTCAGCTGTTCGAGCTTGACGCTGTGGATGGCGGTGCGAGACAGATCCTCATAGAGATGTTGGAGATCTTCCCGTCGGTCGAAGATGATGTCGGAGGCGTATTCAACCTGCATCAGGCTCCAGTAGTACGAAGCGAACCTCTCGACGACAGGGCAGTACCTCTTGGCAACCCGGTCGAGAATTCGCTGGATCTTCTCGGGCTGGATGCGATCGGCTAGATCCTGGGCTACGTTCCAGTCGTCGCATTGGACAAAGGCGTTGTCGAGCAGATGGTAGCCAACTCCTTTCTTCTCAAGCAGCGCAGCGAGAGCATTGTGGCCGTTGAAATAGAACTGCAGACGGAACGGCGCCCAGGTCGGCACCCGCAGGTAGCACAGTCCCAGCTCCGGCACGATGAAGTAGAAGTAGTAGTGCAGGCACTGGGACTTGGAGTACTTCAGGAACGTACGGTGGGTCCTCTTGTCGTGCCACGGCCTGTAGGTCGAGCACGTCTCCATCGCCGAAAGGACATGCACCAGCCCTGGATGGTCACCGCGCTCGCTGAGAACCTCACGCACGCGTTCCTCCTTACGGACACTGCTCTTGCGAACGAACTCGATTGCTACACCAGCCTCGGCCGCCAGGCGTTCGGCGTTCTCACGAATCTCATCCCGAAGGGGCTCGGCCCATTTCGCGTAATCGAAGATCCGCAGGCCCTGGGCATAGAAGTAGCTCGTGATGCCCTTGGCATAGCAGAGGCCGGGAAGCGTCCCCGTGATGACCACCCGGTCGTAGCAAGACAGCACGCCTGCAATCTTCTCAGCGTGACGAGAGACAAAGGTGTCCATGAGATCACTCTCCGATCGTTGCCCCTATTCTCAAGCAACCGGTGCTCCACCCTAGGCTTGCTTTTCGAGGCCTCTTGTCTATTTGGATGAGAGTCCGATTTCCCTGTGAGCTCAAGCAGCGAATCCCTCGATCGACGCCGCGAAGTTGCCGATCATCTTGCTCATCAGTGGCGACGACGGGATCGGGAATCCTCGATGATCCCGCCAAAAGCATGGCGTTCCCTCGGGTCCCTGCTGGCGAGGAACATATCCAGTCCTCGATTTCCAGTATGACGTCCTCGGAAACAGTGCGTGCTACGCTCATCTCTGCTCGGG
>Ga0209980_10000526_pt1 | contig 20720 bp, 15 predicted proteins | sample CR02metaG_FD_183611 | JGI IMG/M metagenome (GOLD analysis project Ga0209980, IMG submission 183611) | Deep subsurface microbial communities from Mariana Trench to uncover new lineages of life (NeLLi) - CR02 metaG (SPAdes) (version 2) | ecosystem: Environmental > Aquatic > Marine > Ocean trench...
TGTAAAATCGACATCGATCGGATGTCCGGTAAACTGGGAATTGGCTAACACACGCCGCAGCGCTCCTTCCAGTTCCCGAACGTTGGAGCGAATTCGCTTGGCAATGAAAAACGCCACTTCTTCTGGAAGTGTCACGCCCTCAAGAGCCGCTTTGCTCATAAGAATAGCAACCGACGTCTCAAGCTCCGGTGGCTCGATGGACACGGTAAGACCCCAGCCGAAACGGGACGTGAGTCGTTCTTCCAGACCGCCAACTTCCTTCGGATAACGATCGCAGGTTAAGACGATTTGCCTGTGGCCCTCGAGCAGGGCATTGAACGTATGAAAGAATTCTTCCTGTGATCGGTCTTTGCCTGCGAAGAATTGTATATCGTCAATCAACAAGGCATCGAGCGAACGATAGAAGCGCTTGAAATCGGAGATCGTGTTGTGCTGTAAGCCCCGCACCATATCGCCGACAAAGCGCTCGGAATGCAAATAGCTTACGCGGGCGGAAGGATTATTTGCCACCAGAGCGTTACCGACTGCATGCATCAGGTGTGTCTTTCCTAAGCCCACGCCACCATAAATAAACAGCGGGTTGTAGGATTTACCAGGGTTTTGGCTAACCTGGATCGCGGCCGCCCTGGCAAGCTGGTTGCTCTTGCCTTCAACGAAGGTATCGAAAGTAAAGTTTGGATCGAGGCGGCTCGCAACGGAGGGTACTTTCGCTGATCGCAAGGGCCTAGCCGGAGCTGCGCTACCGCTCGGGACCGACTGTCGGGAACCAACCTCCAGGCGCAAATCGACATCATCGTTAAGAAGCGCCCGGATCTTATCCAGGTAGTGTTCTTCAATCCAATTAACGACAAACTGATTCGGCGCCAGCAGGCGCAATACACCGCTATGGTCGACAGCCTGAAGTGGTCGGACCCAGGTATTGAATTCCTGCTCTGTAAGTTCAGCCTTCAGTGCGCGGGTGCAGCGGCACCAGGGGGTGGTTTCGGCCTGCGGTAATGGTTCCCCAGCGGTCATTCGAATTCTTATAGATAAAACAGTAAAGGTCGGCCAGTCTATAACGTCTATCAGGGCTTCGCCACACGAGGTGGAGATTCAATTCAATTCTGGTTTAAGTGATTGCAACACCTTATTCTATTGACACAATTTTCTCCCGCGCGTACCCTTGCCGGCCTTCTTTTTGAGTCGTGATCTGGAGAGTTGAGGATGCAGAGATTGCGGCAATCGTCCAGGATTAAAGATAAATGAAACGCACGTTCCAGCCCAGCCGAATCAAGAGGGCACGCACACACGGTTTTAGAGCGCGCATGGCAACTAAGGCCGGGCGTCTTATCCTGAAGCGCCGTCGGGCGAAAGGGCGCGCACAGCTGTCGCCGTAGAGGCGCGAGCGCAGCGCGGACCTCCGTTACGACAGACAAACAATCAAATCAGAAAGATGCAGGCAGGCGGCGGTTTGGCAGGGAAGACCGCTTGCTTGATGCAGGCTCCTTTGAGCGCGTGTTCAGGAAAGCAAATCGGAGCCGTGACACTTTGTTCACTGTCTTATCACGAGAGAACCGCAAAAAGGACGCCAGACTGGGCCTTGCGATCTCCAAGAAGAACTGCCGATTGGCGGTTCAGCGTAATCGCCTGAAAAGAATCGTTCGCGAGTCTTTCCGGTCACATAAAGACAGGCTGAGCGGACTCGATGTCGTGGTGATGTGTCAGGCTGCCGCGCCTCGGGCGAGCAACAAAAAACTTTTTGACAGCCTGGCCGCACACTGGCAAAAGAGTGCGACAGCCGGTAGCGAAAGGGTGCAGGACGAGAGCTAGATGGATAATCAACGACTGCTGGTATGGGCGGCCTTCGGGCTCTTGGTGTGGTTTACCTACCAGGCATGGATACAGGATTACCATCGGTCAGCGACGGAGCCGACGGCACCGCTCAGCGAAGAGCCGCTGTTGCCGGTCAGGGAAGACGACCAGCTACCGGCCTTACCGGATGCAGCTGCCGATGCCGCGGAGCCGGGGTTAGCGCCAGAGCTTCCGGATATCAGCGCTGCTGAACCGGCCGCGGGACTGATACGCGTCAGCACGGATGTCTTCGAACTTGAGATCGATACGCGTGGCGGCACCATTCGAAAAGCAGCGCTGAAGAATTATCCGATTGCCAAAGACCAGCCCGATACGCTTATAGAGCTCTTGAGCCCAGAGGCTGCAAACATCGGCCTCATTCAATCCGGGCTGCGGGCGCGTGGCGACGGGCCTGAAGCCAACCACCTTGCGACCTTCTCGAGCAGCAGAAGTGACTACGCGCTGGACGGCAGGGAGGTGCTTATCGTTCCTCTGAGCTGGACCGATGGGCGGGGCCTCACGGTCATCAAGGAATATCGATTCACGCGTGGCAGCTACGCGATCGGGCTGCAGCATAAAGTGATCAATGCAAGCGACAGCGAGTGGCGCGGCGCAGCTTATGCACAAATCCGCAGAAGAGCACACGAGATAGAACGCTCAATGTTCAACGTCGATACCTACTCGTTCGATGGGGCGGTTATCTATAACGGTGAGAAGTCCGAGAAGGTCAAGAGAGGAGACCTGATATCGGATGGTCCTTATGACCTGGCGGTTTCGGGCGGCTGGGTCGCGACGATTCAGCATCACTTTTTGAATGCTATTGTGCCTCCGCCAGAGTCGAAAAACGCGTTCAGGATCGTACAGCAAGGTAACCTGGTCGTCGCGAGCACGATCGGCACAGAGACCCGGGTGGCGCCCGGTGGTGAGGTGACGTTCGAGACGACTTTGTTCGTTGGCCCGAAACTGCAGCACCAGCTCGAAGACGTAAGCAAGAGCCTCAAGCTGACGGTCGATTACGGCTGGTTGACTATTCTCTCGCAGCCGCTTTTCTGGTTGCTGAGCAAGGTTCACACGGTGGTGCGAAACTGGGGCGCAGCGATCATCTTCGTAACGATTTTGATCAAGCTCGCGTTCTACAAGCTCACGCAGGCAAGCGGCCGCTCGATGGCGAAGATGCGAACGATTCAACCCCGCATGAAAGCACTGCAAGAACGCTACAAAGACGACAAGCAACAGCTCAGCCAGGCGATGATGGAGCTTTATAAACGCGAGAAGGTCAATCCGGCCGCCGGTTGTTTGCCGATACTGATCCAGATGCCGTTCTTTCTCGCGTTTTATTGGGTGCTTCTGGAAAGCGTCGAAATGCGCCAGGCACCGTTTGCACTCTGGATTACGGACCTTTCGTCGAGAGACCCTTATTTCATTCTGCCGCTGATCATGGGCGGCGCAATGTTCCTTCAAACGAGACTCAATCCCGCACCGGCAGATCCGGTTCAAGCGAAAGTCATGCAGATCATGCCGATCGTTTTCACCGGGTTTTTCGCATTCTTTCCGTCGGGTCTCGTGCTGTACTGGGTAACCAACACGATCCTGTCGATCGCGCAACAATGGCGCATCAACACCGTGGTCGAACAGGAAGGCAGGAAGAGCAAGAAATAACACGGTGACGGAGTACCGGGCACGGAGGGTTTGTGAACGACAAGCCTGACTATATCCACGATACGATCGTTGCTGCTGCCACGCCGCCGGGCGTTGGCGGTATCGGCATCGTTCGCATTTCCGGCCCCGCCGTGCCTGAGTTGGCGAGATCGTTGCTGGGAGAGCTCCCGGCGCCACGGGTGGCGACCTTCGCGGTGTTTCGCGATACCCAGGGAGAAGCTCTCGATACCGGCCTCGCGCTCTATTTTCCGGAACCCGCATCGTTTACGGGCGAAGCGGTACTGGAGCTGCATGGTCACGGTGGCCCCGTCGTTATGGCCCTTCTCATCGAAGCCGCGACATCGCTGGGTGCACGCCAAGCGGAGCCGGGCGAGTTTTCCAAGCGTGCCTTTCTCAACGACAAGATCGACCTCGCCCAGGCGGAAGCAATTGCTGACCTGATCGCCAGCGGAACATCTCAGGCAGCAAGAGCGGCGCACCGCTCTTTAGCGGGTGCCTTTTCGGCGGCGGTGGACGCGTTACAGGAACAGCTCATTAAACTTCGCTTGCACGTCGAAGCGGCGATTGATTTTCCGGAAGAAGAAATCGACTTTCTATCGGACGATAAGTTACGCGCCCGAATTGATGAGAGCGATGCGGCGTTTAAAACGCTAAAAGAAGAGGCACGCGCCGGGCGGGTGCTACGAGACGGCTACCGTGTAATCATCGTCGGGCTGCCGAACGCAGGAAAATCGAGCCTTTTGAATCTTCTTAGCGGCCAGGAGGCAGCAATTGTTACGGAAGTAGCCGGAACCACGCGAGATATTCTGCGCGAGCAAATCGATATCGATGGCCTGCTGGTAGAACTGATCGATACAGCGGGCCTCAGAGATAATCCGGACCAGATAGAGGCAGAGGGTATCCGCCGCGCGCGTGAAGCGATAAAGAGCGCAGACGCCATTCTGTGGATCCAGGATGCGCTTAGAGATGACGAGGATTCGCTCAATGTGATGAACGAAGAACTCCCAGTCAACATTCCGCTTATTGCGGTTCGCAACAAAATAGATCTGACCGGCGAGGCGCCCGGGCAGCACAACGACCGGCCGGAGGTTGTCAACATATCGGCGAAGACCGGCGCAGGGATAGACAGCCTCCGCGAGCAGATACGAAAGCTTGCCGGACACAAGGACCTGGGCGAGGGAGCCTTCACAGCGCGCCGCCGCCATATCGATGCGCTGGCAAGAGCGGACGATCATTTCCAGACTGGCTGCAAGGCGCTCGAGGATTGGAAGGCGGGCGAGCTGCTTGCCGAAGAGCTACGGCTCGCACACGAGGCGCTGGGCGAAATTACCGGTTCGTTTACCAGCGACGATCTTCTCGGAAAGATTTTCTCGGAATTCTGTATAGGCAAGTAAGCTTCAGCGTGTCGGCAATGGAAAAAGTGTTGTGTGCGCGCAAATATTCGCCCTTATGCAAAATTGAGCGGAGCGTCACAGTCAAAACTGTGATGCATGTCGCGCCTGTTTTGCCCTAAAACGCTACCTTACGCCGTTCTTGGGCTTGAAGATGGAGAATGCGATGAAGCGCTTACTCGTTGTTTTTTCGCTAATGGCGATGTCGGGTTTGGCATTTGCCGATGGCTTTAGTTACACCTACGCGCAGGCTAACTACGGCACGGTCGACATCGACAGTGTCAGCGTCGATGGAGACGGGCTGGGGCTGAACGGCTCGTTCGGTATTACCGACAGCCTCAATATTGTTGGTGGTTGGCAAACCGCAGACTTTGATGCGGCTGGCGAGGCGGACATATTACGCCTGGGTCTCGGCGTTCACACACCCATCACGGAAATGATGGATGTAACTGCGTCGGTTTTTTACCTTGATGTTGAGGGTATTCCGGGCCGTGCAGATGATGGCGGCTTCGGTCTCAAGGTCGGCCTGCGGGCCAAGGTAAGCAGCATGATCGAAGTCAATGCAGGCGTGACCTATGTTGACTTTTCGACTCGTGGTGTTGACACTGGTTTCGGCGGTGGCGTGTTGTATAATTTCACGGATATGTTTTCAGTGGGATTATCGGGTGAGTGGATAGATGACGTTTCGACATTTTCGCTGAGCGGGAGAGTGTATTTCGGTAAATAAAGTCGATACATGCAACGTAAAAAGAAACCCTGCGTAGTTGCGGGGGTTTTTATGCTGCACTAGGCGCCATCCGGAAATTATCCGAAGCGCGGCAGCAAGCGAACGGACGGGCACCGATTTTTTATCCAAGTAATCCTTCGCGGCGGTACAGGCGTGCGCAGATCATCGTCAGGATGGCACCGGCAAGCAGGGTGCCGCCGACCGAGAGCAGCACGTGCAGTATATTTGTCGGTTCATTTTTTATAAGTCCTACGAGCAACAGGTGTTGGCTAAGGCTCGGGATGAACATCAGTTCCGTGCTCGGTCGGACCATCATGATGCTGACGATCAGAATCGGCAGCGTCGGCGCAAGCAGCACGATGCTGACCCAGGTCTGAGCCTCCTTGAAGCTCTTGGTGAATGATGCGACCAGCGTCATCAATGAGGCGCCGAGCAGAGTAAACGGCAGCAACACAAAAAAGGCTTTCACGACGACAGCCGGGCCGAAGTTAGGCGTCATGCCGAGTTTTTCGAGCGGTATGAATTTCAGCGTCACATAGAACGATACGAGGCTCAGACTCAGCGACAGCGACATGAACAGACAGGCCGCGAAGATTTTTCCGAAGATTAGTTGATCGCGCGTCACCGGCAGACAAAGCAGCGGCTCCAGCGAGCCACGCTCGCGCTCGCCAGCTGTCGCATCGATCGCCAGATTCATGCCACCGGTCAGAAGCGCAAAGAGAAAAAAGTAACTTAACATGCCGAGGAGGAGCGCGGAGCGACCGCTGGGTGTCGATACATCGACGACGTCGATATTCAGCGGGCGAAGAACCACCGGGTTCATTCCACGAGCGACCAGCCGCAACGTTGCGATCTCACGATTGTAAGAGCGGAGCGCCGCCATGGCGCGTCGTGACTCGCGTTGAGCCTGGGTATTGGCGAAGTCCGAAATAACCACTATCGTTGCTGGAATGGTGTCCGCAAGCTCTTCGCCAAAAGCCTCAGGCACCACGAGCACGAGATCGTGCTTGCCGGTCTTGACGGCCTTGAGGGCGGCGGCCCGATCTGCCGGCGCCGCAGTGATATTGATGTTGTGGCTCTTCAGGTACGCCATCAGGTTGGGTGCATATTGCTGGCCGATGACAGGAACATCGAGCGGCTCATCCGCCTCGCCAAGCGATTGCTTAAGTGACAGATTGATCACGAAGGCGAACAGGATTGGGCCGAACAACGGGCCCATGAGCAACGCTGACAATAAAGTCCGCCGATCGCGCAGGTTGTCGCGAACCTCCTTTAGAAAAACTGTCCGGATTGGTCTCACCGCCGGATACCGAGCGCCGTGATGGCTTTGACAAATGCGTCCTCGAGGTCGTCGCAGCCCGTCTGATTGCGTATGCCGTCTGGGGTGTCATGAATTGCAACCTGGCCTTCCGCAATGATGACGATCTCGTCACAGAGGAGGGCCACTTCCTGCATGACGTGACTCGAAAACAAAATACATTTGTTCGCCGCCTTCAGCTGTCGTATCAGATTGCGCAGGGAACGGGTTGCCATGACATCCAGACCATTGCTGGGCTCATCGAGAATGATGTTCTGCGGCTCGTGAACAAGCGCGCGCGCAAGGGCGACCTTGGTTCTTTGCCCCTGCGAAAAGCCCTTCGTTCGCCTGTCGGCGAATTCGCCGATATCGAGCTGTGCAATGACCTGGGCGACGCGCTCGTCGGCCCGGTCCGACGGCATGCCGTACAAGGCAGCGTAATAAGCGATGTTTTCTCTCGCGGTCAGATGTGGATAAAGGCCTGCGGCATGCGGCAGCGTACCAATGAGGCTTCGGGCTTCCAGGCTGTCGGCAACGACATCAACGCCATCGATCGTTGCCGAGCCCGAGTCCGGTCTGAGCACCGTATAGAGCACCCTCAAGGTAGTCGATTTGCCGGCACCATTCGGCCCCAGCAGCCCGGTGATCCGGCCGTCTTTCGCGTCAAAACTGACGCCATCGACAGCTTTGACCTCGCCGAACGATTTACGGAGGTCCTTGACTGCAATCATAACTTCGGCCACGAAGACATCATGGTCTTGGACCAGAGAAGTTGAGGAAGAACGGCATCGCATGTCGGCGCAACAAACATTTGTCAGGATCCAGGTCTTCATCGGCGACGCTTAAGGTCTCGATGAAGCGGCCCATCACTTCCGGCATGCAGCCCGTTCCGGCCTGGCCGTGACCCTGGTGCAGGCCGGTCAGATGCTTTTTGTTCCTGAGATCGACGGCAGCAAGGTCGGCGAAGCGCGGCGGCGTAACCGGATCGGCGCCGCCCGATAACAACAACACGGGTTTGTCCGTCTGTAGGGGTGTCTTGAAACCCGGGTCCAGCCTGCCTACAGGCCAAACCGAGCAGATGGCCGCCAGGGCCTCGACCATAATCGGACCGATGTAGGTAGATTCCAGCTCATCCGCACTGATGCCGGCTTCATCGTAGAAAGGTGCATCTTCAGTACAGATCACTGCGTTGTGCATGCCGATCGCGATTGCGTCCGAGAGCTTGTCCCTGACCATAAGAAACTGCGCCGCGAGCGGCCGATAGTTGTCATTCGCAGCCTCGTGAATCAGCAATGGCATGAGTGCGACGGTATGCGGATCATAGCTAAGCAGCCGAATCGCACCGGCAAGCTCGGCGCCACCGAACCGAACGGAATCCGCAGTGCCGGTCAGCGGATTGGCCAGGTCAACCGAAACGGCGCTGTCAGTCAGCCGTGCTTCCAGTGCTGCAAACTCATCGACGAGGTCCGGAAAACGCTCATTGCATGCTGCCCCCTCAGCACAGCGAGCGAAAATATTATGCAGGGCTTTCTGTGCCTCTATCGCAATGCCTGCGCCAAGTGCGAGCTGCGGCGGCACGACACCGTCGAGAATGACGCTGCGCACGGAATCCGGGTATCGGCGCACAAAATGCTGCGCGACGCGCGTGCCATAGGAGATGCCATAGACGTTGAATTGCGGATACGCTAATGCAACGCGCAGGGCCTCGAGGTCGGCTACTGCAACACTGGTCGTGAAAAACTCAGGGTTATGCGGCAGCGACGCGAGACAAGTCCGAGTTAAAGCGATCGTCTCCTCGGGAGAAAATTGTCCCTCGACAACTTCATCATCGATATCGCAGTCCATTTTCGCAGAATCGCCAGTGCCGCGCTGATCGAGCAATACGATGTCCCTTGTGCGCCGAATATCTTCGAAGGCATGTGCCAGCATCGAATAGAACTCGATGGTGGATTGGCCCGGGCCCCCGGCGATCGGCACGAAAGGGTCGGGTTCCGGCTCCAGGCTCAGGGCTGGTACGACCGCGACACGGAGAGCAAGCAGGGGCGAGGCGGGATCCGAGGGATCAACGTGTCTTTCGAGCGTGCCGCAGCGAGCTTTGATTCCCGGAAAACCCTGCCCGCCACTGATGCGACATTCCTCGAGAACCAGTTCCGCGTGGGCCGCTGGCAGAGCGGAGACACAGGACAGACAAAGCGCGGCTGACAGAGATAGATTTAGTCTCACGGCGGCGCTATCTTCCCGAGTCAATGAAATTAAGTAAAGCTTTCTGGCGCCTGCTAACGCTCCGCATTAGAATGGCCCGCCGCGCAATGCGCAATATTTGACCAGCGCCATGAACACCAGATTCGATGTCATTGTAATCGGCGGCGGCCACGCCGGAACGGAAGCCTCACTGGCTGCCGCGCGTTCGGGCGCGAGCACGCTTCTTATTACGCAAAACATCGCGACCCTGGGTCAGATGAGTTGCAATCCGGCGATCGGTGGCATCGGCAAAGGGCACCTGACGAAGGAAATCGATGCAATGGGCGGCGCCATGGCGCGGGCTATCGATATTGCCGGCATACAGTTCCGCACACTGAACGCAAGCAAGGGCCCGGCGGTAAGAGCCACGAGGGCGCAGGCCGACCGGCAACTCTATCGCCAGGCCATACGCAGTGTGCTCGAGAACCAGCCCGGCCTGTCCATTTTCGAGCAGTCGGTTGAGGACCTGATCGTGGCAGGCGAGCGCGTAACCGGAGTTGTGACCGGAGAGGAACAGCGCTTCTTTGCAAACGCGATAGTGCTGACAGTCGGGACTTTTCTGGGCGGCAGAATCCTGATCGGCAACTCCGAAAAAGCCGGCGGGCGAGTTGGCGACCCGCCTTCGATTCTGCTTGCCGAGCGTCTGCGTGAGATGCCTTTTCGTGTGGCCCGGCTGAAGACCGGAACGCCGCCGCGCCTCGACGGTAAGACAATTGATTACAGCGTAATGACGCCGCAACCGGGTGACGAACCGCGACCGGTATTTTCGTTTATCGGCACACGTGCCGAGCATCCGGAGCAGGTTCAGTGTCATATCACGAAGACCACGGAAGAAACGCATGAAATCATTCGTGGTGCGCTCGATAAGTCGCCGATGTTCATGGGGGTAATCGAGGGCGTCGGCCCGCGGTATTGTCCATCCGTCGAGGACAAGGTCGTGCGCTTTGCCGACAAGCCTTCGCATCAGATCTTCGTTGAACCCGAGGGGCTGAAAACGGACATCGTCTATCCGAACGGCATCTCGACGAGTCTTCCGCATGAAGCACAGAGGCGTTTCGTCCGCTCGATACCGGGCTTCGAAAACGCGGTGATCACGCAACCGGGTTATGCGATCGAATACGATTATTTTGATCCACGCGATCTGCGACCGACACTGGAGACCAGGTTCGTATCCGGACTCTACTTCGCGGGGCAGATAAACGGCACCACAGGCTATGAAGAAGCGGCGGCCCAGGGCTTGCTGGCCGGCATCAACGCCGCTCGCCGCGCGAAGGAGCAGGAAGAATGGTTCCCATTGCGCCACGAGGCATATATCGGTGTGCTGATCGACGACCTGATTACACGTGGCGTTAGCGAACCGTATCGGATGTTCACCAGCCGCGCGGAATACCGTCTCACGCTGCGCGAGGACAACGCCGATCTGCGGCTGACGCCGATCGGAAGGGAGCTCAGCCTTGTAGACGATGCGCGTTGGCGAATATTTGCAACCAAGCGACAGGCTGTGGTCGAAGAGCAGGCACGTCTCTCAGAAAGATTTGTGCGCAATGCCGAGTTGAGCGCTTCGGACAAAAAAATCCTCGGGGGCAAGCTACAACGCGAATGTAATGCCGCAGAGTTGTTGCGACGTCCGGAACTACGCTACGGTGATATTGCCAGGCTTTCTTCGGTAGGGCTTCCTGCCTGGGAAAACAAGAGCAACGAGATCGGCGTCGAACAGATCGAGCAGATAGAACTGCAACTCGAGGTTCAGGCCAAGTATCAGGGGTATATCGACAGACAGCAGCGGGAGATCGAACGGCATGCGAAGCAGGAATCACTGAGGCTGCCGGCTGACCTCGATTATACGAATGTTACGGGCTTGTCGACCGAAGCCATGCAACGCCTGATGAGCACCAGGCCGGCAACGCTTGGCCACGCATCACGGCTCGAAGGCATGACGCCATCCGCCGTTTCCCTGCTGCTCATCCACCTGAAGAAGCGCCGAATGAAGAAATCGGCATGACGGCTGCAGGGTGAGACGAGCACACAGAAAGCTGGCATTCAGGGCCGCGATCGTCTTGTTGCTGAGCGCATTCGGGGCATACATCTACTTCAGCACGCCGGACACGATCGCGGCCGGCGAGACAGTGCTGTATCGGGGCAACGGTGCGGAACCCGAGTCGCTGGACCCGCACAAGGCGCGCAGCATTCAGGCAGCCGATGTTCTCAGGGATATCGGCGAGGGGCTTCTTGGCTATTCGCCAGACGGCAAACTTATCGCAGCGGCGGCCGAGAAATGGGAAATCTCCGACGACGGCCGGCAGTACGACTTCTGGCTTCGGCCGGCAGCCAGATGGTCCAACGGGGAAACGGTAACGGCCGAACAGTTTGTCTATAGCTTTCGCCGACTCGTTAATCCGGAAACGGCGGCGTTCTATGCGCAGGCGCTCGCCGATATTGAAAATGCGGCAGACGTTATTGCCGGCAGGAAATCTCCGGAAAGTCTCGGTGTAGAAGCGCCGGAGAAATTTCGTCTGCGAATCAATCTGACGAACGCAACGCCCTATTTTCTGGGCTTGCTGACACATTGGAGCACATTTCCTACGCATCCGGGGTCCGTCGAGCAGCACGGCAATGCATTCGCAAGAGCAGGAAACCTGTTGTCGAATGGGGCCTACAAACTCGATTCCTGGGAGCTGGGTTCGGTCATACACTTAAGCAGGAATGAGAATTACTGGAACAATGCCGGTACGGCGATCGACAAAGTGCACCATTACGTTACGCCGGAGCCACACGTCGAACTCAACAGATATCGGGCCGGTGAACTCGACATTACGGCTACCGTGCCGCCCGAAGCATTTGCTGCGATCAAAAAGGAGCGGCCGGACGAATTGCGTCTTGCACCGTATCTCGGCGTCTACTATTACGGGCTGAATCTGACCCGGGAGCCGTTCAAAGACAGCCCTAAACTCAGACAGGCCCTGTCCATCGCGATCGACCGTGAGACATTGACCGAGAAAATTACCGGTCGCGGCGAGGAACCTGCGTACAGCTGGGTGCCACCGGGCGTAGACAACTATGAAGCGATTCGTGCCCCATATGCAGATATGACGGCCGACGAGCGACACGCGGCGGCAAGACGTCTATATAAAGAGTCGGGCTACGACGAAAACAATCCCCTCAAGGTCGAAATCCGTTACAACACATCCGAAACGCACCGACGCATCGCGCTCGCGATTCAATCGATGTGGCGGGAGACGCTTGGCGTCGAAGCCACGCTGATCAACGAAGAATTCCAGGTGCTTCTATCCAACATGCGCGCCATGGAGGTTACGCAGGTTTTTCGATCGAGCTGGACAGGCGACTACAATGACCCGCACACTTTCTTGCAGGTGATGCAAGGGGGAAACCCGGCGAACATGACCGGCTACGCAAGCGACGAGTACGACTTGCGGATGCGGCAAGCTGCTGAGCAAACCGATCTCGGACGGCGCCAGCTGTATCTGGAAGAAGCCGAGAGAGTGTTGTTGGCAGACCATCCAATCATTCCACTCTACTTTTTCGTCAGTAAACACCTCGTCAGTCCCCGCGTTCGTGGTTGGGGCGACAACGTGCTGGATTACCATTACAGTCAGAATCTGAGTATCGCCACCACAGAGTAGCCGGGAAGCTTCACCAGTATGCTGCGATTTGCTTTGCTGCGATTCCTGTGGGCAATTCCCACGCTATTGCTGGTGATTGTCCTCGCATTTCTCATGGTGCACGCGGCGCCGGGCGGCCCCTTCGATGCAGAACGCGTGTTGCCTCCGGAAATCGAAGACAATATCGCCAGGGCCTACCACCTGGATGAACCGTTACCGCAACAGTTCACGAGGTATTTGAAGGGTCTTTTGAAAGGGGACTTCGGCCCCTCATATCGTTACCGCGACTACACCGTGTCGGAACTCATCGGTAACGCTATTCCGGTATCACTCAAACTCGGTGTTCTCGCCATGGGGCTCGCCGTCACAGTCGGTATTGCTGCCGGGACGTTGTCGGCGTTACGGCAGAACACCGTTCTTGACCGCGTGACCATGGGTTTTGCAATGAGCGGAATTTCGATTCCGGTTTTCGTCGTTGCGCCTCTGCTAATTTTATTTTTCGCGGTGAAATTGCAGTGGCTGCCGGCGAGCTGGAGTGGTAGCAACAGCAGCTGGCGTTTTCTGCTACCAGTTGTTTCGCTGGCGTTGCCACAGGTTGCATACATCGCCCGTCTTACACGGGCGAGCATGATCGATGTGCTTGGCAGCGATTTTATCCGCACCGCGAGGGCACAGGGACTCGGTACGATATCAATCGTCCGCTACCATGCGATGAAGCCGGCGATGTTACCTGTGTTGTCTTACATGGGTCCGGCGATCGCCGCGATATTGACGGGCTCTGTCGTCGTCGAGCAGATATTCGGCATTCCTGGTGTGGGCCAGTTCTTCGTCCGCGGCGCACTGAATCGCGATTACACACTTGTGCTGGGCATCGTAATTTTCTATGCGGCGCTCGTAATCTTCCTGAATTTCGTCGTTGATGTGGTTTACGGTTTTCTCGACCCCAGGATTCGCCACCGATGAGCGCGGGGATTGTTGTCTCACGGGTCACGACGGAGATGCGACGTTCGCGAGCGGTCACGATAAGCGGCGGCATTCTCATTGCTATCGCGGTCTTCGCGATTATCGGGCCATTCATCAGTCCGCACAGTTATCTGACGACAGATTTCGATGGCCGTCTCGCCGAGCCGACACTGGAGAGCTTTCATCTGTTCGGCACAGACGACCTCGGCCGCGATCTTTTCGTGCGCACACTATTGGGCGGACAAGTTACGCTGCTCGTCGCGATCGTTGCCAGCGTTGTCAGCCTGGTCATCGGTGTCGCTTACGGCGCCGTTGCCGGTTATGTGGGCGGCCGCATCGATGCGCTCATGATGCGCGCCGTAGACGCGCTTTACGCACTGCCATTTATTTTTCTGGTCATTCTCCTGATGGTGGCATTCGAGAGAAACTTCCTGCTGATCTTTGTTGCAATAGGCGCAATCAACTGGCTCGACATGGCGCGTATTGTGCGCGGTCAGACGATCAGCCTGAAGCAACGCGAATTTGTCGACGCGGCGAAACTGATTGGCGTTCCGTCGTGGAGGATCATCTTCCGACACATTACGCCGAACCTGCTGGGCGTCGTCATCGTATATATAACCCTGACGATCCCGCAGGCGATTCTCGTTGAGTCGTTTTTGAGTTTCTTAGGTCTCGGCATTCAGGAGCCGCAGACGTCCCTCGGCGCTCTGGTGAACGGGGGCGTTAGCCAAATGGAGCAGGCGCCGTGGATGCTGCTGATACCGGCTGGGCTGCTTGCGGTAATACTACTTTGCTTCAATTTTCTCGGAGACGGCCTGCGGGACGTATTCGACCCGAGGCAGGAGTCCAGATGAGCCTGCTTAAAGTCAGCGGACTCAATATCAATTATCCGGGATCGCCGCCCGTCATCAATCGGCTGAGTTTCACCATAGAGAAGGGTGAAGCAGTCGGCCTGGTTGGCGAATCGGGCTCCGGCAAGACCCAGACGGCGCTCGCAATTATGGGGTTGTTGCCCCGGAACGCCTGCGCCGCGGGAGAAGTTGTCTTCGACGGCGTGAATATTCTGGGTGCGCCGGAGTGTACGCTGAACCAGTACCGGACCAGGCGCATGAGCATCGTGTTTCAGGACCCGATGTCTGCGTTGAATCCCTATGTCCGAATTGGTGACCAGCTCAAACGGATCCTGATCGAGCATGAGCTGGTAGGCGAGGACGAGGTCGAGAGCCGCTCGCTGGAAATGCTGCAGCTGGTTGGCTTGCCAGACGTGGAAAGGCAATATAGATCGTATCCGCACCAGCTATCGGGAGGAATGCGGCAGCGCGTGATGATCGCCGCGGCCTTGATTGGCCGGCCGGAGCTCCTGATCGCAGATGAACCGACGACAGCACTCGATGTCACCGTGCAGGCACAGATTCTCGGTCTGCTGCGACAGTTAAGGGACACGCTCGACACGGCTTTACTTCTGATTACACACGACCTGGGTGTTGTTGCTGGTAATTGCGAGCGTATGCTCGTGCTCAAAGACGGCGAGCTGGTCGAGTCAGCGCCGACCCGGCAGATATTCACATCGCCGGCACACCCCGATACCAAGGCAATGGTGACGGCGGCAAAGCGATCGGACCTGCTTCCCTGCGCGCTGAAACGGTCGGCAGATGAGCGGCCCACGCTGGAAATCGACAGCCTGGCGGTCAGCTATGCGGTTCCGGGCGAAAGGAGAAGCCGGAGAAAACTGGACGCGGTGCGGCAGCTAAGTATGACAGTCGCGCCCGGCGAAACGGTTGCAGTCGTAGGCGAGTCTGGTTCCGGAAAGACCAGCTTGGCGCGCGCCATCGTTGGGCTAATTCCGGCACAGGCCGGCAGCATGGTGCTGCTTGGAAAACCGCTAAAGGGACTGGTCGAGTCGCGATCCAACGCATCGCGTCGTGACCTGCAGATGGTGTTTCAGGACCCCGTCGGCTCTCTGAATCCGGCGATGCGCATCGAGGACATCATTATCGAACCATTGACGGTTCACGAGCCGGACAGGATCAAAGTGAACAAAAAAGAACGGGTGGCAGCGATGCTTCAGAGAGTCGGGCTCAGCGAAGCATTGAGCAGACGATATCCACACGAGTTGTCGGGTGGACAGGCACAGCGCGTCGCAATTGCGAGAGCGCTGGTCCTGAAACCGAAAATACTGATCTGCGACGAAGCCGTCGCTGCGCTAGACGGGTCGGTTCGCGAAGATATTCTGGAGCTGCTTCGGACAGAGCAGCAACAATCCGGACTCTCGTTGATTTTCATAACACATGATCTGGCAACGGTCAGGCAGATCAGCCATCGCGTGCTGGTCATGTATCTTGGCAGGGTCTGCGAGCTATCGGATACCGAAAGCCTGTTCATGCGACCCAAGCATCCGTACACGAAAGCGCTTCTGGATGCGATGCCGATAGCGGATCCTGATATCGGAATTGTCGTGTTAAGCGAACTCGGCGAAGCGCCATCGATGATGCGGCCGCCCGCAGGCTGCGTGTTTCATCCACGCTGTACCTATTCAGTTTCACGCTGCGGCGAGGTTGTGCCGGAGTTGCAGGATTTCGAAATGACAAGCGTGGCTTGTCATCGGGCAGCCGAACTGGACCTATAGGTGCCGGAGTAAACTTACCGAACTTACCGAACTTTGCGGTGCCATGAAAGGAAGGTTCGGTAAGTTCGGTAAGTTTACTCCGGCACCTTACAGCGGCAATGGAATCGGGATTGGCGTGCCGTTGACGGTCACCAACCCCTTCGCGTATTGGGCCTTCATTTCGTAGAAGTCGCCATCCTTTTTCAAGGCGCCTATCGCTACAAGCATGGTAACGTCGGGACTCATCTCCTGTGCCATCTCGAAAAGCGCTACCGGCAGACGAATATCGGCAGAGGCGTCAAGCGCCAGCAGGAGCGCCGGCCAGGAAAAAACGGCGTCCGGATCGGAGGCCGGAAGATCGAAGCGTAGTTGGGTGGTGAACTCGCCGTTCGGCAGCACGACGACGAATTTATCGATTCGAACTTCCAGACCTGATGTCAGGAGTTTCTGAAGGTCGGCTTCGATAAGGGGATAAATGTCGGCCAATGCGGCCTGCGGGTCAACAGAGCCTTGTGTGCTTTGCAGCGCCTGGATCACCTCGTAAGCAGATGCCGCATGCAGCCGATTAACAACGACATCCATACTCAGGCCAAATTCGCCCAACCCTGGATGGGAAACCCCGGATACATCAAGCTTCGATGTGGCATTAACTCTGTCTCCATCGATCTCACTATCGGCGTGAAGCGACAGACTTCGAAAACCGAATGGCGGTGCAAAGCCGTTATCAATGTCCACACCGCCCATCTCAAGGTGAATGCTGCCGACGGCGAGGCCATGTTTACTTATTTGCCGGTTTCCTTCGATCGTAACCCTGCCAGCCTCAATGCCGCTAAGAACCTCGCCCTCACCCTTGTATCGGAGCGACCAGGGCTGAATGGTGCCCTCAACCGAAATCGCCCCGGTTACGGAATTCATTCGCACAGTAATATCGGCGCCTTGTAATTCTAGCGTCGCGTCGGCGATTTGTGTCGAGCCGGCATCCAGAACGAAATGCGATGTCATTTCGCCCGTCAAACCGACCACACTGTAAATCCTGCCCGGTATCTCGATGAGTTCGCCATTGCCGGGGTCAAGTCTGATGGTGGAGACCGCACTGGCAAGGGCCGGTTTTAGCGACCCGGCGTCGCGAGACATGGAACTAACGGGGAGCAGGCCATGATCGATGTGTGTATCGATAAGCAATGACGGCGGTTGAGTGTAGCCGTCGAAAGCGCCATGGAGTAACGAGCGAAGGGTGTCGTTGCGCGCCTCGATCCGGTGGCGACCTTCCGAGGTGAACCAACCGCGCTCGAAGCTTTCTGTTGTGACGACAATATCGCCGCTTTCACTGGCCGCAAAATCGAAATTCTCCTCAACGCTTTTCTCGGCAAGATGGCCGACGATGGCGGGTGAAATAAGAACGATCAAGGCAAGCGTAACCAGTGCTGCGACAAACCAGCGATTCACAATACGTTCCCATCCAAATACGCAGAACGCACGCATGCTAGCATGCGTGCGTTTTCGACACGGATGTTGTACTTAAGACGATAGGCATCGAATATTGGCTGGATAAAAGGATGCTCCGAAACGAACTGACGAAAGGAAGTTGATATGGAAGGTTTTCGCGCTTTTCGAATTGATCAGAAGAATGACAAGATCATCGCAGGGTTTTGCGATCTCAGCCTCGATGACCTGAGCCCGGGCGAGGTCGTTATCAAAGTCAGCCACTCGACAATCAATTATAAAGATGCGCTGGCGGCCACAGGCACCGGCAAGATATTGAAAACCTTCCCGCTGGTCGGCGGCATTGATCTCGCAGGGACCGTCGTAAGTTCCGAAGACGAGCGCTTCGATCCCGGCAACCAGGTGCTCGTTAACGGTTGCGGGTTGAGCGAAACAGTCGATGGCGGCTACGCAGAATATGCTCGGGTGAAAGCCGATTCGGTCGTGCCGGTGCCGGGCGGCATGTCCGCAGCGCAGGCAATGCAGATTGGCACTGCGGGCTACACGGCGGCATTAGCCATTCATAGAATGGAGCAAAACAACCAACTCCCTGAAGACGGGCCCATTGTCGTTACGGGAGCGACCGGTGGGGTCGGCAGCATCGCAGTCGACATGCTGAATGCCACGGGATATGAAGTATTCGCGCTTACCGGCAAAGCGGATAAATCAGAGTATCTAAAGAGTATCGGTGCTCGCGAGATTCTGCTCCGGGACGATGTCGATTACGGTAAGAGGCCGATGGAAAAAGCAACCTGGGGCGGCGCGATCGATAATCTTGGCGGCGATGCGCTAGCCTGGCTGACACGCACGGTTAAATACGGCGGCAATATTGCGAGTATTGGGCTCGCATCAAGCCTGGCACTCAACACGACGGTTTTGCCGTTCATTCTTCGTGCCGTTTGTCTGCTCGGGATTAATTCTGTTGATACGCCGAGGAACCTCAGATTGCAGGTCTGGGAGCGAATCGGCGGGGATCTTCGACCCCGGCACCTCGACATAATCGGCAGGCGCACGATCGAATTCGACGAGCTGCCCGATGCTTTTCAGGCCTATATTGAAGGCACAGTGACCGGCCGTACGCTGGTAGAGATAAGTTAATCGGCCAGCACCACGACGCAGGGTGATCAGCGACATCGCGGTGAGCAGGCCGCTTCATCGGCAAACGGGGGTAGGTAATTTGGTAGAATCGCCGCCCCTCCGGGGTTCTAAACCAAATCAACTTTTTCATGGTTGAGGAATAGCGATGAGCGCTGGCGCAAGACTTTGGCAGGCAATTGAGGATGAGCGACCGTTGCAGGTGGTCGGCACAATCAACGCCTACTCCGCATTGTTGGCGGAGCGCGCCGGGTTCAAGGCTATTTATCTGTCGGGAGCCGGTGTTGCAAACGCCTCGTTCGGACTGCCCGATCTCGCAATGACGACCCTGAATGATGTCTGTGAGGACGTTCGTCGAATCTGCTACGGCAACGAGTTGCCCCTGCTCGTCGACGCGGATACCGGCTGGGGTAGCGCGTTCATGATCGGCCGGACGATTCGTGAGATAAGCCGTGCCGGTGCAGCGGCTTGCCATATCGAGGACCAGGTCGCCGCGAAACGCTGCGGTCATCGGCCTGGCAAGGCGCTCGTCGACACGGCAGAGATGGTCGACCGGATCAAGGCTGCCGTCGATGGCAGGACGGACTCGAATTTCGTGATCATGGCGCGCACAGACGCGCATGCCGTCGAGGGGCAACAGGCAGCACTCGACAGGGCTGCGAGTTATGTGGAAGCCGGCGCAGACATGATCTTCGCAGAAGCCCTGACAACCGCTGAGGAATACAAGCAGATCACGTCGGCAATCGACGCACCTGTGCTTGCGAATCTCACAGAGTTCGGAAAGACACCTCTTTTCACGACAAAGGAAATGTCGGACGCAGGCGTGCGCTTGACGCTTTACCCCTTGTCGGCTTTTCGCGCCATGTCGGCCGCGGCGGAAAATGTCTACAAGGTGCTGCGTAAGGAGGGCACTCAGCAGGGTGTTGTCGACACGATGCAGACGCGGGAAGCGCTTTATGAGGTGCTTGGCTATCACGAATACGAAGAAAAACTGGACGAATTGTTCGCAGACAGCGGGATTGTTTCCAAAGGAAAGGAATAATCCGGAACCGCCGCTTAAACTGGAGACACGATGGCAGGAAAGAAGAAAACCGGCGGGCTCGCAGGCGTATCCGCGGGAACAACCGCCCTGTGTACGGTCGGCCAGGAAGGCGCAGGCCTGACCTATCGTGGCTACGACATTTACGACCTAGCCGATAACGCCACTTTCGAAGAGGTTGCCTACCTGTTATTGAGAGGCAAGCTGCCCAACAGGTCAGAACTCGACACTTACATCGAAAACTTAAAGAGCTTGCGCGGACTTCCCGATCAGCTGAAGCAAGTTCTGGAAATGACCCCGGCGGACGCTTTTCCGATGGACGTGCTGAGGAGCGGCGTTTCGGTTCTCGGCAACCTCGAGCCCGAGGGGGATTTCGATAATCAAAATGACGTTGCTGATCGACTGCTTGCCTGCCTGCCATCGATGCTGTTTTACTGGCACCGTTTTCATACAGATGGCAAACGCATCGACGTAGAGACCGATGACGATAGTGTTTCAGGTCACCTGCTGCACCTGCTGCATGACAAAGTGCCCAGCGATCTTCACCGCAAATCGCTGGACACGACCCTGATTCTTTATGCTGAGCACGAGTTCAACGCGTCGACGTTTGCCGCAAGAGTAATCACGGGCACTTTGTCTGATATGCACTCTGCGGTGACCGGTGCGATTGGTGCCTTACGCGGGCCACTGCATGGTGGAGCCAACGAAGCTGCGATGGCGCTCATCCGGACATTCTCCTCGCCGGAAGAAGCGACCGAAGGCGTGCTTGCA
>Ga0209980_10000527_pt1 | contig 20715 bp, 17 predicted proteins | sample CR02metaG_FD_183611 | JGI IMG/M metagenome (GOLD analysis project Ga0209980, IMG submission 183611) | Deep subsurface microbial communities from Mariana Trench to uncover new lineages of life (NeLLi) - CR02 metaG (SPAdes) (version 2) | ecosystem: Environmental > Aquatic > Marine > Ocean trench...
AAGCAATACCACCACGAAGAAATCGGTACCAACAGCCGCTTGGACACGTTGCAGGCCGCCGTGCTCTTGGCCAAAGTGAAGCACCTACATGACTGGGCGGACCGACGCCGCAAGCAGGCGGCGGCGTACGACGCGGCGCTCGGCGCAATCGACGGCGTAACTGTGCCCGCCGTGCACGACGGGAATGAGCATGTCTACCATCAATACACGATTCGCGCCGCTCGGCGCGACGACCTCAAAAAGCACATGTCTGACTCGGGAATCGGGTGCGCCGTCTATTATCCGAAACCGCTCCACCTCCAGCCGTGTTTCTCTGAGTTCGACTATCGTGAGGGCGACTTTCCCGAGGCCGAGATGGCCTCCCGGGAAGTATTGTCGCTTCCCGTGTATCCGGAATTGACGCAGCCGCAGCGAGAGAGTGTCGTGAACACGATTCGAAGGTTCTACCAATGAGCAGAGTTCGTATTGCAGTAGTCGGCGCCGGCAGCTGGGGCAGAAATCATGTCCGCACCCTTGTCTCGATGCCGGACGTGGAGCTGGCGGCGATTTGTGACACCGATACCAAACGCCGGGCCGAGTTGGCGCGGCAGTATCAGGGCGTGCTGGTAACGGATTCACTCGACCAAGCTCTCGACGGCGTCGATGGGGTCGTCGTGGCCACGCCCGTCATCTCCCATGCGCGGGTAGCGAGGGAGCTGTTGATGCGCGGCCTGCCTGTCCTGATTGAAAAACCGATGGCGCTGTCGGTGGACGAAGCGGAAGATCTGTGCCGGTTGGTGGACGAGACAGGCGTTCCCGTCGTGGTCGGTCACCTGCTGGTATTCCACCCGGCGGTACAGTATCTGCGGCAGATGATAGCGGCGGGCGAGCTGGGCTCCGTCTATTACCTCTACAGTCAGCGAACGAACCTGGGACAGGTTCGACCGGACGAGAACGCCCTGTGGAGCTTCGGGCCCCACGATGTGTCGGTCGCCTTGCATCTGCTGGAGGAGAGACCCGTCCGAGTGGCGGCCCACGGCAAGAGCTACATACAGCCCGGCATCGAGGACGTCGTGTTTCTCCTCCTGGAGATGAATTCCGGGACGATGGTCCACGTCCAGATGTCCTGGTTGGATCCCCACAAGGCGCGCCGGCTGACCGTTGTGGGGTCGCGCAAGATGGTAGTGTTCGACGACATGCAGGCTCAGGAAAAGATTAAGGTGTACGACAAGGGGGTGGACCGTCCGCCGGACTACGGCTCGTATGGCGAGAGTCTCGCGGTGCGGGAGGGGGATATAGTGATTCCCCGGATACCCAACATCGAGCCCCTCAGAGCAGAACTGAATCATTTTGCCGCGGTAGTTCGCGGCGAAGAGTCGCCCCGATCGGGGGTTCGAGAGGGGCTGGAGGTGGTGCGGATTCTGGCTGCGGCGTCTGAATCACTGTTGGATGGTGGCAGAGTGATCGAGCTGGGACAGACAAGGGTGAGTGCCGAATGACTCCGGCTGAGACCCTGATCGCCAAAGCGGCGGACAGAAGCGCCGTGTTCGGCGTCGTGGGGCTCGGCTATGTGGGGTTGCCTCTCGCCGTCGAGCTGGCAAGTGCAGGATATCGCGTCCTCGGGTTCGACATCAACGAGAAGGTCGTGGACGCCGTCAATGCCGGACGGTCGCATGTGGGAGACATACCTTCGGAGACGCTGGCCCGATTCACGGCCGGCGGTGGCATCACTGCCACCACCGACATGTCGCGGATGCCGGAAGCCGACGTCGTATCCATCTGCGTTCCCACACCCCTCTCCAAGACCCGTGACCCCGACGTCTCGTTTGTCATGGCCGTGGCGAATTCGCTGGGCAAGACCGTTCGGGCCGCGCAGGCTATTGTCTTGGAGAGCACCACATACCCGGGCACGACCCGGGAACTGCTGCTGCCCCGGCTCCAGGAGCACGGGCTCAAAGTGGGGAAGGACTTTTTCCTCGCGTTCAGCCCGGAACGGGTGGATCCAGGCAACTCCGAGTGGCGAACCCGCAACACGCCCAAGGTGCTCGGGGGCGTGACGGAGACGTGCCAGCGGGTGATCCTGGCGCTCTACGAGCCGGCGTTCGACCTTCTGGTGCCTGTCTCCTCGCCCGAGGTGGCGGAGCTGACGAAGCTCTTGGAGAACACGTTCCGCAGCGTGAACATTGGGCTGGCCAATGAAATGGCCATCGTGTGTGACAAGCTCGGTGTGGACGTGTGGGAGGTCATCGAGGCGGCGGCCACCAAGCCCTTCGGGTTCATGAAGTTCACGCCGGGCCCCGGCCTGGGAGGCCACTGCATCCCCATCGATCCACACTATCTCGCATGGAAGATGCGGGGGCTCAACTACAAGACGCGCTTCATCGAGGTGGCCGGCGAGGTCAACTCGGAAATGCCGGCGTTCTGGGCGCGGAAAGTGGTGGAGAAGCTCAACAACGAAGCCAAGGCGGTCCGGGGATCGAAGATCTTGGTGGTGGGTGTTGCGTACAAGAAGGATGTAGATGACGTGCGCGAGAGCCCCGCTCTGGACATCATACGGCTCCTCCTGCAACAGGGCGCAGAGGTGCGCTATCACGATCCGTTCGTACCGGAGATTCGCGAGAGCGATCTCTCCCTCGATTCCGTTGGGCTCACCGCCGAAGATGTGCATGCCGCAGACTGTGTGGTGCTGGCGACCGACCATTCGAATCTCGACTACGAGATGTTGTGCGCCGAATCGCGAGCCGTAGTGGACACGCGCAACGCGCTGAAATGCGGAGGATGATGTGAATGTTGCTGTGATAGGGACGGGTTACGTGGGGTTGGTAGTGGGCGCCTGTTTGGCCAAAACGGGAAACAGCGTCATTTGCGCCGACGTAGACGGTGAGAAGATCAAGCAGCTCAAAGGCAACCGCATTCCCATGCACGAGCCGGGGCTCGAGCCCCTGGTAGCCGAAAATCAGGCTGCCGGCCGCCTCACGTTCACGACCGATGTGGGAGCCGCTGTGGAAGCGTCAGAGATCGTGTTCATCGCGGTGGGCACTCCTTCAGATGAGGACGGCTCTGCCGATCTGCAGCACGTGCTCAGCGTCGCCGAGACCATAGGCGACAACATGAACTCCCCGAAGGTAGTCATTACGAAGAGCACCGTGCCGGTGGGCACGGCGGAAGAGGTTCGCGCCGCGATCGCCGCACGGACGTCCACAGGCTTCCATGTCTGCTCGAATCCGGAGTTTCTCAAGGAGGGCGCGGCCGTCGACGACTTCATGAAGCCGGACAGGGTGGTTGTGGGAGTGGAATCCGACGAAGCGGCGAAAATTCTCACCGAGCTCTACAGCCCTTTTGTCCGGACCGGCAACCCTCTCATCTTCATGGATGTGCGTTCGGCGGAGCTGACAAAATACGCTGCCAACGCCATGCTCGCGACGCGCATTTCGTTCATGAATCAAGTGGCCGAGCTGTGCGAGAAGGTGGGAGCCGATGTGAATCTCGTGCGGAAGGGTGTTGGTTCCGACAGCCGCATCGGTCCGGCGTTCCTGTTTCCCGGCCCCGGGTACGGTGGCTCCTGTTTTCCGAAAGACGTTCGCGCGTTGGTGAAAACTGGCGCCGAAGTGGGCGTGTCTCTCGATCTTCTGGAATCTGTGGAGATCGTGAACGACCGCCAGAAACAGAAGCTGTTGGGCAAGGTGAAGGATGCGTTGGGCGGCGACATATCCGGAAAGTCGGTTGCCGTATGGGGCCTTGCCTTCAAGGCCGAGACCGACGACATGCGTGAGAGCCCGGCGATTCCCCTCATCGAGGGCCTGTTGGATGCCGGGGCGAAGGTGCGTGCCTACGATCCGGTGGCGGAAGGCAACGCCGAGAGGATTTTTGGCGAGCGAATCGAATACGGAGAGAACGAATACGACGTCTTGGACGGCGCCGACGCGCTGGTCATCGTCACCGAGTGGCTGGCGTTCCGGAATCCCGACTTCGCCAAGATGAAGACGCTGATGCGGCAACCCGTGATCGTAGACGGTCGCAATCTCTACGAGCCCGCCAAGCTCAGAGATATGGGGTTCACCTACCGGGCGTTCGGGAGACCCTGAGTGCGAGTTCTCATTACCGGGGCCGCCGGGTTCTTGGGGTCGCATTTGGTAGACCGCTTTCTCCGGGACGGCCACGCCGTGGTCGGCATGGACAATTTCATCACCGGATCGAAAGACAACCTGCAGCACCTCGACGCCTGTGCCGACTTCGAGTTTCTCGAGCAGGACGTCTCGCAGTTCATCGAGGTCGCAGGAGAGCTGGACGGGATCCTCCACTTCGCCTCGCCGGCCAGCCCCATCGATTATCTGCAGCTGCCCATTCAGACGCTCAAAGTCGGGTCGCTGGGAACACACAACGCTCTCGGACTGGCCAAGGCAAAGGGCGCTCGGTTCTTCTTGGCCAGCACCTCGGAAGTGTACGGAGACCCGTCGGTGCACCCTCAGCCCGAAACGTACTGGGGCAATGTGAATCCCATCGGTCCCAGGGGTGTGTACGACGAGGCGAAGAGGTTTGCCGAAGCGATGACGATGGCGTACCACCGCTACCACGGGCTCGATACCAGGATCGTCCGGATCTTCAACACCTACGGCCCCCGCATGCGCCCGGGTGATGGGCGGGTGGTGTCCAACTTCATCGTCCAGGCGCTGCAGGGAACACCGCTCACCGTTTACGGTGACGGATCTCAGACACGTTCGTTCTGCTATGTAGACGACCTCATCGAGGGCATCTACCGTCTGTTCCAGGACGGTAGCGCAGACCCCGTCAACATCGGCAACGACGGCGAATTCACGGTGAGCGAACTCGCCGAAATGGTGGTTGGACTGGTTGGTGGTGATTCGAAGATTGTGATGGAGCCGCTGCCCGTGGACGATCCGAGGCAGCGGCGGCCGGATCTTTCGGTTGCCAAGAGAATGTTGGGTTGGGGGCCCACCGTTTCCCTGAAGGAGGGTCTCGGGAAAACGATAGACTATTTCCGGGAAGTGGTGGCCCCGTGACGCACGTGCTGATCACCGGCGCAGCCGGGTTCATAGGGTCTCACGCGTGCCGGGCGTGCCTCGGGCGTGGCTGGCGGGTGACGGGGATCGACAACTTCGACCCGTTCTACGATCGAGCCATAAAGGAACAGGCGATTGCAGGCTTGCATGGGGAAGCTGGATTTCGCTTCGTCGAGGGTGACATACGTGACGCCACTGCGGTGGGTGGGGCGCTGGAAGGAGCGGGTGCAGGAGCGGGGGCGGACGTGGTGTTGCATCTTGCCGCGCGGGCGGGAGTTCGGCCGAGCATTGAAGACCCCGAGGGGTACGTTTCGGTGAACGTGGGTGGAACCGCGACGCTGCTCGAAAGCTGCAACAAGGCGGGTGTCAAGCGATTCGTGTTTGGCTCATCCTCCTCGGTTTATGGGGATTCGACTCCAGTTCCGTTCAGTGAGGATGCGGAGGCAATGGATCCCATATCCCCTTACGCGGCGACGAAACGAGCCGCGGAGCTGCATTGCAAGGTGTACACCCATCTACATGATTTTCGCATCGCCGCGCTACGATTCTTCACGGTGTATGGTCCGCGGCAGCGTCCCGATTTGGCCATCCACAAGTTCGCCCGGCTCATGAGCAGTGGCGCACCGATCGTGCAGTTCGGCGACGGGTCTTCGGAGCGTGATTACACCCACATCGAGGACATCCTACAGGGGACGCTCGCCGCCATTGACTGGGTCATGGAGGATGCCCCGGCTTTCGAGCTGTTCAATCTCGGCGAGTCGCAGACGGTTCGTCTCAGCTATTTGATCGAACTGATCGCCGGTGCCCTGCGGATTGAGCCCAAGGTTGAAGTTCGGCCGGCTGCCCCGGGCGATGTGCGGCGCACGTGCGCCGATATTACCAAGGCAAGACGCGTGCTCGGATACGATCCGAGTGTGTCGATCGAAGAGGGCATATCGCGGTTCGTAACTTGGTATAATGCTACCTATGGATGTCCGGCCTGATAGTCTAGTAGCGCGTGCGAAGGAGCACTTCGAGCTCCGGGACTATTACGGGTGTGTCCATCTCTTGGAGGAGGTCATCCGGGAGGGGCGGGCGTATGCCGACGCCCACCATCTCATGGGCCTGTCTCTCCACCTGTCGGGCCACTCGGAAAAGGCCCTTGAGTCGTTCGCCGCCGCCCTGGAGCTGAATCCGCTGTACCACGAAGCCCACGTTCACCGCGGTATCGTCCTCAACGAGTTGGGCCGGACATCCGAGGCCGAAGAGGCGTTCAAGAAAGCTTCGGTGGCACGAGGTGCGGAACGGAACGGCATTCCGGGCCATCATGCGGCGAAGCTGGCCAACCAGCACGCCGGCCTCGGCGATGCCTACGCAGAGGTGGGAGCGATGGGCGAAGCCATCGACCAGTACCGCACGGCCCTCAGCCTCGGACCCACCTTTCACGACCTCAGGTACCGCCTCGCCAGGATGCTCCTGGAGGTGGGCAGATCCCTTGAGGCACTGGAAGAGTTGGAAACGCTGGCGGCGGCGAAGCCCGACGCCACCAACATTCACAGCACCCTTGGGCTGGCCCACTACATTTCAGGGGAGACCGGGCGCGCAAAGGAGATCTGGACCAAAATCCAAGAGCAACACCCCGACGACAGTCGCGTGCGAGCCTACCTGGCCATGCTCGAGCGGGCGCATGAAGAGGATTGAGGCGCTGGCGCTGGCGGCGGCCGCGCTGCTGGGTACGGGCTGCGCTGGTGCCGCAGCCGATCACGAAACGCTGGGCGACGAGGCGTACGTGGAACGCCGGTACGACGAGGCTCTAGCGGAGTTCCAGGTCGCCTTGCGGCAGGGGTCGTCGCGTGGAGACCTGCGATGGAAAGCCGCTATGGCCGCCCTCAATGCACGCGAATTGGGTGAGGCCACGATTCAATTCCGAGCGCTGGCCGACGAAGATCCCGACCGGCGCGTGATTGCGGCAGACGGGTTGGAGCGGGTCGCTCGGGCGGCCAGCCTCGAGGGCAACGGCCCGGCGCTGCAGGGCGCCTTGGATGCCAGGCGGGCGGTGGCGCCCGGCAGGGGGCTAAGGACGTTCGCCTTGGAGGTGGCCGTTGGTTTGGGCGAAGACCTCAGCCCGGCCGTGGCACTCTCGGTCGCCGCCTCGGCGCCCGACGCCAGGTTGCAGGACTCCCTGATGTATGGGTATGGCGTTGCGCTGGCCCGGCTCAACAGGTGTGAGGAGGGGATTCCGGTTTTCGAGAGCTTGCTGCGCCGGCGCCGCGAACCCTCGATTCAATCGGATGCACGTGTTCGAGCCTCGAGTTGCGCTCTCGGCCTGGGGCGGAGGGAGCACAATCGTGGGTCTCCCGACGCGGCGGAAAAGTGGTTCTGCCGTACGATCAAGTTGGGGAACAACAACTATGCGGCCCGCGCGGCGTACCTTAGCCTGGGAGATGTGTGGTTCTCCCGTGGCGATTTTCTTGGGGCGAGGGAAGCCTTCCAGAAGGCAAGGTCAGGTGCGAGCCCTACGGACTCTATCTACCAGAGGGCGAGCAGGGGCCTGGACCGGCTCAGAGGGTTTGATCGTTTCCAACCCCTGGAACCGACTCACAACAGGCGGTGTTAGAGTACCTCATGCGACAGAGATTATTCCGTTTGACATGCATATGCGCTCTGGCAGGGTGCTCCGGTGGTTTTAATCCTTTACGGTATTCCTCGCCTCAGGAGTTGCTTGCCGATTCGGAGGAGCGCTTCCGCCGGGGAGATTGTGGGAATGCAGCCCGCGGTTTTCGCCAGGTCACGACCCAACTGCCCGTGCGCGACAGCCTGGGCGTGCGGGCCCGGTTCCTCTTAGCCGAATGTCACTTGGCCAAGTCGGAGTTTCTGGAAGCTGCCAGGCAGTTCCGTCGCGTTGCCAACGAGGCGCCGACCCATCCCCTGGCACGGCGCGCGCTGCTGCGAGCCGGCGATTCCCAGGCCCGCTTGTGGACGCAACCCGAATTGGACCCTACCTACGGCGAGGCGGCCAAGATCACCTATCAGGAGGTCATCGCTCGGTACCCGAGGACGCCGGTGAGCAACCGGGCGAGTCTCAAGCTCGCGGCACTCGCCGAGCGATTTGCGGAAAAGGAATACAAGAACGGAAACTACTATTTCCGCCTTCGCGCAACATTCTCGGCCATCCTGTACTACAAGGTGGTGGTCGCCGACTACGGGGCGACGTCGTATGCTCCGCTGGCGCTCGTCAAGCTGGTGGAGGCATACATCCGGCTCGACTACAAAGAGGAGAGGCGCGAGACCTGCTCGAACTTGCGCCGCTTCTATCCGGACGCCCCGCGTTTGGACGAAGTTTGTCCGGCCGAGGGGGGAGTGCCGTAGGGGACAGGGGGCGAGGCGCGTGCGGATCGGCGTCCTGGGTGGTTCCTTTGATCCTATTCATATCGCCCACTTGATTGTGGCCGAGGCTGCCGCCGAGCAGCTTCGTCTCGATCAGGTGCGCTTTATTCCGGCGGCGGAACAGCCGTTTAAGCCGCAGGGCCACCACGCCTCGGCTGCCGATAGGGTGGCCATGCTCGAGCTGGCGTTGCAAGGTCACCCGAAATTTTTTTTGGATATGCGGGAAATAGAGCGAGGTGGGATCTCATACACTGTTGACTCGCTCGCCAGCCTGCGGCACGATTTTCCGGAGGATGAGTTATTTTTGATGGTTGGGGCCGACGCCGCTCTGGATTTGCCGGGCTGGCGGGACGCGTCCCGGATAGGCGAACTGGCCCAGGTGGTAGCCATGTCGCGGCCCGGGGTGGTGGGGACGGTATCTCCACCCGTCGCTCGGTCGATCGCGGTGCCGTCTGTCGGCATCTCGTCCACCTCCGCAAGACAGGCGGTGCGAGAAGGAAGATCGCTTCGGGGTCTCGTACCTGAGGCGGTGGCCGGCTACATCCAAACTCACGAGCTGTATTGCGACGACGATTGAATGAAGAATCTGCTGACGAAAATCATCGGGTCGCGTTTCAAGCGCGAACTCAAGAAGATGCAGCCGACCCTGGACGCGATTCACGATCACGAAAAGCGGCTGGCCGAGCTGTCCGACGATGAGATAAGAGCCCAGACCCCAAAGCTCCGTGCCATGCTCAAGGAGCGCTATGGGGCACTGGAACAGGAGCTTGCCGACAAGAAGGCGGCGAAGCACGCGTGTGCCGATCCGGCCGAGCGCGAAGACCTCGACAAAGAGGTGCGCAAGCTGGAGGACGATCTCAAGGACGAAATCGAAGCGGCAATGAGCGACTTGTTGCCGGAAGCCTTTGCGACTGTCCGCGAAGCATGCCGTCGGCTGATGGGAACCAAGCTCGTCATCACGGGACATGAGGCCGAGTGGGACATGGTTCCGTACGACGTACAACTGATTGGTGGGATCGTGCTGCACCGGTCGTGCATTGCGGAAATGGCGACCGGTGAAGGGAAGACGCTGGTCGCGACGCTGCCGTTGTATCTGAACGCCTTGCCGGGATACGGCGCGCACTTGGTGACGGTGAACGACTATCTGGCTCGCCGCGACTCTCAGTGGATGGGGCACGTTTACAAATTCCTCGGCATGGTAGTCGCCTGTTTGGACGACACCCAGCCACAGAGCCCGGAACGGCGTGCGGCCTACCAGGCAGACATCACCTACGGCACCAACCACGACTTCGGATTTGATTACCTCCGTGACAACATGGTGTTCTCCTTCGACCAGCGTGTGCAGCGAGGGCACAACTATGCGATCATCGACGAGGTGGACAGCATCCTCGTTGACGAGGCACGGACACCGCTGATCATCTCTGGGCCTGCGGGCCATGAAGGCGATGAAAAATATGCCGAGTTCGACGGCCGGGTAAGACAGTTGGTCAAGAAGCAAACGGCCGTCGTGAATGAGGTGGTCGCCGCTGCAGAACCGTTGGTGGGCAAGGACGAGCCTGAGTACGATGGTGCGGTCAAGTTGTTTCAGGCGCAGCGGGGAATGCCCAAGCACAAGCGCCTGATGAAACTGTTGCAGGAACCGAAGGCCCAGCAAGCCGTGCAGCGAGTAGAACTGGATTACATCGCCGACCGCAAGCTGCCCTCGCGTGATCAGCGCTTCAAAGACGTAGACAAGGAGTTGTACTTCGTGTTGGATGAGCGCGGCCGCTCGGTCCATCTGACCGACCGGGGTCTCGAGGAGGTGAGTCCCACCGATCCGATGCTCTTCGTGGTACCTGACATCTCGGAGGAATTTGGAAAGATCGAACACGATGAGGACCTCTCCGCGCAAGAGAAAGTGGAGCGCAAACAAACCCTCGAGGTGGAATACGCTTCTAAGTCCGAAAAAATCCACATCATCCACAAACTTCTCCAAGCATACTCGCTGTACGAGAAGGACGTCGAGTACGTCGTGCAGGACGGTCAGGTTCTCATTGTGGATGAGTTCACCGGCCGCACGATGCACGGCCGGCGCTGGTCGGACGGCCTACACCAGGCAGTGGAGGCCAAAGAGGGTGTCACCGTTCGTGGTGAGACACAGACACTCGCTACGATCACCATCCAGAATTACTTCCGGATGTACGACAAACTCTCCGGCATGACGGGCACGGCGGAAACCGAAGAGCGCGAGTTCTACGAGATCTACAGCCTCGAAGTTTCCGTCATCCCTACCAACGAGCCGGTCTGCCGCCAGGACGACGACGACGTGATCTACAAGACGCGGCGTGAGAAGTACAACGCCATCGTGGACGAGATCGCGGAGTTTCACCGAATCGGGCAACCGGTGCTCGTCGGCACCGTGAGTGTCGAGGTCTCAGAGAAGATGTCCCGCATGCTCAAGCGCCGGGGGCTCAAGCACGAGGTGTTGAACGCCAAGCAGCATGAGCGCGAAGCGGAAATCGTGGCCCGAGCGGGCTATCTGGGGGCCATTACGATAGCCACGAACATGGCCGGCCGGGGCACCGACATCAAACTGGGTCCCGGTGTCACGAAAGTCGGTGAGTCTCCCGAGGCGAAAGACAGCCCGGTCAACTCCATCGGTGGCTTGGCCATCATCGGGACCGAGCGGCATGAGTCACGCCGGATCGATCGCCAGCTTCGAGGCCGTTCCGGACGGCAAGGTGATCCGGGACAGAGTCGGTTCTTCTTGTCCCTCGAGGACAACTTGATGCGACTGTTTGCCTCAGATCGCATCGCACGGTGGATGGAAAAAACCGGGGCGGAAGAAGGGGAGGTCATCACCCACCCGCTGGTCACGCGTGCGATTGGTAACGCGCAAAAACGGGTCGAGTTGCAGAACTTCCAGGCTCGCAAGCGGCTGTTGGAATACGATGACGTGATGAACCAGCAGCGCGAGGTGATCTACTCACTGCGTCTCTTTGCGTTGGAGGGCGGAGAGGAACTCAAGGCGGAAGTGCAACGCATGATCGACGCGGCGCTGGCACGCTTCGCCGACGGGTTCGCATCCGAGGATCCGGAAGAGTGGGACCGCAAGTTCATCGTGGCCGATCTGTTGATGCGATTCCTCATCTCAGCGCCGGATGTCGAGGATCCCGAAAAGGTGCCCGACCAAGATGCCTTAGTGGAGGTGGTCAAACAGGCTGGACGTGAGGCCTTCAAGGCCAAGCTGGAATCGTGGCGGGAAATCGAGCAGCGCTACGGAGCGGAGAACCTCACGGAGAAGTTGCTGTCCAACTTCATGCTTCAGGTGCTGGACGAGAAGTGGAAAGATCACCTGTACGACCTGGATCAGTTGCGCAACGCGATTCAATATCGTGCCTGGGGCCAAAAGGATCCGCTCATCGAATACAAGAGAGAAGCGTTCGACTTGTTCGAGGACCTCGTGAACGATATCCGCACGGTATTCACCGAACGTTTTTTCCGGCTTCAAGTCCAGGCCGGTCCCCCCTCCGGCGCCACAGCTACCGGGCCGCAGGTGAGGCGAGCCCCCGCCCCTCCAGCGGGATCCGAGGTGAGGGAAACTTCCGATATCGACTTGCTCCTTCCCGGTGTGGCAAAGGCCAGATCCCGACTGGACCGCGCCGTGACCAGCGGTCCTGAGGGCTCCGAGACCTCCAGGTCGAAGCCCACGAAGCGGTCCGGGCCGAAAGTCGGCCGCAACGACCCGTGTCCGTGCGGTAGCGGTAAGAAGTACAAGAAATGCCACGGTAGGGCCGCGTAAGAGGGGAGGCTCTCCGCTCGCTCCGCAACACCTAGCGCCACTCTGCGTTGATTCGGCACCCCGGGTTGCTGCGGGTCCGCCAGATTGCAACCCATGGCCACGCTGCGAGTCACCGACACGAGCCAGGCGGAGCGTCCCAGAGAGAGATTGCTATCTTTGGGACCGTCGGCGTTGACGGCGGTCGAACTCCTGGCGATTCTGTTAGGTACGGGGACGGCCCGTAGCGACGCGCTTTCGGTTGCCGGGAGCCTATTGGCATCCGCTGGTGGAACGGTCCGACAACTGGCGCGCCGAGCGCCGGGTTCGCTGGCGTCCGTTCCAGGTGTCGGCCGGGCCAAATCCGCTCGGATCGCAGCCGCGTTGGAACTGGCGCGTCGCCTGAATCTGGAGCGGCGCGACCCGGGGGAAGACATACGGTCTCCGTCCGACGTGCATCGGCGCTACGGTCCAATGTTGCGTGATTTGGTGGTCGAGGAGTTTCACCTGCTCACGCTGGACGCACAAAACCGCGTGACGCGTCAGTCACTCATCACGAGGGGTATTCTGAACAGCTCGTTGGTACATCCGAGAGAGGTATTCCGCGCTGCGATCGCCGAAGCCGCGGCAGGCATCATAGTCGTGCACAACCATCCAAGCGGGAATCCGGCGCCGTCTGCCGATGACAAGGCGGTCACGACGCAACTGGTAGAAGCGGGCAAGTTGCTGGACATGCCGATGTACGATCATGTGATTGTGGGCGGTGATCGCTACTTCAGCTTTGCGGAGGCCGGCCTGTTGTGACCATTACGGGAGCCGAAATCGATCCCCAGCTGGCCAAGGCGCTGGGCCAGCAGGCCGATCGCCTGGACCTGGAAATGATCGACCGTGCATACAGGTTCAGCGCGGACGCTCACCGCGGCCAAAAGCGACGCTCCGGCCACGCGTTTATTTCGCACTCGGTGGCGGTCGCACGGATTCTGCTGGACCATCACATGGATTCCGTCACGATTGCGGCGGCTCTCCTGCACGACACCGTAGAAGATTCTGATGTCCTGATCGAGGACATTCGTGAGCAGTTCGGCGAAGAGATAGGTGAGATCGTTGACGGGCTAACCAAGATCTCCAGCCTCAACTTTCGGTCCAGCACTGAAGAACAGGTTGAGAACTACAGGAAGTTGTTGCTCTCCATCGCGAAGGATGCACGGGTCATCATCGTAAAGCTCGCCGATCGTCTCCACAACATGCGCACCCTGGAGCACCTGCCGGCAGATCGGCGGGAAAGCATCGCGCGAGAAACCCAGGAGCTGTATGCACCCCTGGCACACCGCTTCGGCATGGCGGGGATCAAAGCGGATCTGGAGGATCTCGCGTTCAAGTTTCTCGAAGCAGAGGACTACAAGACCCTGAGCAAGAAACTCCGGGCGAAACGCGGACAGCGCGAGGAAATGATCAACCGCCTTCGGGTGCCGCTCGTCGAAGCGCTAGGCGATTCCGGTATCGAAGAGTTCGACGTGACCGGCCGGCCGAAGCACCTGTGGTCGATTTACCGCAAAATGAAAGCGCGGGACAAGCCGCTCGAGGAGATATACGACCTGATGGCGATCAGGGTGTTGGTCAAGGAAGTTCAGGATTGCTACCATGTGCTCGGCGTGATCCACCATCAATGGACACCGTTGCAAGAGCGCATCAAGGACTACATCGCGTCGCCCAAATCGAACGGCTACCAATCGCTGCACACCACGATCTTCGGTCCGGGCGGTGAATTGTACGAAATTCAGATTCGCACGTGGGAGATGCACCGCACTGCCGAGTTCGGCATTGCGGCGCATTGGGTATATAAGGAAGGAAAACAGCCAGACGAGTTGGACGAGCGCCTCGCGTGGTTCCGACAGCTCATCGAGTTGCAGCAGGCTGCACATTCCGCCGAAGAATTTCTCGAGTTTCTCAAGATCGACCTCTACCAAGACGAGATCTTCGTGTTCACGCCGAAAGGTGACGTGAAGCGGCTTCCCAAAGGCGCGACGCCCATAGATTTTGCGTTTGCGGTTCACACCGAGGTGGGACTCCGTTGCCAGGGTGCCAGAATCAATCGGCGGATTGCCCCGCTCCATCGTCCCCTCGCGAACGGTGATACGGTGGACATCATCACGGGGCCTCTTGCCAGGCCGAGTCGTGATTGGCTCAATCACGTGAGAACGGCGCGGGCACGACACGGCATCCGCCATTGGGTCAAGCAGGAGCAATCAGAGCGCGGCATCTCCCTGGGCCGTGAGATCCTTGCCCAGGAGTTGCGACGCCGCCGGCTGCCCCGGCCCGGCGACTCGGCGATGACGTCGGCCGCCGAAGCGCTTTCCGTCGGCTCCGAAGAAGGTCTGCTCCAAGCCCTCGGACACGGCGATGTTCCCACCGGTAAGATCATCGGCGCGCTGTTCCCCGACCGGCCCGCCGAGGACGTGGAGGATACCAAGCCCACGGCGTTCGGCCGCGTCATCGATCGAATCAGATTGGGCCGCGGCGTGCGGATCAAAGGGGTAGACGGCCTGCTGGTTCGCTACGCACAGTGTTGCCAGCCCGTCCCGGGCGACCCTGTAGTTGGCTACGTTTCGCAGGGACGCGGAATATCGATACACCGGAGTGACTGCCCCAACCTGTTGACGATTCCGACGGATCCCGACCGCCGTGTCGAGATCGATTGGCAGAAGATGGAGGGTGAGGTCTTCGTGGTGTGCCTTGGTTTGGTGGGAGAAGACCGCCGGGGATTGTACGCCGATTTGATGTCGGCGGTGACGGGTAAGGGCATCAACATTCGGAGCGCCGAGCTGAAGAGCAAGGACGGCGAGATGTTCGGTACCGTGCTCGTCGAAGTGGAAAACGCAGCACAGCTTTCTAAGGTGATGCGCGCGATGCGGCGTACCAAGGGCGTTACATCCGTAGAGCGCCGGGAGCCGCCGGTGCAGAGCGAGTCCAACTGACGGCGTGACGTTCAAACTCGAGCTGCCCTTCACGCTGGCCGGCGACCAACCGCGCGCCATCGCCGAATTGTCCGAGCGCCTGACGTCGAGCGACGAACGGTTCCACACATTGCTGGGTGTCACCGGCTCAGGAAAGACGGTTACGATGGCAAGTGCCATCGCCGCATACGGTCGCCCTGCGTTGGTCATCTCTCACAACAAGACCTTAGCGGCCCAGTTGTACGGCGAACTCAAGGGATTCTTCCCGTCGAACGCCGTCGAGTACTTCATCTCCTATTACGACTACTACCAACCGGAGGCATACGTCCCGGCGACCGATACGTACATAGAAAAGGACGCGAGCATCAACGAAGACATCGACTCGCTGCGCCTGCGAGCTACCTCGAGCTTGATGGAGCGGAGTGACGTCATCATCGTCGCCACCGTGAGCGCCATCTACGGCTTGGGCGATCCCGTCGAGTATCGCAAGCTCATGGTCACGGTCAACGTCGGTGACGAGACTCCCAGGGATGCGATCCTCGAGGAGCTGGTTCGCATCAGGTATTCGCGGAACAACGCCGTATTGGAGCGGGGCACGTTTCGCGTGCGGGGTGACACCATTGAAATCCTCCCGCCGTACGAGGAGCAAGCGGTTCGCATCGAGCTGTGGGGGGACACGATCGAGCGGGTCTCCAAGATCGACCCGCTCACCGGCCAAGTAATCGCTCAGCTGGATCGCTGTGCCGTGTACCCCGCAACCCACTTCGTCGTACGGCGGCCGACCATCGAGCGGGCCGTGGGCGCGATTCGGGAAGAACTCAAGGAAAGGCTCTCTGAGTTGCGAGCGGCCGGTAAGTTGCTGGAAGCCCAACGTCTCGAGACCCGCACGATGTTCGACATCGATATGCTCCTCGAGGCGGGCATGTGCGCCGGCATTGAGAACTACAGTCGCCACTTCTCGGGACGTCTGCCGGGTGAGCGTCCGGCCTGCCTGCTCGATTACTTTCCACCGGAATTTCTCACCCTCATCGACGAATCGCACGTCACGCTCCCTCAGATCGGCGGCATGTACGAGGGAGACCGGTCCCGAAAACTCACGCTCGTCGAATATGGATTCCGCCTGCCCTCCGCCCTCGATAACCGGCCCCTGAACCGAGACGAGTTCCTCGACATCGTCGGCGAGGTGATATTCGCGTCCGCTACGCCAGGTGAAATGGAATTTGCGCTGTGCGGCGGCAAGGTGGTGGAGCAGATCATCCGACCCACAGGGTTGATCGACCCGGCCGTAGAGGTCCGCAGCGTCTCCGGACAGGTCGATGACCTGCTGGCGGAAATCCGCCATTGCGAAAGTGTCGGCGAGCGCGTGCTGGTTACCACGCTGACCAAACGCATGGCCGAAGACCTCACGGATTATCTGCAGCAAACAGGCGTGAGAGTGCGGTACCTGCACTCGGACATCGTTACAATCGAACGAATGGAGATCATTCGCGGCTTGCGCCTCGGTGACTTCGACGTGCTCGTGGGAATCAACCTGCTGCGTGAAGGTCTCGACCTCCCGGAAGTCGGACTCGTGGCGATCCTCGACGCCGACCATGAGGGATTCTTGCGATCCGATCGTTCGTTGATCCAAACCGTGGGGCGCGCCGCACGTCACGTGAACGGACGCGCCATACTCTACGCCGATCGAAAGACGGGATCCATGGAACGGGCCTTGGCGGAGATGGATCGTCGCCGGGTGCTGCAGCGGTCCTACAACGACGAGCACGGCGTAACACCCCAGTCGATCCAAAAATCGGTGGAGGAGGTTCGCTTTGTCACACAGGTAGCAGACGCCCGCTCCGACCCCCCCAAAGGAGCCGAAGAGCCGGGTGGCGAGAGTACGCCCCTCGATCGCAAGAGCCTGATCGAGGTGTTGGAGCAGCAGATGCGCGAGGCCGCCGCCGAGTTGGATTTCGAGGTGGCCGCCCGCCTACGAGATCAGATCTTCGAGCTGCGCGCGGACGGTGATCCAGTACGGCGCTCGCCCCGGGGAACGCCCGGCCGTATGGAGCGCGCCGACACGGCGGAGCGAAGGTAAGATGGGCCGCACGGCAACCCGGAACGTCAGCGTCAGCCAATTGGAGCGACACGCCGCAACCCTGTGGTCGGAGCTGAAGCCGGGATCGGTTGTCTGGCTAACAGGTGATCTCGGCACGGGGAAGACCACCTTCGTGAAGGCGTTGGTTCGTGCAGCCTCCGGCCCTGAGGCACGCAGTCCCACGTTCGCCCTTATTCATGAGTACGACTCGCCATCAGGTGTGATCGTACACGTAGATTGTTACCGGCTGCGGGATCCCGGCGAGGCGCTGGACCTGGACTTTCCCGGTTTGCTGAGCGCCGCTCGGCTCTTGCTCATCGAGTGGCCCGAACGAGCCGGCCCTTACGCGCCCCCTCCCGACGCACACCTGCACTTCGAACACAGTGAGGCGCCGGATGTGCGCCGCCTGGAGAGATTGGCGTGAGTATCTGTCTTGCCGTTGACACCGCCACGGACGGGGCGAGCGTGGCCCTGGGCGACGGCGAAAACCTCATTGCTGAAATCAACCTGGGCCGGCGTCGGGCGGCACGGACGCTGACACCGGCCATCGAACAGTGCCTGCGGCTCGCCGGCCTGACCTACGAAGATCTCGACTCCGTCGCAGTGGCCGACGGTCCCGGAAGCTTTACCGGCCTGCGAATCGCCTTCGCCACCGTTCAGGGAATCGTGACCCAGCGCGATATCCCGGTTTTTGTCGCTCCCTCCCTGATGGTAGCGGCGCTGGCCGCAAGACAGCCTCTCGGGGCTCCCGTTGCGGTACTGTACGACGCGCTGCGGGGGGAAGTCTTTGCCGCTGTGTTCTCGTTTTCCGCTACGCAAGTGACAGTGCACCTGCCTCCGTCTCGGTTGAGTGTGGAGCATCTCATCGAGCGCTGCGACGTGACTCCAGCAGTGGCCGTGGGCGTGGGCGATGGACTGGTGATCTACGCCGCAGCATTGCGGGAATGGACAGGCAATAATCCCATGGGTGCGCCGTTGGGCGGACCCCGTGCATCATGCCTCATTGCCTTGAAGGGCATGGAGGGAGGAGCGCGCCTGGTGAGTGCCGTCGGGGAATTCGAGCCCGACTACGGCCGGTTGGCTGAGGCGCAGGTCCGTTGGGAGGCGGAGCACGGGAGGCCTTTGCCGAAGCGATGACGCGGTATTTTATTCGGGATTTGTTCGGCATTCGGGCGTGTGGGAGAGCCTGTTTGGACGCCCATCTTGGCCCGAAAAAGTGCTCGCAAAAATTGGGTCAAAAGCGCGTATGTTTGGTTGACAAAAGGACTTAAAGCCCCTATAGTTTGGCGGAGTTCGGGCCCGGTGCCGCCTACTTTTGGAGGTTTTCGTGAGTCGTAGTCTAAACAAAGTCCAGCTGATTGGGAACTTGGGAAAAGACCCTGAGGTCCGCAGCACCGCCAGCGGCACCAGGGTCGCCACACTCTCTATTGCCACTGGCAGGCAGTGGAAGAACGCCAGCGGCGAGGCCCAAGAGAAGACCGAATGGCACCGGGTCGTGCTATGGAACAATCGCGGCTCGGGATTGGCGGATGTGGCAGAGCGGTATCTCAAGAAGGGCGACCGGGTCTACATCGAAGGCCGGATCGAGTACCGCACTTGGGAGGACAGGGACGGGAATACGCGGTATACGACTGAGATCATTGGACGGGAAATGATGATGCTCTCGGGCCGGGGCGGCAGCTCAGAGGCCGAGATGGAACCGACTGGTGCGGCCGTCGGGCAGACCGAATCGGCGGAGCAGGGATCGGAAACGTTCAAGGATTTCCCGGAGGCTCTCGATGAGGAGGATGACGATCTCCCGTTTTAAGGGATCCGGAGCGTTGATCGCCGCGGCTGTGGTGGCCGCGGCGGCTCCGCTTTCGGCACAGGATACCACGGCTGTCGTGCAGCAGCAGCGGGTGCACTTGGTGCGCGAAGGAGAGACGCTGTGGACCCTCGCCGAGTTCTACCTCGGCGATCCGTTTCTATGGCCGGAGATATACCGAATCAACACGCTGGTGGTTGAAGATCCCCACTGGATCTTTCCCGGTGAAGAGCTGAGCCTCATTCCACCGGACACCGTACCTTTGGTGGCCGACCCCAACCAGCAGCTCCAGGTAGGCGATTCCGTGCTGATTCCGCAGGTCGACTCCCTGCCGCAGGCCGATTCCCTCCAGCTGCCGATCGTCGGCGACCCCGAACTCCAGAACCAGGTCACGGAGGCTCAGCCGCCCCCCCCGCCCCCCCCGCCCCCGGCCAGGGCTCTACCCACAGTGCTCCGGAAGCTCGGCGAGGAAACGCGAAGAGGCCTCACCGTAGCGCGTATCACGCCGCCGCGGCCCCCTGGTCGACTACGCTTTTACTCCGCGGGGTTCTTGACGGAACGGGAAGAATTTCCTTGGGCCGAGGTGCTCGGCGCCGTGGGCAAGTCGACGCTTTCCACGTTGCGTGCCACATCGTCGGCTACGGTGTACCAGCTCGTGAGCATCCATGCCCCGGAGAACGCCACGTATCAGGTGGGCGATTCGCTCGTCCTGTTACGACTTTCCCGGCTGATACCCGATTGGGGAAGGATCGTGGTTCCCACCGCCATCGCCCGGGTGGTTCAGGTGAGTGGTCGGGAGGTCGAGGCGCTAATTGAAATGCAATTCGGGCGGGTGGTGGACGGACAGGTAGCTCTTCCAGTCGAGCCGTTCCGAGATCGGGGCGACGTAGAGCCCGTGCCCATCGAGAATGGAATGCGGGGGTCCATCATCGCGGTTCGCAACCTGCACCCGTTGGCAGGACTCCTCAACGTGGTGTTCATCGACCGGGGGCGCCGGGACGGGATCGTGCCTGGAGACGTGTTTGAGGTGATTGTGGAGGACGAGGGCTCCGTGTTCCCGGCCAGGCCGGTAGCCACGCTCCGAGTGGTGCACGTGCGGCAGCGCTCGGCATCGGTCATGATCATGTCGCTTCAGGGTGTCGACGTGCGACCAGGCGCAACAGTGCGATTGATTCGTAAGATGTCTTGACCTTTTCTCACCGGCCGCCCCCAGCCGCTACCTTGGCGTGGACGGGCAGCCGCAGCTTTCCCAGGGCGGGGTACGGTTCGACCGTTCCCCGCCTTTTTAGGGGGCATCCGGCGTGACGATGTCTGGACGAGTGCTGGTGACCGGTGGCGCGGGATTCATCGCATCTCACGTCGCCGACCTCTATATCGAAAACGGCTGGGAAGTCACCGTGCTCGACGATCTGTCTACCGGGCGCCGGAAGAATGTGCCCGCCGCCGCGGAATTCGTCGAATGCGGCGTGAACGACACCCGAGCCCGCAAACTCCTCGAGGAAGGTGGCTTCACCGTGTTGAACCACCATGCCGCCCAGATGGACGTGCGGGTTTCCGTCACGGATCCCCTTTTCGACGAGCGGGTAAACATCGCCGGGCTGATCAACCTCCTGGAAGGCGCCCGGCGCGGAGGCGTTCGACGGGTGGTATTCGCGTCGTCCGGCGGTGTGGTGTACGGGGAAGGCGACGCCTTGCCTCATCGTGAACAGGCCCTCAAGCTGCCCGTGTCTCCGTACGGAGTGAGTAAGCTCGCTTCG
>Ga0209980_10000530_pt1 | contig 20681 bp, 20 predicted proteins | sample CR02metaG_FD_183611 | JGI IMG/M metagenome (GOLD analysis project Ga0209980, IMG submission 183611) | Deep subsurface microbial communities from Mariana Trench to uncover new lineages of life (NeLLi) - CR02 metaG (SPAdes) (version 2) | ecosystem: Environmental > Aquatic > Marine > Ocean trench...
TGCGTCCTGATCATGCCCTCGCGGCGGCTGAACAAAGGTGAATCCGCGGTGCGGCTCGGCCGTTTCGTGCCCGCGGCCTCCGGGGAGGCCGGCGCGCCTGCCTGGTCTTCGTAGGTGCCCGGACTTTAAGATTCTGCGGTGCCGGCCCAACACGGGAATGCCTGCCATGGTGCGGGTCAAGATCTGTTGCATTGCCTCGGTCGAGGAGGCGGCGCTGGCGGTTCGCCATGGCGCCGCGGCGCTCGGTCTGGTGGGCCGCATGCCGAGCGGCCCCGGCGTAATCGACGACCCCCTCATCGCCGAAATCGCCGCCTCGGTGCCGCCGTCGGTCGCCACCTTTCTGCTGACCGGCGAGACCGAACCGGAGGCCATCGTCGATCACGTCCGGCGCTGCGGCACCAGCACGGTCCAGATCGTCGACGCCGTCGAGCCCGCGGCCTACCGGGCCCTGCGCCGGGCCGCGCCGGCGGTGAAGATCGTCCAGGTGATCCACGTCACCGGCCCCGAGGCGCTCACGGAAGCGACGGCCCGTGCGCCCTCGGTCGATGCCCTCTTGCTCGATTCCGGCCGGCCGCAGGCGCCCATCAAGGAACTTGGCGGCACCGGGCGCGTGCACGACTGGTCGCTGAGCCGGAGGATCGTGGCCGAGGTCTCCCGCCCGGTGTTCCTGGCCGGCGGGATCCGGCCCGAGAACGCCGCTGAAGCCACCCGCCAGGTGCGGCCGTTCGGGATCGACCTCTGCACCGGGGTGCGCCGCGACGGGCAGCTCGATGCCGAACGCCTGCGCGCGCTATTTGCGGCCCTGGTTGCGGCCCTGGTCCCGCCGGCGCCCTGAGATCGCGCCCGGGGGCGCCCGGCGGGGGCGCCTGGAGCCTGCGCTGGTCCCGCGGGGGCGCCGGGTCGGCGCCCCCGCGATCGAACCGGCCCTATTTGGTCCGGATTCGCCCCTCGATCTCCGGGGCGACCGGGTCGTTGGCGGCGATATAGTCCATCACCGTGGTCGCCATGAGCTTGGCGCCGGCCGCATCGATCAGCGCCTTGCCGTTCTTGAGTACGGCGTAGCCATCGCCGCCGCCCTGCATGTAGTCGTTGGTCGCCACGGTGTAGAGGCGCCCCGGCTCCAGTAGCTTGCCGCCAGCGGTCGCCTTGATGATCCGGCTGCCCTTGGGCGCCGCCGGATCGTATTCGAAGCTCAAGCCCGAGACCTGCGGGAAGCGCCCGGCTTTGTTCTCGACCTCGGAGACGCCGTTTTCCAGGGCGGCCAACAGGTCGGCGCCCGAGAGCTCGATCAACACCGTGACGTTGCCGAACGGTAGCTCGGTGAGCACGTCCTTGCGGGTCAACGTGTCCCCGGCCTCGTAGGTGCGGTCGCCGCGGATGCCGCCGCCGTTGGTGATCGCGACCTCGGCGCCGACGGCCTCGCGTATCGCATCGGCGATCAGGTTGCCCATGGTGGTCTCTCCGCTGCGCACCGAGATGCGGCGGGAATCCAGCATCACCTTGGTGGTACCGACGGCGACGTCGAGCTCGGCATCCAGCTTGGCGTTGTGGCTATCGACGATCGCCTTGATCTCCGGGTCGGGAGCCACCCCGGCGGTCGAGAGCAGGCGCCAGGCCGGGATGACCTGGAGCTTCTTCTTGCCGCGTTTCTCCACCCACTCGACCGAGAGGTCCACGACGCCGAGGTAATGGGCGTCATAGCCGGCCTTGAGCAGGGGAACGCTGCCCTCGTACCAGGTGATGGGCTCGTGATCGTGACCGCCGAGGATAAGGTGGATACCGCGCACCTCGCGCGCCAAGGCGACGTCCGTGGCGAAGTCGAGGTGGGTCAGCGCGACGATGACCTCGGCGCCCATCTCCTGCAGCTTTTTGACAGCAGCGGCGGCGGTCTCCTTGACCGGTGCGAAGGAGACCTCCGAGCCGGGCGAGGACAGCACCTCGGTCTCCGGTGCGAGCAGCCCGAAGAAGCCGACCGTGAAATCGCCGGCCTGGACGGTGTGCAGATCGGTCATGCCGACCGCGGGTTTGCCGTCCGGGCCGAGCACGTTGGTGCCGAGCCAGGGAAAGCGCGACTCTCCGATGCGCTGCCCTGCGATCCCCGGTCCGAAGTCGAACTCGTGGTTTCCGGGCACCGCGACCTCGGTGCCGACGGCGTTCATCAGCTCGATCATCTGGGCGCCCTTGGTCAGGCCCGACATGACCGAGGGCGATATCAGGTCGCCGCCGAAGGTCGTTATGCTGATCTCCGCCGCCGCACGTTCCTGGCGTAGCAAGGTCATCAGCTCGGCAAAGCCGCCCTGGCCGCGTTTGGGCGCGATCTCGTAGACGTCGTTGACGTGCAGGAAGGTGATTTTGGTCGGCTCGGCCGCCGCGACCAGCGGCAGGACGAGCAGAATGCCGATCGCGACCGTGCGCATCGCGACTCGTCTCAAGATGCTACGCATGGTTCCCCCCCTTATGGATTCTGTCGTCATTTCTTGGGGTGCCGTAGCAGGCTCCGTCGCCTGTCTCGGTCCGGCGCAGCCTGCTATGGGCGCGGCGCCGTTCCCCTTTTGATCCAAATAACCACGCAGGGTAGCATAAAACCGCCGCCAAAGGGGCAGCCATGTTGTTTGCGGTCGTCGTTTCGGGCGCAATATGGCTATTATCGCCGAGGCAAGAAATGGGCTGTCCCGGCGGCGAGCGCCGGGAGGACCTGACGACAGGGAGGGAGAGACAATGAAACGCATGTTGATTGCGGCCGGTCTGGCCTTCGTGATGGCGAGCGCCGCGGCCGGCGCGGCGGAAATCAAGCCCGCCGTGGTCTTCGATATGGGCGGAAAGTTCGACAAATCGTTCAACGAAGGCATCTACAACGGTCTCGAGAAGTTTCGCGCGGAAACCGGCATCTCCTATCGCGAGTTCGAGGTCACCAACGAGACCCAACGCGAGCAGGCGCTTCGGCGCATGGCGCAGCGCGGCTCGGACCCGGTGATCGCGGTCGGCTTCGCCCAGGCGCCGGCACTCGAAAAGGTCGCGCGCGAATTTCCCAATACCCGCTTCACCATCATCGATATGGTTGTCGATCTGCCGAACGTGCAGTCCGTGGTGTTCAAGGAGCACGAGGGCTCGTTCCTGGTCGGTGTCGCCGCCGCCATGGCGTCGAAGACCGACAAGGTCGGCTTCATCGGCGGCATGGATATCCCGCTGATCCGCAAATTCGCCTGTGGCTACGAACAGGGCGTCCGCTACGTCAATCCGAACGCCAAAATTTTCCAGAACATGACCGGAACGACACCGGCGGCGTGGAACAATCCGACCAAGGGCGGCGAGCTCGCGCGGAGCCAGTTCGATCGCGGCGCCGACGTGGTCTACGCCGCGGCCGGCGGCACCGGCATCGGCGTCTACCAGGCGGCCAAGGACAGCGGCAAGCTGGCCATCGGCGTCGATTCCAACCAGAACTATCTGCACCCGGGCACCATGCTGACCTCCATGCTCAAGCGGGTCGACGTGGCCGCCTACAACACCTTCAAGACCGCACTCGACGGCACCTGGAAGCCCGGCATCCAGGTTCTCGGCCTGGCCGAGGACGGTGTCGGCTGGGCGCTCGACGAGCACAACCGGGACCTCGTCTCGGCGGCAATGAAAAGCAAGGTGGAGCAGGCGCGCGCGGACATCCTGGCCAGCAAGATCACGGTCCATGACTACATGTCCGACAACACCTGTACCTACTAAGCCGCGGCCACCGAGACGTCTCTAGATGCCAGCCGAAGCCACCGTCCCTTCGGCCGAGGGACCCGGTGCGACCGCGCCGCCGGCGATCGAGTTGCGCGGCGTCAACAAGCATTTCGGGCCGGTCCATGCCAACAGCGACATCTGGCTCGAGGTCGCTGCCGGGACGATTCACGGGATCATCGGCGAGAACGGCGCCGGCAAGTCGACTCTGATGAGCATCCTCTACGGCTTCTATCAGGCCGACAGCGGCGAGATCCGCGTGTTCGGCGAGCCCTTGCAGCTGGGTTCCACCGCCGACGCCATCGGCGCCGGCATCGGCATGGTGTTCCAGAACTTCATGCTGGTCGATCCGTTCACCGTTCTGGAGAACGTGGTCCTCGGCGCGGAGGGCGGCCCGCTGCTCGGCCCCGGCCTGGCGGCGGCGCGCCGCGAGCTGCGGCGCCTCGAGGCCGATTTCGGTCTCGAGGTCGACCTGGATGCCGTGGTCGGTGAGCTTTCAGTCGGGGTCCAACAACGAGTCGAGATCCTCAAGGCGCTCTATCGGGGCGCCCGTATCCTGATCCTCGACGAGCCGACCGGCGTGCTGACCCCGCAGGAAACCGAGCGCCTGTTTCGCGTGTTCCGGGCGCTGCGCGATCAGGGCGTCACCATCGTCCTGATCACGCACAAGCTGCGCGAGATCGTGACGGTGACGGACGCGGTTTCGGTCATGCGCCACGGCAAGATGGTGGCACACCTGAAGACAGCGGAAACCTCGCCGGAGAAGCTGGCGGAGTTGATGGTCGGCCGCAAGGTCCTGCTGCGCGTCGAGAGGCATGAGGCCAGGCCCGGACAGCGGGTGCTCGAGGTCGAAGACCTGAGCCTGATCGACGACCGCGGCGTCACCCGGGTCGACGGCGTCAGCTTCTCGGTTCGAGCGGGCGAGATCGTCGGCATCGCAGGCGTCGCCGGCAACGGCCAGAGCGAGCTTCTCGCGGCGCTGGCCGGGATCCTCCCGATCCAACGCGGACGGATCGCCGTCGGCAGCAGCGAAGTGACCCCCGAGCACCTGCACGACGCGCGCGAAATGCGCGGTTTCGGGCTCGCCCACGTGCCCGAGGACCGCCTGCGCATGGGGTTGGTGGGCAGTTTCGAGGCGCGCGAATCGGCCATCCTCGGGTATCACCGCGACCCCATCTATAACGGCCCGATCCTGACCGATCGTTCGGAGATCCTCGCCGACTGCCGGAACAAGATGTCGGCCTACGACGTTCGGCCGCAAGACCCCAACCTCCTGACCGGAAATTTCTCCGGAGGAAACCAGCAGAAGATCGTCCTGGCCCGGGAGATGGAGCGTCACCCGGACCTGCTGCTGGTCGGCCAACCGACCCGCGGGGTCGACATCGGCGCCGTCGAGTTCATCCATAAAAGCCTGATCGCCATGCGAGACGCCGGCTGCGCGGTGCTGCTCGTCTCCGTCGAGTTGGACGAGATCCGGTCGCTGAGCGATCGGATTCTGGTGATGTTCGAGGGCCGTATCGTCGGCGAGGTCACCGGCGCGGCGGCCACGGACCAGACCCTCGGTCTGATGATGGCCAACGTCGTGCCGGCGGACGCGGCGGTGAGGGCGCCGGCATGAGCGACGGCCCGACCCGTCCGCCGCGCTGGGTCGGCATCGCGCTGATCCCGCTGGTCAATCTGATGCTCGCCTTGGCGATCGCCGGCCTCATCGTGCTGGCCATTGGCGAGAACCCACTGACCGCCCTGCGCTTCCTGCTGTTCGGCGCCTTCGGCTACATCGAGGGCATCGGCTACACGCTCTACTACACGACCAACTTCGTGTTCACCGGGTTGGCCGTCGCCGTCGCCTTCCACGCCAGGCTGTTCAACATCGGCGGCGAGGGCCAGGCCTATATCGGTGGGCTCGGGGTCGGACTGGTCTGCCTGGCCTTCGATGACACGCTGCCGCTCTTGCTCATCGTGCCGCTGTCGATCGCCGCCGCCGCGGTCTTCGGCGCCGCCTGGGCTTACATACCGGCCTACCTTCAGGCCAAGCGCGGCAGTCACATCGTGATCACGACCATCATGTTCAACTTCATCGCCGCGGCGCTGATGGTCTACCTGTTGGTCAACCTGCTCATAAAGCCGGGCCAGATGTCGCCCGAGAGCCGCGAGTTCGCGCCCGGCGCCTGGCTGCCGTTCATGCACGAGGCGCTGGGCTGGTTCGGCCTCGAGGCGGCGCGCTCGCCACTCAACTTGTCGTTTCTCTGGGCGCTCGTCTGCTGCGTGCTGGTTTGGGCGTTCATTTGGCATACGCGTTGGGGCTACGAGATCCGCACCGTCGGCGGTAACGAGACCGCCGCCGTCTACGCCGGCATCCGGCCGGCCCGCATCATCATCATGGCGATGTGCCTGTCCGGCGCCTTGGCCGGCTTCGTCGGCGTCAACGAGATCCTCGGCGTGCATCACCGGCTGCTGCTCAACTTCACCGCCGGCTACGGCTTCACCGGCATCGCCGTCGCGCTGATGGGGCGCAACCATCCGGTCGGCATCCTCTTGGCCAGCCTGCTGTTCGGCGCGCTGTACCAGGGTGGGGCGGAGCTCTCCTTCGAGATCCCGACCATCACCCGCGATCTGGTGGTGGTAATCCAGGGCCTGGTCATCCTGTTCTCCGGCGCGCTGGAGTACATGTTCCGGCCGCAGCTCGAGCGGCTGTTCCAGCGCCGCGGCGCGGACCTGACGGCGGAGGCCTAGATGGCGGAGACCTTCCTGCTGTCGGTCCTGGCGCTCGATGCCACACTGCGTGTCGCCACGCCCCTGGTGCTCGCGGCGCTCGCCGGGCTGTTCGCGGAGCGCTCGGGAATCGTCGACATCGGGCTCGAAGGCAAGATGCTGGGCAGCGCCTTCGCGGCGGCGGCGGCGGCGGCGGTCAGCGGCTCGGCTTGGCTCGGGCTCATGGCCGGGATCGGCACCTCGGTCGCGCTCGCGCTGCTGCATGGTTTCGCCTGCATCACCCACCGGGGCAATCACGTGGTCAGCGGCGTCGCCATCAACATCCTGACCGCCGGCCTGACCGTGATGCTGGGGATCTCGTGGTTCCGCCAGGGCGGGCAAACGCCGCCGCTGCCCGACGCCGCGCGGTTCACCGCGATCGTCTGGCCCGGCGCCGAGGCCTTGGCCGGGATACCGGTGCTCGGCACGCTCTACAGAGAGCTTCTGAGCGGACACAACATCCTGGTTTACGTTGCCTTCCTGGCCGTGCCGCTGACTTGGTGGGTGGTCTATCGCACCCGTTTCGGCCTGCGTCTGCGCGCAGTCGGCGAGCATCCGGAAGCGGTCGACAGCGCCGGCATCTCGGTTGCCGTTTTGCGCTACCGCGCCATGATCTGCTGCGGCGTGCTGTGCGGCATCGCCGGCACCTATCTATCGATCGCGCAGAACGCCGCCTTCGGCCGCGACATGACGGCGGGCCAGGGTTACATCGCGCTGGCGGCCCTGATCTTCGGCAAGTGGCGGCCGGTGCCGACGATGCTCGCCTGCCTGTTGTTCGGCTTCCTCGATGCGGTCGCCGCGCGTCTGCAGGGGGTCGAGCTGCCCATGGTCGGGGCCATCCCGGTCCAGTTCATACAGGCGCTGCCCTATGTCCTGACCGTGGTGCTGCTGGCCGGCTTCATCGGCAAGGCGGTGGCGCCGCGGGCCAGCGGCGAACCCTATATCAAGGAACGTTAGGCGGGCGGCGCGGGAAGCCGCCGCATGGAGGGGGCAATGACCGACGATAGCGACATCGTAGCGGCCGCGCGAGCGGCGATGGCCAGGGCCTATGCGCCCTACTCCCGCTTCAAGGTCGGCGCGGCGGTGCGCGGCGAGAGCGGCCGGCTCTATGCCGGCTGCAACGTCGAGAACGCCGCCTATCCCCAGGGCTGGTGCGCCGAAGCCTCGGCCATCGCCGCGATGGTCATGGCCGGCGAGACGCGCATCGTCGAAGCCGCGGTCATGGGCGGCGGTGACGCGCCCTGCACGCCCTGCGGCGGCTGCCGGCAGAAGCTGTACGAGTTCGCCGGCGACGACCTGCCGATCCACGTCTGTGGGCCCCAGGGCCTGCGCCGGACCGTGACCCTGGGCGAGCTGCTGCCGCTCGCATTCGGTCCGGAGAACCTGACGTGAGCGCGGCCGAGGCGATCGCCGAGATCCGGCGCCGCACCGGCGCGGCGGCGCCGCGCCTCGGCCTGGTGCTGGGCAGCGGGCTCGGCCCGGTGGCGGAGGCGGTCTCCGAAGCCGTCGCCATCCCCTATGGCGAGATCCCCGGGTTCCCGCGGCCTAGCGTCGAGGGGCACGACGGCCGGCTCGTGCTCGGGCGCCTCGGCGGCCTGCCGGTGGCGGTCCTGCAGGGTCGCGCGCACTACTACGAGAGCGGCCGCGCCGATGTCATGAGGATTCCACTCGCGGCCCTGGCCGGCCTGGGCTGCGAGATGCTGCTGCTGACCAACGCCGCCGGCTCGCTGCGCGCGGAGGTCGGGCCGGGGAGCCTGATGCTGATCGCGGACCACATCAATTTCGGCGGCGCCAACCCGCTCATCGGTGTCACCGGCGGCTCGCAGTTCGTCGACATGAGCACGGCCTACGATCCGGCGCTCCGCCAAACTTTTCTGGAGGCCGCGGCAGGACTCGACATGACGCTGCCGACGGGCACCTACATGTGGTTCTCCGGCCCGAGCTTCGAAACGCCCGCGGAGATCCGCGCCGCCGGCCGGCTCGGCGCCGATGCGGTCGGCATGTCGACCGTGCCCGAGGCGATCCTGGCCCGTCATGGCGGCCTGCGCGTCGCCGCGATCTCGGTCATCACCAACCTGGCGGCGGGGATGGGCGAGGCGGCACTGAGCCACGAGACGACCTTGGCCCTGGCCGCGCAGGGCGCAGAGACGCTGCGCCGGCTGGTGGTCGCCTTTTGCGAGAGGATTGCGGGTGAAACGTGATCGCGGCACAGCGGCGATGCGGGGCCGGGTCTGAATCGATGCTGGTCCAGGAAATCATCCGGCGCAAACGCGACGGCGCGGCGCTGAGCGAGCCGGAGATCGCGTTCCTGGTGCGCGGGATCACCGACGGAAGCATCGGCGACGGCCAGGTCGCGGCGTTCGCGATGGCCGTGTTCTTCCGCGGCATGACCATGGACGAACGGGTCGCCCTGACCCGCGCGATGACGGCGTCGGGTAAGGTGGTGGACTGGTCCGGCCGCCGGCTCGCCGGGCCGTTGCTGGACAAGCATTCGACCGGCGGCGTCGGCGACAAGGTCAGCCTGGTGCTGGCGCCGCTGGTCGCGGCCTGCGGCGGGCTGGTGCCGCTGATCTCGGGCCGCGGCCTCGGACACACCGGCGGCACCCTGGACAAGCTGGACAGCATCCCGGGCTACGACACGGCCCCGGATCTGGACCTGTTCCAGCGGGTGACCGAGCAGGCCGGCTGCGCGATCGTCGGGCAGACCGCGGAGCTCGCGCCGGCCGATCGCCGTCTCTACGGCATCCGAGACGTCACCGCCACCGTCGAGTCGATTCCCTTGATCACCGCTTCGATCCTGTCGAAAAAGCTCGCCGCCGGCTCCGACGGCCTGGTCATGGACGTGAAAACCGGCTCCGGCGCCTTCGCCCGGGACCAGGCGGGCGCGGTCGAGCTCGCCGAAAGCATCGTCGCGGTCGCCGAAGGCGCCGGCCTCCCCTGCGTCGCCTTGATCACCGACATGAACCAGGTCTTGGGCCGTAGCGCCGGCAACGCGCTCGAGGTCGGCGAGGCCATCGCCTACCTGACCGGCGCGGCGCGGGACCCACGGCTGCATGAGGTGGTCCTGGCGCTCGGCGGGGAGATGCTGGTTCTCGGCGGGCTCGCCCCCGACCCCGCCGCCGCGCGCGGCCGGCTCGAGGCGGCGCTCGATTCGGGCGCGGCGGCCGAGCGTTTCGCGCGCATGGTGGAATCGCTTGGTGGGCCACCGGATCTGATCGAAGGTCCGGGCAAGCATCTGCCGGGCGCCCCGGTGGTGCACCCGGCCCTGCCGGAGCGACCTGGCGTGGTCACCGCGATGGACCTGCGCCGAATCGGCCTGGTGGTGGTCGAGCTGGGCGGCGGCCGCCGCGACGCTGGGGACCGGATCGATCACGGCGTCGGGCTGGGCGAGGTCGCCGGTCTCGGCGACGCGGTCGGACCGGAACGGCCGCTCGCGCTGGTGCATGCGCGCAGCCAGGAGGCCGCCGAGGCCGCCGAACGGGCGATTCGGGACGCGATCACGCTCGGAGAGACGGCCGCACCCGAGGCCAGACTGATCCACCGGAGGCTGCCCGGGCCCGGGCGATGAAGACGGCGAAGACAGCCGTGAGCAGGAGGCAAATCCGGTCATGACCCCACGCCCCATCGTGATCGATACCGACCCCGGCCAGGACGACGCCCTGGCGATCCTGCTGGCGCTGGCGTCGCCGGAGCTGTCGATCCTCGGCATTACGGCGGTCGCGGGCAATGTGCCGCTGGAGCTGACCGAATCGAACGCACGCCGCATCTGCGAACTGGCCGGACGCCGCGATACCAAGGTCTTCGCCGGCTGCGCACGGCCGATGGTCCGGGCCTTGACCACGGCGGAGGAAGTGCACGGTCTGACCGGACTCGATGGCCACGATTTCCCCGAGCCCACCATGGCGCTTCAGCCGAGCCACGCGATCGACTGGATGGTCGAAACCCTGATGGCGGCCGGCGAGCGGGAGATCACGCTGTGCGCCCTGGGCCCGCTCACCAACCTCGCTATGGCGATGGTCAAGGAGCCGCGCATCCTTGCCAGGATCCGGGAGATCGTCATGATGGGGGGCGGCTTTGCCGAAGGCGGCAACGTGACCCCGGCGGCCGAGTTCAACATCTACGTCGACCCCCACGCCGCGCGGGTCGTCTTCACCAGTGGCTGCAAGCTGACTCTGATACCCCTCGACGTGACCCACCAGGCGTTGACCACGCCGGCCCGGCTCGAGCGCTTCCGCGCGATCGGGACTCCCGTCGGACGCGCCTGCCACGACATGCTGTCCTTCTATCGCCGGCACGATATGAGCAAGTACGGCACGGCCGGCGGCCCGCTGCACGATCCTTGCGTCATCGCCTATCTGCTCGCCCCGGACATCTTCGACGGTAAAGGCGTCGCCGTCGAGATCGAGATCTCATCCGAGAAGACCATGGGCATGACGCTGGCCGACTGGTGGGGCGTGACCGGCGCCGCCCCCAACTGCACCGTCATGAGCGCGATCGACGACGAGGCCTACTTCGGCCTGCTGTTCGAAAGGATCGCCCGTCTATGAGCCCGGAAGCCCCAGAGAGATCCGCGTCGAACCCAAGGCGGGACGCACCATCCCGTGTCTTCCGTGCCGGAATTGCGAGACCGTTGGATTGGATGTGGGCCTCCCCCCTTGTCACAGGAGAATTGAAAACCTGGAGGCGAGGGTGCATGATATGAGTGCGCCATAATAGTGCCGGAAGGCACGGCACTGAGCGCATGCTCGCTTGAGATGATCGCGTTGCCATCGCGATTTGTGGTGGCCAATCGCGAAGGGGGACCTCCCGCTATGTTCGATCGGCGCCTCTTGTTCCTGTTAGCCATGCTGGTGCTACCGGCGGGCGTTCAACCCGCCTCGGCAACGACCAAGGCGGGAGCGATTCAACACATCCAACTGCTCGGGGAGCAGGCTTTTGGCGCCTTGCAGCGCGGCGACATAAGCTTGGAGAAACGTGAGGCCATCCTCGCCGACATCTTGAGCCGAGGCTTCGCCTTACCGCTGATCGCTCGCTTCGTTCTCGGCAGGTACTGGCGGCCGACGACGCCGGATCAGCGCGATACTTACGTCGAGCTTTTTGGAAAATTCGTCATCAAATCCTACTCCAGGCATCTTGGGGGCTTTGTGGGCAGCAGTTTCGACATCGTCGGCGCCGAACCTATCGGCAAGTCGGATTTTCTGGTCACCACGATTTTGCATCGCAAGACTGGCTCACCATTCAAGGCGGGCTGGCGGGTTCGGCTGATCGATGACCAGCACAAGATTATCGATGTGATGGTCGAGGGCATCAGCATGGCGGTATCCCAAAGACAGGAGTTCGGCTCTGTCTTGAAGCGCGATGGCGTGGAGAGGCTGCTGCAGATCCTTTCGGCCAAGGTCGGGCGCATGCCGGCGGCCTCGTGAGCGGAAAAGCGAACCAGGATTTAGACATGGAGTTGTCGATCATCCCCTTACCGCGCCGCGGCGGCGGCTGGCTTGGCCGGACCCCGCGCCGCGGCTTGTGGTTTGGCCTGCTGGTCTGCGCCTGCGCGATTGCCGCCGCAACCACGGCGCGCGCTGATTTCGTTACCGGCTGGCAGGCCTATCAGCGTGGCGACTTTGCGCTGGCGATGGCGGAATGGCTACCCTTGGCCGAAGAAGGCGACGCCCGTGCCCAGTACAATATGGGCGTCATCTACGATGAAGGCCGCAGTGTGGAGCGGAATCGTGCCGAAGCCATCGAATGGTGGACCAAGGCGGCCGATCAGGATTTGGCGATCGCGCAACATAACCTGGCCTTGATGTATATCGACACTCTGGACCAGCAACCGGACATCGCGCGCGCGATCGAATTACTGGAAAAGGCGTCCGCGAATGGGTTCGGCCAGTCCCTCTATACGCTGGGTAAGATCTATGTTGACGGCGTCGGCGTGCCGAAAGACGAGGACAAGGCCTTTTCCTTGCTGTCTGCCGCGGGCGAGGCCGGTTTCGACAAGGCCCAGTACAACTTGGGCAAGATGTACCGCGACGGACGCGGTGTCGCCGCCGACCAGCCGCAGGCGGCCAAATGGTTCCGGTTCGCAGCCGAACAAGGCTACGCCAAAGCCCAGAACAAACTGGCGGTCATCTACTTTAAGGGTAGAGGCGTCGAAGCGGACGGCGTCGAAGCGCTCAAATGGGCGATCCTGGCGGCCAGGCAGGGGCACGGAGAAGCCAAGGAGAACCGAGCACTCTTGAAAAAGCGCTTGAGCGCCGAACAGATTTCCAAGGCCGAACAGCTGGCCGATTTGTTTTGACCGGCCGAGCCCGCGGCTGCCCGGCAATGCAGGGGCCTATGTGTAGTGAAAGGCCACGGAAAAATGCCGGCTTGGGGACCTAAAGAAACGGCTGAACGCTAAAATATATCGCGCTCCAAAGCAGCGCAGAGATCGCGATCGTGAGCGAGATGGCGGAACCAGCCGACCATTTTCTCTCCTCCGATCGCGCGAGATGCGCGTCCCCTGTAAGGTCATGGTGCTCGGAGGATAGGGGTTCCACCGCGGTGCCGTGCATAGCCAGTCTCCATCACATCGGACGCTCAGCCTGCCACCACAATTCTTAACAGGCTGTCAACGACAATGTTTGCGGATCCAACGGCGCTCTCGCCGCCACGCGCGCCGCCGCAGGTTCAAAATCCCGGCTTTTTGCGGAAATCTGTCGAAAAACCAACCTTCTGTGACGGCCGTCACACTGCGGTCCTCGAAACGGACCTATCTCCATATTGGACGGCAGGGCACGGCCCCTGCAAGCCACAGGAGATAGAACCATGTCATGGCAGAAAAGCGCGGTCTTCACCGTCGATTGCATCGCCACCATCATAGGTCTGCTGCTGGCGCTACCCTTCGTCTTGATCCTGGTATCGCCGTTCCTGGTTTCCTACTGAACGCCTAGACACCGAAGCCCCGGGGCCAGGCCGAACAGCAAAGCCCCACGAGCCCTCAAGCACCGCAACTTCAAGCAGGTGTTGGATCTTGGCATGCCGGCCCGCAAAGGGTGGGACCCGCAGCCATTTCCCGCAACGATGAACTATCATCGCGTTCGATTCCACTTATTAGACGCTATGGGCGCCAAGAACCGACCAAAGTGTGACGACCGTCACACTTGAGGGCCGAGGAAGTGACTAAACTGTTTTGAAGTTCGACATCCGTTTTGGAACTCGGACATGCCAGGGCCTCCGAAATGGGGCCACCGAAACGGGAGCGCAAGCGGCGACACACGAGATCCGGGCCCCAGCATCAAGGACGGGCTTCAGGATGGCGGAGGTGACTCGAGACAGAACTCGAGACAGAGTCGGGGGAGATTTTGAAGGTCGGCGTGCGACCGGCCGTTCGATCGAATAGCCAGGGGAGGTCAACGACCAGCGATGTTCAATGCCACCGAAGTCGTCATCGATGCTTTCGAGGCGCACCTGAGAAACGCCTACGTGAACACCTACACCACGCTCGAGCCGGGCTATCCCGGTATCATATCCTATGTCAGCCGCATGGCGCTCGAGATCATCGCCAACAGCGATGCCCCCTACCACGATCTCAACCACACCATGGGTGTGACACTGGTGGGCCAGGAGATGCTCAAGGGCAAGCACCTCCTCGAGGGCGGCGTCTCACCGCAAGATTGGCTGCATTTCACGATCTCGCTGCTCTGTCACGACATCGGCTATGTCCGTGGTATCTGCAAGCACGACCGGGACGGGCGCTACGTGATCAACAGCGCGCAGGACACGGTCGCGGTGGCGCCGGGCGCCACCGATGCCGCGCTCACGCCCTATCATGTGGAGCGGGGGAAAATCTTCGTCCGCGAGCGCTTCGGCGACAACCCGAACATCGACGCCGACGTCATCTGCGCCAACATCGAATACACCCAATTTCCCGTGCCGGAAGCAAACAGCAAGGATTCCGGCCCCAGTTACCCGGACCTGCTTAGGGCGGCCGATCTCATCGGACAGATGGCGGATCCCAATTACATGCGCCGGATTTCCGCGCTGTTCATGGAGTTCCAGGAAACCGGCACCACCCAGAAGCTGGGTTATCGGAACGCCGCGGATTTGCGCGCCGCCTACCCCGCGTTTTTTTGGAGCATGGTGCGGCCCTATCTCGACGACGGCCTGCGCTATCTGAGCATGACTCAGAACGGCAAGCAGTGGATCGCCAACCTCTATGCGCATGTCTTCGCCGAAGAGCACGATCTTCCGAGTTTGGGACCCGAACGCGTGACCGCCGTCGCCTGAACGCCAACCCGAGCGGCGCCTACGGTTCTGCGATCATCGTTAAACCGCCACCGCGTTTAAGCCAGACCGGCCAGCTAGACAACAAGAGGCTTGGATAGCCGCCCGGCTCCGGTACCATGGGCGCCATGAGACGCCTGCGTCAACGGATCGTCCCGCTGCTCATTCTGGCGCTGCTGCTGGGCCTCAGGATCTTGGATCCAGGCGCCACGCAACAGGCCCGTTGGCTGGTCTTCGATACCTACCAGCGCATCAAGCCCCGAATCTACGATCCCCGGCTTCCGGTCAAGATCATCGATATCGACGATGCCTCCCTGGCCCGGTTCGGCCAGTGGCCCTGGCCCCGGCCGGTGATGGCGCGTCTGGTGGAGAGATTGGCGCGGGCCGGCGCGGCCGCCATCGCCTTCGATATCGTCTTTGCCGAGCCCGACCGAAGCTCTCCGGAACAGGCGCTCAAGGTCTGGCCCCAGACGCGCGAGGTCATCGCCCTGCGGGAGTCCGTCGCCGCCTTGCCCTCGCACGACGGCCTGTTTGCGCAAGCCATCGCTCAGGCCCCGGTGATCGCCGGGTTCGTGCTCACCCACAACGCAGGGACGCGGGCTCCGGCCCAAAAGAGCAGCTTTGCCATCGCCGGCGACGATCCCAAGCCCTTCGTGCTCGCTTTCGAGGGCGCCGTCCTCAACCTCCCGGAAATCGAAGCCGCCGCACCCGGGAACGGGGCGTTCAACTCGACACCCGAGGCCGATCTTATCGTCCGGCGCGTCCCGATGGTCCTGCGCCTCGGCGACCGGCTCTATCCCAGCCTGGTGGCCGAAGCGCTGCGCGTCGCGCAGGGCGCGCGCACCTACGTCATCAAGTCCTCCGGGGCGAGCGGTGTGACCGCCTTCGGTGAAAAAACCGGGATCGATGCCATCGGGATCGGGCAGATGAAGGTGCGGACCGATGCCAACGGCCGGGTCATGCTGCATTACACAGAATCGATGCCGGAGCGTTATATCCCCGCCTGGCAGGTGTTGGCGGACGGCTTCGACCCCGATCTAGTGGCCGGCCAGATCATCTTCATCGGCACCAGCGCGGCCGGCCTGCAGGACCTTCGGGCGACCCCGCTGCAGCGCGCCATTCCCGGTGTCGAAATCCATGCCCAGATGATCGAGCAGATCCTAGCCGGTGAGTTCCTGGAGCGCCCGGCCTTCGCGGATGCCGTCGAGCTCGCCTATATCCTCGTGCTCGGTCTCCTGTTGATCGTTCTCTTGCCGATGACCGGCGCGGTCTGGGGTTCGATCGTCGGTGGCCTGGCGGTCGCGGCCGCCATCGGGGGCTCGTGGTACGCCTTCGATGCCCATCGCTGGATGATCGATCCGATCGTGCCATCGGCAATGGTGATGCTGGTCTTCCTGTCGGACACGGTGATCTCCTATCTCACCTCCGAGGCGCAGCGTCGGCAGGTGCGTGGCGCCTTCAGCCGCTATCTCTCGCCCGTGGTCGTCGAGCGCCTGGCCGAACATCCGGAGCAACTCAAGCTCGGCGGCGACCTCCGAGACATGACCATAATGTTCAGCGATATCCGGGGGTTCACTGCGATATCGGAAGGTTTCAAGGACGATCCCCGGGGTCTGACCAGGCTCATCAACCGCGCGCTCACCCCCATGACCGACGCCGTTCTGGTCGAGAGCGGCACGATCGACAAGTACATCGGCGATTGCCTCATGGCCTTCTGGAACGCACCGCTGGACGACGAGCGCCACGCATACCATGCGTGCAAGGCCGCTCTTGGCATGTTCGAGGCCGTCGCCGGACTCAATAGGGAGCTGGCAGCGGAGGCATCGGACGGTGAAGCCGGACCCGACTCGAATCTTGAGGCCGAGGAAGCGGTCTTCGACCACCATCTCACTTCGATCGCGGCCCTGCAGGACGGCGCGGCGCAAGGCTTGGCGGAGGCGCAATACGAGCTCGGCAAGGCCTATCGCGACGGCAACGGCGTGAGCCAGGACCCAAGTGAAGCCGTACGGTGGTTCACGGCGGCGGCCGAACACGGCTACGCCAAAGCCCAACGCCACCTTGGAAACCATTACGCCAGCGGTGACGGCGTCTCGCAGGACGCCATGCTGGCGATCATGTGGCTCACTCTGGCGGCCCAGCAAGGATTGGTGACGGCGGAAATGAGCCTGCAGGGCGTGCTGGCCGGAGCGAGCGCTGAACAACGTAACGAGGCCGAACGAAAGTTGCGAACCTGGCAGGCCGAGACCACACAGGCCCCGTCAATCGAGATCAAAATCGGGATCGGGATCAGCACCGGCTCCTGCCTGGTCGGAAACCTAGGGTCGGACCAGCGCTTCGACTACTCGGTGCTCGGCGATCCGGTCAACCTCGCCTCCCGGCTCGAGGCGCAGACCAAAAACTACGGGGTCGGGATCGTGATCAACGAGACCACCCGGAGCCTGGCGCCGGAGTTCGCGGCTCTCGAACTCGACCTCATCGCGGTCAAGGGCAAGAGCGAAGCGGTCACGGTCTACGGGCTCCTGGGCGATGCGGAGGCCGCCGAACGGCCGAGCTTCCTGGAACTGGAACGACAGCATCAGGACATGCTCGCCGCGTACCGGAACCAACGCTGGCAGGAGGCCCGCGAGTTGATGGAAGCCTGCTCGGCTCTCGATCCTTCCCTCAACCAGCTCTATGACGTCTATCGCGATCGCATCGGCCAATACGAGGAAACCCCGCCCGGCCGAAACTGGGATGGCGTTTTTTTTGCCCTGACCAAGTAGCGCGGGCGACCAAGTAGCGCGGGCGACCAAGTAGCGCGGGCGACCAAGTAGCGCGGGCGGCCAACGGCGCCGTCAATCCTCCTGCGGCAATCCGAGCACGACCTCCGCCACCCGTTCGAGCGCGCCCTCCGGATCGGCGCAGGGACGCAGGCCCTCGAGCGCCGGCGCGTCCAGGAGGCCGAAGACCGGGACGCCGAACTGCAGGCCGAAGGCGGCCTCGGCCGTGGTGCCGTGACCGCCGCCGATGGCGACCAGCGCCAGTGCGGCCCGGGCGATAATGGCGTTCCGCGCGATGCCGATGCCGGTCGCGATCGGCACCGTGACATAAGCATTGGCGGCGCCCGGGTCGTCCTCCGGCAGCAGGCCGACGCTGAGCCCGCCCTGGCTGGCGGCGCCGCGGCAGACCGCCTCCATCACCCCCTGAAGGCCGCCGCAGATCACGGTCAGGCCGTGCCCGCCGAGAAGCGCGCCGAGGCGTTCGGCGGCGGCCAGCTGCGGGGCGGCAGCCACGCGGGCGCCGATCACCCCGACCGGGGCGCGGCAGGGGTTGCCGCTGTCCCGCTGCAGCCAGCGGACCGCCGCCGCGGCGGAGACCGGTTCGCCCCCGGGGGCACCGGAAACCGCCCGCCAGGACCGGGTGGCGGCGTCGAAGCCCTGCCCGCCATCGCGCCACAGCCGCCCGGCGGTCTTGTCCAGCCGCAACGTCACCTGCTTGCCTCCCGCATCATAGATCCAAGAGAGTGACTACCGGAATTACGCTATGTATTAGGCGACTTCGGCGTAGCCGAGCGCGCGCGCCCGCGCCTCCATCTCCAGGATCGGTTGATAGGCTGAAATCGGCAGCACCTCGGCGCCGGCAAGGAGCAGCGCCTCGCGCGCGGTCGCCAGATCCGGATCCTCGAACGCGGCGAACAGCGCGGCACGCAGGCGCGCCACCAGCTCGTCGCCGGCCTGGGCCCGGGTGACGTAGGGCAGGCCGGGCGCGGCCGGCGAGCGTGCCAGCACCCGCAGGCCGTCCAGGGCCTCGGGCCGGTGGCGCGCCAGAAGCGCGTGAGTCACGCAGTCGGTCGCGCAGACGTCGACCTCGCCGGCGGCCACCAGGGCCAGGCTGTTGGGATGGCCACCGCTCTCGACGACCTTCCCGAAGAAGCGGCCCTGGTGGGCCAGATGCGCGACCGTCGCGCGCAGCGCGCTGTAGCCGGACTGCGAGGTGGTATGGGTGACCGCGGCGGTCCGGCCGCGCAGGTCCGACAGGCCGCGGACCGGGTCTTCCACCCGGACCACGATCAGGCTGACGTAGTCGGTCCCGTTGCAGCCGGGCGCGTCGTAGACCGGGGTCGCGACCAGCCTGAGCGCGTCCTTGTAGGCGTGGGTCAGGGGATAGCCGCAGGTCTGGCTGAACAGCAACTCGGAACCGCGCCAGAGCTGGTCAAGATCGACGCCGCGGGTGAGCGCCCGAGGCGCCCCGTCCAGCCCCTCGCGCGCCAGCGCCCGGGCCATGCCGGACCACATGGCGTCGTTGGCCGCCGCGACCTCGGGCAGGTCGTACATGACCAGGTTGGCAATACCCATGCCTCGGATCTCCTTATCCACGCGCCGGTTTGGCGCCTAGCCGTGGCCGTCCGGCAAAGCCTCCAAACGGTCGGCGATCTCGTAGTAGTCTCCCTTATGGGCGGTGAAGATGTGACGGATGGTCTCGAGCCCGCTGGGCGCGTCGATGCCGCCGGCGGCGATTGAGACCCGGTCCGCGCCCAACCGCTCCCAGAACAGGCTGGCGCCGCAGGCGCCGCAGAAGCCGCGCCGCGCGTCCTTCGAGGAGGCGTACCACTTGAGCCCGCGCGCCTCGGTCAGCACCAGGTCCGCGCGCGCCGCCGAGGTGTAGGCGGCGAAGTTGCCGTGGACCTTCCGGCACTGGCCGCAGTGACAGTTCACCACCTCGCGCAAGGGGCCACGGAGCTGGTAGCGCACCGCGCCGCAGAGGCAGCCGCCGGTGGCGCGCGGTCTTGCGTTCGGATCAGCGGGCATCGGCTTTTTCCTTCGTCCGCGCGACCGGCGTCCGCGCGACCGGGGCTTCACCGGATTCCAGCTCGCGGAGCAAGCCCTCGAGCACCTGGATCACGTCGGGCGGCTGGACCACGGCGGCGCGGATCAGGTCGTCGAAGTGCCGGGTCAGGACCTGGATGTGCTCGGTCGAATTGAACACCAGGTACATGTTGCCGACGTACACCGCCGCGCGCTTGGGTCCGAAGATGGTCAGTGGCACGGAGTAGTGCTGCAGGCCGTCGAACAGGAACCAGCGAAAGGTCGGGTAGAGCTCGTCGAGCAGCACGGTCATGGCGTTGAGCTGCGCCGCCCGGCTCTCCACCGAAAGCCGGTCCCAGACGCCGTGGCCGCGGGCAAAGTCCTCGATCCCCTGCAGCGACGAACAGACCTCCATGTCGGTCTCGGGCAGGCGGCTGTAGGCGAGCCGCTCCTCGGCCTGCTCGATACGCGCCTTGGGCACCCGGTCGCCGTAATCCTGATACTCGTAGCGGATCACTTCCTCGGTCCGGAGCAAGTCGGGCAGGGTCGCGGGCACGTAGCGGATCTTGTAGCCGACGGCCTCTTCGTGCCAGCGCGCCAGCCGCGCATCCGCCGGCGAGGCGGCGTCGGACTCGATCTCGAGCGCCTGGGGTAAGACGTCGGTGCCGATCTGGCCTTCCTGGCTCAGGCCGAGCAGCCAGTCGACGCTGACCTGCTCGCGCGCGGCAATGGCGGCGATGGTTTCGGCGCGCGGCAGCCGCTGGTTGCCCGGCGACAACAGCTGGGACAGGGTCGACCGGTCCAGCCCGGCGCGCCCGGCGAAGGCCATGCGGCTCAACCCACTGCGCTCGATCACCTCGCTCAGGCGCGTGCGAAACGCCGCCACGGTCTTGCGTCGGTCCATGATCCCCTCCCCCCGACGGGGCCCCCAGGCCCCCCGGAAAATCGCCGCCATGATAACCGATCGTTGCGAATTATCAACATGTGATCTTATTGGTGACCATTCGCTACGGATCGTGCGCGAATTCTCGTTGCCCCCCAAGCCCGCACCTGGTATCGGGAGATAGGGAAACGCGCCGGGCTCGAAATGGCGCGGCCCAGGGAGACGGAACCGGGAACCGGCGGGGGGCGATCATGACGAACAGGGCGACCGGCGCGGACGCGCCCAGG
>Ga0209980_10000531_pt1 | contig 20680 bp, 15 predicted proteins | sample CR02metaG_FD_183611 | JGI IMG/M metagenome (GOLD analysis project Ga0209980, IMG submission 183611) | Deep subsurface microbial communities from Mariana Trench to uncover new lineages of life (NeLLi) - CR02 metaG (SPAdes) (version 2) | ecosystem: Environmental > Aquatic > Marine > Ocean trench...
GCCGCCACCGCCACCAATCCCGATGACCTTGATCCGGGCCGGCACCATATCTTCCTCTAACGTGATCGCTAGTTCGCTGCCCAAGTCTTGGTCACTAAATAGAATCATGACGTGCTCCTTTTGAAGACTGAGTCCATCACAGTAAATCTGAAAACATTTCTTTAAAGCTGCCGACTACGGCCCGGATGGAGGAGCCCTTGCTCTTGGAGGCCCGCAGCTTGTTCATCTCAGTGGCCTGCCCGTAGAGCAGGAGGCCGGAGGCCGTCGTCCAGATCGGCGAGCTGATGACGTCCACCAGCCCTCCCAATCCCTGGGGTAGACCGTAGCGCACGCCGGTATCGAAAATCTGCTCCGCCATTTCCAGCAAGCCGTCGAGTTGGGCACCGCCGCCGGTCAAGATCACCCCGCCGCGCAAATCCGCTTCCATTCCCGAACGTATCAGGTCGTTGCGCACCAGCGTCAGAATCTCTTCCGCCCGCGGCTGGAGGATCTGACAGAGTTCGGCCTTCGGGACCACCCGCGGTGGACCACCCGCAACCGCCGGAATCGAGATCCCCTGCTCTTCGCCAAGCATACCGGCCAGGCAGCATCCGTAGCGCACCTTGATCTGCTCGGCCTCGGCAAAGGGCGTGCGCAGCACCATCGCGAGGTCGTTGGTGAAGTGCCCTGATCCCATCGGCAACACGCCGCTGTGCTGGACTTCGCCCTCTGAGAAGTAGGCATACTCGGTGGTTCCCGAGCCGATATCGAGCAGCAGAGCGCCGAGTTCCCGCTCGTCGTGAGTCAGCGCGGCCTCGGCGGTCGCAAGCGGCTCGAACACCATCTCGACGACCTCGATACCGGCACGGTTGACGCAAGTGAGCAGCGTCTTCGAGCGCGTCGTGTTGCAGGTCACTAGATGCACCGCCACTTCCAGCCGCGAGCCCGTCATTCCGAGCGGATCGGCAATGCCCCCCTGCTCGTCGACGATGAATTCTTGGGGAATAGCATGAAGGATCTCTCGATCCGAGGGCAGCGCCGCCGCCTGCGCGGCCTCGAGCACTCGCTCGATGTCGAGGCGATTGATCTCTCGGTTCTTTCTTGCCACCGAAACCATTCCGCGCGAATTGACACAGCGCACATCGGTGCCCGCCATGCCGACGTAGGCGCGATCGACCTCGACGCCGGCCATGACCTCGGCCTCTTCGGAAGCTTTCTTCAAGGCGGCGACCGTGGCCTCGACATTGACAACGTGCCCCTTGCGCGTACCTCGGTTGGCGGCGTAGCCCTTGCCCACGACCTCCATGAAGCCATGCTCATTGGCCTGACCGATCAAGACACCGACTTTTGATGAGCCGATGTCGATGACAACGGTGCGGGAACTCGGCTTAGGCATCTCTTTGGCCCTCCAGGTTGTGCGGCTTCGGAACCGCCGGTTGAAACACAATTCGTCCACCAAATCTCAGATCGACCGCTCCGATTGGAGACAGCCGGAATAATCGTCGTTCGAGCTGGGGACCGTACCGGACCAGCGAGGCAAGTCCGTCGGCCAGGTTCAGTGAGGACACAAAGATCGGAAATGGCAACCCTGCTGTGATCACCCGAAAATCGGTCGACGTCAAAACGCTGATCTCGGACAAACCCTCGCTGAAAGGCAGCCGCTTTCGGCGCCACGAGTCGAGCAAGGCGAGCCCGCTGGCGACTAGGTCCAAGCGGTCCTGCGGAACCGACATCAAGACCAAGTCAGCCGAGTCGATGCTCGGATCATTGGGATCGAAAGGCCCTATGACGCGACCGGCCGGATCCAAGTACGCCAGACTCTCGCCCTGCACCATCAAAGCGACCGGGTCTTTCTCCAGAATCTCGACCTCCAAGCGGTTGGGCGGGCACCGCCTGAGCCGGGCCCCGCTGACCCAATTGTGGTCGGCGAGCGCCGCTTCCACGTCGCGCAGATCCACGGCGAAGAGGTGCTTCCCGACCAGTGGTGTGAGTCGCTGCTCGGCCCAGGACGCGGACACCCTTCGGGTGCTCGCGACGCTCACCTCTTGCACGATGAATTGGTCCGAAAGAAGAATCCAACCGGCAAGCGCGCTCGGCAGCCCGACGATCGCTACGGCCGCCAGAAAGGGCCGGGCCAACCGGAAGATCAGCTTTCGGCGGCGATGTCGCGAGACGAACTGACGCCGGCGAAAGTGCTCCAGCTCGGGCATGGGCAGCGGCGGTCGTCTCAGTCGATCGCTCACGCCGATTCCTCCGCTCGTTCCTGAGCGCCTTCCGCAGCCAGCTCGGCGGCGAGTCGATACACATCGCCGGCCCCCATGGTAATCACCACGGCGCCGGGATCAACCGCGGACTCGAGCTGTGCTCTCGCCTCCACAAACCCCATCGCGTCCTCCACCTTTGGATGGCCGACTCGCCTGGCGGCGTCGGAGATCAGGGCGCTGCTCACCCCCTCGATAGGCGCTTCTCGGGACGGATAGATCTCGGTCACTATGGCATGGTCGGCAGCCAGCAACGCCTGGCCGAACGCCTCCGCCTGATCCCGCGTGCGGCTGAAGAGGTGCGGCTGGAAGACAACGTGCAATTTTCTGCCGGGGAACGCCGAGCGGGCGGCCTCCAGCGTCGCCGCCACCTCGGTTGGATGGTGGGCGTAGTCGTCGATCACCTCCGCGCCGTGCCAACTTCCCAAGCGCTCGAAGCGACGATGAACGCCGGAAAACTTCTCCAGCGCCGAGGCGATCTGCTCGAAGTCGAGACCGACGGCCCGGCCGACGGCTATTGCAGCCAGCGCATTCTGGGTGTTGTGTCGTCCCGGCAGCGGGATCCTGACTGAGCCGAGCCGTCCGTCGGTGGCGGAGTGCACGGTGAACCTCGCTCCCCCGTCGACGAATTCGAGGTCTCGAGCCGACAATTCGGCATGCGGCGAGAAGCCGTAGGTCAGTGTCCGCCGGTCGCTCAATCTCGGCAGAATCGCGCGGACGTTGGGGTCGTCCAGACAGACAATGAGCTCGCCGAAAAACGGCACCTTCGAAGCAAATCGAACGAAGGCATCGCAGATATCATCGAGATCTCGATAGGTGTCCAGATGATCCGTATCGATCGAGGTCACCACCGCCAGGATCGGCTGCAGCCTGAGAAAACTCCGGTCGAACTCGTCGGCCTCCGCAACCAGGTAATCGCTATGGCCCAGCCGGGCACCGGTGCCGGAAACTCGCAGCCGGCCGCCGACAATTACCGTCGGATCCAGGCCGGCCTCGGTCAGCACGGTCCCGATCAAAGATGTCGTGGTGGTCTTGCCGTGAGTGCCGGCCACCGCGATTCCATACTTGAGACGCATCAGTTCCGCCAGCATCTCGGCTCGGCGTACGATCGTGAGGCCTCGCTCGCGCGCTCCTCGGACCTCGACGTTGGCCTCGTCGACCGCCGACGACACCACCACCAGGTCGACCGAATCGAGATGCGCCGGCGAATGGCCGATCTCGACTCTCACCCCGAGCTTGCGTAGCCTTAGCGTCGCCTCGCTCTCGCGCAGGTCGCAGCCGGTGACCGTAAGATCGTAGTCCGTAAGAACCTCCGCGATGCCGCTCATCCCGGCGCCACCGATGCCGATGAAATGAACGTTCGAAAGGTCCGCGAAACGGCTAAACATCAGGCGGCACCCCTCTGCGTCCTGGCGGCTCGCTCGAGAGCTTCGGAAATCTCCGCCGCCGCCGCGGGTTTTGCCAGCGACCGAGCCGACAACGCCATCGACTCCAACCGGGGGCGGTCGCTCAAGAGCTGTGCGATCGTGTCTCCCAAGTTCTTGGCTGTGACCTCCTCGCCGGCCAGGACCACGGCGGCGCCGGAATCCGCCATCCGCTCGGCGTTGAATCTCTGGTGCCCGGCTCCGGCTGCGGTCAAGGGAATCAGGATTGCCGGACGCCCGGCAGCGCCGAGTTCCGCTATCGCCAGAGCGCCCGCTCTCGAAACCACCAACTGGGCTTTGGCCATGGCCGCTGCCATGTCGTCAATGAACGGCACTATCTCAACCGTCGGCTCAACCCTAGGCTCGACCATAAGCTCCAGCTTCGACTCGAGCTTCGGGCTCTGGACCCTCCCGAGATCGGCCATCCCGAGATCAGCCATCCCGAGATCACAATACGCGGTCCGTACCGACGCGAGGTCTGCACGCCCGGTCTGGTGCGTGATACTCAAACCAGCCAGGCCGGCTGCGCTCGAGAGGCGGCGCACGACGGATGGCATCACGTCGTTGATCTGAACCGCTCCCTGACTGCCTCCCAAGACCAGCAGATGTGGATCCTGGGCCGGTAGCGGATCGACCTCGTGAAAACTCCTGCGCACCGGAGTCCCGCTGACGACGGTCTCGCACGCGAGCAGCCGAGCGGCATCCTCATGAGCCACAAAGGCTGCCTTACACCACCTCGAGGCGATCCGGTTGGCCCACCCCGCGACGGCGTTGGGCTCCAGCAAGAACACCGGCCGCCCGGCCAGCCTCGCGCCAAGAAGTGCCGGTGTCGAGACGTAGCCGCCGGTGCCCAGAACGACGTCCGCAGCGAGCCGGCGCACCAGGCTCCGTGCCCGCAGGCTGGAGGCCATCAGGGTCGCGACCGCCCCCGCCTTCGCGGCAAGCCCCTTGCCCACCCATGGCTTGGCTTCGAGCGTGTGAAACGGAACATCGGCCGCACGCACCAGCGTCTCTTCCATGCTCGATGGGCGTCCGATCCAGCTCACCAAGTTACCTCGCTCGGCAAGCTCGGCTGCAATCGCCAGCGCCGGATACACGTGGCCCCCGGTCCCACCCCCCGCCATGAGGATGTGGATCGACTCTTGGCGCTTGCCGCGATCTTCATCATGCATGCTGTGACACGTTCAGAATCACTCCGGACGCGGCCAGGCTCGCGACCAGCGAGGACCCACCGTACGAAACAAATGGCAAAGTGATACCGGTCGCCGGAAGCAGGGCCAGAGCAACGCTCATATGAATGGCAGCTTGGACGCAAAGCCCACCGGTGAGACCCCAAGCCAGGTAGCGGCCCAGGGCGTCCGGGGCCCGGTGACCTGCGCGGGCGCCGCGCCATAGAAGCACGCCAAAAAGCGCTACCAGGATCAAGCAGCCGAGGAGTCCGAGTTCCTCGGCAACAATCGAGAATACGAAGTCCGAATGCGGATAGGGCAGGAAGTGTAGTTTCTGCAAGCCCTGCCCGAGGCCCAGGCCGAAGATTCCTCCGGAACCAACGGCGATCAAGGACTGCAAGGCCTGAAACCCGGTACCCAGAGGATCGGCCGCGGGATCGAGGAAGGCGAGCCAACGAGCCCTTCGGTAGGGCTCGAAGTAGATTGCCGCCGCCACCAGAGGACCCACCAGCGCTGCCGCCGCGAGAATGCGCCACAGCGGAAGCCCGGCGAAGAAAAGCAGCAGTGCGGTCATCGCGATCAGCATGGCCGCGGTGCCGAGGTCACGCCCCAGAAGCACGAGAGTCGCCAGGCTTCCTGCGGTCAGAATCGCCGGCAAGACGAACCTCCGGTTGTCGCGCAGCGTGTCCGTCTTTGCCAACTGATATGCCAGCAGAGGCACCAGGGCGAACTTGGCCAGCTCCGACGGTTGAAACGACATTCCGGCGATGATCAACCAACGGTTGGTGCCGTTGAGCGTCGGCGAGATCAGCGCCAGGAGCAACAACGCCACGGTAAGCGCGAACAGGCTCCAAACGACCGGCTTGCGCCCGAACAGTTGATAGTCGAAATGCATCAGAATCCACATGAGGAGGATGCCGACCACCGCGGCAAAAAACTGCGTCAGCATTAGCGCGCCCTCAGAGCCTTGATCTCGCGCCGTGGCAACGCTGGCCGAATAGACCGCGGTCAAGCCGAAACCCACGAGGACCAGCACCGTGGTAAAGAGCACGGCGTCGAATGCGAGCTTCTTAGCCATTGGTTCCTCGTCCACCGACAACGGCGCCATCGCCGCCATCTCCGTCATCTTCACCGTCTCCAATAGCCTGGCCCGACGCCAGAGCCCGCACGAGCCGGCGAAAATGGTCGCCGCGGGCCGAGAAGTTCGCATACTGATCAAAGCTGGTACACCCCGGGGACAGCAGGACAGTTTCACCGCGCACGGCAACTTCCGCCGCGTGACGTACCGCCGTCTCGAGATCTCCCGATTCTTCCAGTGGCGCCGAGCCTTCGAGAACGGCCCTGAGCTCGTCCGCGGCCTCGCCGATCAAATAAGCGCGCGCCGCCTTCTCTCCCACCGGCTCATGCAGCGGCACGAAGCTTTCGCCTTTGCTTCGACCCCCGAGGATCAGATGAACCTTACCCGCGGGCATGGCCTCCAACGACTTGAGCACCGCGCCGACGTTGGTGCCTTTCGAGTCATCGATCCACTGGACGCCGTCGAGCAGGCCCACGGTCTCCATCCGATGCGGGAGTCCCTCGAATCCGGCCAGCGCGGCGCCGAAGCCGACCGGAGAGGCCCCTACCGAGCGAGCCAGGAGCGCAGCCGCCATCGCATTCTCGAGATTGTGTTCGCCCTGCAGGGACACGTCAGAGCGCCGGAAAAGCTCGTGAGCTCCGGTCTCGGGATCGACCTCCACCACCAGGTCTCCGTCGAGATAGCAGCCGTCCTCGACCTTTTCGAGGCGGGAAAAGTAGCGTTTGCGCGCGCGTGTTCCGACCTGGCGCACCAGCGGGTCGTCCGCGTTCAGAACCGCGAAATCATTCTCTCCCTGGCAGGCGAACAGTCTCGCCTTGGCGGCTAAGTAGCCCTCGACACTGCCGTGGCGGTCCAGATGGTCGGGCGACAGGTTGAGCAGCGCCGCCGCTTTGGGCCGGAATCTGGACACGGTCTCGAGCTGGAAGCTCGAGAGCTCGACGACGAAGACCCTGCCCGGCGCGCCTTCGATCACCGACACCAGAGGAACTCCGATGTTGCCGCACACCTGCGGCGCGAAACCCGAGGCCTCGAGCAGCGCCCCGGTCATCGCGGTGGTCGTGCTCTTGCCGTTGCTGCCGGTGATGCCGATCACCGGGCCGTCCAAATGCGGAAAGGCCAGCTCGACCTCGGCAAGAATCGGAATGCCCCGGCGCCGAGCCTGGACCAAGAGCGGCCTTTCGGGCGACACCCCGGGACTGACCACGACCGCGTCAATCCCGGGCGGCAACCGACTCGGCTCTTCTCCAAGAAGGAACTCGATCTTGGCACCAGCGCGGCCGCCGGAGCCAGCGGAGGGCTCAGAGCCGGGGACGGCGTCGACCAGGGCGTCGAGTACGAGGTCCTCGGCGCGGCGCTGGTCCACGAGGAGCACCTCGACACCGCGGTCGTGCAGGAAGCTCGCCGCCGCGGAACCGGAGACGCCGAGACCATACACAAGAACCCGGTGCCAGGACTGCTGTTCGCGTTCGTCGGTCATCGCAGCTTCAAGGTCGAAAGGCCTATCAATGCAAAGAGAAACGCCAGAATCCAGAAACGCACAATGATTTTGGGCTCGGACCAACCGCCCAACTCAAAGTGGTGATGGATCGGCGCCATGCGAAAAACACGCTTACCGGTGAGCTTGAACGACGTCACCTGGACGATGACCGACAGGGCTTCGATCACGAACAACCCGCCGACCAGGGCCAGCACGATCTCTTGCTTGGAAAGCACGGCCACGGTTCCGATCGCGCCGCCCAAGGCGAGCGAACCGACGTCGCCCATGAAAACCTCTGCCGGATGAGCATTGAACCATAGAAATCCGACACTCGCTCCGACCAGCGCGCTGCAAAAAACGGCGACCTCGCCAACGCCGCGAACGAATGGAACCTGCAGGTACGCGGCAACCACGGCGTTGCCGGCGACGTACGCGAAAATGCCGTAGGTCGCGGCCGCGATCAGTACCGCGCCGATCGCCAGGCCGTCGAGCCCGTCGGTCAGATTGACGGCGTTCGAAGACCCAACCAGCAAGAGCGCGACGAAAGGAACGAAGAGCCAGCCGATATTGAACACCGCGTTCTTGAAGAACGGCAGGGCGATCGTAGAGGCTACTTCGAAGCCCTCCGGCAGCCGAAGCATGATCACTGCGGCCCCGGCCCCGACCAGGGTCTGCAAAAGAAGCTTTGTAGCGGCGCTGAGACCGCGGTTGTGGCGCCGGCGAATCTTGAGCCAATCGTCGGCGAAGCCGATCAGCCCGAAGGAAACCATGACCCCAGCGACCAGCCAAATCAGGGGGTCCGCGAGCTTGGCCCACAGCAGCGTCGAAAGCAGCACCGAGAACAGAATCAGCAGTCCGCCCATTGTGGGCGTTCCCGCCTTCGCCCGATGCCGCTCGGGACCTTCCTCTCGAATGCTCTGACCGATCGACCAGCTCTGGAGCCGGCGAATGAACCACGGGCCGAGAACCAGCGAGACCGCGACCGCGGTCACGATCGCACCCGCCGAGCGGAACGTGATGTAGCGGAACACATTGAGCGCCGCGAACTGTTCGGAGAGTGGGAAGAGCAGGTGATAGAGCACTACTCGTCTTCCTCTTCGACCTGCTGGCTCTGCTGGTGCTGCTGGTTCTGCTGGCTCTGATCACCAAGCAGGTGCTCGACCACCAGGTCGAGTCCGATGCCTCGCGAGCCCTTGATCAAAACGACGTCGCCGGGCGCAAGCTCCTTGCCGGCCCTCACTGCGGCCTCCTCGGCACTCTCCATCCAGACGGCCGTGCCGCCCGCCTCGCTGACGCCTTCGGCCAGAGCGCGCGCCTCGGTGCCCACCGCCAGAACCGGCGCGAACCCCAAGCCAACGGCCTCTCGACCAAGTTGGCGATGGAAGTCGGCCGCACCCGCGCCGAGCTCGAGCATCGATCCCAGCACCGCCCAATGGCGCCGGCCCTCGAGAGCGCGCGCGCTGACCATCGCCTGAGACAGAGCATCGGGATTCGAGTTGTAGGTGTCGTCGACGAGAAGAACATTCTCGGGCAACCGGTGGACCACTCCCCGCCCCGACCCGGGTTCGGCCTGCGCGGCGGCTTCGAGGATTTCCTCGATATCGAGACCGACGGTATGGGCGCAAGCCGCGGCGGCCAGGAAGTTCTCGACGCTGTAGCGCCCATACAGTGGCAGACTCGCCGGGTAGCGATCGTCACCGACCCGGAAAACGAAGCGGCTGCCACCGGACGGAAGCTCAACCACGCTCTCAGCTCCAAACTCCGCATTCTGTTCCAGTCCAAACCAGACTTTCCGGCAAGGGTGTCTCGCGACGATTCGGACCACCTCCCGATCGTCGGCATTGGCGATCACGATGCCCTCACTCGAAAGTCCCTCGAGGAGTTCCGCCTTGGCTTCCGCGATACCTCGCAAGCTCTCGAAAAACTCCAGATGCACGGGGCGAACATTGGTGTAGATGATGAAATCCGGACGGCCCAATTCGGCGAGCTGACGTAGCTCGCCCGGCGTCGACATGCCCATCTCGGCGACCATCCATTCGGTCCCTTCAGGCACACCGAGGAGCGAAATCGGGAATCCAAACAAATTGTTGAGGTTGCCCGGATTACGCGCCACCGCGTACCGCTTCGCCAGCATCAACGCCAAGAGATCTTTGGTCGTGGTCTTGCCCGCAGACCCGGTGACCGCCACCAAGCGCTCCGGCAGGCGCGCGCGAACGTGACGGGTCAGCAAATGAAGCGCGCCCAGAGAGTCGTCGACTTTGATCAACCCGCCGGTCGCCGGCGGTGACACCGCCTCTTCGACCACGGCGCCTGCGGCGCCACGAGCGAGCGACTCACCAACGAACCGGTGGCCGTCGGTTCGCCCGCTCGAGAGCGCGAAGAACAGCTCACCCCCGGTGATCTGCCGCGAGTCGAGGGCCGCGCCCGACCAGTGCGCGTCGGGATCACCGTGAAGTAGCTGACCGCTCATCGCGCTGGCGGCCTCGCGTAGCGTTCCTCTAGCCAAAACGGGCCTCCAGCGCTGCGATCAGCTCGTCGCGATCGGAAAACGGCCGGACCTCGTCGCCGATGATCTGGCCTTCCTCGTGGCCCTTGCCGGCGACCACGACCAGCCAACCTTCATCGGCGATGGCCACCGCCCGTGCGATCGCCTCGTGGCGATCGGGAACCACCCTGTAGGCCTCATTGCCGCTCTGCTCGAGTCCCTGTTCGACGGCGGCGATAATCGCCATCGGGTCCTCGTGCCGTGGGTTGTCGGACGTGACGATCGGCAGATCGGCCAGTTCGCCGACTACGCGCCCCATGAGCACCCGCTTGCCGGGATCGCGATCGCCACCACAACCGAAGACGCACACGATCTTTCGCCCCGACGCGATCTCGCGCAAAGATCCCAACGACGCGGCCAGCGCCGCGTCGGTGTGGGCGAAGTCGACAAATACCGGAAACGGCTGGCCGCAATCCACCGCCTCGAGACGGCCGGCCACGGGTCCGAGCCTTCTCACTCCCTCGATGATCGCTCCGCGGTCGAGCTCCAGGGCTTCGCCGCAAGCCACCGCCGCCAGCAGGTTGAGCAAATTGAAATGCCCCAGCAGCCGCGAGGCAACCGCAAGCTCTCCCCGGGGCGTCTCGAGAGTCGCTCGGATTCCTTCGATGGTCACGGTCGCGCCGACCACCGAGACGTCGGCGTCGCGCTCGCCGAAGGTGATAACCGCTACCGAGCGGGCCTCGAGGTCTGCGACCAGCCTGCGCCCGTAGGGGTCGTCCCGATTCAAGACCGCCCGACCTCCCGGCTTGAGCTGATCGAAGAGCCGGCGCTTGGCCGCATAGTAGTCCTCGAAACCGCGGTGAAAGTCGAAGTGATCCCGAGAGAGATTCGTGAACGCGGCGACATCGAAACCCAAGCCCGCGGCGCGCTCCAGAGCCAGCGCATGCGACGACACTTCCATCACCACCGCGTGACCTCCGCGCTCTACTATGTCGTGCAGCAGCGGGTACAGATCGGTCGCTTCGGGAGTCGTGCGGCCGGCCTCGATTTCGAGGTTCCCGAATCGATGCCCCAAAGTGCCGATCGTTCCCGTGGAATGGCCGGCCGATTCGAGCATCGCAGCCACCAGAGCAAGAACCGTCGACTTGCCATTGGTGCCGGTGATGCCCACCATCACCAGGTTGCGGTCCGGATGCTGGTGAAGCCGAGCTGCCAGAAGTCCCATGGCCGCGCGCGGGTCGCCCGCGCGAAGCCATGGACCGTCATACTCTGGCGGCGGATTGCCCACCGAAAGTACGCCGGCGGCACCTCGGGCCTTGGCCTCTGCGACGAAGGCGCGTCCATCGAACCGATCACCCACCAGAGCCACGAAGAGGTCGCCGTCGCGAACCTTCCGGGAATCATGCGTGACCCCCGTGATCTCGAAATCCCGCTCCAGGGATTCGATCGGCAAGCCTCTGATCAATTCTGACGCGCGCATCACTTCGGGCACCATCAAGAGCTCGCTCCGAGCCAAATTTCGACTTCTCCTGCCGCCATCTCCAGGGGCTGGCCCGCGACCGGGACCTGGGTTTCGACGAAGCCACTGCCATGCAGCCTGGGCATGAGACCGGTCTCGGCCAGCACCTGGATCGCCTCCCGAGCGGTCAGGCCGCGAACATCGGGCACACTGCCCAGCTCCAGTCGCTCCCCCTGCTCAGATACGCCGCCGGCCGCCGGCCGCATGTCGCGGGCCAGCAGGGCGCGCGGCTCCCGCGCCGGAGTGCCCGTCGACGTTCTCGTCTCCGGCTGCGCGTCAAAGCCATCGGGTAGGCTGGGGGCGACGCCCAGATAGGGAAGAACCCGCGCCATGATCGAGCCGAAGACCGGAGCCGCGACCTCACCCCCATAGAAACGCCCCTCGGGGTCATCGAGCATCACCAGAGCCACGATTTCCGGACGGCGTGACGGGACGAAGCCCAGAAAACTCGCAACATGGCGGTCCGGGAGGTAGCCTACCCCCGGCAGCGCCTTCTGCGCCGTGCCGGTTTTGCCGGCGACTCGATAGCCGGGAACCGCAGCCAGCGTTCCCCCGCCCTCCTCGACCACGGCCTCGAGCAGGCGCGTGACCGTCCGCAGCGTCGCGGCGCTCGCCACGGTCTCGCTTGCCCTGCCGTGTGCCGGCGCCCGTCGGAGATCGCCGCGGTCGCCGTGATCGATACTCGCCACGATGTGCGGCTGGACCAGAATTCCGCCATTGGCAAGGGCGCCAAATGCCCGCACCAGCTGAACCGGCGTGGCCGAGATTCCCTGGCCGATCGAAAGGTAGGCGGCCTCGTACTTCGACCATTTCTCGACACTGCGAAAGATCCCGGCGTTCTCGCCGGGAAGATCGATGCCGGTCGGAGAGCCAAAACCGAACTTGCGGATCTGCTCGAAGAAGTCCGAGCGCTCGAGTCTCAACCCGACCTTGATGATTCCGACGTTGCTGGATCGGGCGATCACATCGCGAAAGGTGAGGCGTCCGAAGGGCTTGTGATCCCGGATCCTCATGGAACCGAGCGTGATCCCGCCCTGCCCGCAGTCGATGATGTCCATCGGATCGATCAAATTACTTTCGAGTGCCGCAGTCGCGGTGATGGCCTTGAAAGTCGATCCAGGCTCGAAGGCAAACTCGACGGCTGCGTTGCGCCATCGAGTCTGTGGGTAGTCAGCGAACCGGTTGGGGTTGTAGGTCGGCAGCGAGGCCATCGCGAGAATCGCGCCGGTTCGCGGCTGCATCAACACCACAACACCGGCCCGCGCTCGACTCGTCTCGAGTGCTCGAGCAAGCTCGGCTTCGACGATGTGCTGAACCGTCGCGTCGATCGTCAGGTGGAGGTCGGCACCGGGCTCGGCGTCGATAAACGAAAAACCCGGTGCCACCACGCCACCGTCGAGAGCATCCCTCAGGAAACGGCGGCGCACCGGCTTACCGGAGACGACCTGATTGTAGGCGGATTCCAGACCGGCCAGCCCCGAATGGTCCGTGCCCACGAAACCGAGCACCGGGCCCGCCAGTTCGTCGAGAGGATAGAACCGCTTGCTCTCCTCCACGAAACCAAGACCCTCGATCTCGAGGTCTCGAAGCGCCTGGGCAACCGGAGGATCGAGCTGGCGAGCCAGCCACAGCCATCGATGCCGGTCGGTCAGTCGTTCGAGCGTTGCCTCGGGCGTCAGGCCCAGAATCAGGGCTATCTTCTTGGCGGCGTCTTGAACATCGGCGATCTTGTGCGGCAGAACATACGCCGAGTCCACCGCCATCGAAACCGCCAGCTGGCGACCGCGGGCATCGAAGATTGTGCCTCTCGGCGGCGCCAGCTCGACCACTTGGAGCTGCTGGTCCAACGCCCGCTGCCGGTAGCTCTCGTGCTCGACCACCTGCAGTTGGAAAAGCCGGGCGGAGATCGCGACGGCCCACAGAGCCATCATCACCAAAAAGACTGCGAGCCGGCCCTTCACGGCGTCGCCTCCGCAAAGATCAGCTGCTCCGCAGCCGGTGCCGACATCCCCAATTCAGCGACCGCGCGTTGCTCGATCCGTCGCGGGCTCCCGAGAAAAGCCGCCTCCAGCCCGAGCTGCCTTTCGAGTCCAACGCGCCGTTCCAGAAGTTTCTCGAGGTCGTGAATGCGATAGCCTACCCGCAGCACCTCGACCTGTAGCCATACGTAGACCAGAGCACAGAGTCCGAGCGGGACCAAGACGCTCGCGACCCACAGAAGCTCTCGACGGCGTCGGCGATCACGCTCCCGAATCAGGTAGGTGTTACTGACCGGCCGGACAACGGCATACGAACGCCTCACGAGAGAACTAAAGCCTCCTTGCGGCGCGTAGCCGCGCGGACCGGGACCGTGGGTTGATCGCGATTTCTTCAGCCGAGGGCCGAACCGGTTTCTTTGTCAAGACTTCGATCACTCGGGTCTCCGAATGGGTCCGGCCAGTGATCTCGTCGATCTTGCCTCGAGCCAGTTGGCGCAAGGAGTTCTTCACGATTCGGTCTTCGAGGCTGTGGTACGAGATCATCACCAGCCGACCTTCGGCGTCGATCAGCTTGACCACTTTGTCCAAGAGCGTCTGGAGTCGCGAAAGCTCCATGTTGACCTCGATCCTGAGCGCCTGAAACACGCGGGTCGCGGGATCGACGCGGCCTTCTCTTCTCCAGGGTCCGCGCCCGGGGCGGCCGGACTTGCTCTTGGCCCGGTAGACAATTCTCTTCAAGTCGTCCGTCGTCTCGAGCGGCTTTATCTCACGTTCCCGAACGAGTGCTCTCGCTATTCGACGCGCCTGTCTCTCGTTGCCGTGCTGCCAAAGAATATTTCGCAAAGCTTCCTCCGAATATGTGTTGACGACATCAGCCGCCGTCGGACCTTGGTTTCCCATGCGCATGTCGAGGGGCCCGTTCCGCCTGAAGCTGAACCCCCGCTCTGCCGAATCCAGCTGCAGCGAGGAGACTCCGAGATCCGCCAGCACACCCCTCGCGAGCCCTTCACCGAGCTGCTCCAAAACCTCTTGCAAGTCGGCGAAATCCGCCTCCACCAGCCGCACGCGCGAACCGAATTGCTCGAGACGCTCGCGCGCCATTGCCAGCGCCTGCGGGTCACGATCGACACCCAGAACGCGAACCTCCGGGCTTGCGCCGAGGATCGCTTCCGCGTGGCCTCCGAGACCCACGGTGCAGTCCACAAACAACCCTCCTCGCTCCGGCCGGAGAAAGGTGCTGACTTCGCGAAGCAGGACTGGTTGGTGTTGCACTCAATTCGTTTCAATGAACTTGCTAGTGTCCTGTAACAGTGGTTCGTTGCATAAGTCTTGAGTTCATTCTGTGTCCTGGCAAGGCGTTTCGACGAAGTAAGATCGGGCATCTTTCAAGGAGAACCAACGAAGCCAGGGCGCGGAAGGGGCCGAGAATTAAGTGATGAACTACTGTTACAGGACACTAGATGCCGCGCTCGCTCAGGTACTCGAAATCCGCGTCCGTGAACGGCTGCTCCCGGAATCGTGCGAGCAGTCGATCGTGGTTCCAAACCTCTAGGTGATCCAAGCGGCCGGCCACGACCACTTCACCGGTCATGTCCGCGCTCTCGCGCAATAGCGGCGACACGACCACCCGCCCCTGCGAATCCAACTGTGCCTGTTGACCAAAATAGGCGACGCGTTCCAGGAACCGCCTCTTGGTCCGATCGGTGGACGGAAGACCGGCCAGACGATTCTCCAACTCTTCCCAGACTTCGAGCGGGTAAAGGTGGACCGACTCACCGACGATCGAGGTGATGAACAGCTCGCGGCCGTAGCGCTCCTCCAGGACACGTCGAAACGTCGTGGGGACCTTCAACCGGCCCTTATTGTCGATCTTTGCTGGCGCACTTCCGCGAAACATGAACAGGACACACCTTCCATGAAAATCTGAGTGACCCTACCACCAGACTCCACTTCTGTCCACTTTAGTCCACTTTTTCAGGAACCGAAAACCAAGCGTAAATGGGCTGCCCCATCGTTCCCAACCACCTCCCCGGAGGCTCCGGACAGCGGACTGTAGCGTCCGCGACGAAGGCGCCGCTAGCCGCTCTCTGACTCGGGTTCGACGCCGTCCGGGCGCTCGATGAAAGCCGGTTGGCCAACGCCGGCCCACTCGGCACGAAAGTCCGCCGCTTCGGGCGGCGGATTCGCCACGATGAAAGCCGCGTCCTCGAGTTCGCGCAGGTACTCGGCCTGTCGCTTTTCGATCCGGCGACTTCGCTCGACAAGCTCCAGCTGCTCTCGAATTTCGGCGAACTCACGCACTCGCGCGTCCCGGTGCTCGAGTACTTGCAGCAGGTGCAGTCCGCCCCGAGCCGCCGTCGGCTCGCTGACTCCACCCGCCTCGACGTCTGCGATCGCCGCTTCGAGCTGCGGGTCGAGGTCGCCGCTCTCGACCCACCCCAAGTCGATCCAACCGGTCGTCAAACCGTCGACCTGGGTTTCGGCCAGTAGTTGATCGGCCTCGCCGGCGGCCATCGCCTCCCTGACCTTGGCCGCCAAGTCGGACAATGCCGCCTCATCCAGACCCGACGACTCGAGAGCGATCACCTCCCGCAGCAACACGGCGGCGGTGGTGCGAAACTCATCTGGATGAGACCCGTAGTAGCGCCTCAGGTCTTCTTCCTCGACGGCGACTTGCGAATAGACCTCGAGGCCGAAGACCTCTCGAATCCTCAGGCTGCTTTCGATCTGCTCGCGCAAACTCTCGCGAGTCAGCCCGGATTGGCGTAGAGCCTCCTCAAAGTCCTCGTCGGTGTCGATCCCGAAGCTCTTCTTGGTGCTCTCCACCGCCTCCTGCATCTGCGATGGCCCGATTCGAACTTCGAGCTGGTCCGCGCGCGACAGCAAGAGCATCTCTTGAAACAGGTTGCGCATTGTGTCGATCCCAACGCCGGCCAGCTGTCGCTGCCGCTCTTCTTCCGACATCTCTGAGCGCGCCAGCCCTCGAACCCTCTCGCTCTTGAGATTCTCGTAATCGACGAGAGTGGCAATGCGATCGTTGACCCGCAGGACAACCCGGTTGACTTCGCCAACAGCTGGAACCGTCGCGGATAGGACGGCGGCTACCAGAAGGATTGAACCGCCCTTGAGAGTGCTTTGTCTAGTCATATTTCCCCAGGTACTGGAACGGAAGATTCCGTGGGTAGAGACGCATATTGTAGCGCTTGACCGCTCGTTCGAGGAGGACTCGCGCAGCTTGGCCCCGCTTCCTCTCCTCGAGCAGCTCGACGATCTCCGGAGCGGCCGCGTCGAGCGGTGTCTGTGTCTCCGGGTAGCGCTCGGAGATCTGAAAGATGTGAAAACCGTATTCGGCCGCGATGATTTCGCTGACTTCTCCCGAAGGCAGTCCGAAAATCTGATGGGCGATCTCGGGCGGCAAGTCTTCGCGCGTCAGCACACCCTGATCACCACCCTCAGCGGCTCGAGGACCCTGCGAGTGTCGCCGCGCCACGTCCTCGAAAGGCACGCCGGCGGCCAGCTCTCGAGCCGCGAGCTCGGCGGTGGCACGCTCCTCCACCAGGACCTGACGCAATCGCACACTCTCGGCCAGGCGAAATCGGTCCGGATTCGCTCGAAAGAAGGCTTCGACCTCGCCGCGATCGACCGGCTCACTGGCCTCGGAGATCAGGCGGGCAACGGCAACGCGCGCAGCGCCCGCTTCGATCCCCTCGTCGGCCGCGAGCCGGGTCAGGAGAAGTTCCTCGAGGAACTGATCGAAGAGGCTGGACAGTACCTCGCTGTCGAGCGAAGGAGCTTCAACGATCGCGTTCGCGGCCAGGTAAACATCGAACTCGGCGTAGGGGACCGGCTGACGACCCAACTGCGCCACAACGTCGGCCGCCGGAGCCCGCCGACCGCAAGAAGAGAGAACCCCGCACGACAACACGACCCAGGTCAGCGCACCCCAAGACAGCGCGATACCCGTCGTCGCGAAGGTTGCCATCGTCTGCCTCAATTGGCTGAGAGTTCCTCCAGAGCCTGGTGAGCCCGCATCACCAACCGTTCGTCGGGAACGCCCGCCCAGGTTAGCACTCCGCTCGGACTGAACGAGAGTTCGTCGCGCTCGCCGACGAAACGAATCAGATCCTCGGCCGCGATTCGCGTATCGTGCCGGAAGCGGATCTTGAGCGTTCCGGACCCACCCGTGATCGACTGCACGCGTAGCGACTCGGCCAAGCGCTTGAGGGCCGACACCTCGAGCAGGCGGTGAACAGACTTGGGAGGCTCGCCGTAGCGGTCGCGCAACTCGGCCAGCAGCTCTTCCGACGAACCTTCACCGGCTGCGATCTGGCGATACAACTCGAGCCGGAGGTTCTGTTCGGCGAGATATTCCTCGGGCACCACCAGCTCGAACGGCAACTCGATCGCGGTCGAAATCGAGTCGACAATCACCTCCCCTCGCAGCTCTCGCACGGTCTCATCCAGCATCTTGAGATAGGTCTCGAGGCCCACTGCCGCGATGTGGCCACTCTGCTCGGCGCCCAGAAGATCTCCCGCGCCTCGAATCTCGAGGTCACGAGCGGCAACACGGAAGCCGGCGCCGAGCTCGGTGAACTCGCGAATCGCTTCCAGGCGCTTGCGCGAAAGCGCCGTGAGAGCTTGCCGTGGGGGCGTCATCAGGTAGCAAAAGGCCAGTCGCCGGCTGCGGCCGACCCGGCCGCGCAATTGGTACAGCTGGGACAATCCAAAGCGTTCGGCTCGATGCACTAAAATAGTGTTGACGTTGGGGATGTCGATGCCGTTCTCGATAATCGTGCTGGCCAGCAAGAGATCGTAGTCTCCCGCCTTGAAGGCACGCATACGCTTGGCCAACTGGTTCTCGGACAGCCGGCCGTGTCCGATAACGATTCGGGCTCGCGGACAGATCTCGCTCAGCTGCTGCGCCATCTCCTCGATACTCTCGACCCGGTTGTAGACATAGTAGATCTGCCCGCCGCGATCGAGTTCGTACTCGATGGCTTCGCGAACCAACTCCCGTCCGAAGGGCACGATCGCGGTCTCCACCGCCATCCTGCCTCTGGGCGGCGTTTCGATGGTCGAAAGATCGCGCACTCCCGCCAGAGAGAGCTGCAGCGTGCGCGGCACCGGAGTCGCGGTCATCGCCAGCACATGCACGTCTTTCTTGAGTTTGCGTACTCGTTCTTTCTGAGCGACCCCGAAGCGCTGCTCTTCGTCGATGATCAGGAGCCCGAGCTTCGAGAACTCGACGTCCTGGCTGAGCAAGCGATGGGTCCCGATAAGAATGTCGATTGCGCCTCGGCTCAGCCGCTCACGAACCGCGGCCACTTCCTTGGTCGTGCGAAACCGCGACACCATGTCGACCTCGACCGGGAATCCCGCGAAGCGCTTGCGAAAGGTTTCCAGATGCTGGTCCGCGAGGATCGTGGTGGGCGCCAGAACCGCGACCTGAAAGCCGCCGTCAACGACCTTGAAGGCCGCCCGCATCGCCACCTCGGTCTTGCCGAAACCGACGTCTCCGCACAACAGCCGATCCATCGGACGTGAGTCTTCGAGATCCTCCTTGACCGCCAGGATCGCCTGAAGCTGATCATCTGTGGGCTCGTAATCGAAGGCGGCGTCGAACTGGCTTTGCAGATCCGAATCCGGGGGCATTTCGGGAGCCCGGGCGAGCTGCCGCTCGGCATAGAGCTTGAGAAGATCCCCGGCCATTCTTCGCATGCCCGACTTGACGCGATCCCTCTTGCGCACCCACGACGTACCGCCCAGCCGGTCCAGTTTCGGCGCCACGCCGTCGAACCCCATGTAGCGCTGCATGCGGTCGAGGCCGGAGGGCGGCAGGAGCAGCGTGCGACCACCCGCATACCGAATTTCGAGCGCTTCGACGCCGCCCAACGTGGACCCACGAACAGGCAAGCGGAGCGTCTCGGGCACATGCGAATCATCGTCGGCGGCCTTGCCGAGGCTACGCAGGCCGACGAACTGGCCGATGCCGTGGTCCTCGTGAACGATGAAATCGCCGAGCTTGAGATCCCGGAGTCCCGAAAAGAAGACCGCTCCGCGCCGCCGGCTCCGGCGTGGTGCTACCCGACGAAAGAGCTGATCTTCGGAGAACAGAGACAGCCCGGCAGCCGGTAGCCGAAATCCCCGGTCCAGCTCGCCGGCAACAACGCTGACTCCCTGCGCTCCGAACGCCAGTCCATAGCTCTCGCAGAAGGCCTCGAGTCGGCCTCGATGTTCACTCGGCGCCGCGATCACGACTCGCTCGTGGCGCGCGAGAGCACCGGCCACCTCGGCCGGAAAACGCTGCAGTTGATTGTGAAAGAGGTCCGTCGAGCTGGCACCGAAGCTCACCGCCTCGACCTCGGAGACGCTGTTCGAAATCGTCAGGGCCGCAGCTTCCACCATCGTCTCGACCGTCCGCTTCGAATGAAGCAACCGCTCTTCGGCCAGCGCCAGTTCGCCTTCTGCTCGCTTGTGCTCGCGATCGGACGCCAGCCGTTCGGCGTACGCACTCACCTCGGCCAGCACATCATCGGGCTCGAAGACGCAAATCAAAGGTTCGTCCCGCAACCAGTCGAGAACGGTCGAAGCTCGGTTTTCGAGCACCGGCAAAAGCTCTTGCCAGCCCGGAAACGAAACCCCCTCGAGCAGGCCCGCAACGCGAGCCTTCTCCTCACCGCTCAGGTCAGCCCCTTCCCGAAGCAGGATCGCGCCGAGTCGCGCCATCCGCTCGACTCCGGTTTCGAAGAGCGTCAGAGGCAAGAGCCTGGCGCTCGCAATCTCCTCGCGCGACCTCTGATCTCCGGGATCGAACGATCGTAAAGATTCGATCTGGTCGCCAAAGAAATCGAACCGCAGGGGCAGCTCCAGGCCCGGAGGAAAACAGTCGACAATGCCGCCGCGAACGGCAAACCCTCCGACTTCCTCGACCAGATCGACGCGCTCGAAGCCCAAATCCAGAAGCCCTGCGATCAGGGCGTCGAGATCCAGCTCTTCGCCCCGCTCGACCGTGATCGCCCGCCCCGAGAGCGCGCTCTGCGACGGCAGCTTGCGGAACAGTCCGGCCGGCGTGGTGATCAAGATCCTGGCTTCGCCTCGGGCCAACCGGTCGAGCGTCACGACCTCGCGCACCGCGATCGACATCGGCAGGGCCGCGGACTGATAGGGCGTCAAGGATGGCGGCGAGAAAAAAGTCGCGGCGTGTCCGAAGAGTTTCGCCGCGGCCTGCCAAGCCAGTGCCGTCGACTCCCGCGGCACGATCACCAGAGCATCTTGCTCGCGCTCTTCGGCCAGCAGAGCGTGAATCCAG
>Ga0209980_10000532_pt1 | contig 20656 bp, 23 predicted proteins | sample CR02metaG_FD_183611 | JGI IMG/M metagenome (GOLD analysis project Ga0209980, IMG submission 183611) | Deep subsurface microbial communities from Mariana Trench to uncover new lineages of life (NeLLi) - CR02 metaG (SPAdes) (version 2) | ecosystem: Environmental > Aquatic > Marine > Ocean trench...
CGGCCGTTGGTTCAGCGCTTGTCGAAGTACTTGAGCAAGGCAACGACCCCAGAATATATCTGGGGTCGCTTCGTCAGACTACTTGGCGGGTATGGTCTCTTCGCCCCGGTACATGCGGTTACTGCTGCAGGTCGAGACTTCGTCAAATTCAGCGTCGAACTCGGAGTCGGCGTCGGAAACCTTGCCCCAGGTCGAGATATCCGGATAGGTGTCAACCCACAGAAAACCACCGAGGTCACCGATGATAGTCGAGACGTAGGAACTCGTGATCTCGTCAGAACCGCCCGTTGAGCGAGCCCACTTGAGCCATCTGGCATTGACTTCCATAGCGTCCTCCTTGGTGCTGCCATCTTTCAATTCGCAGGAGAACACGATCGTGACCGGCTCTGCATTGACAGCGACCGAAAGAAGCAGGAATACAGATGTTACGGTGGTCAACATGATTTTCTTCAACATGACTAAGTCCTTTTCTTGTTTTAGTTGTGTCCACTTCAGTATAGAAGAGGAATTTCGTTTTGCTTGCCCGCAGCGAGCCGTCGCCCGTCATCACCGACTATTGTTTTGGTTTCTCGATTCGGCATACAACGAACGGCCACTTTGGGTCAGCAACAGTCCGTCGGCATCGTATCACGCGAACTTCTGCTTTCGGCCGATAAGCAGACAGGCTGGTATTGCAAACGATTCTCATTCAAAAAATCCCCCAGCGGGGGGATCTTTGAGCAGGTCGGAAAAAAGCGGAAATTCAAAGCGTCAGCTCTCGCCGACAGCCGGGTCAGTCTTCAGGTTTCGGCGCGGTCCAGAAGATCGGCTAGCGTCCGGCCGGACAATGTTCCGGCTACCGCGTCATCGAGACTCTTGCCCAGGCTTTCTATCGGACCGTCCCAGCGAGGGTCGCGGTGCGACCCGGTTTCGCCTTCGCGGCGCACCACCGCGAGTATGTCGTCAAGTGAAATCCGTGACATATCGCGACCCGGTAAGAGCTGCTCGTTTTCATTGCTTACCAATATACCGTTCGCTTCGAGCCCCGCGGCGATTGGAGCCAACGTAATGGTCGGAATTCGCGTCGAGCGCCCAACACTGCGCAAGGTCACACCTTGTTTCGGTTCACGGAACTCGACGCCGACTAAATACATGATGTTCAAAGCGACGCGTTCACGCATGGCATTCGACAGGCGCGGTTCACGTCGTCCGATGCGCAGATACGCCGGATTCTGAAAGTAAAATGCAATCTGCGAGCCGATAAGCAGAATTAGCCAGTTCAAGTAGAGCCAGATCAGCATGGAAATTGCGATCGCCAGGCCTGCATATATTGCCTGCGTTCGCACGGAGTTGATGATGAAAGTGGCGAATATCATTCCCAGCGTGGCCCACATCACGCCACCGGCCAAACCACCGATCAATGCTGATTGAATGCGCACTTTGGTGTTTGGCATATACCAGTACATGAACGCGAAAACACCGGTGACGAGCAAGTAAGGCGTTAATCGACTAGTGGCGGAGAACACCGGGCCCAGAAGCGAGTTCTGCTGAAGCCATTGAACGACGCTTTCGTTTCCGATCGATGCAATCGCTCCAAGCGCCACCACTATGGCCAAGGGTCCAATTAGCAGCACGAACATATATTCGGTGAAGCGCTTGGCAAAGCTCCGTGGTTTCGTGACATACCAGACGTAATTAAAGGCTTCTTCAACTTTTTTCACCATGGACACGGCTGTATAAATTAAAAACGTGAGACCGATGCCACCGAGTACGTTGCCATTAACGTTGTAGACAAGTGTCATTAGTTGCTCGGTAATTTCGACACCTGGCGGTCCGAGTGGCTGTACAGAATAGATGTAGGCTTCGAGGTCCTTGTGTTTGCCAAATCCTTTTAGAACAGAAAAACTGAATGCGACCAAGGGGACGATTGACAGCAACGTCGTGTAGACGAGACTCATAGCGCGCAATGTCAGTTGCCCCGACACGATATCGCGAAGTACCGCATAAGCGTTGCGCAAGACCATCATCACGATGCGACCCGGCAGACCATAGGCGCGCAGCATGTCGCCCCAGATCAGTGCTTCAATCCAGTTTCTAAGTGTTTGAATCATGCACTGGTTACCGCGTCATCCTGGTAAGGGCTTCGGCGTACTTCTTTGCAGTTTGTTCGAGGATTTCCACGGGTAGTTCGGGTCCTGGGGACGTCCTGTCCCAGTCCAGGGTATCGAGATAGTCGCGCACAAACTGTTTATCGAAACTCGGTGGGCTCGTGCCCACCCTGTAGTCATCGACAGGCCAGAATCGTGACGAGTCCGGAGTTAGCGCCTCGTCGATAAAGTGCAGACGACCTTCGTCATCGAGGCCGAATTCAAATTTGGTATCGGCTATGATAATGCCGCGTTCGAGTGCATAGGCCGCCGCACGTTCGTAGATTTCTATCGAGACATCCCGAACGCGATTCGCCAGGTTTTCGCCGATCAGTTCGACTACCTGTTCAAAGCGGATGTTTTCGTCATGACCCCCGGCAGCGGCCTTGCTTGCCGGTGTAAACAATGTTCGCGGCAATTTTTCAGCTTGTTGCAGTCCCTTGGGCAGGTCCAGACCACAGACCTGGCCTGAATCAAGATAATCCCGCCAACCAGAACCGCTCAGATAACCGCGCACGACGGCCTCGATGGGCAGCGGCTTAAGCCGTTTTACGACCAGCGACTGATCGCGAAGCAAATCGCATAGATTCGCGTCGTCGATAACATCGTCTACGGTCATGTCAGTGAGTTGGTTGTCGATGATGTCGGCCATCATTCGAAACCAAAATAGCGAAATCTTGGTAAGAACTTCGCCTTTGCCGGGGACCGGGTCCGGCAAGACAACATCGTAAGCGGACAGGCGGTCTGTCGTAACGATTAATAAATGCTTGTCATCTACGCTGTAAATGTCCCTGACCTTGCCGCGGCCAATCAATGGCAAGCCAGGTACCGAAGTCTCAAACAATACGTCCCCAATACTCATGCTGCGATGATCGCCGTTCCAGCCGGGACAGGCAAGCGTCGACAATGGGAATGGTTGCCGACACCAGTTAGGATTGCAGTTCTTCTCTGGGCAGAACGGCTGGAATCTGGATTGTATTGGGGCAAGATCATCGGCACCCTGGCCGGGCTCGCAATGCGGAACGCGTGGATCGCCGTCGCGGGATTTATTCTTGGTCACCAGTTCGATCTCGGTTTCGCTGATCGCTATCGCCGCTTCCAACAGCAGGGCGCCGATCTCCCTCGAGTATCCGAGGATTTTGCGAGCGCGCTGTTTCAAGCGATGGGCCACCTTGCGAAGATCGACGGACGCGTCAGCGAGGATGAGATACGTGCTGCGCGTATGGTGATGCATCGCCTTAGTTTGAATCCCGCCCAAGTACGGCGTGCGATCGGCTGGTTCGATGCGGGAAAACAGCCGGGCTTTCAATTGGTACAGAGAATGCGAGAGGTCCGGCGCGTCAGTGCCCGCAGCGCATCAGATCGCCGTACGTTCGTACGCCTGTTGCTCGAAGTTGTGCTGGCGAAAGACAAGTTGAAGAAACAGGAACGTGCGCTGATCTGGAAGATCTGCACAGAACTCGAGATCGGCCGTGTGGAACTGGCGCAACTTGAAGCGATGATTCGGGCGCAAAAGGGTTTCAAACGATCGCCGGCCGGCGATGCCGATGCGACTCGGGTACGGGAAGCGTATGCGGCGCTGGGTGTGTCACCGGACGCCAGTAACGATGAGGTGAAGAAGGCATACCGGCGGCTCATGAACAAAAATCACCCGGACAAAATTTCGGGAAGTAATCCGGGAGCGGACGTGATCGCTGAAGCGGAACGGAGAACTCGTGAGGTACGAAGGGCATACGAAATGCTCAAAGCTCGTCGTTCGATACGTTGAGGTGTCGATCCGCCGGGACGTGTTGTACAGTTCAGAAAAAACCGGGGAATGACAGTGACACCATTAATCGCACCTTCAATTCTTTCTGCTGATTTCGCTCGCCTGGGCGATGACGTTCAGGCCGTGCTAGACGCCGGGGCCGATATCGTGCATTTCGACGTCATGGATAATCATTTCGTACCGAATCTAACGATAGGACCGATGATCTGCGACGCGTTGCGTACGTATGGCATCGAGGCGCCTATCGATGTGCATCTGATGGTCGAGCCGGTTGACGGCATTATTCCGGATTTTGCGAAAGCGGGCGCGAGCTACATTACTTTTCACCCGGAAGCGAGCCGCCATGTTCATCGATCGCTGGGCTTGATCCGCGAACAGGGTTGCAAAGCCGGTCTGGTTTTTAATCCTGCGACGCCGATGGACTGGCTTACGCATGTCATCGACAAAGTCGACATGGTCTTACTTATGTCAGTGAACCCGGGGTTCGGCGGCCAGAAATTTATTCCATCAGCGTTGACCAAGCTGCGCCAGGCGCGGCAGATGATTGAGGCCAGCGGCCAGGAAATTCGTTTGGAAATTGATGGCGGTGTGAAGGTCGACAACATTGGCGAGATCGCAGCGGCTGGCGCTGATACGTTTGTGGCTGGATCTGCAATCTTCGGCAGTGACGACTACGCCGCCACTATCACGGCAATGAAGGCCGAAATCGCAAGGAACCTACCGTAGGAGCGCGCCCTGCGCGCGACCTATATCCGGCTTGTGTCATGAACTGAATCTTTTTGCAGCCTTCGGCTGCCGCTGCGCTTCGCGGCTTTATGCCCTTGTGGGTGCAGGGGCCGCTCCTACAGGTTTCGGTTTGGTCGCGCGCCGTAGACCACAATCGTCTTGCCGCTGGCAGACACCAGCCCCTGTTCCTCAAGAACCTTGAGGACGCGGCCTGCCATTTCTCTCGAGCAGCCGACGAGGCGGCTGAGTTCCTGGCGGCTGACCTTAATTTGCATGCCATCCGGATGCGTCATCGCATCGGGTTCGTTGCAAAGATCCATGATGGCGTGAGCGACCCGGCCTGTGACGTCCACAAATGCCAAGTCACCCAACTTGCGGTTGGTCCGGTCGAGGCGCGTCGCCAACTGTGTGGCGAGTTCAAATACAAGCCCGGGACTTTCGCTGGCGATCTGTCGGAAGCGGGGATATGTCATTTCGGCGATTTCGCACTCGGTACGAGTACGTACCCACGCGCTACGAGTCGGTTGCTCGTAGAAAAGGCCCATCTCACCGAAGAACTGTCCTTTGTTCAGGTACGCCAGCACCATCTCATTGCCGTCTTCGTCCTCGATCATGACTTCAACCGAGCCATCGACGATGTAATACAAAACATCCGGCAAATCGCCGGCGTGAATCATTACGGTCTTCGACGGCACAGTTCGTACACGACAGTAACTCAAGAATCGGTTGATAGCCGGTACATCGCTCAGATTTTTGGCTGTTGTCTGCATTACTTATTCCTCGCCCAAGTTGCGGACCACTTTTAATACAGAATGCCCCTGAGGGCAAGCTAAGTCCGTGTTTCTAAAACCAATACGCCGTTTTCGTCATTACTTTCGCGGTCGCTCGCATTAGCTGCACTATCGGACGTGGCAACTCAGCGGCACCGGCATCGATCGCGTCTTCGCCGTGCACTTTCTCTTCATCGCGCATTTGCTTGACGATGGCGCGACTTTTCGCGTCGTTCTCGGGCAGCCGGTCCAGGTGACTTTCGAGATGTGCACACACCTGTTTTTCCGTCTCTGCAATGAAACCCAAGCTCCACTTGTCACCAAGGACGCCGCTCGCAGCACCGATCGTGTACGCGCCCGCGTACCACAGCGGACTCAGCCGGCTCGGTTTAGACCCAAGTTCCTGCATGCGCTGCTCGCACCAGGCGAGGTGATCGAACTCCTCGTCGGCCGCACGCTGCATCTGTTCCTCAATATCCTTGTTTCGCGCGACGGTCGCGTGCCCCTGATAAAGTGCCTGGGCAGCAACTTCTCCAGCGTGATTGACACGCATAAGGCCCGCCGCATGGGCTTTCTGTTTGCTGTCGAGGTCGGCCTCCTCTACCGCCGCTGCAGGATAGCTGCGGGCCGCCTGCCGGTTCGCTGGAGTGAGAACTGTGCGCAGCGCCTTGGTGGCGCTGGCAAACAGTTTGTCGAGAGGCGTCAGCTGTCGATCGAGCATGAATCGAATTATAGCGCTGCCCCGGGCTCTGGCGGTATACTTCGCGACCATTTTTCATGGGGCTAGGACCTATTAGGGGATATTGGGAATGCAGAGGGGACTGTCATTGGTTCTGGTGACGCTGTTATTGCCGCTTTCATTGTTTGCAGATGAGAGCGAGGAACAGGGCCCGTGGTCTGGAAAGGCGGTCCTGGGTTATCTGGCGACGTCGGGAAATACCGAGAATTCTACGCTGAACACTGGTTTCGAGGTCGGTTACACCTCGGGCGACTGGACACACAGGGTCGATGCGTCCGCGATCAAAGCCTCGGAAGACCAGATGACATCAGCAGAAGCCTACGAGCTGGGTTGGAAAAGTGAGCGCAGGCTGACCGATCATGATTTCCTGTTTGGCCGTCTGCACTGGCGCCGGGATAGCTTTGGTGCTTATGCGACGCAATTTTCACAGACATTGGGTTACGGTCGCCACTTGATAGACAATGACAAGCACACACTCAATCTGGAGCTGGGTGTCGGTGCGCGGCAATCTGAATTGCAGTTCGGAACCGAGGAGAATGAGACCATTTTTCGCGGTGGCGCTTATTATAAGTGGCGGTTTAGTGAGATGGCCGAATTTCGCCAGGAACTGATCGCTGAGGTGGGCGAAGAAAACACGTACTCGGAGTCTGTAACAGCGGTCTCGGTGAGGCTGCTCGGCGACCTTGCATTGGTGGCGTCGTACACGATTAAGCACAACTCGGATGTGCCGCCATTGACGGAAAAATCGGACAGGTACACGGCTTTATCGCTCGAGTACGCTTTTTGACCTGCTTAGGGTCATTTAGTGTCCTGTAAATTATTGATATATATATAGAAAAATAAATCTCCTGATTGTTTGCAATGGGGCGAGGGCTCAAGTAAAATTTTGCGCCTTTCGCCACTCCGGGGAACGTTGAGTTGTGCGCGGAGGGCAAGCTGGGCAAGCGTATTAGCTAGACCCGTCCCCCAAAGTGACGATTGACAAGAGCATTCCCGACGGATACCGAAATATTATGAACACGTTTTCTGCAAAGCCGGCAGACGTACGCCGCGACTGGTACGTGGTTGATGCAACAGGTAAGACTCTCGGTCGCCTGTCGACTGAAATCGCGCGTCGTTTGCGTGGCAAGCACAAGCCGGAATACACTCCGCACGTTGATACAGGTGACTACATTGTTGTCGTCAATGCGGAGAAGATTCGTGTGACCGGAAACAAAATGCAGAACAAGATCTACTACCATCACACGGGCTTCATCGGCAACTTGAAATCTATCTCGCTGGAAAAACTGCTTGACAAAGCTCCCGAGCGTGTCATTGAGAAGGCCGTTAAGGGCATGTTGCCGCGCGGACCGCTGGGACGCCAGATGTTTGGCAAACTGAGAGTATATGCGGGCCCTGAGCATAACCACGCCGCGCAACAACCGATTCCTTTGGAAGTTAACGCCTAAGGTTCTGGCCTTTGGCACTGAGACAAGATGATGAGTGATACCTTTTTCTACGGCACCGGACGTCGCAAGACATCAACAGCTCGAGTATTTCTGAGACCGGGCGGTGGCAATATCACGGTTAACGATCGTCCGCTGGACGTTTTTTTCGGTCGTAAGACGGCACAGATGATTGTTCGCCAGCCTCTGGAATTGACGCAACTTGGCGAGAAATTCGACATCAGGGTTACGGTTAAAGGTGGTGGCACAACGGGCCAGGCTGGCGCGATTCGCCACGGCCTGACACGCGCCCTGATGCAATACGACGAATCATTACGCCCGCCGCTGCGAAAAGCTGGTTTCGTTACCCGCGACGCGCGTGAAGTTGAGCGCAAGAAAGTCGGTCTGCGAAAAGCACGTCGTGCGACGCAGTTCTCGAAACGCTAATTGCGACAGTTGTGGCCGATTCTTTTTGGGGGATCGTCTAGTGGTAGGACTGCGGACTCTGACTCCGCCAACGGGGGTTCGAATCCCTCTCCCCCAGCCAATATCTGGTGCATAGGGGCTGTCAAGATACGACGATGCATCCGCCGCAGCCTAACTATGATTTCGTTTGCATAATTGGAACATAACGTTCCGTTTGGGCGGATATATAGCAACAATTGGTGGTTCCACCCACAATCTTAGGGCCTAGACGCGCATCTCACGAACGCCACTATCTTCGCCTATGAGCAGAATGTCGGCCGTTCTTTCGGCAAATATTCCAACCGTTACTACACCAGGGATACGATTTATCCGGGCTTCCATCTCGAGCGGATTAGTAATTTGCAGGTCGTGGACATCAAGAATGTGATTGCCGTTGTCGGTAATAAACCCTTCCCGCCAAACCGGCTGACCGCGCATTTTCACCAAACGTCTCGAAACCATTTCCTGGGCCATCGGCAATACCTCAATCGGCAATGGAAATTTGCCGAGCATGCCGACCAGTTTAGAGTCGTCGACAATGCAGATGAAGCGACGTGCAGCGGCAGCCAGAATTTTCTCGCGAGTCAAAGCGCCGCCGCCGCCTTTAATTAACTGCAAGCGCTTGTTACTTTCATCAGCTCCATCGACGTAAATGTCGTAGTCGCCAACTTCATTCAGAGTTGCAACCTCGAAACCGTGTTCTTCGAGTAACTTCGTTGATGCCTTGGAACTGGATACCACGCGATCGATTTTGTCGCGAATAACGGGTAGCATTTCGATCAGGAAATCGACCGTGGAGCCCGTGCCAACACCGAGTATCATGCCGGGTTGGATAAACTCAAGCGCCGCTTTGGCTGCGTTACGTTTTTTGTCCGATGCTTCCATAGCTGCGTACTATAGAGATTTCGGGGTAAATGAAAAGAGCCCGCATGTGCGGGCTCTTTTGCTCTTCTCTGGAAGAAGGCTCTTCCCAAGCGATCGGTCAGCTACCGTCTCCTTCTGCGGGTCGCCTTTTTCTTCTTGGTTTTACGCTTTGCCTTTTTCTTTTTGGCTTTGCGTTTCGCCTTCTTCTTGGCTACCTTTTTCTTGGCTTTACGCTTCGCCTTTTTCTTGGTCTTACGCTTCGCTTTCTTCTTGGCTTTACGCTTCGCCTTCTTCTTAGTCTTACGTTTCGCTACTTTCTTTTTGGCCTTTTTCTTGGCCTTTTTCTTCACAACCCGCTTTTTCTTCCTAGCGGTTTTTTTCCTTTTCGTTACTCGGCGCTTTTTCGGCGCTGACTTTCTTCTCGCGGTTACTTTCCGCTTCTTAGCGACTTTCCGCTTCGAAGCTTTTTTACGAGACTTCTTTTTGGTAGCCATACTTTTCTCCGTGTCGGGTACCCGGCGTTGAGTATATACAACAAGACCGAAAAATCCAGCAAGCTACTCGCGTACAGATAGTTATCAAAAAACGCTCACTGATATGAGTGCCACGATGTGAAAAAGTATTTTCGAGCAAACAAAGAAAAAACTGACTTCATCTGCGATGATTCACGACAGATTTATCGCAATCTGCGGGGGAAAATAATACTTAAACGTTACTGAGTGGACGGATTGCTGCCCGGCGTCGAAGAATGCGGATTCTTACGGGAAAGCAAAGTATTAGTTCGCTTCGCTATAGGTCCGATAAAGCCGTACATCCCAAGTATTTGGCGATATTTTCTCGACTCTCTGGCATTCGAACGCAATGCCTAACAGTTTTGGTTTGAACCATCGCTTCCTGTGTTTAAGAAAGGAAAAACAGCGATCATAATAGCCGCCGCCCATGCCGATTCGATGATTGGAAGCATCAAAAACCACGGTTGGTGCGATAACCAATTGCAGCTCGCGGGGTGAGATTATTTCACCTGAATCGGGTTCCCAGATCGACATACGGTTTCGAAGCAACGTCGTATCTGGTCGAATCTCGCGAAAAAACATTTTGCCGTTGTTGCGCGTTATGGGCACGAAAATGCGCTTGTTTGCGCGCCAGCCGCGTTCGATGATAGTCCATGTATCCACTTCATCACTCATGGGCAAGTAACAAGCAAGCAAGGATGCAGATGCAAAAAGCCGTGAACGCGTCACTTTATTACATATTATTTCGGAGGCGGCAGCGCGATTATCGACGGTCATTTCGCGTCGTGCGCGTAATGCCTTCGTGCGAAGTTCATGCATCACGTTGATCAACAATAGAATGCTTTGAGAAGGAGGCGCCTCCCGCCTGTGCCGTCACAAACCTTCGCTCTCGAACCGGAGCAACAGGTGGGGTCAGCCGTGGCTGTAACAGGCTCACCGTCGAAACGGTCTTGCTCATATGCAGCCGACAGACAGCGACCCCGAGGTGAAAATTTAGGGTCGGGAGGTATCCAGGTCAGTATCGAACACTGCAGGAGACGCCAATCTGATTTTATCGTGCATTGCGACCCGCGCGCCGATCAGAGATCGAGCTGCTGCGAGTCACCCAGTACGTGGTCAACGCGATCGGAAATAAGTTTCAGGCGGTCGCTAATACCGCCTTCAAGTTCTTGATCTCGCGCGTTGGCATTAAGCAGGTCATTTGCCATGTTCAGCGCCGCCATAACAGCGATGCGGTCCAGGCCGACGATTCTGCCTGTGTCGCGAATCTCACGCATTTTCGCGTTGAGTATCTCGGCGGAATCGAGCAAGTTCGTCCGCTCGTCGGCGGGGCAGGCTACCTGGTATTCCTTGTCCAGGATTCTGACACTTACCTGGGCGGTTTGTTCGGTCATTCAAAGTACTCCTGCCCTAAAATTAAGAGCCTTGCTCCATCGTTTTTAGTCGGCCGACCATCGCCTCAACGCGCGCACGCACCTGTTCGTTCTTCTGCAGCAAGCTGGCACGATCCGAAGTCAGCATATCCTGACGTTGTTTGAGCGAGCGGTTCTCGTCCTGTAACTTATCGCAAACGCGCACGAGTGCGTCGACACGCTTCTCAAGTCGCTTTAATTCGTGTTCGAAAGTCGTGTTGATGTTCTCTCCCATACGTTCAATATAGTCAGGCCTTAGGTCAGAATCAATCGCCGCTTGAGGATGGGTCATGCTGACGTGGTCAGAATGGGCGGTCCGTGGGATCATAAGAGATTGGTGGAATTGACAAGGTTGGCATCCGGATGGATGAAATGGTCGGGCACGATATTTTCGAAGACGCCCTTAAACAGTGCGGCGCAAATTGGGACGCTGCGCAAACGCAAGGATTATTGACGGGAAGGCTCGCGATCGTGGGCGTGCCAGCGGCGCCGGACTGGACGACGAATCAAACGCGGAGGAAGATGACTCGGCATATGCCGAGCTCATCGAATACCTGCGGGTGGCGGCGCGGCTGTGCTGCGAGGAGTTGGCTGGCATTCGAAATATTGACAGTGAAGCCCAATGAATAGCAGGGAATTCGAAAAGCGGCGTAGGCAGCTGATGCGTATGGTCGGTCCGGGCGGCATCGTGATTTTGCCTTCTGCTCCGGTCAGAACGCGCAGCCGAGACGTTGAGTATCGTTTCCGTCAGGACAGCGATTTCTACTATCTGACCGGTTTCGCGGAACCTGAGGCAGTAGCGGTGCTGGTACCCGGACGGGCGAACGGTGAATACTTGCTGTTCTGTCGCGAAAAAGACCCAAAAAGGGAGCTGTGGGACGGTCTGCGCGCCGGCCAGGCGGGCGCAGTAGAAAACTATGGCGCGGACGACGCGTTTCCGATTGACGATCTCGACGACATCCTGCCTGGGATCATGGAGTCCTGCAGTCGGGTTTATTACACGATGGGTATGTACTCAGAGTTTGATGCCCGCATAGCTGAGTGGATCAATACGCTACGCTCGAAATTGTCACACGGTGTCCACACCCCGCAGGAGTTTGTGGCACTCGATCATTTGTTGCACGACATGCGGCTGTACAAGAGTCGTGGCGAATTATCGGCGATGCGCAAGTCGGCCAAAGTAGCCGTCGAGGCGCACAAGCGAGCGATGAGAATCACGCGCCCGGGCATGTACGAATATGAGGTTGAGGCTGAGTTTCGTCATGAGTTTCGCCACAACGATGCCTGGGTTTCCTACAGCCCGATCGTTGGCGGGGGCGCGAACGCCTGCATCCTGCACTACGTCGAAAATAATGCCGAACTGAAGGATGGCGACCTGCTGTTGATCGATGCGGGTTGTGAGTTTGATTACTACGCCTCTGACATCACGCGCACATTTCCGATCAATGGGCGCTTCACTTCCGAACAACGCGCGGTATACGAGATCGTGCTTGAGGCGCAGCAGGCAGCGATTGACAAGACTGTCGTCGGCAATCACTGGAATGAGCCGCACGACGCAGCGGTCAGAGTCATTACCAAGGGCCTCAAAAATCTCGGTTTGCTCGACGGCTCACTGCCAAAGCTGATCAGGGATGGTGCTTATCAGCAGTTCTACATGCACCGTACTGGGCACTGGATTGGCATGGATGTGCATGACGTTGGTGATTATAAAGTGGGTGACGAGTGGCGCATGCTCGAAACGGGGATGGTAACGACCGTGGAGCCCGGTATCTACATCAACAACAATCGCAAGGTTCCGAAAAAGTTTCGCAACATCGGAATTCGCATTGAAGACGATGTTGCTGTGACAAATAACGGGCCGGACGTACTGAGCAAAGGGCTGGTGAGGGACCCCGATGATATTGAGGCCTTAATGGGCAGCACGTCCACATAAACAATGAAATCTAAGAAAGACACTTACGATATCGTCATCGCCGGTGGCGGAATGATTGGAACGAGCCTCGCGCTTGCGCTGGTACCGCTCGGACTGCAAATTGCCGTTGTTGAGGCCGTTGCTCGCAAGCAGAGACTGCAGCCCAGTTTTGATGATCGGTCGACGACATTGTCGAGAAGCACGCAACGCATGTTTGAAGCGATGGGCATTTGGAATGAAGTCGTCGCTGCTTCGACGCCGATCAGGGCAATTCATATTTCCGACAAAGGTCGTTTCGGTTTCTCTCATATCGACGCTGAAGAACAGGGAATCGATGCGCTCGGCTACGTCGTTATCAATCGCGTACTGGGCGAGGTGCTGCAATCGAAGCTCGATGCTGTCGTCGGGGTAAATGTGTTTTGCCCCGCGCGTATTGAGGCGATCGAGCTGGGACCCGACCAGGCAGCCGCGACACTTAAGTCCGGCGATGGCAAACAAACGCTAACGTGTAAACTGCTGGTCGCAGCGGATGGAGCAAATTCTGCAGTTCGCGAGATGATGGGCATATCGGCGCAGCGCCGCGAGTATGGACAGTGCGCGGTCATTGGCAATCTCCTGCCCGAGAAGAATCTGGATCATCGTGCATACGAGCGCTTTACCCCGCAGGGTCCATTGGCGATTCTGCCGATTGCTGATGATCGCGCAGCATTTGTCTGGACTGTTTCAGAGGACGACGCAGACCGGGTCCTTGGACTGGATGACGACGAATTCCTGGCTGAGATTCAGCAGGAGTTCGGTTTTCGTCTGGGGAAATTTTCTCGTGTTGGTCAACGAGTTGCGTATCCGTTGGTATTAAGCAAAGCGGTGCGAATGACGGCAACTCGAAGTGTGTTGATCGGTAATTCGGCCCACGGCCTACATCCTGTTTCGGCCCAGGGTTTCAACCTCGGTATGCGTGATGTAGCCGCACTGTGCGACTGCATTGCTGATGGACAGTCGGACGAATTAGATCCGGGTGCTTCGCAATTGCTGGACCGGTACGCAAGGTGGCGTCGTTCGGATCAGAAAAAGCTGGTGCACTTCACGGACAATCTCGTGCGTCTGTTCGGTAGTACACGCCCGGGTTTACGGACGCTGCGAAATATCGGCATGCTCGGTTTCGACTTGATACCCGGAGTTCGCTCGCTATTTGCAAAGCATACGATGGGTCTCGCCGGTGAGTTACCTCGCTTGTCGCGTGGTATGCCGATCCGATGAAGGCGCGCTTCAAAATCGTCATCGTCGGCGGTGGAATTACCGGGCTGACGCTTGCGGCCTTGCTGGCTGAAGGGCATCAATCTGACGCTCTGGACATCACCGTGATCGACGCGGCAAAGCGCCCCGTCTTTTCTGCTGACGATGACGTTTCACTTCGCGTATCGGCTATTGCCAACGGCTCCGCTGCGCTACTGGATTCGGTCGGCGCATGGACGGGCGTAGAAGATGCGCGCGTTTCACCGTACCAGTGCATGACCGTGTGGGATGAAAATGATACGCCTGACAGCGGATCTGCATTGCGCTTCAATGCAGCCGAATTCGCGGTACCGCAGTTGGGTTTCATTGTCGAAAACGTGCTGTTGCAGCACGCCTTATTGGAGGTGCTGGATAAAACGACTGTTGCATTGCGATTCGAGACGCAGATCGAGGTCCTGCCGCCAGCAGATCTGGTTATCGGTGCTGATGGTGCTCGTTCTTTCGTACGTGAGCTGGCAGGCATCAAGACGCACCGATGGCCGTACCGGCAGATGGCCCTGGTCACGCATCTGGAAACGCAACGCGAGCACAATGCGACGGCGTGGCAGAGATTCTTGCGCGATGGACCACTCGGTATGTTGCCACTGGCGGATGGTCGCATTTCTGTCGTCTGGTCGACGACGCCTGATATTGCAGAAATGGCATTGGACGCGTCAGACGAGGAACTGGGTCGCATGTTGAGCGACGCGTCCGATGGGGTTCTTGGTGAATTGACGGTCGCAGGTCCGAAAGGCGCGTTTCCGCTTTGTGCGCAGCATGCCAGGGATTATGTGCAACCGGGTTTGGCATTGATAGGGGATGCTGCACATTCGATTCATCCATTAGCCGGGCAGGGCGCGAACCTTGGGTTGCAGGATGCGGGTGAACTTGCGCGCGTAATTGATGCGGCGATTGGCGCCGGGCTGCACCCTGGAGACAGGCCTGTCCTGCGCCGCTATGAGCGCGCGCGCAAGGGCGCCAATTTAACAATGTTGCACTTCATGACTGGCCTCAACCGCCTGTTTGCGACAGACTCCACGGTTGTGGAAGGAATAAGATCGGTGGGCATGTGGTTCTTCAATCGCAGCGGGCCGATCAGAGAACGCGCCGTTAAGGTCGCGCTGGGCGTCAACTAACGCCTACGAGGGGACAATGAAGCACGGTTACGTATATGGTTTGGCGGCATTGCTGTCGGTCATTGGGTTGTCTGTCTTTTTCTATAAATGGCAGGTGCTGGGTTTTCCGTTGACGGAGAATCAGGAAAAGCCTGTGTGGACGATCGAGTCCGCCATCAGTTTCGACAGCGGTCCGGGATCAATTAAAGTGCAGTTACACGTTCCGACTTTGACGCCGGGTTTTCGAATGCTCAATGAGAATTCCGTGTCACGCGGTTACGGCTTTAGCCTGAACTACGGCAGCGGCGGCCGCGAAGCACAATGGGCCATTCGACGCGCCGATGGCGAGCAGAGGATTTACTACCGGATATCCGTCTACGAAGACGATAGTGTCGACGAGTCGGATACGACGCCGCCGTTTCCGCCGCTGCCGGTAATTAATGAGCCCATGAACACCGCTGTCGAAGTGCTCGTCGATGATGTCAATGATCACTCTGCAGACACGGCTTCATTTACTACCGAATTGCTGCGCCGAATGAACGACCCTTCTCCAGATCCGAACGTCGAGTTACTGCTTTCCGATGTTTCCATGGATTCTGACTTCGTCGACGTTGTCACAATGTTGCTGGCGTCTGCGCGTATACCCGCTCGAATTGTGCACGGTTTTCCACTGGCGGGCCGTCAGCGCAGCGCAGCGCTGGTGTCCTGGCTTGAAGTGCACGATGGTGACCGCTGGCTGTATTTCAATCCGGCGACCGGCGAAGAAAATTTGCCCGATCGATTCCTGGTGTGGTGGCGTGGCAACGAGCCGCTGGTGAGTATCGAGGGCGGCAGCAAAATTCAGGTTGAGTTTGCAATTCAGGAAAATCACCTGGATGCCGTGGCAATTGCAGAGACACAGGTTGCTCAGCGCGGTACCAGCGTCGTCGACTTTTCCCTGTACAGCCTGCCGATTCGAACGCAGGCGGTATACGGAGTGTTGTTGATGATTCCAATTGGCGCGTTGATCATGGTGGTCATGCGCAATATTATCGGCATCGACGCCTTCGGTACTTTCATGCCTGTACTAATTGCACTCGCGTTTCGCGAAACCAAGCTTTTTTGGGGCCTGATTTTGTTTACATTGCTTGTGACGCTGGGTCTGACGATCCGCTTCCTGCTGGATCGATTGCGACTGTTATTGGTGCCGCGACTGAGTGCGGTTCTTATTGTCGTCGTTATGCTGATGTTGTTTATCAGTATGACGTCACATCGCATGGGTATGGAAACCGGTCTGTCTGTTGCGCTGTTTCCTATGGTCATTATCGCGATGACAATCGAGCGCATGTCAGTGGTATGGGAGGAACGCGGTCCGGCCGATGCGATCCGTGGCGGGCTCGGTAGCCTGGTCGTCGCCGTTGCGGCTTATACTTTCATGGGCATGACATGGCTTGAACATCTGATCTTCACATTCCCTGAGTTGTTGCTGGTGATTCTTGCAAGCGTCATTCTTCTGGGTCGATACACAGGTTATCGCCTGACCGAGCTGCGGCGATTTAAAGAGCTCGCGCGCGGCTGATGTTCTCGGCGGCGAAAAAACTGCGAGCGACCGGAGTCCTCGGGCTCAACGAGCGCAATACCGACTTCATCATGCGGCTCAATCCGCGCCGCTTGTTTCCGAGGGTCGACGACAAAGTGCTCACTAAAGAGCTCGCCCTCGCGGCGGGCATGGCTGTGCCGGATCTGTACGGTGTAATAGCGCATCAGGCAGAGGCTAGAAACTTTGCGGCCATGGTTGGTGATCGAAGCAGCTTCGTCATTAAGCCTGCGCGAGGCAGCGGCGGTGACGGCATTCTGGTCGTGATCGGGCGCAACCAGCGCAAGCGGGACAGTTTTCGTCTCAGCAACGGCATGCTGATTTCGGAAGGTGAGATTCTGCACCACATTTCAAACATCGTCGGTGGCCAGTACAGTCTGAGCGGTAACCGTGACAAGGCGTTGATCGAGTATTGCGTACGCTTTGATCCGACGTTTGCCGAGGTCAGCTATCAGGGCGTGCCGGATATCCGCGTCGTTGTGTACCGTGGCTACCCGGCGATGGCGATGGTGCGCTTGCCGACACGTGCTTCAGACGGGAAGGCGAATCTGCATCAAGGTGCCGTCGGTGTAGGCGTGGATATCTCCACCGGCAAGACACTTAACGGAGTTCTGGACGACGTGGTGGTAGAGGAACATCCTGATACCGGCGCGCTGGTGGCTGACCTCCAAATCCCGCAATGGGATTTCATTCTGGAATCGTCCGCTCGAGGTTATGACGTGACGGGGCTGGGTTATCTCGGCGTGGACATGGTCATCGACAATGATCGCGGTCCCCTCATTCTCGAAATGAATGCGCGCCCGGGACTGAATATTCAAATCGCGAACTGTACGGGACTTGCGAAGCGCGTTAGACGTATCGATGAAATCTATGATTCGTCGGCGACGCCCGAAATGCGCGCGGCAACAGCCAGGCAGGAATTTCCGGCTTGATGAGCGAAGCAGGACTGCAACAAATCCCCGGTACCAGCTTCAGCTGGCGAAGCAAACGACGGATATCGATATCGATTTGCGCTTTGGGTCCGGGTTCCGATACGAGTGCGGCTGGTCGCCGCGAAATACCAGCATGTCGCCTGCGTTGAGCAAGTGATGCTCACCACCCGCGATGAGTTCGACCTGGCCGCGCTCGCAGGTCAGATATTCGCGCGTGCCGGTCGTGTGCGGCACTCCAACCATGCGCCCACCGGGCGCTAGCTCGGTCCGGGATATTTCCAGGCCCGGTAGCGCCACGGGGACCAGCGGTCGCAATTTGGCATCCTGACGTCTGCGCTCACGTACCTTTTTGGCCGGAATAAATTCAAACTCACTGCGTGGTGAACCGACCAACTCCTCGATCGAAACATTCAAAGCGCTGGCAGCTTTGTTGAGCACCGTCAGCGTCGGATTTGCAGTGCCTGTTTCGAGGCTCGCCCAGGTCGGCCGTGGAATTCCTGAGAGCTTCGCGATCTGCTGTTGAGACATATTGCGCGACTCGCGTAGCCGGCGGATATTGTTGGCAAGGTTTCGTTTGATATCAGTCATGCTGGCAAAATATCAATTGGCTACTAAAATAGCAATTCCGTTGTTTTACTGTCTAGTGGGGATCAGACTGCCGGACAGCACAAGGAGACCGCTATGACTATTCGACTCGAGCACGCGAATATGAATGTTCGCAATATTGACGACACGGTTCGCTTTCTGATTGCCGCTTTGCCCGAGTTTCAAATTCGGCGCGAGGGGTACAACGAAGGTCAACGCTGGATGCACATCGGAACCGATGACACCTATATTGCTTTGAACGAGTCAACCGATGAGCCCACAGAGAAGTGGGTGCCCTATGCAGGCAAGCCCGGTATCAACCATCTCGGTTACGAGGTTGACGACGTGGATGCAGTGCGTGCCAGGCTCTCAGCGGCAGGGTTCAGGGATTCGACCTATCCGAACAATCATCCACACCGCAAGCGCGTTTATTTTTACGATGCGGACGGCAACGACTGGGAGTTCGTGCAATATTTGTCGGACGATCCGAAAGAGCGAAACGACTACGAAATGCCGGATTAGGGTTGGTCTGCCAACCATTCGTCCATGCGCTGCTCGAGTAGATCTAGCGGTAATGCACCGGCGCCGAGAAGCTGATCGTGGAACGCCCGGACATCGAATTTCTCACCAAGCCGGCGCTCCGCGCGTTCTCGCAACGCCAACATTTTGAGTTGCCCGATCTTGTACGCCAGGGCCTGTCCTGGATTGCCAATGTAACGATCGATCTCATTGATGATGTCATGTTCGGTTTTGGCGGCGTTGTCCTTGAAGAAATCAATCGCCTGCTGCCGTGTCCAGCCTTTGTAATGCAGTCCCGTGTCAACGACGAGACGAACGGCGCGCCACATGTCGTAAGTGAGCTGCCCGAAGCGCGAGTAAGGATCTTTATAGAGACCCAGTTCATAACCCAGCCGCTCGCTGTACAATCCCCAGCCCTCGACAAAGGCTGTGAAACCGAGAAAGCGACGAAAATCCGGCACGTCACCGAGTTCCTGTTGCAGTGCGATCTGTAAATGATGACCGGGCATCGCTTCATGCACGCTCAGGACTTCGATTTCGTATTTCGGGCGCACGTCAGGGCGATACAGATTTACCCAGTAGATACCGGCACGACTGCCATCGGCCGCCGGTCGTGAATAATATGCCGTCGTAGTGTCCGCTGCGATGGAGTCGGGAATGGGTTTCACTCCATAAGGCATGCGCGGCAGCGTCGCAAAGAGATTCACGAGCTCGGGATCGATGCGCTTGCTGGTTGCAAGATAGGCTTCATAGAGCGCTTCCGGAGTGTCGTAGTAGAACTGCGGATCAGTGCGCAGGAAAACGAGAAAATCCTGAAAGCTACCCTCGAATCCAACTTCTTCAATGACTTTCGCCATCTCATCGCGGATGCGTTTGACCTCCTCGAGCCCAAGGCGATGAATGTCGTCGGGCGTCATCTGCGTCGTAGTAAACGAGCGCACGAGGTATTCGTACGCAGCCGTGCCGTTTGGCAGCGCGGACAGACCAACACTTTCACGGGCGGCCGGCAGATATTTTTTATTGAAATAGCGATCCAGTTTGCGATACGCCGGCAACACTTTGTCCTCGATAATTTCCATCGCGTCTGCGCGCAGACGCTCACGATCTGCAGCCGAAATGGAATCCGGCATATTTTCGAATGCCATGAACAACGGACTTGCAGTGGCGATTTCGACGACCTGCAGTGAGAGCTGATTCGGAATGCGCTGCATCAGAATCTTTGGCGCCATGTAGCCGGACTTTCGACCTTTCTCTGCCAGCGCGATGGTTTGTTCGATAACGTCATCGATTTTTGAGATCCGTGCCAGCCAGTCTTCAAAATCTTCTACCGTTGTAAGGCGCAGACTATTCGTCAGGTTGTCGAGATTCTGCACACCGCCACGATGAGAGAACGGCATCAAGTGGTTATTGAATTGATACGCGTCAACTGTGTCCTCGAGCTGGCGCCTAAAGAGTTCGTAGTTCAGCTGGTTGTCGATTGAGAGATCTTTGCGGTCAATAGCGTACGCTCGCCGCAGAAATTCCCGGATGTCGTCATGGCGTTGCTCGATGGCCTGCAAATTCTGATCGGGCCACTGATCGTTGTAGCGCCGATCGCCCAGTTGGGACGCCATCGTCGGTGAGGCTGCGAGTTGCCACTCCCAGTGTTCATCCAATAGTGTCGTAAATTCGCTGCTGGCATTCGCGTAGCATGCGCTGGACATGGATACGAGCAGCGTCGTCAGCACGATTTTTGTGGTCTTCATTCGTAAGTCCCGGATTCGATTGCCTGCAATTGTTACTTGCCTATAGGCTGCTGGCAACCGCGGACGCACTTGGCTATGATTGCGCGCACTAATCCATAGCGTGCCCAGAAGAGACCCCGTTCAATCGGGGCGCCGAAGGCGCAACACGCCCGGAAACGCTCAGGCAGAAGGACTGAGTACGCTGATTAGCTCTG
>Ga0209980_10000533_pt1 | contig 20655 bp, 19 predicted proteins | sample CR02metaG_FD_183611 | JGI IMG/M metagenome (GOLD analysis project Ga0209980, IMG submission 183611) | Deep subsurface microbial communities from Mariana Trench to uncover new lineages of life (NeLLi) - CR02 metaG (SPAdes) (version 2) | ecosystem: Environmental > Aquatic > Marine > Ocean trench...
CCGACGGCGGCTTCGATCTGTTGTCGGGGCGCCTCGACGGAATCACTTTCCGCGTGACCCTGGGTCGTGACGGCCAACCACTCCTCTATGACAGCATGCACAATTGCGGCTGCTACCATCTGTTCGTACCGACCGGGCGGCTGCAGCCGAAGCCGCCCCCCGATGGTCACGAGGAGCCGCCACTGATCCCCCAGCGCGTCAGCCAGGGAGACGGCAGAGTGGTGCTGCGCATCGCCCATCGCACGCATTACCTGCAGCGCGTGACCTTCGACGCCGGGGTGAACACGGGCGATGCCTATGCCATGCACGACGACGATTCCTTGCGCTCGTTGCCGACGACGGAGGGCGCGCGGCGCAGTCTTTTTCAGCCCAGTGGCCTGGTTCACGGCACTGAACGCAGTGAACGATGGTTTTTCTGGCCCATGGGGATTGCGGAGCCCGGAGCCATGCGCCAGTGGGGTCACCACGCGACGCTATTCGTCGGCAAACGTCATTTCGACGAGCCCCACCTTATCGAGCGCTATTTTCATTCTGGCGGTGGAGGATGAAACGGCAAACTGTGACGAGCACCAAACGAGCAGGATTGCACATGCGTGGTGGTATTCCCGCCATTCGTGGTCTGCTGATTTGCGCGTCGATTGCTGCTCAGGGAGCGTGCGTGGCGCCGTCTCAGGAGGTCCTCGAGGAAGCAGGTAACGGCGGTACGCGAAGCTTGTTCTCCGCGAGCACCGTAATCGAGGATGAGTGGCAGCAGCTGCGTTTTGTGGGCACTACTCAGTACCGTGTGGAGATGTACCGGGATCGGCTGGCCATTTCCGCGCGCGGGCGCAGATCATCTTCGGGCTTGATGCGGCGCGTGGAGATTGATACTGACCAGTGTCCGGAAATGGAGTGGAGCTGGTCGGTGAGTGTTCTCCAGCCCAGCGCCGACATTCGCATCAGAGAGCGGGAAGACGTGGCTGCATCGATCTTCCTGCTGTTTGGCGATCCGGGTTTCGTGTTCGATCCGTCGCCGGTGCCGACCCTGCGTTATGTGTGGACCAACGAACGCGTTGCGGTGGAAAGTGTGATCGACAGTCCAACCATGCCAGGCACGGTACGCAGCCTGGTGGTGCAAAGCGGACTTCACAGCAGCGGTCAGTGGATTACGCAGAAGCGCGATGTGGGCCGCGATTTCCGCACAGCCTTCGGTTACGCGCCACCCGGACCCGTGCGGGCGATCGCCATTTTCACGGATAACGACCAAACGGGCGAGGACGTGGAAGCGTACTACGAGTGGGCCCGGATGCTGTGCCCGCACTGAGCGCGGCCGCAAGGAGGTGCATTACTGCAGCCGCTCGATTGCCTGGTGCTTGGCACGAATGTACGAACGGTGCGGCACATGGATCAGATCGGCGACTTTTCGTACCAGGTGTTCCTCGTACTTGTCGAGCTCCCCGTCGGCCAGCGCCACGTGCCACAGCAGCTCCACGAAGTGCTCTTTCTGCTTCGCATCGAAGTGGCGATTGATGAGTCGCGTGAACTCGTACAAAGACGTGGCCTCATCGGCTTCTTGCTCGGCAAGCGCTATCAGCTCCTTGGTCTGCGCCGAATCCAGCTCGAGAGCCCGTTGCACCGCGTGGATGACGGCGTCGCGTTCGACGCCTTTGACCTCGTGATCCGCCCGGGTCATTTCAATCAACAAGGCTGCCGTGGCGAGCCGATAGGCATGTTCTTGCTCCACCGGGCTGCCGGCTTCGGTGGCGGCGGTGAGGTTGGCGTCAAAAAAGCGTTTTATCGAGGCGAACATGGGGCGATAGCATACCCCGGTTAGCTAGCGGCCGTAAATTTGTGACTCGGGATTGAAGGCCAGCCAGGCAAAGGCGAAGTGAATTCCGCCGGGGGCGGGCTCGAGCTGCCGTCCGGACAGGGGGCCGTCGATTCCGGTGCCGAACAGGTTCCAGCGCGTGCCGGATTGCTTGTCGACGGTGTGGCCGTCGCGAATCTCGAAGCGCATGATCTTCCCGTCCAGCCGCCGATCGTAGGCGGTCGCCGATGGCACCTCCCGCGAGTCGGCGATGACCGAGCCATCCAGGGCCGACAAGGTGCCCTGACGGCTGAACACCACCACCGGCATGTCGTCCACCTGGTCGTTGATGACCGGCTCTTTTTTGAATGCCGAGAAGGGATAGAGTTTGTGCGTCTCCCCGACACTGACGTTGAGCACCCGTTCCATGGGTGGCAAGCGCTTGTCCACCGGATCGAAAAACAGAAATGGCTGATCGGTGATGGTGTCATAGCCCCGGTAGGGGTTGTTGCCGTAGGCCCGGCTGTAGCCCGTGCGCCGGGACAGCACCAGGCTGTCCCCATAGCTGTCGCGAAAGTCTTCGTAGGCGACGATGCTGGCGGGGATGCGATTGAGCACCGTGCCGGCCTTCTTGCCGACGATGGCCTGGCCGGTGAACTGTTGCCACCAGGTCTCGGTCTGGCGGTCGTACATGATCAGATCGCTCTTTCGCAACCGGCCGGTGGTCCCGAAATCCAGGACCTCGCCGTCCATGCGTCTGTCGAAAACGATGGTGGCGTTGCAGAGCGGGCAAAAGGTCACCGACACGGGAATACCGGCGATGCTGTCGTTGACGATTTCGTGCCAGATGAGAATCTGTATGGGGTAGGCTTTGGTGGTGCCGTTGATACTCACGACCACCACCGGCTCACGCGGATTCAGCCATTTGTTGGCTTCGGCGACGGAATCGAATTGCGGCTCATCGACGGGTGGAATGCCGTCCTTCGGCGGCCCTCCGGACTGAATCTCGTCCAGGTCCACCAGGGTGTTGTCGAAGTTCGTGTTCGGCCATTCCAGGGTCATGGGCAGCTGGGCGTAGACCAGATCCCTGGCAAACCACCAGCCGATACCAACCAGCACGGCAATGCGGATTATTCTCATGGGCCAGGCTTTGGAAAGAAGTAACTGCATCATGGCACTGGGTCTCGCTAGCTCCTCATGGTATTGACCGGCGCCGGAGGAAAATGTTTCGCCAGCCGCCAGCATTCCCAGGGGCAGAGCGTGCCGGGGCGGCTGAAATCTACTGAACAGGCCGTGTCTGCTGGTCGGCGCCATCGAGCTGCCGTGCGTACTCTTCGATCAGACGCGAATGGCCCGCGATCCGGCCCGTGTCCTGTTTTTTGAGCGCCAGTAACGTCTTCCTGGCGTCGTCGAGCTCACCGAGATCGAGTCGATAGCGTATTGCCAGCAGGCCCGGTTCGAGTCGCTTGGGCGCCAGGCGTGAGGCCAGGTCGAGATGATACAAAGCCTCGTGCTTGTTTTCCGCTGCCCCGAGTAGCCCGGCTGCGCGTGTATGCAGGAGCCAGTTATTGCCGTGGGAACCGGCTCCGTTCACTGCCCTCAGGGCGTGGTGTAAAGCGCTGGCCAAGCGTGTCAGGTCGAGGACGCGGCATCTCCCCCTGCCCACGGCATCCGTCAGCCACGCAAGAACATTCATCGTATAGATGTCATCGCCAGGCGGTGATCGTTCGAGACGCTCGTAGGCGGAAGGTGGTGGCGGCCGATTTGTCAGGCAATGGGCGCTGATGGCGTGGAGCGCGAGGCCGAGCTCGGCAACCCCGGGGCGCGCGGCAGCGCGCTCCAGGTGCTCCAAAGCCTGCTCCAGCTTTCCCTGATTGACGTAGAGGTTTGCAAGCCCCGTATGCACGCGAGTCGAGTCAGGGTAATGGCTCAGCGCGGCGAACAGCATCCGCTCCCACGACTGCCAGACCAGCACCCGGTGGTAGGTGACGACACCGTAGAGGGCAGGCAGCAGAATCACGGTTGCAACGAGGACGCGCTTGAGTCGCCCCCGCGAGAGGAGCAGGTAACCGCCGTACCCCAGGGAAAAGAAGATCCCGACGCTGGGCAGGTAGTTGCGGTGCTCGAAATAGAGCTCGAGGGGCAAGATCGTGGATTCCACCAGATGTGCGGCCAGGTAGAACCACAGCCCGAAAGCCAGTAGCCCGGTGCGCGTACCGCGAGTGCGCCAACCGGCTACCAGCACCGCCAGCCATGCGCCAGCGGCGAGCAGGGTGCTGGCGGGATCGAGCAGACCGCGCGACGGGGGATAGTCGTCGTGGTATATGCCGAACGGGCTTGCTCCCGGCAGCAGGATCAGATTCCCGAGGTAGTCGAACAGAATCCGGCACTCCGTCAGCACGCGCTCCCAGAGCGTGAACGGCCGCTGGCCGTAGTTGAAAATGACGAAGTTCGGCGACGAGATGGCGATCACGATTCCGATTAGCGCGGTTGCTGCGATTGCCAGTCCCAGCACCCCATGGGCCAGGTGGGCGGCCTTCCGGGGTTGGGCGTCGCGGAAGAAGAATATTTCTATGACAACGATGAGGACGGGCACCAGGATGCCGTTCTCCTTGCTTAACGTTGCCAGCGGCCAGAATACGGTCAGTGCCGCCGCCATCAGCGCCAGGCCAGGCACGCGGTTGTCGGCCAGGCGCTCGCGGCCGCAGACGTAGGCGAACAGGGCGGCCAGGGAGAACAGGGTGGCAAGTTCCGCCATGCGCTGAGTCACGTACAACACCGTGCTGACGAGCAGAGGTGCGAGCAACCAGCAGGCGGTGATCCACAACGCCACCCAGCAACGCCGTCGATCCACGCAAGCCACGGGCCGCGCGAGCAGCCTGTCCGAGAGAAGGAACACCAGCACGCCGCAGAGCAGATGAATGAAGAGATTGGTGAGCTTGAGGGGCCAGACCCGATCGCCGGTTGTCTGCCAGTTCAGAATAAAGCTGGCCATGGACAGCGGCCGGAAAGTTTGGTGCTGAAAGATGGCTTCGTGCCAGCTGAGCTCACCAGCGGCAAGACGAGCAATCGGCTCCAGGGTCGAGGCGTCGTCCAGCACCAGATCGCCGGAGAGACCGGGCCAGTAAATCGCGCCGCTCAGCACCAGCACCATGGCGAGTGCGATCAAGACGCGTCGCGAGGCGAACCGGGTGCCGGCGTGTGCGGCGTGAGAAGGTTTCAATGAGCAAATCTGGCGTTGACCATGGCGTCGTCTTCGCGCACGCGCAAGCATGATCCTAGCAGCTGACACGCCGTTAAACCGGACGGCTGCGGCGAGGTATACTGTGTAAAAGGAATGACTAAGATCACTACATCTGCCTTCACTATCCGGTGCGCAAGCCGATTCGTGCGGCGTTCGCCCGAACCCTTGAGGCCAGTCGGGTTCTCAGCTTGAATCGCGACTTCTGGATAAAATTCGCCCCCTTCCTTGCGTGGTGGCCGGAGGTCAACGGCAAGACCCTGCGTGCCGATGGTCTGGCGGCCATTACCGGCGCCATCGTCGTGCTGCCCCAGGGCGTCGCTTTCGCCACAATCGCCGGGATGCCGCCGGAGTACGGGCTGTACGCAGCCATGATTCCGGCGGTGGTGGCGGCTTTGTTCGGCTCCTCCCGCCAGCTCGTTTCCGGCCCGACGACCGCGGCCTCCATCGTGCTGTTCTCATCCCTGAGCGTGCTGGCCGATCCGGGCAGCGTCGACTACGTGGCCTACGCGCTGACCCTCACTTTCATGGTGGGCGTGATCGAACTGTCCATGGGCATCGCGCGCCTCGGCGCGCTGGTGAATTTCATCTCCCACTCGGTAGTGGTGGGCTTCACCGCCGGTGCGGCCGTTCTGATTGCGGCCAGCCAGCTGAAGAACTTTTTTGGCATCGACATGCCCCGCGGCCTGCATTTGCCGGAGAAGCTGCTTTATTTCGTCGAGCATATCGGTGATATCCATCCCTACGCGACCACCGTGGGAGTCGCCACGCTCATCGCCGGCATCATCGTCCGGCGCCGATTTCCTCGCGTTCCCTACATGGTCGCGGCCATGGTTGTCGGCAGCGTGGTCGCGTTGCTCATCAATCATTTCCTCTACGTGGGCGGCCCGGCCCCGGGCATACACGTGGTGGGAGCGTTGCCCGCCACCCTGCCGCCCCTGTCGAGCCCGGATCTCAATTTCAACATGATCAAAGAGCTCGCTCCGGCGGCCCTGGCGGTTACGCTGTTCGCCCTGACCGAGGCTATTTCCATATCCCGCTCCCTTGCCGCACGCAGCGGTGATCTGGTGGACAGCAATCAGGAGTTCATCGGTCAGGGGCTTTCCAACATCTTCGGCAGCTTCTTTTCCTCTTACGTGGCCACAGGCTCGTTCAATCGCAGCGGCGCGAACTACGAGGCCGGCGCAAAAACGCCGATGGCTGCAATATTCGCCGGCCTTTTGTTGATGGTGATCGTTTTGTTCGTGGCGCCGCTGCTCGCCCATCTGCCGAATGCGGCCATGGCCGGTATTTTGTTCCTGGTCGCATTCGGTATCGTCGATTTCGCACAGATCAAGAAAATCGTGCGTGCCAGCCGTTCCGATTCCATGGTGCTGTGGGGGACTTTCCTGGCGACCCTTTTCTTCGAGCTGGATTTTGCCATCATGCTGGGCGTATTCCTCTCGCTGGTCATCTATCTGCATCGCGCGTCGCGTCCACGGGTGCGGGTGAGGGTCCCCGACCCGCGCCTGCCCAAGCAACGCTTCAGCACTGACCCGAGTCTGCCCGAGTGCCCACAGTTCAAGATGGTGCGTATCGACGGCCCGCTGTTTTTCGGTGCGGTCAACTACGTGGCAGAGCGCCTTCGAGTCATCGCCAAACACGGTAGTGGTCAAAAGCATCTGCTCATCATGGCGCGCACCATCAGCTTCATCGATGTTGCCGGCGCCGAAATGCTGGCTAGAGAGGCGCGCCTGCGGCGCGCGGCGGGCGGGCAGCTTTATTTTCATCAACTCCAGGAAAGCGCTCGCGAACTTCTGGAGCGGGGAAACTATCTGAAAGATGTTGGTGAAGAGGATTTTTTCGAGACCAAAGGCGAAGCCATCGCGGATATTTTTCAACGCCTCGACCGCGGTATCTGTGTGCGCTGCGACAAACGGATTTTCAACGAATGTCGCACAGTTCCCAAGGTGGAAATCGAAGGTGAAGAGTCTACGGGGGACACGCTGCCGGCATCGGAAGACGAAGGCGCCGACGCCGCACACCAAGTCCTTCGTGGGCAAGAAACGTGACAAGAACCGTAGGTTGGGCTGAGCGAAGCGAAGCCCAACCTACGACACGCCTACAGTGAACTCATTCTTCGACGCCCACTTCCGGATCTTCGACCGCCGTGGTCAGCGCGTGCTTGGAACCGCGGAGCGTAAACTTGGTTTCTCGATAATTGCCGCCGCCCAGTCGATAACGAAAGACAATGCTGTCGCCGTTCATGATACGGCGGAGCTTGCGGTTGCGGCCCTGACCGGTTTTCCCCAGGGTAAATTCGGCCTGCTTGGATAGAATGCGGCAACGCCCTTCCTCGAAGGTCACGCGCTCTGGCACTCGCTCATCGATACGGTAGGTCGGGCACACGCCCGGATCCATCGTGTCGAAGCCACCTCGTATCGTGAAGGTGGCGCGCACGTTTTGCATTTCGTCGCTGAACAAACGCAGGCTGTGCCCGCTGTCGTTCTCGACTATTGCGATATCGATTCTGTTGTCGGTACCGGCCGGGGTCGCTTGCGCCACCCGCCATTGGGCGACGGCTGGTCGGGCAAGCAGCACAATGGCGAAGAATATTCCGGCTGCCAGGCGGATAGTCGACGTATTCACCACGGTAGCGCATCCAGATCCACATTGCCGCCGGATAGGATGATTCCGACCCGGGCACCACGGACATCTACCGCGCCTTCCAGCAATGCTGCCAACGGTACTGCGGCGGACGCTTCGATGATCAGTTTGGTGCGTTGCCAGGTGAGGCGCATTGCTTCGACGATGGCCTCTTCCGTGACTCGTACGACGTCCGTCACGTGTCTGGCGATTATCGGAAAAGTTAGTTTTCCGACTGTCGTGCGCAAACCGTCGGCGATCGTATCGGGTACACCAACGGGGACAATGTGCCCGGCGCGCAACGAGCGGTAGGTATCGTCGGCGGCAGCCGGCTCTGCACCGATGATTCGCGTTTGCGGCGATAAGGCAGCCACGACGGTGGCGGTGCCGGCGAGCAATCCGCCGCCACCAACCGGTGCCATGACGATATCCAGTTCCGGCACCTGCTCGATAAACTCCAGCGCCGCCGTTCCCTGACCCGCGATGACCCGAATGTCGTCGAAGGGGTGCACCAGCGTGCGGCCTTGATCTTCGATGATCGCTGCCAGTGTGCGATTCCTGCTTTCCTCGTTGGGCTCACAGTGGATGATTCGGGCGCCATAGTGAGCGACGGCAGCCTGCTTGACCGCCGATGAATTGCTTGGCATCACCACCACGCTCGAGGTTCCCCGTAACTGTGCCGCAAGCGCCACGGCGGCGCCGTGGTTGCCTGAGGAGCTCGTGGCGATGCCGTTCTCCAACTCCGTTTCACTCAGTGAAAGCACGGTATTGCATGCTCCACGAAATTTGAAAGCGCCGACTTTCTGGAGATTCTCGCATTTGAAGTGCAACGAGGCGCCCAGCATCTCGTCGATGGCCGTGCAACGCATCACCGGGGTGCGATGGGCGTGGGGCGCGATGCGCCTGGCGGCCGCCTGAACGTCCGCCAAGGTCGGCGATTCCACGCTATCAGCGATGGGATCGATGGCTGCAGTCTCGTTACTCACCGTTCAAGAATCTCCTCAGGCATCATTCTCGTGGGCATGCTCGCCCTGGTTCATGTCGCCACTGTGGGCCCCGATGCCGGATAGACCCAAGCCTTTGTGGGCCCAGGCCTTTGTGATAACGTCCCGGCGGCGAATCCCCACCAGCGGGAGATCGTTATTCTAGCCAGCAACGGGAGTCAATGACCATGGAAACGCGCGCCGCCGTGGCACACAAGGCCGGCCAGCCCCTCAGCATCGAGACCGTCGAGCTCGATGGGCCCAGGGAAGGCGAAGTATTGGTGGAAATCAAGGCGACGGGTATCTGCCACACGGACTCGTTCACTCTCTCGGGCGCCGATCCGGAAGGCCTGTTCCCGTCGATTCTAGGTCACGAGGGCGCAGGCGTCGTGCTGGAGATAGGCCCGGGCGTGCGCAGCCTCGCGCCGGGAGACCACGTCATTCCGCTCTATGTTCCCGAATGCCGCCAGTGCGAATATTGCGTGAGCGGAAAGACGAACTTGTGCCAGGCTGTTCGCGAGACCCAGGGGCGTGGAGTGATGCCCGATGGCAGCAGCCGCTTTCATGCCGGTGGTGAGGATCTCTTTCACTACATGGGTACGTCTACGTTCGCAAACCATACAGTCGTACCGGAGATCGCGCTTGCGAAAATCCGACAAGACGCGCCGTTCGACAAGGTTTGTTACATCGGTTGCGGTGTAACCACCGGAATCGGCGCCGTAATCAACACCGCCAAGGTTACTCCCGGGGCGAACGTGGTGGTGTTTGGCCTCGGTGGAATCGGCCTCAATGTGGTTCAGGGCGCTCGCTTAGTGGGTGCCGACATGATTATCGGTGTCGACACGAATGCTTCCAAGGCGGGGCTCGCAGAAAAATTCGGTATGACCCATTTCGTCAATCCCACGGATGTGAAAGGCGATTTGGTTCCGTACCTCGTCGACCTCACCGGTGGCGGCGCCGACTATTCGTTCGAGTGCATCGGCAATGTCGAAACCATGCGCCAGGCTTTGGAGTGCTGTCACAAGGGGTGGGGCGAGAGCGTGATCATCGGTGTCGCAGGGGCTGGGCAGGAAATCAGCACGCGCCCCTTTCAGCTGGTGACCGGCAGAGTCTGGCGCGGCACGGCATTTGGTGGTGCGAAGGGTCGCACGGAGGTGCCGCGCGTCGTCGACTGGTATATGGAAGGTAAGATCAATATCGATGATCTCATCACCCACACCATGCCGTTAGAGGACATCAATCGCGCCTTTGACCTCATGCATTCTGGTGAGTCCATTCGAAGTGTCGTGATATATTAGGTCGTCGGTGGATACCACTTTTCGTCAGATCGTTTCTCCCTTTTCGCCCGAGGAATTTTTTGGCTCGATCTGGGATCAACGTGCCGTGCATATTCCCGGGGCAGCCGAAAAATTTGCGCATATTTTTTCCTGGGAGGAATTGAACCGGCTTCTGAACATGTCGAAGCTGTGGTCGGATCGCTCCATGTCGATCGTTATCGACGGCCAGAGCGTGGATCTGGCGGAATACGGGCGTGTCGGTCAGACTCGTGAAGGACATCAGGCAATCATTCCGGATCCGGAGCAGATCATGCTGCTGTTGCGCCGTGGTGGAACCCTGGTGCTCGATCTCATCGAGACACTGTCCCCGGGGGTCGCGACTGTCTCGGCTGCGCTGCAGACCGCGACGGGCGGTGTTGCCGTGTGTAACGTCTATTGTTCGTGGCGCGCCCAGCAGGGATTCACGGCACATTGCGACAGCACCGACGTCTTCGCCATGCACATCGAGGGCAGCAAGATCTGGCGCGTGTACGAGGGCCGCGCCGACAACGCGACCGATATAGCCGGCTATGACTACGGGAGCTTCACACCTGAGCACCACGCCACTGCCAAAGGCAAACTACTCGAGGAAATCGAGATGAAGCCTGGCGATGTGCTGTATTTGCCCAAGGGGCAGTACCATGAGGCGTTGGCGACCAGCGATGCCAGTTTGCATCTGAGCTTTGGTATCGGGCGACCCACCGGCATCGATGTGATCTCGCGGCTGCTGCGGTCGTTGCCCGACGAGTCGTTGTTCCGGAAAAATCTTCCTCATTTCGATCGGCCGCAGGCGCACCGCGAACACTTGCGCGAGATCGCGGACCGTATCCATGAGATTCTCAGCCAGGCGAGCCTCTCGGATCAGATCCGTGATTGGCAACGTGATCGCGCGATGAGCGAACGTTGCGGTCACTTCAACCTGCCGTCCCGGGAGCACGCAACGCATTTCCGCGTGCGTTCTCTGGGCGTGCGGGTCGATTCTGCCGGCGGCGCTCCGGTTCTCAGAGTTCCGGGTGGGGAGTTGGCGCTCGAGTCGGGAGAGGAGAGTGCCGCTTCCTGGATCCTCGAGCGTGATTATGTCGAAGCGTCGGAAATCGAGACGCGCTTCACGGCACTCGGTCCGGACGGAGTGCAGAATTTGCTTGGCCGGCTCGAAGCCTGCAGCGTTCTGGACAGGATTTAACGCGAGAAAAACGTCGCTTGGGCTGAGCTTGCGAAGCCCAACAGGCTGGCGAATGTTGGGCTTCGCAAGCTCAGCACAACCTACGACACCAGGGCAGCATTGGGCTATGCGGCCTCGAGAAGCCCTTTGGTTCGGGCGCCGTTTTTGACCGCATAACCCCGTTCATCATTGTCGAAGAACAGAAAAACCTCCTTCGACCTGCGGTTCCACGCGTGGGCGCGATCGACCCAGAGCCGCAATTTGGGCGCGCGGTAGTTGCTGGCATAGGGGGTGCCGGGTCCGTGCAGCCGAATGTAAACCAGATCGGTGTCGGCCATCAGCGGCGTTGTGAACCCGCCGCTGTCGAAAATGCAGAAAGTAATCGAGCGGCTGGTCAATAATTTGTAAACTTCGTCGGTGTGCCAACTGGGATCGCGAAATTCGAATACCAGTCGGTGGCTCGGTGGTAGCGTGTCCAGAAAGCTTTCCAATCGGCGCAGATTGCACCGCCACCGGGGCGGCAGTTGGAACAGCACCGGACCCCGATGACTACCGAACTCGTCCAGTTGCCGAAACAGTTCGTCCAGTTCGGCTTCACAATTCTTCAGCTTTTTGAAATGCGTAATTCGGCGTGGGGCCTTCAGTGAGAAAATAAACTTCGAGGGAACGCAGCTGCACCATCTGGCAATGGCGTCGGTCCCCGGCATTCCATAGAAGCTGCTACTGATCTCCACGCAATCAAAATGCTGCGAGTAATACGCCAACCATTCCTGGATGTTCAAATCGACCGGGTAAAACATGCCCTTCCAGTGCTTGTACTGCCAGCCGGAGGTCCCGATGTGTGTAGCGGCTTGCATGCGTGTGCGCCGCGTCAGAGGGTTTTCATGGTTTCCACGCCGGAGTCACGGCCGAGCAGCAGCACGTCCGCCGGGCGCTGTGCGAACAGTCCGTTGCAGACCACGCCGGTAATCTGATTGAGCTCCGCTTCGATCTTCGCGGGCTCCAGAATGTCGAGATTGTGAACATCCAGAATAATATTGCCGTTGTCGGTCGTGAATCCTTCCCGCAGCTCAGGGTGCCCTCCTAAGCGTACGATGCGTCGCGCTACGTAGCTCCTCGCCATGGGAATTACTTCGATGGGCAGAGGAAACGCGCCAAGTCGATCCACCAGCTTGGAATCGTCGACCACGCAAACGAATCTGGATGCCACTGCAGCGACGATCTTCTCTCGCGTGAGCGCGCCACCGCCACCCTTGATGAGGCACAGATGTTTCGTGGTTTCGTCGGCGCCATCCACGTACACTGAGAGCTCGCTGACGCTGTTCAAGTCCATCACCATGATGCCATGTGCCTCGAGGCGCCGGGCGCTCTCCTCGGAGCTCGCTACTGCGCCGTCGACCTTGTGCTTGATCTCGGCCAGAGCGTCGATGAAATAGTTTGCCGTGCTTCCGGTTCCCACGCCGATGACGGTGCCTGCCTCGACGAATTCCAGCGCCGCCCGCGCCACGGCCTGCTTCTTTTCGTCCTGGGTCATCGAACGCTCCTCTCCAAGTGTGCCTTCTGCACGGATTCTCTGGTTCGTCCGAGCAGTCGCACGCTATTATATACAGCTTGCCCGGTGCCCCGGGCGATCGAGCCCGAATAGGGTCGAAATAGGCCGAACAGACCGCCACCGGCAGGAAAAAGCAGTCATGCCCAGAGACTACGTGGAGAGAATTCTGAAAGCGCGGGTCTACGACGTTGCGGTTGAGTCGCCTCTGGAATGCGCGCCGCGATTGTCTCGCCGCCTGGATAACAACGTGCTGTTGAAACGCGAGGATCTGCAACCGGTGTTCTCCTTCAAGGTGCGGGGTGCGTACAACAAAATCTACAGTCTCACGCCCGGGGAGCGGGCGCGCGGCGTGATCGCGTCATCCGCCGGCAATCACGCCCAGGGCGTGGCGCTGGCCGCCAAGCGGTTGGGCGTGAAGGCGCTCATCGTCATGCCCAAGACCACACCCCGGATCAAGGTTGATGCGGTGCGTGATCTGGGGGCCGAAATCATCCTGCATGGTAGTTCCTACGATGATGCGCAGGCGCATGTCGACGTGCTGATGGAGGAAAACGGTATGATTTTCGTGCCACCGTTCGATGACCCGGAAGTCATCGCCGGGCAGGGTACCGTGGCGCTGGAAATCCTGCGCCAGCATGGGTCGGACATACACGCCATCTTTGTCGCCGTGGGCGGCGGCGGTCTTATCGCCGGCATCGCCGCTTACGTGAAATCCCTGTGGCCACATATCCGCATCATCGGCGTCGAGCCCGAGGATGCGCCGTCCATGTATCGCTCCCTGGCGGCCGGCGAGCGGGTAGTGCTCGATCACGTGGGGATCTTCGCCGATGGCGTGGCGGTAAAGCAGGTGGGCAAGGAGCCCTTCCGAATCGCCCGCCAGTGTGTGGACGAGGTGCTGCTGGTGAGCACCGATGAAATTTGTGCCGCTATCAAGGACATCTACGAGGACACGCGTTCCATCGCCGAGCCGGCGGGCGCCCTTGGCGTGGCGGGGCTCAAACGCTATGTGGAGCGCGAAGGTACCGTGGGCGCGACCCTGGTGGCGGTGGATGGCGGCGCCAACGTCAACTTCGATCGGCTGCGCCATATCGCGGAGCGCGCCGAGCTGGGCGAACGCAGGGAAGCGCTGCTGGCGGTCACGATCCCTGAGCGTCCCGGCAGCCTGCGGGAGTTCTGCCACGCCATCGGCGCCCGTTCCATTACCGAGTTCAATTACCGGTATGCAGGCACGGGGGATGCCCACATTTTCGTCGGTGTAGAGCTTCGTGACGTGGAAGGCGATAGGGAGGCGCTGATCTCGGGAGTTGTTGGTCGCGGCTACCCGGTTGTCGATATGACCGACAACGAGATGGCCAAGATCCATATTCGTTACATGGTCGGCGGACGATCCGGCAGTGTCGGCGAGGAACTATTGTACCGACTGAACTTTCCCGAACGGCCGGGGGCTCTGCTGCGATTTCTCACTCACATGGGTGAGCACTGGAATATCAGTTTGTTCCACTACCGCAATCATGGGGCGGATTTCGGGCGTGTTCTCATCGGTGTGCAGCTACCGAGTGACGAGACGGCGGCTTTTCAGTCTTTCCTATCCGAAATCGGCTACGAGTACGTGGAAGAAACGGGGAATCCCGCCTACGGTCTGTTCCTCAGCTGAGGCACCTCACTCGAGAGCGAGAATATAATTCCAGTCATTTTTGCTGACGGGCATTATCGATAATCGATTTCCGCGTCTGAGCAGCACCATGTCGGCGATGGCGTCGTGCTCCTTGAGTTCGCTCAGGCTGATCGTGCGTTTCAGCTTACGTACGAATTTGACGTCCACCAGGAACCAGCGGGGATTCCCTTGGTCACTTTTGGGGTCGAAGTGCTTGTCTTTCGGGTCGAAGGCGGTGGGATCCGGGTGGGATTCACCTGCAATTTTCATGATGCCGACGATGCCAGGCTGCTCGCAGGCGGAATGATAGAAGAAGGCCTGATCTCCCGGCTTCATTTCGTCACGCATCATGTTTCTCGCCTGATAGTTTCGCACACCATCCCAAGGCTCGGTTCCGGGGCCCAGCTTCTTCAAGTCATCGATGCTGAACTCACCGGGCTCGGATTTCATCAACCAGTAGTTTGGCATGGCGGCGGTTACCTCTTATGCGTCGAATCGATACAGTCGTTCTTCCGTCGCGACGCCCTGCAGGGGCACGTCCCAGGGGCGCGAAGGAAGGGATTCCAGGCGCTGGAACTCGTAGGCGATGCCGATGAGCAGGGGTTTGGTCCAGAACGCCCGGTGCCGCAGGTAGGAAAAAGTACGATCGTAGAATCCGCCCCCCATGCCCAGCCGATTGCCGGTGGTGTCGAAAGCGACCAAAGGCATGAAAACGACATCCAGGTCGCGCGCCCGGCAGCGTGCGCGCCCCGTCACGACTGGTTCCGGAATTCCGAAGCGATTGGGCGCTAGCCGCGTATCGCGGTCGTAGGGAAGAAACCAGAGTCCATCGCCGTGCAGTGCCGGAAGCAGCACCTGTCTGCCGTTGGCGCGGAGAAAATCCATGACCGGGTCGAGTCTCATCTCGCCGTCGTTTGACAGGTAACAAGCCACTCGCCGCGCACCGCGCACGCGCAACGAGGCACCCAGATGCCGGGCAAGAGCTCCGGCCATGCGGACACGCTCCGGTTCGCAAACGGCCCGTCGCCGGGCGCGCATCTCGGAACGCAAGGCGCGCCGGGACTTCATGGCCGGGACTTCATGGAATTAGCCGCACTAAGCACAATATGCGGGTAATGGAAAAAGGGCACATGGATGGGCGCGCTGTAATGCGCGGGCGGGAAACGGGTGACACCCTCCGCATATGCCGCTGCGCACCATGACCCTTGAACCAGGTTGGTTCAATAGGGAGCTTATCTCGGCGTATCAGGCTTTCCGCTGCCAGGACGGACATGCACAACAACACCGATGGCCAGCTCCCGAAGGTGGACGATTAGGCTCAAGCGATTACTAGGCCGCTCGCGAACACCGCAGAGGGCATCGCGGATCAGTCTATCGCTTCCGTCTGCTCGCGTCGACTGATGGCGACGCTGATTTTCCCACGCAGTCGCACCAGCGTGTCATCGACGTCCGCTTGCGCTTTTTGCAGAAGGGTGTATTCGTGTATGATATTGAGCGCCGTCATCACCGCCATGCGTTCGGTTCCCAGAACCTTTCCACCGCCCCGCACCTCTCTCAATCGTTCATTGAGTATCCTGGCGGATTCCAGCAGAGACTGTTTCTCCTCGGGCGGGCAGGAGACTGTGTACTGCTTGTCGAGTATGTCTATGGTGATCGCTTCGCTTTGCTTACTCATGCGCCGATTTCCATCGCTTTGAGTCGCGCGATCATCGCCTCCACACGAGAGCGCGCCAGCTCGGACTTCTCGATGAGACCGGCACGTTCGGCAACCAGGCTAGATTGCTGATCGCGCAGTGCCCGGTTCTCGTCCGTGAGCTGGTCACAGGTCCGAATGAGCTCGTCGACCTGGGCCTCCAATGCCTGAAGATCCATGCTGTCGAGATTTGAGGCGTTCTGGTCTCGTTCCATAGGAGTCAAGTGCTTGCGGGAAGCAGTTGTCATTATTTCTAGCTCTAGCTCTCCCCAAATATAGGGTGCGAAATCTAGTCGGTCAACGTTCCCCGAGGGGCTCGCCCACGGACAGTTTCGACGGGTAGACTGACGGTGTTAGCATAGACACGGCCGATCGACGGCTTTGCGTCGGCTGCTGGCGATGCCGGGGGGCCTCGCCAGCGTCCCTATGAATCACCTGAGATGAGCGCAATGGCCACATCCTACATCGTCTGCTCGCGCGCCCTGGCGCGGGCCAGAACAGAATTGGGCGCCGCCGAATGCCACGGATTGCTCTGCGGCATGCTGTGCGGCGTCGAAGAGCGGGCTCCGCAGCGTTGGCTCGAGGAGGTGCTCGGTCCTCCGGCGCGGGTGCAGAAAGGCAAGGATGACTGCCGGGATGAACTGCTGCGCGTGCTGACTGAAACCGTGAGGACGCTGTGGTCCGGGCGCTGCAATTTTGCACCTTTACTTCCTGACGACAACGCGGGTCTGGGAGTACGCAGCAAGGCGCTGGCGGCCTGGTGCAGCGGTTTCCTGTACGGAATCGGCAGTGCTGGAGACGATGTCGAAGCGCGGCTGTCCAAGAATGCCCTGGAGGTGCTGTCGGATTTCTCCGAGGTGACGCGCCTCAGAAATGACGCCAAGGAATCGAAGTCGTCCGAAGCGGACTACAGCGAGATCGTCGAATATATGCGCGCCGGCGTCATGCTCATATTCGAAGAGTTGCAGGGCGGCCCGCAGCCTGGTGACACCGTCCACCGTCTGCACTGACATCGACTCGAGAAGGCGCTTCCGTCTTGGACAAGAAAGAGTTTGCCCGCCGCCGCCGCGCTGTCATGGAGGAGATGGGGGAGGGGAGCATCGCAATTCTGCCAGCAGCTCCCGTGAGAACGCGCAACAGGGATGTGGAATACCCCTATAGGCAGGACAGCGATTTCTACTACGTCACCGGTTTCGAGGAACCCGAGGCAGTGGCAGTCCTGGTGCCGGGTCGCAAGCGCGGCGAATACATTCTTTTTTGCCGCGAACGCGACCCGGAGATGGAGCTATGGAACGGTGTGCGCAGCGGTCTGGAAGGGGCCTGCGAGGATTACGGCGCCGACGATGCCTTTCCCATTGGCGATGTCGATGACATTATTCCCGGCCTGCTGGAAAACCAATCCCGCGTTTACTACGCGATGGGTTACTACCCCGATTTCGACCAGCGCATGATCGGTTGGGTGAACCGCGTGCGTACACGGTCGAAAGCCGGCGTGAGCTCCTCCGCAGATATCGTGGCTCTCGACAACGTGCTGCACGAAATGCGCCTGATGAAGAGCAAGGCCGAGGTGCGTGCCATGACGCGCGCCATGGAGATAAGCTGCAGTGCCCACGTTCGCGCCATGGGTGCATGCCGCCCCGGCATGGGCGAGTACGAGGTCGAAGCGGAGATCAACTACGAGTTCATGCGCGGTGGCAGTCGCCGTGCCGCCTACCCGTCCATCGTCGCCGGTGGCGCGAATGCCTGCGTGCTGCACTACACGGAGAATCGCGATACTTTGCGCGACGGCGATTTGCTGCTCATCGATGCCGGCGCCGAATACGATTACTATGCCGCCGACATCACGCGAACCTTTCCCGTCAACGGTCGTTTCTCCAAGTCGCAGCGGGCCCTTTACGAGGTGGTGCTGGAAGCGCAAGCGGCCGCCATCGAGCAGGTGCAGCCGGGCAATCACTGGAACGAGCCCCATGAAGCGGCGGTGGAGGTGCTCGCCCAGGGACTGGTGGCGCTCGGGCTCATCAAAGGGCGCGCCAGCACCATCATCAAGAAGGGGCGCTACCGCAAATTCTACGTGCACCGTACGGGCCACTGGCTCGGTATGGACGTGCACGATGTGGGCGACTACAAAATCGGCGGCGAGTGGCGGGTGCTCGAGCCAGGCATGGTCATGACCGTCGAGCCGGGACTGTACGTGGCGGCGGGAGACAAGCAGGTCGCGCGCAAGTGGTGGAATATCGGAATACGCATCGAGGACGATATTCTTGTCACCCGGAATGGTAATAAGGTGCTGACCGCCGCGGTGCCGAAGTCCGTGGCCGACATCGAGGCCACCGTCGGCCAAGGTTGAAACGTTGTGAGCGTCCACGCAGACCATGGGGGTCCTGTCAGGCAACCGCGCGAAGGGTGTTACGAGTTGGCTATCGCGGGCGGCGGACTGGTAGGCATGAGCCTGGCCGTGGCACTGGGCCGGGCACGCATTCCCGTCGCTCTGATCGAGGCCAGCGCAGCGCAACGCCGGGGCGATTCCGGTTACGATTCCCGCCCCATCGCGCTGTCCCAGAGCTCGCGGCGGATCCTCGATGCGTTGGGCGTGTGGGATTCCCTGGCCGCGTCTGTTACGCCCATAAACCGGATTCACGTATCCGATCGTGGCCATTTCGGATTTGCGCGCTTGTGTGCCGAGGACTGCAGCGTGGATGCGTTGGGCTATGTGGTCGCGGCGGCGGAGCTTGGCCGGTCGCTGGAAGCGGTGCTGCGGTCCACCGACCGGGTGCGGGTCCTGCGCCCCGCCATGGTCGACGACGTACAGTGCGATCAATCCTCCGCCGCGCGATTGTCGATAGCCGCGGCCGGCGACCCGCCGGCCCGGGGCTTACCTTCGTGCGTCGAAGCGAAGCTCATGGTGCTCTGCGACGGCGGCCGCTCGGCGTTGCGCGAGCGGCTGGGTATATCGGTGCGCGAACGTGATTACGGGCAGTGGGGGATCACCGCCAGGGTCGAAGCACGTTGTGCCCACGGCGGCGTCGCCTACGAGCGCTTCACCGCCGCCGGCCCGATGGCGTTGCTTCCCATGCAGGGCAACCACTGCGGTCTCGTCTGGAGCATGGATGGCGCGTCGGCTGAGCGTCTCATGGCTCTCGATGACGACGGCTTCGTGGGCGCGCTCGGCGAGCAGTTCGGTAAGCGGCTGGGCGGATTCGTGGCCACGGGCCCGCGCAGCGCCTTTCCCTTGCACTCGATCACGGCCACCGAGGTGGTGGGCGAGCGTTTCGCGATCATCGGCAACGCGGCCAACCATCTCCACCCGGTGGCCGGTCAGGGCCTCAATCTTGGCTTGCGGGACGCGGCGGCGTTGGCGGAGATCGTCGCCGGCGCCTGCCAGGTCGGCCGCGACCCGGGCGATCCGTCGGTGCTGGCGGGCTACGCCGAGTGGCGGCGCCGTGATCAGAAGCTCGTGTCCCGGGTTACCGACGCCCTGGTGCGTCTGTTCTCGAATCGATTCGCGCCGCTGGTGGCTGCCCGTGGTCTGGGACTGCTGGCCTTCGATCTGTGTCCCCCGGCCAAGCGCCGTTTTGGCAACCATGCCATGGGACTCGCCGGGCGCCAGAGCCGGCTGGCCCGGGGACTTTCACTGTGAACGTCGACGTTGCCATCGTCGGCGCTGGGTTGACGGGAGCGACGTTGGCCTGCGCCATCGCCAAAGCCGGCCTGCGGGTGGCCGTCATCGAGGCCAGCGATCCGCCGGCGCCGCTGACCGATGAGCGGCAGCTTCGCGTCAGCGCCATCACGGTTGCGTCGCAACGGATACTTCGTGCCATCCACGTGTGGGATGCGTTGCCCCTGGCGCGCGCTGGCGTGTTTCGCGAGATGCATGTCTGGGACGCCGCTGGCAGCGGCAGCGTGCATTTCGACAGTGCCGATATCGGCACCGACGCGCTGGGCCATGTTCTGGAGAACGGCGTCATCCAGCGCGGCCTGGATGCGCGCATGGCTTCGCTGGACACTCTCGCGCTGTTTCGACCCGAGGAGTTGCAGGATCTCCAGGTCGAGGGTGACGGGGTCACGCTGCACCTCAGTGGTTCCCGGCTGCGGGCCCGCCTGGTGGTGGGCGCCGATGGCAGTCACTCCCGGGTGCGGGAGCTCGTCGGGATTCAATGCGACGGCGGTGACTATGGGCAGCAGGCGCTGGTGGCCACCGTGCGTACGGCGTTGTGGCATCGGGAAACCGCCTGGCAGCGGTTCCTGGCCGACGGGCCCATCGCCTTCCTGCCGCTGCCCGGACATCTGTGCTCCATCGTCTGGTCGACCCTGCCCGAGCATGCGCAAGCGCTGCTGGCCGAGTCCGACCAGGGCTTCGCGTCGGCTGTCGAGGAGGCTTTCGAGTCCCGACTCGGGGGCATCGAGCTGGTCGGTGGGCGCGCCGCGTTTCCGTTGCGGCATCTGCACGCCCGTGCGTACGTGGCCGAGCGCGTGGCACTGGTGGGTGACGCGGCCCACACGGTACATCCCCTGGCCGGGCAGGGGGCCAATCTGGGTCTGCAGGACGCCGCTGTGTTGGCCGAGATTCTCCTTAGGACCTGGTCACGGGAGCGCGACCTGGGGCGGCGGACCAATCTTCGCCCCTACGAGCGCTGGCGCAAGGG
>Ga0209980_10000535_pt1 | contig 20632 bp, 24 predicted proteins | sample CR02metaG_FD_183611 | JGI IMG/M metagenome (GOLD analysis project Ga0209980, IMG submission 183611) | Deep subsurface microbial communities from Mariana Trench to uncover new lineages of life (NeLLi) - CR02 metaG (SPAdes) (version 2) | ecosystem: Environmental > Aquatic > Marine > Ocean trench...
GGTTTATCAGGAGGTCTAAGCGTACACGCCGGACCCGCCAAGCCCGCCAGCAGTAGCAGGATTAGCAAACCCACTCCCGCGCGTTTTTGATACAATGTCGGCATTTCAGGAAAAGGGAAACAGGGTTTTCGGGCCATAGTCCTTTATCGGCATAATTTTCATATATTTTAGCCGGATGAGCCCGGAAAATGGGCCTAAATGTAAATTTTCCAAAATCCGGAAAGAAAGAGTAAAAATGGGGCTTTATGGGGTATGATGCCCCCTTTGCCTTTTGAAGTGGAATTGAGCGCCAATGAGTATTTTTAGAGTTGTCGGGATATTGGTTTTGCTGGTAGGGCCCTTGGCCTGCTCCCAGAGCGACAGCGGAAAACAGCAGGAAAATCCACCCTCCATCGCCGAAATTGAAGGAACCGGCACAGATTCCGGCCAGCAGGCCCCGCAAGGGATCGTTCCCATCGATATCTCGGAGGAGGACCAGGCCAAAGCCCAACGGGCCCCAGAGGGCATGGTGTTCATCAAGGGTGGATGCTTCACCATGGGGAACGACCGCGCCCAGGCCGATGAAAAATACGAGCACGAAGTGTGCCTCGACGACTTTTATCTGGATCGGTACAAAGTGACCCAAGCTCGCTGGACCCCGCTCATGGGTTTCAATCCCTCCAAAATCACCCATGCCGACCACCCGGTCGAACAGGTCAATTATCACGACATCCAGCAATTTATTGAAAAATCCGGCGGAGGCTGCCGTCTGCCGACCGAGGCGGAATGGGAATACGCCGCCCGGGGACACTCCAAGACTCGATACTTCTGGGGCAACCTCATGGACGGCGCCTACGCCTGGTTCGAGGACAACTCGGATAAAACCACCCACCCGGTGGGCCAGAAAAAACCCAATCAGTTTGGCCTGTACGACATGATGGGGAATGTCTGGGAATGGACCGAAGACTGGTACAGTCCCTACTACGTCGGCAACCAGGAGACCAATCCCCAAGGGCCGGCAAAAGGCGAGAACAAAGTGATCCGCGGCGGGTCGTTCAATTCTTCCGCCGGAGCGTTGCGAATCACCAACCGCACCTGGCTGAACCCCAAAAACCGGGTGTTCTCGAAAGTCGCCTCCTACGGCGGGAGCGTCGACGAACTCTACAACTACATCGGTTTCCGTTGCGCCCAATCCATAACCGCCCCGCCTGCCGAAGCATCCCCCGCCCTAACCACCGAGAGAGAAAAGCCCGCTCAAGGCTAGCCGAAAAATTCACGCCGGCAGCCTTCAACCGCTCTAATTCTTTAAAGGGAAATAGGAAAGGGATGGGTTAGCGGCAGTCTTGGCAGATGCCGAACATGTCGAGCTTGTGGGTGGTCATTTCGAAGCCGTGTTCGCGGGCCACGTCTTCCTGTAATTTTTCGATTAGAGAATTGTGGAATTCGATGATCTTGCCGCATTGGGTGCAGATCATGTGATCGTGGTGGCCCTGCTCGTAATTGCGTTCGTAGCGCTTCTGGCCGTCGCCGAAATCCAGCTCGGCGGCCAGGCCGCTTTCGGTCAACAGGGCGAGCGTCCGGTACACGGTGGCCAGACCGATCTTGGGTTCTTTAACCGAGACGATTTTATAGAGGTCTTCGGCGCTGACGTGTTCATCACTGCCCAGAAACGCTTCCAGCACCGCGCGTCTCTGCTTGGTGATCTTCAGATTGTGCTGAGTGATGTAATTTTCAAGAACTTCGTGTTCTTTGGCGGCCATAAAACCTCCCTGCGATTCAAAATCTAGCATAGGGATTCCACGGGAGTCAATCCGTCATTTCCAGCGGAGGGCCTAAATCGGCCTTTAATCCAACGACTTGAGGCGTTCCAGAACTTCCTCGGCGAGGGCCTTCGCGGACACTTCCCACTGCTCCCCGCCGTCCATATTTTTCAACACGTACCGCTGGTTTTTGATTTCATTGTCGCCGACGATCAGGGCGAACCGGCTGGCCAGTTTGTTGGCTTTCCGCATCTGGCTTTTCAGGCTTCCGCCTTCGAACTCACGCTCCACATACAGGCCTACAGCCCGCAGTTGATGCGCGATGGCAAAGGCCAGGTTTTGGGCCTCTTCGCCCAGACTCACCAGATAGAAATCGGGCCGCCGGTTCAGGGCTTGCAGTTTATCCTCCGGCAACAGCGAGATCAGCCGTTCCATTCCCAGCGCGAACCCGAAGCAGGGAGTGGGGGGGCCGTCAAAATCTTCGACCAGGGAATCGTAACGGCCGCCACCGCAGACCGCATTCTGCGATCCCAAGCCGGTTTTGGAAATCACTTCAAAGGTGGTTTTGTTGTAATAATCCAGGCCGCGGACGATCTGGTCGTTGACCGTGTACACGGTGTGCACCGCATCGAGAAATTTCCGGACCTGCGCAAAGTCCTCCTCGCATTGCGCACAGAGGAGATCCTTGATTTTGGGTAGTCCCCTGGCGATTTTGACGTCCTGCTCCACCTTGCAGTCGAGCACCCGCAGGGGATTTCTTTCATAACGCTGGTTGCAGTTGGTGCACAGCTTGTTCAAGTGGGGTTGGATGGCGGCCTTGAGGGTTTCGCGGTATTGCGGCCGGCAATTTTTGCATCCCAGAGAGTTGATTTGAAGCTCGAGGTCATTCAAACCCAGGGCCTTGAAAAATTCGATGAGCAGGGTAATTACCTCGGCATCCACCGCCGGGCTTTGGGATCCCATCGCTTCCACGCCGATCTGGTAAAACTGGCGGAGCCGTCCCGCCTGCGGCCGTTCGTAACGGAACATCGGGCCGAAGTAATACAGTTTGGTCAAAGAGTTCTGGCTGTGCATGTTGTGTTCGATATAGGACCGGACGACCGATGCGGTGCCTTCCGGCCGCAGGGTGAGGTCATTGTCGCCTTTATCCCTGAAGGAATACATTTCCTTTTCCACAATATCCGTGGTGTCGCCGATGCTTCTTTTGAATAGATCGGTGTATTCAAAAATAGGCAGCCGGATTTCCTTGAAACCGTACCGGGTGAAGATCCGGTGGGCGACGGACTCCGTCCATTGCCATTTTTCGGTTTCTCCGGGCAGGATGTCCTTGACGCCTTTGATGCTTTTAATTTTCATAATTCGGTGGTGTTGACGGTTAAGGATGCAATGAGTGCTACTTTTTGAGGAAACGGGAGGCCAGGTCCACCTCGCGGGTACTGCCGATAAAGAGCGGAGTCCTTTGATGAATGTCCGTGGGTGAGATATCCAGGATGCGCGTATGTCCGTCGGTGGCTTTGCCTCCGGCATGTTCGACGATGAAGGCCAGCGGCGCCGCCTCGAAAGCGTACCGTAATTTACCCTGAGGGTTTTTCTGGTTGCCTGGGTACATGAAAATTCCGCCTTTGAGCAGGGTCCGGTGAAAATCGGAGACGAGAGAGCCGATGTATCTCAGCTTGTAGGGCCGCTGGGTTTCCTTGTCCGTTTCTTTCATGTAGTCGACCAGATTTTTCTGCGACTCTTCCCAGGTTTCAATGTTGCCCTCGTTGATGCTGTAGGTGGTCCCAGACTTGGGAATTTTGATATCGCTGTGCGAAAGGAAGAACTCGCCCAGTGACGGATCGAGGGTAAAACCGTGAACGCCTTCGCCGGACGTATACACGAACATGGTGCTGGACCCGTAGATGATGTAACCTGACGCCACCTGTTGCGATCCCTTCTGAAGCAGGTCTTCGTCGGTCACTTCATTGCCGGAGCTTAGCTTGTGGTAGATGGAAAATATGGTACCGATACTGACGTTGACGTCGATGTTGGAAGAGCCGTCCAGCGGATCCATCATGAAAACGTATTTACCCGCCTGGTCCGGGGGAATGATTACCGGTTTGTCGTATTCCTCCGAGGTGATGGCGCAGATGAGACCCGAATTGCCCAACAGTTTCGTGAAAATCTCGTTGGCGTATTCATCCAGCTTTTGGACCTCTTCGCCGTGAATATTCACCCGGCCGGTCAACCCCAGAATGTTTTCTCCCAACCCGGCGTTGTTGACTTCCAGCGAGACGAATTTGGCGGCGACCAGAATTTCCATCATCAGGCTGGTGAATTCCCCGGTCGCCCCCTCGGCCATATTCTGGCGCCGGCGCAGGTGTTGAATCAGCGTTATACGTTCCATAGCGGTCTTTCTTGTGGGCGGTGCTACAGGAAAATTGAATGAACCAGCCGGTAGGCTGGCGTGATTCTAACTGATTTAACACGTTTCAGCAAATGAAATGCCGGACGAGCATTTTCTTAGTAATTGAATTCATTAAGGTAAATCCATTTCGGAGAGGTGCGTATCCGGCCACGGGTCGGGGCCGCCCGCAGGGATTCCGGATAACCAGTTTTTCCCGCCGCCCGGATGTTTTCATTGATTATTCAAGGGTTTTGTCATAAATTATTGATTAATATAATTTTATCCAGGTCATGGAATGGAAGGGCTAGTTCGGGAGTTCACGGAATATTTGTGTGTCGAAAAACGGCATTCGCCCCATACCGTCGATGGTTACCGCCGGGATATCGACCGCTTTGTGTCCTTCCGGTCCGGGGTCCCGTTAAAATCCGTCACTCCCGCTGACATCCGAGAATTTCTGCTGAGCCAGCATCAGAAGGGACTATCCTCCCGGTCCATTGCCCGGGCGCTGTCCTCGCTGAAATCCTTTTTCAAATATCTGGTGGAAGAAGAGCTGATCGTGGAAAATCCGGTGGAAACGCTGGAAACTCCCAAAATCTGGCGTAAACTGCCCGGTACCCTGTCATTGAATGAAGTGGAATTGCTTTTAAATCAACCGGATGTAGAGACTCTGCTGGGTCAACGCGATAAAACCATGCTGGAGGTGCTGTATGCCGCCGGGCTCCGAGTCAGTGAGTTGATCAACCTGAAATTAAATGATTTGAACCTGGAGGTGGGCTATCTCAGGACCTTGGGCAAAGGCGACAAGGAGCGGGTGATTCCCTTGGGCGAGGTGGCGCAATTCTATATCAAGGCTTACCTGGAACAGACGCGCCCCAAACTTTTGAAGGGCAAAATCCTTCCGGCGCTTTTCATTTCCCGCCGGAAGAGTCCAATGACCCGGCAGGCCTTCTGGAAGATTCTGAAGCAGTATGTCCGCAAGGCCCATATTTCGATCTCGGTGTCGCCCCATACTCTGAGGCACGCTTTTGCCACCCACCTGCTGGAAAGGGGGGCGGATTTGCGCTCGGTCCAGCAAATGTTGGGTCATTCCGACATTTCCACCACCCAAATCTACACACATGTGGTACAAAAGAGGATGCGGGAGGTCTTTGATGAATGCCACCCCCGGGCCTGAACGGGGGGCGAAAGCCCAATTTTTCCTTGACTCTTTAGCGTATTAAAGCTAGTATTTTTAATACCTTACCCGCCTTTAAGTGTGATTTTTTGAGTTGTCATAATACCTTTTGAATCAGCGGGCTGGCCATGAGTTTGGTCATAGATTTTGACGATATTCCGGAAGACGAGGATTTGATTTTAGACCTCTTGCAGTCACCGGAACATTTTAAAATCGACCCGGAAGAAGGTGTGTTGCAACAGGATGTCCACGTTCAGGGACGTCTTTCGAAAGTGGGACGGGAAATCCTTTTCAAGGGAAACGTTTCCACGGAGATGGAATTGGTGTGTTTCCGGTGTCTGGAATCGTTGCGTTTTCCGGTTCGGGCCAGGATCGCATCCCATTATATTTCCGATCAGGAGGCCGGGACCCTGGATGCGGATGCGGAGTTGCACGCTTCGGATATCGAAGTGGAGACCTACTCCGACAACCGGATTGATTTGACCCAGGCGGTTTATGACCAGATGATGCTGAGTCTTCCTCTGGTCCGGTTATGCCGGGACGATTGCCGTGGAATCTGCGCACACTGCGGGGTCAATCGCAACCATCAGAGTTGCACCTGTTCCGACCATGATTCGATCGATCCGCGATTGGCTGTTTTAAAAACATTGAAAGACCAATTAAAGTAGTTCAAAGGAATTCAGCATGCCCGTACCCAAGAAGAAAACATCGAAATCGAAAAAAGGAATGCGGCGTTCGCACGACCATTTAAGCGTTCCCGCTTACAGTGAATGTCCTCAATGCCATGAGATTAAACGACCTCACCATATTTGTCCCCACTGCGGATACTACAAGGATAAAGAAGTCTTAGAGGTCGAAGCCGTCTGAAGTTATTCCATTGATTCCAATCCAGGTCGACCGGTTTATTTGAATTTCAACCATTGAATGGGGTTAAGCCTTTTCACGAATAAACTGTCCAGATGCTATTTGGCAATCTCAATCCTTCCAATTCAATTCTCGTAACGCAATTGGCGGATCCCGTTTGAACCTTCCGGAGGAAAAAAATCGAAAATGAAAATAGCTGTTGACGCAATGGGGGGGGACCATGCTCCGGAAGCCATTGTCGAAGGGGCTGTGTTGGCGGCTCGGGAATTTGATATCCCCATTATCCTTGTCGGCATTTCGCATCGGGTTCATCAGGAGTTGGAGAAATACGATGACTGGAAAAAACTGGACCTTGAGGTGGAGCATGCCGATGAAGTGGTGGAAATGGCTGACAGCCCCAGCAAGGTGGTCCGGTCGAAACGAAAGTCTTCCATCAAAATCGGGCTGGACCTGGTTAAAAAGGGTGAGGCTTCGGCCTTTGTCAGCGCCGGCAACACCGGAGCGGTGCTCGCCTATTCAACCATTATATTACGTCCGCTCAAAGGTGTGGACCGGCCGGCGATTGCGATTCAACTGCCGACCATCAAAGGTTCTTCCATTCTTCTGGATGCCGGGGCCAACGTCGATTGCAAAACCAACCAGTTGTTTCAGTTCGGCATCATGGGCCATGCCTATGCCAAATACATCCTGGGCAAGGACAATCCCCGGGTGGGACTACTGAGTATCGGTGAGGAGGACAGTAAGGGCAACGAGACCACCAAAGAGGCCTTTAAGTTACTCAAGAAAAGCCATATCAACTTTACCGGCAATATTGAAGGGAAGGAAGTTTACCGGGGCACCGTCGACGTGATCGTGTGCGACGGTTTTACCGGAAACGTGGCGCTCAAAATCAGCGAAAGCCTGGCCGAAATGATTGGTATCAGCCTGAAAAATCTTTTCAATTCGGGAATGACCACCAAGCTGAGCTACCTGTTGCTGAAGCCCCATTTGGCGGAGTTGAAGAAGATGGTCGACTATTCGGAAACGGGAGGGGCGCCGCTTCTGGGAATCAATGGCGTATGCATTATTGCGCACGGCAGTTCCAGTCCCAAAGCCATCAAAAATGCGATTTGCCGGGCTCATGAATTCATCGAGAAAAAAATCAATGAGCATATTTGCGAGGACATCGAAAATAATTTGGACGGCAAGGGATCACTCTGGCAGCACCTCAAGGAAATCGTGACCGGCTCGGAGGACGAACCCCCAAGTCCATCTCAAACGTCTGAAGATATAACCAATCCTTCAAAAGAATAATCATCCGGACTTTTCAGTCTAACGGTCCAACTCGAACGGCGCATGAACAAACCTTCACTCCATCGAGCGGAAATTGTGGGAACGGGTATTTATCTCCCCGAAAAAGTTTTGACCAACGCCGACCTCGAAAAATCTCTGGATACCTCGGACGAGTGGATCTTCACCCGTACCGGTATTGAGGAGAGACGCATTGCGCAAAAAGACGAGTCCTCCTCCACCCTGGGGGCTCATGCGGCCCGCAATGCCCTGAACCAGGCGGGACTGACGGCGGAGGAATTGGAGCTGATTATCGTGTGCACGTCCACTCCGGATGTGCTGTACCCCGCCACCGCCTGCTTTATCCAAAAGATCCTGGGGGCCTCTAAAGCGGCGGCGTATGATATTTCCGCGGTATGTTCCGGTTTCGTGTTCGGATTGTCCATTGCCGAGCAGTACGTCAAAAGCGGCCGATATGAAAATGTCATGGTGATCGGAACCGAAGTCAATTCCCGGATCATGGACTGGACCGACCGCATCACCTGCGTGTTGTTCGGAGACGGAGCCGGCGCCGCCCTTTTGAAACGTACCGAACGCGAGGAGCCGGTGGGCATTCTCTCCACCCATATTTATTCCGACGGCAATCATACCGACACGTTGATCGTCCCCGGCGGTATCGGGCGGGAACCCGTAAACCACGAGGCCGTCGAGAACAAGATGTACTGTTTGAAAATGGCAGGGCAATCGACCTTTAAAATGGCGGTGAAGCGCATGAGCGAAGTTTCAAGGGAATGTCTGGCGTTCAACGGGTTGTCGACCGATGATGTCGACCTGGTGGTGCCTCACCAGGCCAACCGGCGCATCATTGAAACCATTGCCGAAAGACTGGAAATGAGCATCGATAAATTTTTTATCAACATTCATAAATACGGAAATACCAGCGCGGCTTCAATTCCCATTGCCTTGCATGAAGCGCGCGAGTGCGGAAAAATTCAACCGGGAAGCCTGAGCCTGCTCACTGTGCTGGGTGCAGGCCTGACCTGGGGAGCGGCGGCGATACGATGGTAAAAACGGCTTTTGTGTTTCCCGGCCAGGGATCGCAGTTTGTGGGCATGGGAAAAGAATTTTATGACACGGATCCGGAATGCCGGGCCATGTTCGATGAAGCGTGCGACGTGTTGGGACAGGACATCGCCGACATCTGTTTCAACGGACCGGAGGAGACCTTAAAATTAACGGAGAACACCCAGCCGGCGCTGTTGATCCACAGTAGTATTGCCTTGAAAAGGTTGAGGGAAAATGATATAGATTGCACCATGGCGGCGGGCCATAGCCTGGGTGAATTTTCCGCGCTGGTTGCGGCGGAAGGTCTTAAATTTCGAGATGCCATTCACCTGGTTCGCCAGCGTGGCCGCTTTATGCAGGAAGCCGTACCCGTAGGGGTCGGCGGCATGGCGGCCATCATCGGCATGCCCCTGGAGAAAATCCAGGAACTCTGCAACGAAGTTTCTACAAACGATAAAGTCGTTCAACCGGCCAACCTGAACAGTCCCGAACAAATTGTCATCGCAGGTCACAAGGAATCGGTGGAAAGTGTGTGCGTAAGCGCCAGGCAGGCGGGCGCCAAAAAATGCGTGCTGTTGCCGGTCAGCGCTCCCTTCCACTGCGCTTTGATGAAGCCCGCGGAAATCAAGCTTCAGAGCGAATTGGAGCAAACCGCGTTTGAGGATTTGAAGGTACCGGTCATTTCTAATTTCGAGGCCAAGCCCGTCACCCGGGGTCGCGATGCCCGGCAGGCGTTGGTGCGGCAGGTTTGCTCGCCGGTCCGCTGGCTGGAAACGATGCAGTACATGGTCGCCCAGGGAATCGAAGTGATGGTGGAGATCGGGTCGGGCAAGGTGTTGTCCGGACTGATGAAACGGTTTAATAAAAACGTCAGCTGTTACCAGGTGAGCGACCCGAAGTCCCTTCAGCAGGCCGTGGCGGCCTTGAAAGGATGAACCCTAAATTATGGAACTCAAAGATAAAATCGCCGTGGTGACGGGCGGAGCGCAAGGTATCGGAAAAATCGTGGGTGAGGAACTGGCGCGCCAGGGCGCTCATGTGATTCTGGGAGACGTGAATTTGGAAGGCGCTCAGGCTTCGGCGGCGGAAATCAAGGACAATGGCGGTTCGGCCTCGGCGGTGGAATTGAACGTGACCGACGCCGACGGGGTTCAAAAAACTTTTGATTCTATCTCCAAAGAATTTAAACTAATAGACATCCTGGTAAATAATGCCGGGATCACCCGCGACGGGTTGGTGATGCGTATGAAGGAAGCGGATTGGGATCTGGTGCTCTCGATCAATCTCAAGGGTTCCTTCCTGTGCACCCAGCAGGCGGTCAAGCAGATGATGAAGCAAAAAAGCGGCTCGATTGTGAATATTGCTTCCATCGTGGGTTTGATGGGCAATGCAGGGCAGGCCAATTACTCTGCATCCAAGGCGGGATTGATAGGACTCACCAAGACCACGGCCCGGGAAGTGGCGTCGCGCGGAATCCGTGTGAATGCCATCGCGCCGGGTTTTATCGATACGGCTATGACCCAGGTTTTGGATGAGAAGGTTCGAGAACGGCTCATCGAGCAAATCCCGCTGGCTCGGTTGGGTCTTCCCGAGGATATTGCCAACTGTGTTTCATTTCTTGTTTCGGACCGGGCTGGTTATGTGACCGGCCAGGTTCTCAGTGTTAATGGTGGGATGTTAATGTGACATCTTTGAGGAGCTTCTAAATTATGTCTGTGGAAGAAAAAGTAAAAGAAATAATCGTGGATCAATTGGGTGTGGATGAAAAGCAGGTCACGGGACCTGCGGTGTTTATTGACGATCTGGGAGCCGATTCTCTGGATATCGTGGAATTGGTGATGGCTTTGGAAGAAGCCTTCGAAATCGAAATCCCGGATGAAGACGCCGAGAAAATCGCGACCGTCAAAAATGCGGTGGATTACATCAACAAACACACCAATTAAGCTGTGTAACCCGTCCAGGAATTTTATATGTCAAGACGAGTGGTGGTTACAGGGTTGGGTATGCTGTCGCCCCTGGGGATCGGGGTGAAGGCCAATTGGGACGCCGTTTGTGAAGGGAAGTCCGGGATCCGCCGTATTACACGGTTTCATCCCCGTGAAGATTTTCCCGTCACAATTGCCGGGGAAGTCCCGGGGTTCCAACCCGAAGACTATATAGACCATAAAGAAATCAAAAAAATGGATACCTTTATCCATTTTGCTGTGGCCTGCAGTCAGATGGCCATGGAGGATTCCGGCTTCAAGATCACCGGTCAGAATGCGGAGCGGGTCGGTGTTCTGGTGGGTGTGGGTCTGGGCGGTCTGCAGGCCATCGAAAAATACCACAAGATATATCTGGATAAAGGGGCCCGGAAAATCACTCCCTTCTTCATACCCATGCTGATTCCCAATTTGGCCTCGGGCCAGGTGTCCATTGTGTTGGGCGCGAAAGGCCCCAATTCCTGCGTGGTGACGGCCTGTGCCACGGGAACCCATGCGATTGGCGATGCCTATCAAATGATCCGGGACGGCGTGGCCGACGCGATGATCGCCGGCGGCACCGAATCGGTGATCACTCCTCTCGCCATCGGCGGGTTTGCCGCAGCCAAGGCGCTGTCCACCCGCAATGACGATCCGGAAGGAGCCAGCCGGCCTTTTGACAAGGACCGGGACGGTTTCGTGATTGGTGAGGGATGCGGCGTGGTGATCTTGGAAGAAATGGCAAGCGCCAAAAAGCGGGGCGCTAATATATACGCCGAAGTGGGAGGCTATGCCCTGAATGGGGACGCCTATCATATCACCGCACCGGCGCCGGGCGGGAAGGGCGCCGTCCGCTGTATGAAGCTGGCCTTGGAAAATTCCAAATTAAATAAAGAGGATATTGGCTATATCAATGCTCATGGCACCTCTACAGGAGCGGACGCCACCGAGACCCAGGCTGTTAAAACGGTTTTCGGCCACCATGCCAACAAGCTGGCGGTCAGCTCCACCAAATCCATGACCGGACACCTGCTGGGCGCGGCCGGAGGGGTGGAGGCGATTTATTCGATCCTGGCCATCCACCATGGCGTGATTCCTCCCACCATCAATTACACTACTCCCGATCCGGAATGCGATTTGGATTATGTCCCCAATGTGGCCCGCGAGAAAAAAGTCACCGCCGTCCTGTCCAACTCGTTTGGTTTCGGGGGCACCAACGGCGTCATCATTTTCAAAGAAATGATGAGTTGATGGCACAGGCTTCAATGCTCTCCCAAAAACGCATACAGGAATTGGCCCTTCTGCAGGAAAAAATAGGGTACACCTTCAAGAATCCCGAGCTCCTCAACAAAGCCCTGACACATAAATCCTTCGTCAACGAAAATTCCCAATCCCTGAAAGACAACGAGCGTTTTGAATTTTTAGGCGACTCGGTGCTGGATTTGATTGTCAGCAGTTATATGGTCAAGACCTATCCTGATTTTTCGGAGGGGACTCTTTCTAAAATTCGCGCCGCGGTGGTCAACGAATCTTGTCTGGCCGGATTGGCGCGCGACATCGATTTGGGACAATACCTGCTGTTGGGAAAGGGCGAAGAATCCTCCGGCGGCAGGCAAAAGAGTTCCCTTTTGGCCAATGCCTATGAAGCGGTGGCCGGAGCGGTGTATCAGGACAGCCATCTGGAAGCGGCGATGGATATTTTCCTCCCGGTTCTCCAAAAGGAAATCAGCCAATATGCCAACACCGCCCAGTTCCGGGATTATAAAAGCGGACTTCAGGAATATACTCAGACCGAATTCAACTGTATTCCCCACTACAAGATCGTCAGCGAAAAGGGCCCCGATCACGCCAAGGAATTCGAAGTGGTGGTGGTGATTCAGCAGGGCATCCGGGGGCGGGGCCGGGGCAAAAGTAAAAAAGAGGCCGAGCAGGGCGCCGCCAGGGGCGCTTTGGAAAGCTTCAACCGGATCACCATGAATTGATCCACTCGCACGCCGGGACGGAACCAGGTTTTGCCGTGTCGGGGGCTTTTAAAAGTTCCTTTGCGTACCGTTTCAAATTATACTGAGCGCCGCAAAATAAAAATCACAAACTTTTAAAGCAGGCCGCCCCTCCAGTAACGGATTTTCAGGGAGACTCCCGATTTGCCAGCGCCTGAAATTTTGGATTTCTTAAACGACGGAAACGAGGTCAAACGTATGGTAACGATTGGAATGAATTATAAAATTATTCCAGGAAAAGAAGAGATATTTGAAAACGCGTTTAACAATGTTTTAAAGGTCATGAGTGAAATGGAGGGACATACGCGTTCGGCCTTGTATAAGGATGTGAATGATGGCCATTCTTATTTGATTGTCTCCGATTGGAATTCTGAAGAGGCGTACAATACCTTTATCGGTTCTGATAAATTTGCCGGGGTGGTGGACTGGGGCAAGGAAAATATTCTGGCGGGGCGACCCAGCCATACGATATATCGGCAATGAAACGGGCCGAAAGGTTGGGGGGGAAGGCGGGCGCCGTATCAGGCCGGTGCTTGTCCGGAATCGTTGTCCGGACCGGGAGTGTATTCGATTTCTCCCTTTTTGATACATCTCACCAGCTTGGAATAAAAGTATTCTGTGTCGTGGGGAAGATGGTCATCCACCCGCCACCGAACGGTCACCAGCTTACCGTTGGGATGGCTGATGATCTTGGTAACCTCTCCATTGTTCCGGGACAGAGGCTCGTACAGGCAATCTCCGACTTGCACTTTCATGAAACGACCTCGTTTATGGTTTAACTTGAAGGGTCAATAGAATGACTCTAACATAGAAGCATTACGTTTTTATTTCAAAATCTGTTTGGGTGATGGCACCCGTTAATCGATTCTGGAGGATTATGGTATGGTTTATATTACCATGGCGCCCATGTATGCGACCATGACATCCGGTAAAGTGGATGAATTCCTCGTGAATATCGGCGATACGGTAAAGGTGGGAATGCCGGTGGCTGAAATTGTGGCGGAGGGATATTACACCCTGGTATCGGAATATGAGGGAGTCGTTAAGGAAATTTATGTGAATGAAGGGGAGTACATCGAGATCGATACCCCCATCATTGAGATCGAAGAAGTTGAAGAGGGGTAGGTTCGCCTCCGATTCCAAGGGTTTTAAAATAGAGGATGTTGTGAGTTGTCTTCATACAGGGCGCCCGAAATATTGTCTTCCTCCGGGGGCCGCTGTTGATCTTCCAATCGGTTCGTATTCTGGGAGCTGTCGTAATCGAAATCCGGTCCCCATGAACTTTTAAAATTGATTTCCTGTTCCTTCCATTTTCTAAATCGTTTTTGAATATCCTTCAGGTTGGTTTTGGCCGATTCCAATCGTGGATTCAATTTCAGCGCCTTCTTATAAGAGTGCCGGGCACCCCGGTAATTCTTTTTCAGATAATAATAAAAATGCCCCAGGTCGATGTGATAGGTGGCGTTGGAAGGGTCCGCCTTGATGGCCTGTTTGAATTTCTGCTCCGCACGCGAATACTTCTTTTGAGCCGCCAGGCAGAGCCCCAGTTTGGCAATGCCCGTGGTGTAACCCGGGTCGAGCGATAGGGCCTTTCGATACGCCGCCTCGGCGTTTTTATAGTCTTTGGATTCCATATAAATCACACCCAGATGCTTGTGAATGACGGCAATATCAGGGTCCCGTTCCAGGACCTTTAAATATTCCTTCCGGGCTTCATCATATTTTTTTCTCAGGAATAATTGAAAGCCGTAATACCGGTGCAGGGAATAGATTTCCTCCGCAGAGGCGAAGGATTCATCCATCAGGAGCACCTCGTTGATTTTCTCCGGCTGGTCGATTTCCGGATAAATCAAACGGCCCCTCGGCCATTTAAAAAAAGTGATTTTATTATTTTCCGGAATTGAATAGTTGGTGGGTGCGGAGTAGGGATCGGCCTGAATGGCGTTCGCGCCGGAAAGTGCCGTTTGCGAGGCAAACAATAAAGGGGATCCAAATGATACCCAAAAGGCTAGAGACAAACCTGTAAGGACCATGCTTGATAACTTCATACTATCAAGGGGGCTCATGTTGAAATGAATGGAAAACCTGTGTGGCGGACCCAAACCAGCGAAGACCGTCGGTTCAAAACAACCCGACACCCTTTACCTTATAAAATGTTCGAGTTCTATGCAAGCGGGTTTTTGAGGGGTTGGAAAGAAGAAGGCAAACGTGGACTCTATAACATTGAAAAAACCCTGGTTGCAGTGTACAGGTAAATGGTCAAACCGATGATGTCATTCAGGACGGTGATGACCGGACCGGTACTGATGGCCGGATCGATGTTCATTTTCAGAAAAAGTAAAGGAGTGAAGGAGCCAATCAACGTTGCCATGGTAACCGCCAGGATAATCCCTAGTCCCACCGTTATTCCCAATGCCGGCGAGGTTTCCAAAAATTTTTCCGCCAAGAATGAAATGGTCAGTCCGCAAATGACTCCGAAGATTATTCCATTGGAGAAGCCGACCTTGAGCTCGCTTTTGAGCACGGTATGTAAATTATCGCTCTGGATATCTCCCGTGGCGAGCCCACGGACAATGATGGTGGCGCCCTGAATGCCCACATTTCCGGCAAGACCGAGTACAAAGGGAATGAATAAAATGACGACGGTGAACTCGGTCAGGCTCACCTGAAAGGATTTTAAAACGAAGGCGCTGACCATGCCTCCAATAAAAGTGGTGAAGAGCCAAGGCGCGCGTGCAGCAATTTTGCTGGAGGTTTTTCGGGCAAAGGGGTTGGTGTCCGTCGCCCCCACCATGGTATAAAATTCTTCGTTCGTCGTTTGCTTGAGGCCCCGAAAGACATCATCAAAGGTGACGATTCCGTGGACCACATTGTCCCCGTCGACCACCGGTACGGTGCTGAGGTGTTCGTGATCCATCAGGCTGGCGATTTTTTCGCAGGGCTCGTCGAGTAGCACCCGAGGGGATTCTTCCCGGATGATATCTATGGCCTTAGCATGGGGAAGCACGTTCAGTAAATCGCGCAAGGAAAAAAAACCGACCAGTTTCTGGTCCGGGCTCACCACAAAAAAATCAGTGACCGTATCTTTGGAGGGATTTCGGATCATTTTGGCCAGAATTTCGCTCGCAATTTCCCCCGGATCCACCCGGTTGAAATGGGGCGTCATCATTCCCCCGGCGGTTTGTTCTTGATAACGGATCAGGTTTTTGAGTGTTTGGGCTTCGTCCGGAACCATTTGCTCCAGGATTTTTTGCTGAACCTCAGGTTCGCTTTCCTGAATAATATCCGCCGCCTCATCCTTGGGCATGCCCTCCAAAAAGGGCGCCATGAACTCCGGGCCCAGATCGTCGATGATTTCCTGGCGACTTTCCGCATCGGTTTCATAGAGCAGCTCCTGGCGCTTGACATCCCCCGTAATGTATTGAAAAATGAACACTTTTTCATCTTTATCGAGCTGATGGAGCAGGCGCGCGATATCAAAATGATCGAGTGAATTGATCAATTCCCGCGCGCGGCCCTCCGGGATCTCGGGATCAGAAAACAGAGATTTTAATTGGTTGATAGGCATGTTTTTGGTATTATGGTTGCATTAAATTGGAACCGCGATTCGGTTTTGGAATTATAAAACAAAAAACGGATAAAATTTGAGGCTTTTATGGTTATCGGCGGATTATCCAGTAGAGATTTGAAGAAACTGAAGGAGGACCAGAACCGCAGGCTTACCGCTACCCGCAAAAAACGCTCCACCCGGCTCACCGAAAAAACCATGAAAAAGGTTTTCAAAAAATTCGACCAGGACCACGAACCCGATGCCTATATCAACGATGACGTCAATATTGATGAGCACGTTAAAATGAACGATTCCTACATGCGCACCGGTTGGTACGTCCCCAAGAAAAAATAAATTTAAATCAGTTGTTTGTCCGGTAAGGAATCCGGGAGAATCAAAAAGACCTGTCAAGGGTCTTTTTTATTTTGTGGGAATTTTTCTGCGGGTGGTGGAGTCGATTCCGGGTTTTCAAACTTCTCCTGATAGACTTCATACACCTTTTCATTGATGAAAAACTCGACCAGGTCGCTGTCGAGTTCCACCTTGTCCGCCATCGATCTCAGAATTTGATAGACCTGATCCAGCGGCATGGCTTTTTTATAAGGCCGGTCTTTGGCCGTCAGCGCTTCCGCGATATCGGTGACGGCCATTAGTTTTCCTTCAAACGGAATTTCATCGCCTTTCAATCCCAGCGGATAACCCTTGCCGTTAATGAATTCATGGTGCGCCCCGGCAAAATGAGGAATGTTTTTCAGCTTCCGCGTGAAGGGGATTTTGTTGAGCATGTCCAGGGTGATTTGAGCGTGGTTGTTCATGATTTGACGCTCCTCCGTATTGATGCTGCCTCTGCGAATGGAAAGGTTGTGTAGCTCGTCGGCCGTCAGGAAAGGTTGCTCCTTGCCCTGTCCATCCTGATAGGTTCTTTTCGCAATCTCCTCCAGCCGCGCGATTTTTTCGTCTTCCAGAAATTCCCTGGGTTCATTGCACTGCAATATAAAAGTGCGTATATCGTTCAACCCCGCGATGGTTTGTTCCGTTTTCTTTTCCAGTTCCTGGATGGATTCCGCCGAGTTCCCGTTTTCCATTATATTCAGCCGGGTCTCGGCCGCTGCCAGTTGTGTTTTCTGGATGATGTATTGCATTCTCATATCCAACAAATGAACCCGGTCAAAAATGGTTTGCAGTTTCTTGCCTTTCTCTATGATTTCCACAGGCGTGGTGACTTTGCCGATATCGTGCATCCAGGAAGCCACACGGAGTTCGTGAAATTTCTCAGGCGTATAGTGAACCTTCTGGAAAGGCTGTTTGTCGGTTTTATGAAGTTCTTCCGCCATAACCAGGGTCAAATTGGCGACCCGGCGGATATGGCCTCCCGTGACGGGCGATTTTTCATCGATGGCGGTAGCCATGACTTCGACGAACGATTCAAAAAGATTTTCCATGTCCTTGATCAGACGCGCGTTGGTGATGCACACCGCGGCCTGGGAGGCAAGCGACTCGGTCAGGCTGACGTAATCGGGTGAAAAGGGGATGACCTCCCTGGTGTCCGGGTTTTGCGCGTTGACCAGTTGCAGAACGCCGATGACCTCGTCCTCATGGTTGCGCATGGGGCACACCAGCATGGACGTGGAGCGGTATCCCGTGCCCGTGTCGAATTCCTTCGGGCCGGTAAAGTCGAACAAGTCTGTATCATAGACGTCCGGAATATTGACGGACAACCCTTTGAGGGCGACATAGGCAGAGACGTTGGATTCCACCAGGTCCACCGGCGGAAGGGTGATTAGCTCCCCGGTTTTACCTCCCAGCCGGATGCCCATGGTTTGATTTTGGACAATTTCAAAATGGAGCTGATTGTCTTTGACGATATAAAGGGTACAGGCATCCGCGCAGGTGAAATTGCGGACCTCATCGCAGATTTTTTCCAGGAGCAGATTGAGATCGTGCTCTCCGGAGAGGGCCCGGCCGATTTCCGCCAGCCGGTTGATCTGCTGAATCAAATGATCCACATGAGGCTGGTCTGCATTTTTTGAGGAGGTCATGCCAGTATTCATTCCATTATTTTCTCGGTGACAGGCAAAATTTTGCCGGTTTCCGGTGTTCACGGAGCGATGCGATTAACCCAATGTTATTAGGAATTTAACAGGTAATGGATGATATTATCCCTAAAACCCCGGGCAAAAGCAATAGCGGCCGGCAGTTAGCGCCGTGCTTTCAATGGGATTCGTGGGAGTTCCCGGTTCGGTCGGGTTTAAATATGATCTTTGATCAGTTGCGGGTCTTCGGTGGGCCAGATTTTCTTGCCGCATACATTGACGAATTTCGGGTTGTCCGCCTTGAATAATTCCAGGTGGGCCCGGTAGAGGTCTTCGGCCTGGGTGGGGCTGTCTCCAAAAAGTTCCCTCTCTTCATTCATGATGCCTTCCAGGTAGCGGTCGATGCCTTCCTTGGTGCTGACATTTTCAAAATAGGAACGAATCAGAGGATCTACGATATTTTCGAGATGCTTGGCGCTTTTCCTTAACAGCAGTTTAATGGCACGCGAGGATTGCGATTCAAACAAACCGGCCCGAATGCAGGCGTGCCGGGATTTCCCTTTTTCCAGAGTCCATTTTTCGATAGCCTCCTTGGAATAACCCATGGCCCCGTAGCTTCCCAGCTGATGGCGCGTGACATAAAAAGTGGAGTAGGCCACGATGGTGCCGATATTCAGAGCCTCCTCCAGCATCGGGATGGGATCAAACGACAGCCGGTTGGAAAGGGCGATTTGCTCCGGGGTCGCATTTTTGATGGGAGTCCCGACATCTCCCAGTGCGGTGGCGTAAAACATGTAATCGTAATCGGTGGCCTGGGATCGGATCGCCTCAAGGCATTTGGGATCAGTCACGTCTCCGAACAGGGTGTGATTGGCCTGTTCAATCTTCAGGCCCGTGTCTTCTTTGCCGTACCAGTTGGCCACCACGTTGGCCTGTTCGCCGAAGACTTCCCGTACCGCCTGGATAGCCGCGGTGCCCATGACTCCCGACCCGCCGATCACTAAAAAATTTCCCATGTCCTTCTCCCTGAATGGATGATGGTTTGTTTGAGGGTTGATTGAGGTGGACCTGAATCAGGAACCGCCCGCGCTTTCGTCAATATCCCAATGTGGAACTTGCGAGGTTTCCCACAAGGCCTGAGCCAGATAGGCATTGGAAGACTCCAGTTGGTCGATTTCCTGATAGAGCTGATTCACCCGTTCAATATGCTTTTTATCCGGAGACCGCTTCACTTCCTCGGCCAGAGTTTTGTATTTCAGCAGGAGGGGGAGGGCTTTTTGAATCGAATGGTAAATGACCCCCTCTTCCAATTTCCGGCCCTCATTTTTTAATGACAAATCCGAAAAGGCGAACCAGATATCGATCTCCGCTCTTGTTTTTCCAAGAACGATCAATTCCGCCTTGAACTCCTTCTTGCTTTTCTCTTTAAGGTTTTCAGTCAAGTAAACCGCCAGGTCGTTCAAGGGGACGCCCTTTATGGTTTCGCACAGGTAATCCAACAACCAAATCAGTTGCTGAACTTTGGAGTCTAACTGCATCGCTTTACTGGAATCCGGACTGAGAAGGGTGTCTCGTTCAAAACGAGCCCACATGTCCCCATCTTCGGTGATGGTGTTTGTGGTTTTCAATAACGGAGAAAGTTGGGTGCGGCATTTTTGGGCGGGTGAATGGCTCCAGGCGGTTCCGATCCCCATGATCTGAAGACAAACGAATAAAAATATAAAATAAACGGGTATGGTGTGCATACGTGGTTTTTAAAACGGAAGGGCGGTTCAATAAATGGACGACTGAATCAAGGAGATGAACTCCCCGTTTCCCGTCAATTTAGACGGCCTTGGGTTTTAAGTCAATGTCCTTTTTGCCTGTTGGAAATCGAGGCCAGGCGTCAACCATCCCGGGTTTTCCCCAACGCGAGAATGATTTTGAATTCCGCCGGAGTCAGCGGCATCACTGATAAGCGCGATTGTTTGACCAGGGCCATCTCCCTGAGTTTCGCATGGGATTTGATCTGCTCCAGGGTGACCGGAACCTTCATCGGCTTGACGGGTTTTAAATCCACCACCACCCAGGCCGGGTCGTCGGTGGTCGGGTCGGGATACGATTCCCGGGTCACCCGGGCGATGCCCTTGATCTCTTTGCCCACCACACTGTGGTAGAACAGCACCCGGTCTCCCTTTTTCATCGCTTGAAGATTATTGCGCGCCTGGTAATTGCGCACCCCGTCCCAATAAGTCTCCCGATCCTCCACAAATTGTTGCCAATTGTATTTGGAGGGTTCCTGCTTGACCAGCCAGAACTGCATGCTTTGCTTCTATTCCAAGGAGTTAGAAGGGCGATTTTAATAAAAAAATTGGTAAAAACCCAATAACTTTATGTTTTACAAAGGCTTGATACCCTATCACATGTTTTAAATAAATTTGGAAATTGAGATTATCTAATTGACTGAATCGTCCGACCTAAATATAATCAGCAAATTCAACTAGTTTAGATGATTTAACTTTTCTGCCCACGGGGGCAGATTTGCTTTTGGAGCTTGTGACCTATGTATCGCCCGGAAATTAAAGTATTGGATTGTACCATTCGTGATGGTG
>Ga0209980_10000537_pt1 | contig 20612 bp, 28 predicted proteins | sample CR02metaG_FD_183611 | JGI IMG/M metagenome (GOLD analysis project Ga0209980, IMG submission 183611) | Deep subsurface microbial communities from Mariana Trench to uncover new lineages of life (NeLLi) - CR02 metaG (SPAdes) (version 2) | ecosystem: Environmental > Aquatic > Marine > Ocean trench...
GCCCGAACCGCCGGGAGGCTGATCGGTCCCGCAGCAACGCCGGGGACGCCGGCTTTTTAGCGAAACATGCTTTACGATGAACTGGCTACACGGCAGCGCCTGTCATATAGCTGGGATCACACTTGTCCAAGAAATGGGCGGCGGGAATGCGTGTCTTGGACGCGATAAGGAAGTTATCGGCAGATTACGAAACTACCCATCTCGCCGGCGATGGACAGGTCCTCGCTCGCTTGTTTGGGGATGATGCAGTCATCATTCCACCCGACAAGCCCGCTATCGAAGGCCGCAAACGTATCGATGAGTTCTTCAGTGGCGTCACCGGGGCTGATCAGCCTCGCAGCAGCGCCAGGAACCGCGCCGCGGCCTCGAGGTCGGCCTTGATGGCGGCGCGGCGGCGGGCGGCTTCCGGGTCCTCGCCCCAGCGTTCGATCTGATAGCTCTCGTCGAGTTGGGCCGCGTCGAAGGCGACCGCGGCGTCGATCTTCCCCGCGACGAGGGCGAGCGCGATCACCAGCGAGCCGGCCGCGGTCACCGCCGCGCCGAGCGCGGTCAACTCGAAATCGTCCCAGGCGGCCGCGGCCCGGCGCAGCGCGGCCAGGGCCTCGGGCGGCTGTTCGATCGAGACCACGCCGGTGGTGACCGCGAGTGGCGCATCGAGGCTGCGCGCGGCCCAATCGAGCAGCGGCTGCCATCGCTCCCGTTGCCGCACGACCAGGTCCGCCGGCATTTCGGCGTGGTAGCAGACCAGGTCGTGGGCGCCGTAGCCCGCGAGCTCGTCGACGACCCGTTCGCGGCCGAGGCCGACCCGGTCGATGGCGGTCCAGGCCAGCCCGGTGAGGACCAGCGACCGGGACTCGACCTCCTCGCCCTGGGCCTGCCACTCCGCCGCGATGGCCTCGGCGAGCGCCTGAGTGGGCAGCGCCATCTCGGCCTTGGCCGGGGTCTTGACCGCTTTGCCGTCGAGCAGCACGCGAAAGCCGGCGCCGGCCCGCCCGGCCGCGCCCGGCGGCACGGCGGTCCAGGAGGCTCGCGCGTAGAAGCGCTTGAACTTGGCCGCCGTCATCGCGGCTCGGTCGACCGGATAACCACGCGGCCGCTCAATTGCCGAACAGGCTCTTCAGGCCCTTGGAGATGCCCTCGCCGACGCCTTCGAGCACGCCGCCGACGCCCTCTCCAACGCCTTCGAGCACGCCGCCGACGCCTTCGGTGACGCTCTCGGTCGCCGATTTCGGCTGGGGCTGGGCGGCCGCATCGCCAGGGGCCGGGGTCGGCCGTTCCAGGGCGGCCACGCAGGGATTCTGGCCGGTGGTCTCGGATTCGGCGATGATCATGGCGCCGGCGGCCAGGGGATTGATGAACAACCCGGCGATCTTGGCCACGCCGACCACGGTGCCGACCGGATCGGGGACGATCTTGGGCTCGGCCAGGGTGCCCTGGATCAGGAACGGCACCGCCAGGCTCATCAGGCTGGCCTGCTTGGCCTGGGGCGTGATCTTGAGATCGAGGGTCTCGTCGCGCAGGTCGATCTGGCCCGCGCCGCCCACGGTGGCGGCCGCGGTATCCAGCAGGATGACCTCACCGCGCGCCACGCCGCCCTTAATCGGCAGGCGCACGACGATGCAGTTGAGGCGCAGGTCGCTGCCGCCTTCGGCCCAGCCGGACAGCATCTGGGTCACGCCCGCGCCGGCCGCCTGCACCAGGTCGTTGCTGATGCCGCCCTTGCCGCCGGTGACTTCGATCCGGCCGTCCAGGCTGGCCGCGATCGCGCGCAGGGAGATGCCGGCGCCGCGCAGGTCGAGCTCCGCGTCCAGGCGGCCGGTGATCCCGTCGGTCACCTCGAGCGCCTTCAACAGACCGCCATAGTCGATACCGCCGATGCTCAACTTGACCGCCAGCGCCGGCGCTTTTTTGCCCGCGTCCAGGCTCACGCTGCCGGTCACGGTGCCGCCCGAAAACCCGGCCGAGAACGGCTCGAGCACCAGCTTGCCGCCCTGAAGCGACAGCGAGGCCTCGAGCTCGGTGAAGGCGAGGCCGTTGGGAAGCACCAGGCGCTTGACATTCAGTTTGATCTTGGCGTCGGCCGCCTTGAGTCCGTCGAACGGCAGCGGGTCTTCGGTGAAGACGTAGCGCTGCACACCGGCGGCCGAGGGCGCGGGCGCGGGCGCGCCGCCCCCTGGCACCAGGTCGCCCAGGTTCAGGTTGGCGGAGGTGAAGCTGCCGCTCAGCGCCGGCCGCGTGCCGCCGAGAGTCAGCGTCGCGTTGCCGGCGATGTCGCTGGCGCCGATCTTGGCGGTCAGGCCGGTCAGTTTGTAGTCCTTGCCGTCCTGGGTCACCTGGGCGCTCAAGTCGTAGGGCCCGAGCGCCGGCATCTCGGCGCCGGCGATCGCGCCGAGGTCGGCCAGGCTTTGTCCCCGCACCTGGATCTTCAGATCGAGGCCTTCACCGGTCAAGGGTTCGGCGATCTCGCCGTCGATGGCGAGGGTGGCGCCGCCAACCGCGAGGTTCAACCGCACCGGATAGGGCTTGGCGCCGATCAGGTCGCGGATCAGTCCCACCGCCCCGTCCGCCTTGAACGGCACGCCGTTGTAGGCGCCTTCGAGCGCGACCTCCAAGGGCACGGCGGCGGAGGTCCGCCGCAACGCCATCTTGGAAAAGCTCAGTCGGATCGACTCGCCGGTCTTGCCGTCGCGGTAGGTTACGACCGCGTCGCGCACGACCGCGATGTCGATGCTCGGCAGGACCATCTCACCGGACGCCGTCTCGTCCTTGGCCGCCCCATCTTTGGCCGCCCCTGGCATCTCCCAGTTGCCGCGGCCCTCGGCGTCGGTCTCGAGCAGGATGTCGGGCGCGACCACGACCAGGCGCTTGATCTGGATGTCGCCGGAAAACAGCGGCACCAGCGCCACTTCCAGCTCGAAGCGCTGGAACGAAATCATCTCGGGACGGCTGCCCCAGTCGGCGTTGGCGAAGTGCACGTCTTGGATCGTAATCGCGGGCGTGAGCGAGATCTCGAGGTCGATGTCGCCGGCGATGGTGAGCTTGCGCCCGGTCGCTTTCTCGGCCTCGGCCTCGATGACGCCGCGCAGTTCCTCGAAATCCATGGTGGAGAGGATCGCGACGCCTGCGACCACCACCGCGGCGGCCACGGCCAGAAGTCCGGTCAGGATCCATTTGAGCTTCATCTCCACTCCTAATTTAGGGCCGCCAGGCTGGATGGCAGCTCGGGGAAGGACTCGACGACCTGGGCCGCGCCGCTCGCGCGCAGCCCCTCGGCGCCGTGATAGCCCCAGGCCACGCCGAGGGCGCGGACCCCGGCGTTGGCCGCCATCTCCATGTCGTAGCTGGTGTCGCCGATCACCACCGTCTCCTCGGCCCCGGCACCGACGTCCGACATGGCGCGGTGGAGGATTTCCGGATGCGGCTTGCCGCGGCCGTCGTCGGCGGTCTGCAGGGTGACGAACAGCTCGCTCAGGTCGTGGCGCTCCAGGCTGGAGACCAGGCCGTGGCGGCTCTTGCCGGTCGCGATGCCCAGGCAGACCTCGGGCCGGTTCAGCAGCGCGAGGGTCTCGCGCACGCCGGGAAACAGCGGCTCGTCGACCAGGTTGCGCGCGCGCATGTCCTGGAACGCGACCCGGTAGGCGGCGGCGATGCGCTGGGCGGTCTCCGTATCTTGCGAGTCGGTTAGCAGGCGCGCCGCCGCAGTTTCGAGCCGCAACCCGACGATGTGACGGATCGCCTCCGGCTCGGGCGCGGAAAATCCCTGGTCCTCGAAAGCGCGTGAAAAGGCGGTCACGATGAACCGCAGGCTGTCGACCAGGGTGCCGTCGAAATCGAAGACGATCAGCCGGAACGGATGGGTCATGGCAAAGCCCCCTACCAACCGTTGACCCGGGGCCACTCGGCCTCCACCTCGTCACTCCCCGCGATCACGTGGTAGCCCTCATAGGCGGCGGCGGTGAAGCAGGCGTGGTTGGGCAGCACTCGGACCCGGGCGCCCGGCGGCAAGGCGTCGAACGGCAGCGCGCCGCCTGGGGCGGTCACCACGCCGTGCTCCTGGGACACCCGGGCCACGTGAAGCTCCGGCAGGCTGGCGCCGCCGGCGGCATCGACCACCAAACCGTAACCAATATCGCGCGGACCGCTCTGGGTGCTGCGGTCCTTGGACAGCGCCAGGCCGCCCGCGTCGATCACGATCTCGCCGCGCGCACGGTGATGTCCGGTCACGGTGGCGAGCACCGAGACCGCGATGTCGCCCAGCGCGCAGGAATGGATGTCGGCCTGGAACACGTCGTTGAACACATAGACCCCGGGACGCATTTCGGTCACGCCCTCGAGGTTCCTGGCGTGCATGGCGGTCGGGGTCGAACCGACGCTGACCACCGGACAAGGCAACCCGGCGGCGCGCAGGCGTTCGGCGCCCGCCACCGCGCCGGCGCGCTCGGTTTCGGCCACCGCCTCGAGATCGGCGATCTCACGACAACCATAGGACTGGCCGGCATGGGTCAACACGCCGCGCAGATCGACGTCCGCGGCGCCGTCGAGCGCCTGGCCGATCTCGATCAGCGCCTCCGAGTCCGGCCCCAGCCCGGCGCGCCCGTCGCCGGTGTCGAGCTCGATCAGCACCTCGAAGCGCGCGCCGAGCTCGGCCGCGCGCGCGCCGATGCCGCGGGCCACATCGAGGCTGTCGGTGATCACCGCGACCCGGGCGCCCCCGGCCTGGAGGCGTGCCACCCGCACCAGCTTGTCGAGCGAGATCCCGACCCCGTAGATCATGTCGGCAAAGCCGTGCTCGGCGAAGTACTCGGCTTCCTTGAGCGTGGAGACCGTGATGCCGCCGGAATGGCCCGCGGTCGCGAGCCGGCCGACCTCGGCGGATTTGGAAGTCTTCATGTGCGGCCGCAGGTCGACGCCGAGCGCGCGGGCGCGCGCGCTCATGCGCGCGACATTGGCTTCCAGGCGGCCCCGGTCGAGGATCAGGACCGGGGTATCCAATTCGGACAGCTTCATGATTGTTTCTTTCTCCCCGCGGTGCGTTGCTTGCTCTTTCCCGCCGCCGTGCGGTGCTTGCGATCTCTTTTCGGGCCGGGCCGGGCGCCGGGCGGCGAATGGGCCAGGCCCTCGGCATAGCCTATCAGGTCGCCGGCCGCGCGTTCACCCCTGGCGGCCTGAAAACCGAGCGCGGCGAAGGCCGCTTCCATATGGGCCGGCAGCGGTGCTTGGACCCGCAGCGTGGCTTCGTGCTCGGGATGGGGCACGGCGATTTCGCGCGCGAGCAGCATCAGCCGCTTGGGGATTCCGTCCGCGCCCCCGCCCGCGCGCCCGCCCGCGTCACGGAACGCCAGGCCCTCGGGGAAGGCGGCGCGGCCGCCGTACTTGCCGTCGCAGAGGATCGGCGCGCCCAGCGCCGCGCAGTGGGCGCGCAGTTGGTGGGTGCGCCCGGTGAGCGGCATCAGCACCAGCCAGGAGACCGCGGCACCCGCGACTTTTCGGGCCTGGACCACCTGATAGAGGGTCTGCGCCGGCTTGCCGTCCGCCCCGGCCCCGATCTTCTCGCGGCCCGCCCCGCCGGTCTTGGACAGCGGTAGGTCGATGCGCCCGCGCGGCTCCGGCGGCGCCCCGGCGACCAGCGCCCAGTAGACCTTTTGGGCCGCCTTGCCCTTGAACGCCGCGGCCAGCTTGCGCGCCGCCGCCGCGTTGCGGGCCAGCAGCAGGACACCGCCGGTATCCTTGTCCAGACGGTGGACCAGGCGCGGCCGCTCGGCCGAACCGAACCTGAGGCCGTCGAGCATGGCGTCGAGGTGGCGGTGCTGGCCGCTGCCGCCCTGGACCGCGAGGCCAGCGGGTTTGTCGATAGCGATCACGGCCCCATCCCGGAACAGCACCGACGCGCGCAAGGCTGCCAAGTCGCGCGGGTCCGGTGCGGGCGCCACCCGCTTGGACGCGGTGTCGGGTTCCGGCGGCGTCAGCGGCGGCACCCGCACCACCTGGCCGGCCGCGAGCCGGGTGCCCGACTTGGCGCGCCTGCCGTCGACCCGGACCTGGCCGGTGCGCAGCAGCTTCTCCAGACGGCCGTGGCCGAGGCCCGGATAACGCTGGCGGAACCAGCGGTCGAGACGCAGCTCCGCCTCCTCCGGCGCGACAGTGACGGCGCGCACCGCGGTCACGACAGCGCCACCCGCGTAAGCCGCATGCCGGCGAAGATGCCAGCCAGCGACAGCAGCACCGAGGCGAGCGCATAGAGCGCGGCCCGACCCGGCGCCCCGCCTTCGAACAGCAGCAGGGTCTCGAGGGAGAGGGCCGAAAAGGTGGTGAAGGAGCCGAGCAGGCCGACCGTGAGCAGCGCGCGCAATTCCGGTGAAGGCGACCACACCAGCGCCATGACATCGATCAGCACGCCCATCAGGAACGACCCCATGACGTTGGCGGCCAGAGTGCCGTACGGAAATCCAGCGCCGAGCCAGAGCTCGAACCAGTCGACCATCAGATAGCGCGCCAGCGCGCCAAACGCGCCGCCCAGGGCCACCGCGATGGGAATCCTCATGCGCCGCCCGACCTCGTTGCCACCACTCCGCGGCGCTCCGATTTCAGGGACACCATACTTAATTACCCCGGATCTCGCCGCCGGCACAGTTGGCTCGGGCATAATTAAGTATGGTGTCCCCGAAATAGCGACGCCGCCGCCCACCCGGCCACCGGGCGCCTTATAACGCGGATTTGCCGCCGGGAACAGCCGCCCTCAGGCCGTCCTCAGGCCGCAACCGGGGTGGCGCCGGCCAACCACTCGAGGCAGCAGGCGCTGGGCATGAGATAGACCCCGATCCGGGCCAGTTCCTGGACCGCCGCCTCGCTGCCATTGCCGACCGCGTCGTTGACCAGCACGATGCGGAAGTCCCGGGCGCTGGCCTCGTAGATGGTCGCGCGCATGGCGGTGGTGAAGTTGAAGCCGCAGATCACCAGGGTGGTGACGCCGAGGGTGCTCAGGCGGGCCTCCAGCGCGGTGTCGTGGAAGGCGCCCCAACGCGGCCGGTAGAAGGCCCATTCCGCCTCCCCAAGCGCCTGGAACCCACCGTCGAGCAGCCCGCGCGCTTCGAGCCGCGGCGCGGGATCCGGCCGGACTTCGTCGACCAACTCCACACCCATGGTCCCGGGCATGAACACCCGCAGGCCCTCCTCGACGGCCTGGCGCCGGCAGGCGTCGACGTTGGAGCCGTCGGGGCGGTATAGCCGCACGGCGTGAAACAGCGGCGCACCTTGCGCCCGGAAACCGCGCACGACGCGCGCCAGGGCGGGCAGGACCCGCTGGGCGCCGGCGGACCGGTAGGGCGAGCCGGGGCGCAGGAAGTCCCGTTGCGCGGAGAGCGTGAGAAGGGCCGCCGTGCCCTTCTGGGGAACGCAATAGTTGGCCATGTCCGTGGTCCTTGTGTCCGGGAGGCCCTCGGGATTTGCCCGGACCTCGGCCCGGTTCGGCCGGGCGGGGTTAACCTAACGCGTGGAACTTATACCACCCGGCGCCGGACACAAGCGGCACCCCGGAATGGCAGACTCGCAAGATTCGCAAGGCTGGGTTAGCCGTCCTGGTCGGACCTCTTGGCTCTTAATTTATCCCAATATTCCAGGCGCTTGGCGACCTCGCGCTCGAAACCGCGCGGGGCCGGGCGGTAGTAGCGGCGGCGTTCCATACCCTCGGGGAAGTAGTCCTGTCCGGAGAACGCCTCGGGCGCGTCGTGGTCGTATTCATACCCCGCGCTATAGCCGAGCTCCTTCATCAGCTTGGTCGGGGCGTTGAGGATGTGCTTGGGCGGCATCAGCGAGCCGCTATCCCGCGCCGCCCGCCAGGCCTCGTTGAAGCCCTTGTAGGCGGCGTTCGACTTGGGCGCGCTGCCCAGATAGATCACCGCCTGGGCCAGCGCCAGCTCGCCCTCCGGCGAGCCCAGGCGCTCGTAGGCCTCCCAGGCGGCCAGCGTCTGGGGCAGGGCCTGGGGATCGGCCAGGCCGACGTCCTCCGAGGCGAAGCGCACCAGGCGGCGGGCGATATAGCGCGGGTCCTCTCCGCCCACCAGCATGCGCGACAGCCAGTAGAGCGCGGCGTCGGTGTCGGAACCGCGCAGCGACTTGTGCAGCGCCGAGATCAGGTTGTAGTGGCCTTCCTGGGACTTGTCATAGAGCGGCGCGCGCTTCTGAACCACCGCGGCCAGGCTTTGGGTGTCGAGCGGACCGGCCTCGGGCAGGGCGAAGATCTCCTCGGCCAGATTGAGCAGAAAACGCCCGTCGCCGTCGGCCATGGCAACGAGTGCGGTGCGCGCCTCGACGTCGAGCGCCAGCGCCCGGCCGGCGCCGGCCTCGGCCCGGCGCAGCAGCTCGGCCATGGCCGCCTCGTCCAGGCGCTTGAGCACGAAGACCTGGCAGCGCGACAACAGCGCGCCGTTGAGCTCGAAGGAGGGGTTCTCGGTGGTGGCGCCGACCAGGATCACGGTGCCGTCCTCGACATAGGGCAGGAAGCTGTCCTGCTGGGCCCGGTTGAAGCGGTGAATCTCGTCGACGAACAGCAGCGTGCCCCGCCCGGCCAGGCGGCGCTCCTTGGCGCGCTCGAAGACCTTGCGCAGATCGGCGACGCCGGAGAACACCGCCGTGAGCGGCTCGAAGGCGAGATCGACGGTCTCCGCCAGCAGCCGCGCGATGGTGGTCTTGCCCGTGCCCGGCGGGCCCCAGAGGATCATCGAGACCAAGCGCCCGGCGGCCAGCATGCGCCCGATCGGCGCCTCGGCCCCGACCAGGTGGTCCTGGCCCAGTACTTCGCCGAGCGCGGCGGGGCGCAGGCGGTCGGCGAGCGGCCTCGGCACCTGGGCCTCGAACAGCCCGGTCACCGGCCGCGCCCCGGCCGTCGCTTCATCTCACAGATTGAACTCGGCATGACGCAGCTTTCCCTCGCGGCTGAAGCTGATGCGCCAGGAGTCCTTGGCCCGCTTCAACGTCGCGTCCAGGGCGGTCACGTCCCGGACCTCCTGGCGGTTCACCGCCACGATGATGTCTCCGGGACGAAAGCGCAGGCGGTCCGCGACGCTGCCGCGCGCCACCTTGAGGATGATGACACCGTCCCAGGCGCCGGTCAGGTCCAGCTCCTCGGCGAGCGCCGGAGAGAGGTTGGCGACCACCGCGCCGGACAGCGGATACTTGCCGTTCAGCCGGACCTCGTTGCGCGGCGGGTTCTCCGGCGCGGCGATCAGCGCTAGGGTCAGGATCCTGACGGTGCGGTCGCGCCAGATATCGAGCCGGACCTCGGCGCCCAGCTCGCGGGTCGCGATGCGGTAGCGGAACGATTCGACATCGGCGACCTGGCGCCCGCCCAGGCTCAGGATGACGTCGCCCGGCCCGACCCCGGCGCGATCGGCCGGGCCGCCGGGATAGACCTTCTTGACGATCACCCCGCTCGGGGTTTCCAGGCCGAAGCCCTCGGCCAGGTCCTGGGTCAGGTTCTGGCCGATCAGGCCGCTCCAGGCGCGCACCAACTCGCCGCCGCGCAGCGCGCTGGCGACCACGGTCTTGACCATGTTGGCCGGGATCGCGAAACCGATGCCCACCGAGCCGCCGTTGCGCGAGTAGATCGCGGTGTTGATGCCGAGCAGCTTGCCATCGAGGGTAACCAGCGCGCCGCCGGAGTTGCCCGGGTTGATCGCGGCATCGGTCTGGATGAAGAACGAGAAATCCGTGATCCCGATCTGGGTGCGGGCGGTCGCCGAGACGATGCCGCTGGTTACGGTCTGGCCGACGCCGAAGGGATTGCCGATGGCGAGCACCAGGTCGCCGACCTCGACCTCGTCGGAATCCCGGAACGCCACGTGGGGCAGCTTCTTGCCGCCAGGGTCGATGCGCAGCACCGCCAGATCGGTGCGCTCATCGTCGAGCACCAGCTCGGCCGCGAACTCGCGCCGGTCCGCGAGCACCACGGTGATCTCGGTCGCGTTCTTGATGACGTGGTGGTTGGTGACGATCAGGCCATCCGCGGAGACGATCACCCCGGAACCGAGCGAGTTCTGGATGCGCTCCCGCGGCAGGCCGAACATGCCGAAGTCCTTGCCGAAGAAGCGCTTGAAGAACGGATCGTTGAAGAACGGCGAGACGCTGCGCTGGCGCACCACGCGCCTGGAGAAGACGTTGACCACCGCCGGTGCCACCTTCTTGACCACCGGGGCGAAGGACAGCTCGATCTGGGCCCGGGCCTCCGGCACCGCCTTGTCCTGGGCCCAGGTCGCCGCCGGCGCGGCGAGCACGATCGACAGTCCCAGGCAGGCCGGCAGCAAGCGGTATCTCATAGTCGTAACGTCCTCGTCTCGCGTGGTGACCAGCGTGCGCCGTCACCGGCCTCATCCCGATTTTCCCAAGGCACGATATTGGCAGGATTTCATGGCGATACCAGGGCAGGCGGACCCCGAAACGCAAAAGGGCAGCCCCGGCGAGGCTGCCCTGTGCTCGAACCGGGTCTCCGGCCCGCGCCTGGGCTAGCCCTCGTCCTCGTCTTCGTCCTCGCCGTCCATGGTCGGGCCGGAGTCCTGGCCTTTGGCGTCGGGGTCGCGGTCGACCAACTCGATGAGCGCCATGGGCGCCATATCGCCGTAGCGGAAGCCGGCCCTGATGACCCGGGTGTAGCCGCCCGGACGGTCCTTGTAGCGCGGGCCCAGAGTATCGAACAGCTTGGTCGCGATGGCGTCGTCGCGCAGTGTGGCGAGCGCCTGGCGCCGGGCGTTCAGGCCGCCCCGCTTGCCGAGCGTGATGAGGCGATCGACGACGCGCCGCAGGTCCTTGGCCTTGGGCAGGGTGGTCTTGATCTGCTCGTGCTTGATGAGCGCCACCGCCATGTTCGCGAACATGGCCTTGCGGTGGCTGGCCGTCCGGTTGAGCTTACGGCCGCTTCTTGCGTGTCGCATCCGTGCCTCCTCCTACGCTCTGTGGCCTCGCGCGCGAGACCGCTGTCGCCATCCCGCCGCCGCGCGTTCCCTCCGGCGCGGGGCCGGTGAGGGGCATCGTGTACGGCGGGTGGGGACCCCACTAACGTCCCCGGGTTGCCCTCGCCGAGGGCGCTCTAGAAAGGCTCGTCGAGCTTCTTGGCGAGGTCCTCGATGTTCTCGGGCGGCCAGTTGGGGATCTCCATGCCCAGATGCAGGCCCATGACCGAGAGCACTTCCTTGATCTCGTTCAGCGACTTGCGGCCGAAGTTGGGGGTCCGCAGCATCTCCGCCTCGCTCTTCTGGACCAGATCGCCGATGTAGACGATGTTGTCGTTCTTGAGACAGTTCGCCGAGCGCACCGAAAGCTCGAGTTCGTCGACCTTGCGCAGCAGGTTCTTGTTGAACGGCGGCTCGGCCGCATGCTCCTCGAACTCGCGCGTCTGGGGCTCCTCGAAATTGATGAACAGCTGGAGCTGGTCCTGGAGGATGCGCGCGGCCAGCGCGACCGCATCCTCGGGTGTGACCGCGGCGTTGGTCTCGATATCCATGGTCAGCTTGTCGTAGTCGGTGACCTGGCCGACGCGGGTGTTCTCGACCTTGTAGGCCACCTTGCGCACCGGCGAGAACATGGCATCGACCGGGATCATGCCGATGGGCGCGTCCTCGGGCCGGTTCAGCGAGCCCGCGATGTAGCCCTTGCCGGTCTCGACGGTCAGTTCCATGTCGATGCGCGCGCCGTCATCCAGGGTGCAGATCACCAGCTCGGGGTTCATGACCTCGATGTCGTGGCCGGTTTCGATCTGCTTGGCGGTGACCTCGCCCGGTCCCTCGGCGCGCAGGCGTATGCGCTTGGGCCCATCGCCGAACATCCGCAGCGCTACCGACTTGATGTTGAGCACGATGTCGGTCAGGTCCTCCCGAACGCCCGGGATGGACGAGAACTCGTGCAGCACGCCGTCGACCTGAATGCTGGTCACCGCCGCACCCTGCAGCGACGACAGCAGCACCCGCCGGAGCGCGTTGCCGAGCGTCAACCCAAAGCCGCGCTCGAGCGGCTCGGCGACCACCTTGGCCAGACGCTTGGCGTCCTGCCCGGGTTGGATGTCGAGCTTGTTCGGCTTGATCATTTCAGTCCAGTTTTTCTGAAGCACTACCGCGTCCTCGCCGCTTGCGAGCCGTTCCGCATTCGCACGAATGGGCTCATGAATGGGATCGAGCTGCCTTATTCATTGAAATACACGTCAAATCCGTGCGCCGGGACCGTCCCGGTCATGTCTGCCGGCGCCGTCCCGGGGCGCGGGTTTCGCGCCACGGCGGCGGGCCGTCCCATAAACCCTATACGCGCCGCCGCTTGGGTGGCCGGCACCCGTTGTGCGGAATCGGCGTCACGTCCCGGATGGCGGTGATCGTGAAACCGACCGCCTGAAGCGCACGCAGCGCCGATTCCCGGCCCGATCCGGGTCCCTTGACGTTGACCTCCAGGGTCCGCACGCCGTGCTCCTGCGCCTTGCGCCCGGCATCCTCGGCCGCCAACTGCGCGGCATAGGGGGTCGATTTGCGCGAACCCTTGAAGCCCTGACCGCCGGCCGAGGCCCAGGCGATGGTGTTGCCCTGGACGTCGGTGATGGTGATCTTGGTGTTGTTGAACGTCGCACTCACATGCGCGATGCCGGAAGTGATGTTCTTCTTCTCCCGGCGGCGCAGGCGCGCCTGAGGTTTGGCCATCCTCGTTCCTATCCGTTCCTACTTGGTTGTTTTCTTCTTGCCGGCGATCGCCCGCGCGGGGCCCTTGCGGGTGCGCGCGTTGGTGCTGGTGCGCTGGCCGCGCACCGGCAAGCCCTTGCGGTGGCGCAAGCCCCGGTAGCAACCGAGGTCCATCAGGCGCTTGATGTTCATCGCCACCTCGCGCCGCAGGTCCCCCTCGACGATGTGGTCGCGGTCGATGGACTCGCGGATGCGCAGCACCTCGTCGTCGGTCAGATCGTTGACCCGGCGCTCGGCGGGGATGCCCACTTTGGAGCAGATCTCGCTGGCCTTGGTGGGACCGATGCCGTGAATGTAGGTCAGCGCGATTTCGACGCGCTTCTGAGTCGGTATATTGACGCCAGCGATACGTGCCACGTCGCAGTCTCCTTAAGCGTCTAGTTGAGCCTCTGGGGCCTGATCGAAAGGGGGACAGCCGCAACCGCCCGGCCGCAACGGCGCCGGAAGCGCGGGGATTATAGGCGCGGAATGCACCGAGTCAACTCTCATGCGACCTCCAGGGTGGCTTCGATCTGGCCGGCGATCTCCTTGATCGAAGCCATGCCGTCGATCGTGCGCAAGATCCCCTTGTCGCCGTAATACGGCAGGATCGGCAGGGTCTGGCGTTTGTAGGCCTCCATGCGCGCGCGCACCGTCTCCTCCTTGTCGTCGGCGCGGCGGACGAACTCCGAGCCGCCGCAGGCGTCGCAAACGCCCGCCACCTTGGGGCGCTGAAACTCGTCGTGGTAGCCGGCGCCGCAGTCGGAACAGGAAAATCTTCCTGTGATGCGCGCAATCAGCGCCTCCTCCTCGACCTTCATCTCGATCACCACGTCCAGCTTCAGTCCCTTCTCGGCCAGCATCTGGTCCAAGCATTCGGCTTGGTGGACCGTGCGCGGAAAGCCGTCGAGGATAAAGCCATCGCCACAGTCCTGATCGATCCGTTCGGAGATCAACTGGATCATCAGCGCGTCCGGCATGAGTTGGCCGGCGTCCATGACCCTCTTGGCCTCCTGGCCCAGCTCGCTGCCCGTCGCGGCGGCCTGGCGAAGCATCTCACCGGTCGAGAGCTGAACCATGTTGTGATTCGATTCGAGCCTCTTCGCCTGGGTTCCCTTGCCCGCTCCGGGCGGCCCCAAGAGAACGATGTTCACCCACGTCTCCCCTTAAGCTTGGTCTTCTTGATCAAACCCTCGTACTGGTGTGCGAGAAGGTGCGAGTGGACCTGTCCCACCGTATCCATGGTCACCGAGACGACGATGAGCAGGCTCGTGCCTCCGAAATAAAACGGCACCGCCAAGCGTGAAATCAGAAGCTCCGGCAGCAGGGCGACCAGCGAGAGATAGAGCGCGCCGACCGCGGTCAGGCGCATCAGGATGAACCGCAGGTGCTCCTCGGTGTTGCGCCCGGGCCGGATGCCCGGGATGAAGCCGCCGTGCTTCTTCAGGTTGTCCGCGGTATCCGCAGGATTGAACACGATGGTGGTGTAGAAGAACGTGAAGAACACGATCAGGCCGATGTAGACCGTCAGGTAGAGCGGCTGCCCGCGCCCCAACAACGAGGTCACCCAGCTCAGCCACTCCGGCCCGCTGCCGGCGGAAAAGCCGGCCACGGTGAGCGGCATGAGCAGCAGCGAGGAGGCGAAGATCAGCGGGATCACGCCCGAGGGATTGACCTTCATCGGCAGGTGCGTGGACTCGCCGCCGAACATCTTGTTGCCGACCTGGCGCTTGGGATACTGGATGATGATCCGGCGCTGGGCCCGCTCCATGAACACGATGAAAGCGATCACGCCGACCACCATGATCAGCAGCAGGATGATGATGGCCGCCGACAGCGCCCCGGTGCGTCCCAACTCCAGCGTGCTGACGAGCGCCAGCGGCAGGTTGGCGACGATGCCCGAGAAAATGATCAGCGAGATGCCGTTGCCGACGCCGCGCTGGGTGATTTGCTCGCCCAGCCACATCAGGAAGATCGTGCCGCCGGTCAAGGTCACCACCATGGTGAAGCGGAAGTAGAACCCCGGAACCAGCACCACCGCGGCGCCGCCGCCGCCCGAACTCTCGAGGCCGACCGCGATGCCGTAGGCCTGGACCGAGGCCAGCAGCACGGTGCCGTAGCGGGTGTACTGGTTGATCTTCTTGCGCCCGGACTCGCCTTCTTTCTTCAGCGCTTCGAGCGTCGGCGAGACCGCGCTCAAGAGCTGCATGATGATCGCCGCCGAGATGTACGGCATGATGTTGAGCGCGAAGATCGTCATGCGCCCGAGCGCGCCGCCGGAGAACATGTCGAACATGCCCAGGATGCCACCGGACTGTTGCTCGAAGATCTGCCTCATGACATCCGGATCGATGCCCGGCGCCGGAATATAGGTCCCGAGGCGATAGATAACGAGCGCACCCAGTGTGAACCAGATACGCTTCTTGAGTTCCGTCGCCTTGGAAAGGGCGCTGAAGTTCATGCTGGCGGCGAGCTGTTCGGCGGCGGAAGCCATCTGATCGTCCTTGCCTGTCAGGCCCCCGGGGCGTCGGTGGCGGCTGGCGCCACGCTCTTCTTGGCGGCGGCCGCGCTCGGCGCCGCCTTGGCGGCGAGCACTGTCAGGCTGCCACCAGCCTTCTCGACCGCCACCGCCGCCGCCTTCGAGGCGCCGGCCACGGTGATATCTACTTTGGTCTTCAACTCGCCCTTTGCAAGCAAGCGCACGCCGTCACGCGGGTTATTGATCAAACCGGCGGCCTGCAGGGCGGCCGTATCGACCGGCTTTTTGGGGTCGAGCTTGCCGGCGTCGATCACGGCCTGCAGCCGGTCCAGATTGACGACCACGAAATTCTTGCGGAAGAGGTTCTTGAAGCCGCGCTTGGGCAGCCGCCGGTGGAGCGGCATCTGCCCGCCCTCGAAGCCCTTGATCGACACGCCGCTGCGCGCCTTCTGGCCCTTGTGCCCCCGCCCCGAGGTCTTGCCGGTGCCGGACCCGATACCGCGGCCGATGCGTTTGCGGTCGGTGCGCGCCTCCGGATGATCGGACAGTTGATTCAGCTTCATCGTTGTTGGTTCCTATTGGCCTGTTCCGGCGCCCTCCCGGGCCCGCCGGAAGCCGGCTCAGCCTTCGCCTTCGACGCGCACCAGGTGGCTCACCTTGTCGATCATGCCGCGCACCGCCGGCGTGTCCTCGAGCTCGCTGGTCCGGTTGATCTTATTCAGCCCGAGGCCGACCAGCGTCGCCCGCTGATCCTTGGGGCGGCCGATCGGGCTCCCGGTCTGGGTCACCTTGACGGTCTTTCTTCTCGCGTTCATGGCCGCCTACTCCTGGGAATCCGCAGTCGCGGCCCGGCGCTCGCCGAGCAGGTCCGAGACCTTCTTGCCGCGCCGCTGCGCGACCATGCGCGGGCTGGAGCTGCGCTGCAGGCCCTCGAAGGTGGCCTTGATCATGTTGTAGGGGTTGGAGGTGCCGACCGACTTGGCGACCACGTCCTGGATGCCGAGCGATTCGAAGATCGCGCGCATCGGGCCGCCGGCGATGATTCCGGTGCCCTGCCCGGCCGGACGCATCACCACGTTGCCGGCGCCGAAGTGGCCCTTGATGTCGTGGTGCAGGGTACGGCCCTCACGCAGCGGCACGCGAATCATGCCGCGTTTGGCCTGCTCGGTCGCCTTGCGGATCGCCTCGGGAACCTCGCGCGCCTTGCCGTGGCCGTAGCCGACCCGGCCGCGGCCGTCGCCGACGATCACCAGCGCCGCGAAGCCGAAGCGCCGGCCGCCCTTGACCACCTTGGCGACGCGGTTGATTCCGACCAGCTTCTCGATCAGATCGGGTTCGTCGCGCGAGCCGCGATCGTCGCGGCCGCGACCACCGCGGCGCCCGTCTTTCCGGGGACCGCCGCCTCTAGGGCCATCTCGTCTTTGCTGTGCCATTACCTATTTCCTTAGAACGACAGGCCGCCTTCGCGCGCGGCCTCCGCCAGGGCCTTGACCCGGCCGTGATAGAGATAACCGCCGCGGTCGAAGACCACTTCCTTGACGCCTGCCGCCGCCGCCCGCTCCGCGATCAGCTTGCCGACCTCGGCTGCTGCTGCCTTGTCGGTGCCTTTGGCGAGCTTGCCCTTGAGCGCCTTGTCGACGCTCGAGGCGGCGGCCAGGGTCCGGCCCTGGCTGTCGTCGATGACCTGGGCATAGATGTGCCTGCTCGATCGGAATACGGACAGCCGCGGGCGGTCCTTGCTCTTGCGCCGGAGGTCGGCGCGAACCCTGCGCGTGCGACGCGCTTGCATGTTCTTTGCGGTCAGCATGACTCTACTTCTTCTTGCCTTCCTTGCGCAGAATGATCTCGTCCGAATATTTGATGCCCTTGCCCTTGTAGGGCTCGGGCGGGCGGTAGGCACGGATATCGGCAGCCACCTGTCCGACCTGCTGCTTGTCGGCGCCCGAGATGGTGATGGCGGTCGGCCGCTCGCACACGATCGCGATGCCCTCGGGAATCGGATAGGCCACATCGTGGCTGAAGCCCAGCTGCAGGTTCAGGGTGCTGCCCTGGACCGCCGCGCGGTAGCCGACGCCGTTGATCTCGAGCTTCTTGGTAAAGCCTTCGGCGACCCCGGTCACCATCGCCTGGATGCGCGAGCGCGCGGTGCCCCACATCGAGCGAGCGCGCTTGGAGTCGTCGATCGGCCGGACCACGATTTTGCCGTCTTCGAGCGCGACGGTGATGCCGCCGGTCGCCTCGTAGGCGAGTTGCCCCTGGCTTCCCTTGGCAGTCACCACGCGGCCGTTGACCGCGACTTCGACGCCGCTCGGCACTTCCACGGGATGTTTTCCAACGCGAGACATGGTTCCGTCCTCTAGAACACTCGGCACAGCACCTCGCCGCCGACATTGGCGGCACGAGCTTCCTGATCCGACATCACGCCCCGCGGCGTGGACAGGATCGTTATGCCTAACCCATTGTAATAAGTTGGTAATTCCTTGATCTTCGAGTACACCCGTTGGCCCGGCCGGGAAACCCGGGAGATCTCCTGGATGACCGGATTGCCGTCGTGATACTTGAGCTCGATCTCCAACTCGGCCAAGCCGACGCTCTGCGCCTGACTCCTGTAGTCGCGAATGTAGCCCTCGCGTTTCAGGACATCGAGCACGTTAAGCCGCAGCTTGGAGGCCGGCGCCGAGACCTTGGTCTTGCCGACCCGCTGGCCGTTGCGGATGCGGGTCAACATGTCCCCCAAAGGATCGCTCATCGACATCGCGCGTTATCTCCCTACCAACTCGACTTGACCATGCCCGGGATCTGGCCGATCGACGCCAGATCGCGCAGGGCAATTCGCGAGAGCCTGAATTTGCGATAGTTGCCGCGCGGTCGGCCGCTGATCTCGCAGCGGTTCCGAACGCGCACGGCCGCGCCGTCGCGCGGCATCTCGGCCAGCTTGAGAAAGGCTTGAAACCGTTCCTCCGGCGGCAGCGAGCGATCGCGGGCGATCGCGCGCAGCCGGGCGCGCTTGGTCGCATCCCGCTTCACTATTTTCTTGCGTCTCTCGTTCTTTTCAATGGCGCTCTTCTTAGCCATGTTCGTTCAATCCTTTGTTCGCCGCTCAATCGGTAAACGGCATGTCGAAGCCCTTGAGCAGGGCCCGCGCCTCGTCGTCTGTCTTGGCCGTGGTGCAGATCGCGATATGCAGGCCCCGGATCTCGCCGACTTGGTCGTAGTCGATCTCGGGAAACACGATCTGTTCCTTCAGCCCCATCGCGAAGTTGCCGCGCCCGTCGAAACTCTTGGGCGAGATGCCGCGAAAGTCCCGCACCCGTGGCAGGGCCACGGTGACCAGGCGGTCGAGGAACTCGTACATGCGGTCGCGGCGCAGGGTCACCTTGCAGCCGACCGGCATGCCCTCGCGCAACTTGAATGCCGCGATCGATTTCTTGGCCTTGGTGATGACCGGCCGTTGGCCGGCGATCAGTGCCAGCTCCTCAGCCGCCGCAGTCACCTTCTTCGTGTCCTGCACGCCTTCGCCAACGCCCATGTTCAGCACGATCTTGTCCAGCCGCGGCACTTCCATCGCGCTCGCGTACTTGAACTCGGCCAATAGGCTCGGCTTGAGCGCCGTGTTGTAATGTTCCTTAAAACGCGGAGTCATCTGTCCCACCTCGCCTAGAGATCGATGAGTTCGCCGGAGCGCTTGGCGAAGCGCACCTTGCGGCCACCCGTCTCGATCCGATAGCCGACCCGGGTCGGCTTGTTGCTCTTGGGGTCGATGTGGGCGACGTTGGAAACGTGCAGCGACGCCTCCTTCTCGATAATGCCGCCGGGATTGGTCTGGCTCGGGCCCTGATGGCGCTTGACCATGTTGACGCCCTGGACCAGCACGCGGCCCCGCTTCGGGTCGACGCGCAGAATCTCGCCGGTCTTGCCCTTGTCGCGGCCGGTGATGACGGTCACCTTGTCGCCCTTTTTGATTTTGAGCTTGGCACTCTTGGCAGTGGTCTTCTTGGCCATCACAGAACCTCGGGCGCGAGCGAAATGATCTTCATGAACTTGCGGGCGCGCAGCTCGCGGGTCACCGGGCCGAAGATCCGGGTCCCGATCGGCTCGCCCTGGGTGCTGATCAGCACCGCGGCGTTGCTGTCGAAGCGGATCGTGCTGCCGTCGTCGCGCCGGATCTCCTTGGCGGTGCGCACGATGACCGCGCGGTGCATATCGCCCTTCTTCACGCGGCCGCGCGGGATCGCCTCCTTGACGCTGACCACGATGACGTCGCCAACGCCCGCGGATTTGCGCTTGGAGCCGCCGAGCACCTTGATGCACTGCACGCGCCGGGCGCCGGAGTTGTCGGCGACGTCTAGCTGAGTCTGCATCTGAATCATGGGTCCAACTCCTCTCGCGGCTCAGGCCGACGCCGCGCCTGCGTCGATCACCCGCCAGGTTTTCGACTTGGCGATCGGCCGGCATTCCTCGATCTGAACCAGATCGCCGGACTTGCAGCGGTTGTCTTCGTCGTGGGCGCGGTACTTCTTGGTGCGCCTGATGATCTTCTTGTAGAGGGGATGCATGACCCGGCGCTCGACCAAGACGGTGATCGTCTTGTCGGCCTTGTCGTTCACCACCACTCCCTGCAACACTCGACGCGGCATGATTGTCAATTCTCCTAGGAAGCGGCCTGCTGCAAGCTTTGCAGCACCGTTTTGAGGCGCGCGATATCGCGGCGCACCTGGCGCGCGCGCGCCGTGTTCTCCAATTGCCCACTGGCCTTCTGGAAACGCAGGTTGAACTGTTCCTTGCGCAGGCCCATGAGCGTGTCCGTGAGCTCGTCGGGGGTCTTGGTGCGAAGATCGGCTGCTTTCATGGCCTAGACCTCCTCACCGAGGCGGGCGACGAACTTGGTCTTGATCGGCAGCTTGGCCGCGGCCAGCACGAAGGCTTCGCGCGCCACATCCCGCGGCACGCCGTCGAGCTCGAACATGATCCGCCCCGGCTTGACCCGCGCGGCCCACCATTCCGGCGAACCCTTGCCCTTGCCCTGGCGCACCTCGGCCGGCTTCTGGGATACCGGAACGTCCGGGAAAATCCGGATCCACAGCTTGCCGACGCGCTTCATGTGCCGCGTGATGGTCCGGCGCGCCGCCTCGATCTGGCGCGCGGAGATGCGCCCCGGCGTCAGCGCCTTCATCCCGTAAGCGCCGAAGGTCAGCGAATAGCCGCCCTTGGCCTTGCCGTGAATGCGCCCCTTGTGGGCCTTGCGATACTTGGTTCGCTTTGGCTGCAACATGACTTGGTTTCCTCAACGCTTCACCGCCGGTTCAGCGCGGCTGCTGCGTCTCCTGTATCTTCTTTTCGTGGGCCATCGGGTCGTGGGCCATAATCTCGCCCTTGAACACCCAGACCTTGACCCCGCAACTGCCGTAGGTGGTCCGCCCGGTCGCTTCGCCGTAGTCGACGTCGGC